>Ga0209610_1000872_pt1 | contig 15696 bp, 19 predicted proteins | sample LakKivw275mmetaG_FD_184137 | JGI IMG/M metagenome (GOLD analysis project Ga0209610, IMG submission 184137) | Anoxic lake water microbial communities from Lake Kivu, Rwanda to study Microbial Dark Matter (Phase II) - Lake Kivu water 275m metaG... | ecosystem: Environmental > Aquatic > Freshwater...
TTTATAGAGCTTCGGCTTTTCACGCTTTTCTACCTTCTCTCGTAAAGGTTCTTGAAATTCTAGTGATTGTAGCTGGGATTCAAGCATAAAAATTGTTTCAAAAAAATCAGCAAAACACAGTTCACGATTTTTATTTTAATTTTCTTTCTATTTCTATTTTACCACTCTTACTTTTTTAAGGGAAACTCGATAGAGACACAAAATCTTGTTTGGGGTTAAAATAATTGCCTGAAAACTGGCAGATTAAAATAAACAAGAACTAATAAAACTGTATAAACTATAATGGTAGAAATTTTAGAAGGAGCAACTAATTTTAAAGCACTTCCTAGAGAGCGGCGCGGAATTAAAAAAATCCCTTTAAAACGTGTGGCGGATTTTAGCTCGTCCAAAAGAAGATGACCCAAAAATCCTAAACCTAATGCTCCAGAAAGTAAAATCTTTTCGCGGGATAAAAGATTAAGTTGGTTAAAAATTAAAATTGAACCTAACATTACTACGCCCAGCATTGGTAAGGAATGAAAAATACCACGATGATGGGTGAATTTCTTAAAAATTGTGCCTAAAATAAATCGAACAAAAACAAAAGCAGCTAAAGGCGCACCAATTAGCACTCCTAAACTATGCGGCTCTTGCTTATAATAATAGATTAAAGTGACAGCCGCAGAAACTACGGCTGCTAGACCAAAAACCATTTGGAAAAGCGTACCTTCATCACTATCAAAATCAGGTAAAAGAGAACCTAAAACCACCACCAAAAATAACAAAGTATTAAACAAAATACTCCCCTTAAACGAGACATAAAACAGAACTAGCACTATCGCGACAATCCCTAGAATAATTCCTAAAGAAATATGGGTTTTAAAACTCGCCATAAAATTATTATTGGTGAATGCCCCTTTAAAAAATTTTGGGAGCCTACTTTTTACCCTGCACTTCTTGCCAAAACTGCTGCCAAAAGTACAGCATAAATCTATGCCGCCCCATGGCAAGCTTTTTACCACTTGGAGTCAATACTGCATCTTTTATTTTCTTGAGTTTGATTTCGTATTCCAAAAAAGCAGAGTCTTCTTTGGTAAAAGAATAATCATGTCCAATTTTAGCTAGTTTTACTTCATTGCCTGTATAAAGATTGCCCGAACCTGGGCCGCCTGCGAAAAGAAAGGCGCGTCCCAAACCCACTGCGCCAGTAGAATCTAATTTATCGGCATCAAATAAAACTTTGGCCTCAATAGTTTTTGGAATATTTCTGCGGTCGCGAAAACGATGGGTTCTAATGCAATGAACAATATTCCCTACCACATCCCTGTCTAGTTTATAGCGAGCCAAAATTTTTTGGGCTAATTTTCCTCCCATTTCAGCATGACAAAAAGCGCCCTTCGCTCTCATTTCTTCGCGCCGGCCAATATCATGCAGTAAAGCCGCGACCTCTAGTATTTTCAAATCTGCTGTCTCTAGCCGGCCAAGATGTAAAGCAAGATTCAAAACCCTTTGCACATGAGTCCAATCATGGCAACCACTTGCACCATGAAAATATGTTTTTGCTTCTTGCTCTATTCTCTGGATAATAGAGCGTGAAATTTGATTATTTTTCATACCTCATTCATCTGTCTTACAATGATAGAAAGAAACTTTTGTATTCTCGGCATTAAAATCGCACTGGAATCTTTACTTGTATTGAATTTTCTGGCAAACCCGAGGGATTGTCATTTTCTAAAACTAGTGTACCGGTCTGGCTTGCCGGAGTCTGAAATTCCAAATGCGCTTGGAATGGTACAAAATCATCGGTCATCCAATCCCCTTCTGCCTGCGCTGTCCCTTGTGCAATCACATTTCCCGCGCTGTCCAATAGCTTCACTGGAAAGGTAGCTTCAAAATACCAAGCCCCTTTTGCTTCTCCTTTTATCTCCAGAGGACTCGCCACAATTGCATTCGGTTTAGGATAATCCACCCGCATATCATCACGCAAGGTCGGCTCTACCTCCCCGCACGGCGCTATGGGCTTTTCCGCTCTCGGATTGCCATGGCGTACCCACTCGCCGTTCTGGCAAAGCCAAGTATCTTCATCCCCACCCCAAAAACGTAGGGCCAAAATCGCTATCCCGGCAACCAAAATCACTCCCACAATAATCAAAATAATCTTGGTCATATTTTTTTATAATCTCAAGAAATATATTTTCCTTTTAGCTACAAAATAAAATAGACTATGGCTCTTAATATTGTAGCACAAATTTGCTCACTTAAAACAGATTTGCTACAATACAAATAACTCAAAAAATTATGTCTTTTTTTGAAAACGGCATCAGCCTACCTTTAATTGTTTTTTTGGTAATCCTCGCCATTTATATTTGGTACGCCTTTTGTATTATCTATCATTTCATCCGTTTTGGTATTGGCGTTAAACCCAAGATTCTTGCTCTGTTTTTTTTCTTGGGTTCTTTCTTCTTTTTTGCCGTTATCTTGATCCTTTACCGCCAAATTAACTGGGACGAAATCTCTCAAAATATTTTTTAAATTTTATTTTTACGCTTTTCGCTTTAAATTTTACGCTTCTTTATGCCCATTTTTTCCTCTACTAATAATTTCCGCGGCCGCCAGCCAGATGAAACAGTGATTTTACTCACTCGCCGGCATTGGATTAAACTTGTCGGCCCTCTTTTTGTCCTTACTCTCTTTGCCCTAATCCCTCTCTGGATCTATTTTTTGATTGCGGAAAGTGGCTGGTATGAAATTTTTTCCTCTCTTTATTGGTTTTTGGTAGCGATTTATCTTTTTATTTTATGGACAATTGCTTTCTATAATATTATGATTTACACCTTGAACACAGTGATTGTAACTAACAAGAGAGTTATGGAAAATGAACAAAAAGGATTTTTTAAATATAATCTGAATGAATTGAAACTGTATAATATTCAGGACATCTCCATCAAAATGTTCGGTATCCTTCCCGCGTTCTTAAACTATGGCGATATTGAAATTGAATCCGCAGGTGCAGAGCAGGATAAATTTTACTTCAATGCCCTCCCCCATCCCCAACAGATCAAAAAAATTATTATGGATCAAGTAGCCCTCTTTCATCGTCCGCCCCAACCCTAAAAAAGTATATATTGCTTTTTGCCTACCTCTGAAAATCAATCTGTGAACAAATACCCTTAAAATATTAAAGGGGTATTTTTTATACTTTCATAAGGTTTGCTGAATTTTGCCAAATTCATAACCTCTCTCTTTGAGACTCTGAATAATAGAAGGAAGAGCCAGAACCGTCTGGGAACGATCACATAGGGGCCGGGTTCCATCACCATCGTGTAAAAGAATAACTACATTTGGTCTGATTTTTTGTAAAGCCCGTTTAACAAGGATAGCGGCAGGAGGCTTCTGCCAATCATAAATCTGAATATCCCAAAGGACCAACTGGTAATCTTTCTTTCCAAGATAATTTTTAAGCCAAGGACGAACATAACCATAAGGAGGACGAAAAAATTTCGCCCCAACACCAGTTATATTCTGGATAACATCCTGCGTTTTTTCAATTTCCCCGGATAAACAGCCCATTAATGATAAAAAACGAGAATGGGAATAACTATGATTACCAATCGTATGTCCATCCCTCATGATTCTTCGGGCAATTTCAGGATATCGCTCTGCATTTTTACCACAAACAAAAAAAGAAGCCGGCACTTTATACTCCTTTAAAATATCTAAAATCTGATCTGTGAAAGGCACACTTGGCCCATCATCAAAAGTTAAAAAAATTTGTTTGAATGAGGTAATTTTTGAGATTGCCATATTTTATGAGGCCGCAATTTTCTCTTTGCCTTAATACCCTGTTTAGCTTTCATTACAAATTTCTGCATCTCTTTGGTATTCTTCTGCATCTCTCTCACCGGTGAGGTAACACCTTGCTTAATTAACCTTACACTTTTAGCCTCGGAAATGGAAGGATTAGAAAAATAAAATAAAAGAAAAAGAAAAACTACTGCTGCCATAAGAGGCAAAAAAAATGATTTCTGAAGCAACGATGTTTCAGTGCGAATAGTAGATAAGTGATAATTAAACTTTTCCCGACGCAAAACTGTGCTTGTAATACGATTAGGTGCGTAAGTGCAAAGTGCCCTCAAAACACCATCTTTGTAACGCCGTCCCGAGGTTTTCACCCGAAAATGAGGGTCCAGCTTCACCCGACCAACAGCCTTGAGTTTTCGAGCAATGTAAACATCCTCGCCTAATTTCATTTCTGGCGCAAAACCACCTACTTTTAAGAAAGCTTCCCTGCGTACTGCAAAGTTAGGTCCGGCAAAACTCCAACCGCCGGAGAATAATCGGTCCCAAATCCAAATAAGGTAAAGAAAATAATATACCCCTAATTTAGATGGGAACGTTCCTGAATCCAAGATATAAAGACCACCAAAAGCAGCTAGATTTTTATCTTTTTGAAATTCCCGCACAATACGCTCTAACCAGTCTTGCGGTAAAATTGTATCTGCGTCAGTGGTCGCAATAATTTTCCCTTTTGCAGCCTGAAACCCTGCCTGACGCGCCCATCCTACACCTCTCCTTGACTCAAAAACTACTTTGGCACCAAAATTTTCTGCAATCTCTCGCGTCTTGTCTCCCGAATTATTATCTACGACAATTAGTTCAAAATCCTGATAAGTTTGAGAACCCAAACTTTGCAAGGTCTTTGCTAGAAACTTCTCTTCATTAAATGCCGGAATCACTATTGAAATGAAATAGTGAGAGCTCTGCTTGCGATTAAATATCCTCCCAAGAGTTAGGTTCCTTTCCATTTGCTTCTTCTTTGGCCAAAACAAAAATAGAGATAAAGGAAATGCTAAGATCACAATTGCCAGAAAGTTACGCATTCCCCAATAATCATCTAGTTGTAAATCAAATAAAAAAGACAATTCATCAAACAAAAGTCCAAGTCCTATACCAAGGAAGGTAAGAGAGAAAAAATTTCTTTTTAAACCTAACAAATAAAACACCCCGCCAAAGATTAAAAGTAGAAACAGACCAATAATAAAATGGTAAATATGAAATCCCTTAATTATAATCAATGGTTCAATGAATCTTTTGTTTTCAAAATAAAAAATCAAACTGCGTGCTATTAAAATAGTCACCCAATAGGTAATTAGAATCAAGGCTAATTTTTCTCTAGAACTATTTTGCATATTCTTTTTTTCTTCTTGAAGCTAGAAAAAGATGAAGCCCAAGAGGGAAAAATATCCAATAAGAAACAATGCGAAATAAAATCGTTGCAAACAAAGCAATATGAGCGGGAAAACCCAAAACCACAAATACACCGCCTAAAGAAGCCTCTATGATACCCGGTGCCTCGGGCATAAAGGTTAAAAGGGCTAAAATAGAAGAAACCGTAAATCCAAAAATTACATAAAAAGGATTGGGTTGAAAATCAAAAACTACAAAGGAAAAATAAAGGGTGGCAATTGTGCCAAGATAAAATATTAAGGAAGCAAGAAAAATCTTAGGTAATTTGCTTTTATGAAACCATAGAAACTGTAAACCTTCGGTTGCACCCTTCACAAATCTTTCTAAACGTTGGAAGCTGACGAGATTTTTGCGATGAAAACGACTACCGATTTTATTTAAAAGACGAAGCAGGGGACGAAGAATTAAAAAAAGACCCTTTCCTTGTTTTCTTAGCAGAAAAAAACTCATAAATAAAAACAGTATAAAAAGAATCAAAAAAATCAGAAAAAATTTTTGTTGGATTAAAGCTAAAATTGAACCTGGCAAAAAAAGAGTGCTACAAAAAAACAAAAAAGATTAACACCCCATACCGAAATAAACCAGGTCCAAACTAAGAAAAAAATCGCTTCTGGAGAAACATTTAATTTGCGATAGAAATAATAAGTTGCTGCTGGCCCGCCAGTAACCGGAACAGCTTGATTACCTAAATTACCCAAAATAGCCACCTTTAGAGTATCCTTCACTCTCAAGGGGAAACCCGCCATACCTAAAAGTAATTTGGAAAGCCAACCATCTCCTAAATAAACTACCCCTTGCAATCCTAAAAGTAAAAAAAGTAAATATTTATTTGCTTCTTTAAATAATAAAGGGATTTCATGCAAAGAAGCCTTTAATTTAGGATAAATCACAAAAACTGCAATCAAAATAAAAACCATTACCAAAAAATATTTAAAAAAGCGCATATTTTTCGAAAAACATAAAACTCAAAACGATATTTGATGGTCATAAAAACATATCCATTCAGCTAGATCTTAAAATATCTATCATTCTCATTCGTCATCTGGGTATATAATTTTTTGTATTGATTTAAAATTTTTCTACTAGGAAAGAAAATTGGATTAGGAAGTTTATCCAAAGCAAACCAGCGCCATTCGGTAATCTCATCTGGTTCCATTATTTTCGGCTTGCCTTGAAAATCTGTACACAAAAAACCAATGGTTACAAAATGGGCGTCTTTTGCAATATCATTGGTGATGCTAATTATTTTTAATTTCTTTTCATTAACCTTTAATCCTGTCTCCTCTAAAACCTCACGGCACGCTGCACCCTCTAATTCTTCACCAAAATGGAGCTTACCGCCGGGCATTGTCCAGGTGCCTTCGCCATGTAATTCACTATCTGCTTTTTGGGGATCATAATGCCGCCTCCCGAGCAAAACCCTACCCTCTTTTAGAAGCATTATTCCAACACCCACGCCAGGCTTTTTAGTATTGTCCATAAAAATTAAGTGTAGAGACAGGTTTAAAACCTGTCTCTACTGCATTCTAAATTATGTAATAAACCCAAAATGCCGCAATGCCTCTTGAACATTCGGCGCTATACTTTGAGGAAGACTCTCCACTGGAAACCACTTCCACTCCCTAACCTCTGCAGCCGGTTTAATTTCTCCCACCCTTTTTGCTAAGAAATGCACCAAAATAACATCTAACTTGCCTTCTGCTATTTCTTTTTTGGTATAAGTAATAAAAGGATTTTCATCAATTATTTCTATTTCAATTCCCATCTCTTCTCTAACCTCTCGCCGCGCATTCTCAATCAAATCAGCATTATAATCCTCAACCCTGCCCCCGCAGAATTTCCAAAAATTGTCCTCCCCATGCTGATTTAAGAGAACCTTTCCATTTTCTACAATTACCGGACCAGAAGCAATAATAATTTTATACATATTATTGTATTTATCATCTGTTACATTATAGCATCAATGAAAATAGGGGTAAACTCTAAACAAAAAAGCCAGTTTACCCAAAACTGGCTACCTCCTTAAAAGCACCATTTTTCTTGTCTTGCTGAAATCCCCTCCTTGCAGAACATAGAAATATATACCACTCACCATTTGCTCTCCTTGTTCGCTCCTTCCATCCCAAGAAGCTGCCCTCTCTTGACTAAAATAAAATCCTGCAGGCTTTTCTCCTAGGTTTAATTCTCGCACTAATCCACCATTAGCTGCATAAATTTGAAGCCTCACTTCTGCCCTCTTTGTTAATGCGTAAGGGATAATAGTATCGCCTGAAAATGGGTTAGGATAATTTTGCTGTAGAATATTTGCCAAAGGTAAAACCTCTTGAGGCAAATCCTCTTTGAGAGGTTTAGGTGGTTCCACAAAAATCACCTTGCTTTTTATTTCCTCTCCCTGTACCTCTACAAGACGAAAGCCATATTTCCCTTTGGTAGCGCTAGGCGTAGTCCAAAAATAAGTACCTCTGTAATCCAAAGTATAACTCCAATGAAGATGTCCAGCCAACACGGCTTTGACGTTATAATCTTCGCAATAATCTAAAAGTTCTTTGCGATGATGAGTAATCGTTCCATTCTCACACTGCCCTTCAGGTGATTTTCTTATTATCGGATGGTGTAAAAATAGAATCTTTACTGCGGCTGGATTTTCTTTCTGGAGATATTCTATTTGAGAAGTAGAAACACCATTCCCTTCCGGACCGCTCAAGTCTGGATCCAAACCCAAAGTGTCAAAACCCGAATCCAAGCCAATAAAAGAGTAGCCTCTATAACTAAAATGCACAAACAAATTGCCCTGATCTTCAATCTGGCCAGGACTTTTCAGGCACTCTTTATAAATCTGCAAATTATCACCCTGTCCAAAATCAGCCTCTCCCTCACGACGATCATGGTTTCCGGGTACAAAATAGACTGGAATTGCATAATCTTTTGTAAAATCCCGAATCAAAGTTTGAAAAATTTTAAACCATTCACTCCTAGCATATTCTACTATATCGCCAGTTACTAGAACAAAAGCGGGTCTGGGCTGAAGCATACCGATATTTTTTAGAACATTAGTAAAATTTGTATAGGCTTCTTCCTCGGTCCATTCATAAGAAGGTAAGGTATTATCTCCAATATGCACGTCCGTAATTTGAACAAAGGTAAATTCTGTAGTGGCAAAAATCGTGGCCAAAGCACGACCTATTAATTCATTCTGATCCTTCACCTCTACCCAAATCTCTTTCTTGCCTACTGTACTGAAAGTCCAACCCTTGCTCTTTGTTTCTGTATTCCAATTATCTTTGGAATACTTCCAAGAATACCAAGGAGTCCAATTACCACTAGGCTGTCCATCTGGGTCATCATCACTTAAAAAACGCACGGCTTGGATATCAGAAGAAGTTTGTACATAAATATCGAAACCCTCTTCTACTTCAATCTCATTTATTTTCTGATCGTTTTTCTTTAATTCCAGCGCACATTGGGGCGGTAGTGGAGGAATAAAATCTTGAGTCTTGAAAATACTGATACCGCCAAAACCTGCTGCCACACAAACATATTGACCTAAAATCCAAACCTTTTCTGGAAAACCAGTCAAAGAAGAGGAAGCAGCAAGATGAGGCTCCGTGGGCAAATTAATATCTAAACATCGCAGAGCCTGATCGCCACGGTCGGCAATATATAGATAATGACCAGCCAAAGCCACGCCACGCACATCATTACCCATACAGAATCCTCTTTCTCGAAGATGATAAGGGTCAGAAACATCAATAATTCTTACTCCTTTTCCTCCTGATGCAACATAGGCATAATTTTGATTAACAAGGATATCCCGCCCTGTTCCTTGTACTTTCAGACTCCCAATCTCCTGGGGATTTTTAGGATTAGATAGATCAACCACTCGCAATCCCTGCTCGCCACAAGCTATGAAAGCATAAGTAGTAGAGAGATCTAAGGCTAAACCTTCTGCGCTCAACTGACAAAACCCTACTAAATTTGCTTCCCTGGGATTAGAAAAATCAATAATGTAAAATCCCCCTCCCTGGGTTAAAAGATAAACATAGTTGCCTCTTGTTTTCAATGCATAACCAAGGTTAGGAAGATCAATACAGCTAATACTTCTCAAATGCCGAGGGTCAGAAAGATCAACAATCCAAAGATCACTTCCTGGTCCAGCAATGGCATAAGCATAGTCATCATTTCCTGATACCTTACTTCCCCATCCTCCTAGGTTGCAAAAAGAAATCTCTTGAGGTCTGTATGGCTTCGTTATATCTACTGCCCAAAGACCACCACCCCAATCTGCAGCATAAAGGTAATGATCCTTGCCCCACAGATCATAGACTAAACCAGGCGTATCATAAAAACCAATCCGCTTAGGTTCTGCAGGAGAAGCAGCATTAATAACCGCTAGCCCCTCCACACCATTAACAACATAGATAAAAGGATCTTCTACTCTTACCATCAGAGAATTCTGGGGCAGGCTGCAAGAGCCGATCTCCTTTGGCTGTCTAGGATTTTGGACATCTACAATCCGCAAACCGCCGTACCATAGAGCGAGAAAAGCATATTGGCCTTCGGCAAACACGCCTTCCACTTTTTCCTTCACTGCACAAGAACCTACCCGGCGCGGCGATCTGGGGTTAGACACATCAATTACAAGAAGGCCCTCATCCCAGATTGCTAAATAAGCATAATTACCAACCACCCAAACGCTCCTCGGATCTCCAAATGTGTTCACAGATCCTACTTCTTGAGGTTGGCCAGGATTTCCCAAATCCCAGATACACAATTTATTACCCCAAAATCCCAGGGTAGTAAAATAGGCATAGTTTTCACTAATAGTAATCCGATAAGCCAAGCCATCTGTTTGGTGAATCCCCACTCCTTGTGGATGAGCAGGATCAGTAATCCTAATCACCTCTATACCTTCTTCTCCAAGGGTGAGAAAGGCATAATCCCTAAAAACTGCAACGCTATAAGCAATACCTCGCGAAGCATAGCAAAACCCTACTAGAATAGGCTTCTGGGAAATACCAACATCAACAATCACCAAGCCTTTCTGATTTGCTATATAAGCATAATGACCAGTAACAGTAATGTCATAGCCTATACCTCCTACATCCACTTGCCCTTGCACTAAAGGGTTTTTAGGATTGCTCACGTCTAAAATTACTAACCTTCCACCAGCGCAAAGATAAGCGAGGTTGTTCTGCACGCAAACGCTTTGCGCTGGGCCAAAAGTCCACCTACCTACTAGCTCTAACTCTTCTTCCCGAGCTAAAACTATTGAAGTAAAAATCAACATTCCAATCATTGCTAATAACAGCCGTTTCATGCTCAAACCTCCTATTCTAAAAAGTTATAACCCTCTTGCGACAAAACTCTTTCTGAACCTTCTTTAATTAACAAAGAACATAAAAAATGATTTTTTATTTTCGCTCCATTGTATCAGAAATACAAAAAAATGAAAGGTTTTAAAAAAGAGTAGTATTACAACACTACTCAAAAATTCAATTGTGTTCATTGATCTAATATATCCTTCAAGCTTACCTCTTCAATATATTCTTCATTCTTTTAGCTATTTCATTCCAATTAATAATATGCCAAATAGCATCTATAAATTTGGCTCTTTCATTCTGATAATCAAGATAATATGCGTGTTCAAAAACATCAATCACCATTAAAATTTGAAAGGTAGGATAAATATTTGTATTATGTTTCTCAATCTGCATAATAAGAAGCCGTCCGGTTTGTTCATCAAAAGTTAAAGCTGCCCAGCCTGAACCCTCTACTCCTAGAGCAGCTTGTGTAAACTCTTTTTGAAATCTTTCTGGATTGCCAAATTCTTTTTTAATTTGATCAGCCAAAACTCCCTTCGGCCCTCCTTTATTTTTCCCCTCTGGCATCAAATTCTTCCAAAACAAAGAATGCAAAAGATGGCCGCCAATGTTAAAAGATAATTCTTTTAGAGTTGCCTTCATATCTAAATCAATATCTTCCTTTCTTGCTCTGTCAATCTTTACCAGGACGGCATTTGCTCCATTCACATAAGACTGATGATGCTTTTGATGGTGAATAGTAAGCTCTCTTGCCGAAATATATGGCTCCAAATCTTTGTAACCAAAAGGCAGGGAAGGTAAAACATAAAATTTTGTTTTAGACATAATTTTCCATTTAATAATAAAACACGGTTGTAGATATCGAATCTACTGCACAATAATTTCTCCCTGCATTGAAGGATGAATCGAACAGTGGTAGTTAAAAGTTCCTATTTGATCAAAGGTATGCGTGTACGTTTGGCCATTACCAATGGGATTGCTCTGAAAATTGGCACCTGTCACAGTATGTTCAACACTATCTTCATTAATCCAAGTAACTGTATCTCCTTTCTTGATGGTCAAGCTCGATGGGTTAAAGGCAAAACCGCTAATTGTTACGGTATTGTCTGATGATGTTGTGGTGGGCGGAGATGTATTACTGGCAGTGCCACAGCTATAGGCCGAGAGCACCAGAAACATCCCCAAAAGTAACAAAGCTTCCAAACCCATTTTGTTCTTTGTTCCTTGCACATTTTTTGAGCAGAAATTATGTTATCTTTGATTTTTATTTCTCAAAAAAGAAAAAGATACTTTTTCTTTCCGTAACATAACTTCTGTTATTTAATTCTAAAATTAAAAAACCAAATACCTAATCCATAAAAAATATGCACAATCGCCACCAATATGATTAAAAGGGCAAATATTTTGTGTACTCTTAACAATTTAATTTTTCCTTTTACCATCTGTATGCCTGTAATGATTTGAATGGTGAGTAGCAAAATCAAAAGCAAACCCAGATAGATATGTATTGGTTTACCTGCAATTAAAGGCACAAAAATCATATTTGTAGATTTGATTATTAATCTAAATATTGAATGTTAAGTAATTTTGCCAACCTGTAATTAAGGGATACAAGATCCTTTCGGTCTAACTTCCGAATATCATTTTTACCCACCACCCTTACAAAACTTTCCATTTCCCGCGTCATCACCTTAACAAAATTAATTAACCTTTGAGCTGCTGCATCAATATTAATTTGATTGGTCAAACCAGGGTTCTGCGTAGTTATGCCTGTCGGGCAAAGACCCGTATGACAAAGTCGGTATTGCTCGCAATTAATCGCGATTAAGGCCGCTGTACCAATATATATTGCATTTGCACCCAAAGCTAAACACTTTACAAAATCAGCAGAGGTTCTTAAAGCGCCACCAGCAATTAAGCTAATCTTGTTCTGGAGTTTTAATTTCTTTAAAAAATTTGCCGCCCGCGGTAGGGCCGCAATGATTGGAATTCCTACGTTTTCTCTGATATGTAATTCAGTAGCCCCTGTTCCTCCGCCAAAACCATCCAAAGCCACAAAATCCACTCCTGCCTTAACTAGAATATTTAAATCTGCTTCAATATTTCCACAGCCAATCTTTGCACCAATCGGCACACCATTTGTTATTTTCCTAAGAAAATTTACCTTCTTTCTAATCCCAGATAGATTAACCATATCCGGATGATGCGCTGGGGAATAAGCTGCCTCACCTATTTTTAAACCCCTAATCTTTGCAATATCCGGGGTAATTTTATCTGCCGGTAGATAACTTCCCTTACCCGGATAAGCACCCTGACCAAAGCGAATCTCCACAGCCGCTACTTTCTTTAGTACCTCTTCAGTTATACCAAACCTTCCTGTAGCATATTGCCCGATCAAAAAATCTCTAGCCAAAGTAATTTCTTCTTTTGTAATTCCTCCCTCTCCAGAATTAAAGCCAATTTTAAGTTCTTTAGCTGCTTTTGCAATAACTATTCTTACCTTTTTGGAGACAGCACCATAACTTAATCCAGAAATTAAAATCGGAGAAGAAACAATCAATGGTTTTTTGCCTGTGGACCAATAATCACTTCTGTATTTACTTTTTCTCCCCTGTTCAAAGGAATCCTGGCTACCTGTGCAGGGACAAAGTGTAAATCAGCAAGGGAAAAAGGCATCTTCTTTAGTGATCCCATAGATTTTACAATACTTTCACCACTCTCTGCTATATCTTTAATATTAACAATCCCCTGATAAAAAAAATCGCTCTCGGAAGAGCGCTGTTTACGCATCCAGATGCCATTCTTGCCTATCTTTGTTTTATCGCAAAAATACAAGCTTTTAAGTTTATTCTCTGCATAAATTGGACATACGCTACAAATACACCCCTCTACCTCTATATTGCATTTACTTGCCTCTCTTGCACAATATAAAACTTCTCCCTTGCATTCAGCGGGATAACTTGGGCATTTAGGGACAAATGCATTTTCTTTGGTTCTCTTTTGAATTCTTAACCATCTTTCTAAAAATTAATTTATTCACGGAACCGGGGTTCCCCAAAAATTCTTTCAGAGAATTTTTGGGGTTTACTCTGCCTTGCCATCTCTACAATAATAGCTCTCTGGTTCTCCCTGAACCAAGTTATTCTCTTGCCATACTGCACATTGACCGCAGATACACATTTTTTGTGTATCAATATCCTGACAACTTGCCTTACCGCTTGCACAATACAATTCTGGAACATCTTCTACAGGAGGCATATCCATTTCATTAGACGAGCCTTCTGACATCTTCCTTATTTTTTCCTGAATGCACACACTTTTGGTTTGGACTGGACATTGTTCACAAATGCATCTTTTTTCATTTTTCTTGTTGAACTTCACTTTGGACATATGTTTTTACTCCCTCATAATATAATCGGCCTTTGCCGCTAATTATAACACATAACTCAAAATGAATAAAAGACTTAAAAAGACTACCTGTTCTGTGGATAACTCCCCAAACTAGGCCCCTCTTACCTAAAAATAATAACACAATACTATTCTCCTTTTTTCCTACCCCCTTCAAGCCAAGTATGCATCTTTGAAACATTACTCAAATAATCCCTGCTCGCAAAAACACTGGCGCTACCGGCAACAAAAATATTAGCCCCTGCTTTTTGCAAGAGAGCAATATTGTGCTCACCAATATTCCCATCCACCTGAATATCAATGGCTAGGTTTTTCTCTTGTGCCAACTTTTTTAATTGTCCTACTTTATCTAAAACCTCTGGAATCCATTTCTGGCCAGCAAAACCCGGATTGACCGTCATCAATAAAATCATATCTAAACTTGTTAAAAAAGGTACTACGGCTTCTATCGGGCTCTGCGGATTCAAGGCTAATGCTGGCCTACTTTGTTTCGTTTTAATCTGTTCAATAACTTCTTCAGGCTTGCTTTTCGCTTCTATATGAAAAGAAATAATATCTTTTGAAGTGGGTTGCCAAATGTCAATATAACGTTCTGGCTCTTCCACCATTAAATGAATATCTAAAGGCAAGCTTGTAATTTCCCTCACCTTTTTAACTATATCCGGTCCAAAGGTAAAATTAGGCACAAAATGTCCATCCATAATATCAATATGCAGCCAATCCACACCTGCTTGTTCTAATTTTTTGATTTCCTCATATAAATATGCCAAATCAGCGCACATCAAAGAAGCTGAAATTTTGTTCATTTTAATTATTAAAAATTAAGGGACTTGTCTAGAAGAACTTAGAGCTAAGAAGTATTTTTTCAATTAGCTTAGCTAAATTTGGACAATGTCGGTTATTAAAACGAAATTCAATCTCTTTTAAATAGTAATAGAACCTTTTTGGCGGTATGCCATAATGTTTGATTAGTTTTCTTTTGGCATAACTCCAAAAGGATTCTATTCCGTTAATATGATTCTTTTTACTCTTTACAAATTGTTTTTGATGGTTAATTCTGTAGTGTCGATAGCCGTCGATAATGAGACCATCATAGCTTCTCCAAGAGTCTGTATAAATCACCGCTTTGGGTATTACTTTGGTACGGATAATCCTGATTAAGGTCTCTCGGGAAACATCAGGCACAATTTGTGTGTAAACCTTGCCATTGCGCTTTAAAATGCCGAAAACGGGGATTTTGTGCTTCACACTGCGACCCCGCTCATATACTTTCTTTTTCCACCGAAATAGCTCTCATCTAGTTCAATTTCACCGTTAAAGAAGGTTTGACTTGTTTCCTCGTATTCACTCAGGAATACTCTGATAATTTCATAGATCCTATCCGTGGTATGACGATTTACACCAAGTTCATGGGCAGCACGCGAGGAAGTAATTTCCAGGGCAAAATACTTAATGATTTTCCTTAATTGGTAATTTGATAACTTACTATTTTTAATCAACTTAGACATACACTAGAACCATAGACTAAAGCCAGGTTCTAGACAAGTCCCAAAAACTTTTCTGGTCGCAAAAAAGAATATATAGACTCCAGTGCATACATTTAAAAAGTAGGGCAAATGCCCTGAGCCTGTCGAAGGGCTCCGAACCCTGAACGAAATCCGAACTTTTTTTCGCGAAAATCCGAACGCCGAATTTTGAAAAAGATTGAGATCGCCTGTCCGCCTCTGGCGGAGGCGGGCAA
>Ga0209610_1000873_pt1 | contig 15694 bp, 18 predicted proteins | sample LakKivw275mmetaG_FD_184137 | JGI IMG/M metagenome (GOLD analysis project Ga0209610, IMG submission 184137) | Anoxic lake water microbial communities from Lake Kivu, Rwanda to study Microbial Dark Matter (Phase II) - Lake Kivu water 275m metaG... | ecosystem: Environmental > Aquatic > Freshwater...
AAAAGAAACGACAAAGAAAAGCCAAAGACCTGCTCCGCTTAGCTCCGCAGGTCTTTTATAAGGTATCTGAACAATGAGTTATGATTTTACACCAACATTTAGGACTTGACTCTTTATAATTGTAAGTAAGCATTTTATCGCCGACAATATCAATGATATTTTCGCCCTTTTCTATATACTGTTTTACACCTTTCCAGTTGAGCAGTTTCATTCCTGAAGTATCGTAAACACCGCTCGTGTGTGTGAATTTCATTTTATTATTCCAGGTTAACAGCATAAAGTAGTTTTCACCAGTGATAATCCGTGACATATATTCGTATTTTCTGCGCTTGATTCTCGAGATATTCCAACCAGTTGTATCAGGATTGGTCACTACATATTCTATATCTCTTTCATCCACCATCGTCATAAATTGGTCTTTGTTGTTATCCATCAGAAGCTTATATTGGAAAGGCCCTGTATAAGGTTTCAACCAATCTTTAATGATGCATTCCTTTCTGAGTAATTGCATTTCTCCGTCACTTTCTTCTCTGCACCAAGTCATTGAACCTGTAACCATGTCACCAAATTCGGCTTCACGCATGTTCAAAATCGTAAAATATGGCATGTTGTAATATTCCAGCGTATTAAGGTACAAAGACCAGTCAGAATAGTATTCTCTAGATCCAGCAGGTGTTCCATCCAGATAATAGTATTCAATGTTTGCTTTTCTTGGTTCAAAAACAGCTACTCTCTTTGAACTCCATAGATAATTTACAAACAATAATTGCACATAACCACTGTCAGGCGGTATTATAAAAGTGTCCACAAGATTACCTTGAAAATCAAAAGCATATGATTTAGTTTGTGTAGAATCTGCTGTGTCAATCACCAATAGCAGAGTATCTGCCACGCAAAATCTGACATAGTTCCAATTACTTTCCAAAGTGTCTACAGTAAAGCTATTCAATAATCTAATATCCAGCTTAGGCTTAGCACACAGAGAGAAAGCAAAAAAGCTAACAAGCGCCACTATGACATTTACAATTGATTTATTCATAAAAAACTCCTGATTTATTTTTAACATTCTCATTTTTCTTCGACAGAATCCCTCTCTAGAAGCATTGTATTCATCCAAAGTCTCTATGAATTCGTATAATTATATGAGTTACACTGTCAAGATATATTTCAGTCAACATGGATACCCCCATTTTTATATGAGTCTGATTTTAAGTTGCATCGGCTCATGATCACGAGCCCCATAATCATACTTGGTCCACGCGGCAAAAGCCTTTTTAACAGCTTTCATGAGTGCTGTGTAGACAAACTCAAAGAGCTTCTTTAGTCGTTTTCGATATTGTCCAAACTGTCTGGGATATGCTTCCGCCCATTTGATAATGAAGTCCTTTTGATCGTATAAAAAGCAGAGCGCAAGCCACAGTATGCTGTTAAGATTTTTCAGTCCTGCATATGACATAAGCTGCATGGCTTCCCAACCATAGTCTTGTTTGATGTGCCTGTGGGCCTGTTCTATCAGCCAGCGCAGCTTGTAACTAGACAATGCTTTGTGGATGATCTCTGCTTCAGTTAGATGCTGATTGGGAAAGTCACATAAAAAGTAAAAATATCCTTGTCTTTTGTCTCTATTGTTTCGATGGCAGGCTTTAACCAGCCACACCTCTACAGAAGGCGCATGCTTCCTGGGATGAGGATGTGTCCTGACTTTAACTCTTTGAATGCCGCACTCAAACCATTGATCATTCCTTACACCCGGATGTCGATATAACAGAGGGATAGCTTTGCAGACCTGCGTAAAAGGTAACTCCAGATGGTCAACGATCACATTGCGCTTGCCAACTCCTCGAATTATGAAACTGTTCTCATTGCTGACCAGGTGATTGATTAAGTCCCGGCTGTCAAAGCCCCGGTCAAAGACAAATACACCCTTATTCCCACTATTGATGGTAATCTCATCTATCCGGTCATACAGGATATTGGAGAGAGCATCTGCCTCCCGGCTGTCACTAAACAGATCACTGCTGACCGGTAACATCTTGTAACCGTTATTCTGCTTACGGTATGCTACAATGTTCAGCAAATCATAACCCCAGCTGTCATGTTTTCCGGTGCTGCCATCCCTGACTCTGTTCAGCCCTTCCATCTTGGTGGCACTACTCTTTACTATGTCGCTCTCATCTACTATGATCAGTGTCTCATGGTCAAACTGACGGCTTTGTTGTTCAATCATCTGTGTGCTTAACCTTTCATGAAGATTGCGATGCTTGAGATTCCGATAACATCGCTCTGCTGTCTTTTTAACTGTGGTCTTTTCGTTGAGCTCTTTGGCTATCTGATTAACTATTACGCTTCCGCTGGATAGGAGGCCTCGAGTTATATCACGTATGGCTTTGAACTCAGGCAGGGTAAAGTTCTCTTTAAATTGATCCAGGAACTGATGAAATTTTACTTGCGTGTTTTGGGCTATCTTGATTTGTTTGGCACTATACATAAGACAGGCTCCTTTCTTGGTTTTTGGTATGATTCAAGTTTAGGGAGCCTGCTCTTTTTGTAAAGTGCTTGGTCAGGACATTTTATGCGGCCATCTCATTAATTGCTAATGTGTTACAATACTATAATTTACACGTTTTGGGGGTATCCCTCAAAAATGCTTATTGAACATATCTTTTACTTAAGATACTAAAGGTTATATTGGAAGATCGTGGAGTCTGTGATTAACTTGCTATGGATGAATTGTCTATCAGTCTGGTCTTGCCGATGTAGACAGCCAGCAGAACGCGGGTGTCGTTATCGGCCTTTTCCACCGGTTGCAGTGTATCCTTGTTAACTAATGCGATGTAGTCTATTTTGCCGCCGGCTTTGGTGATCAGATCAGACATCTGTTCCTTTATTTTATCAGCATTAGTTTCGCCTGTCATGTAAAGACTTTTTGCCAGTTTGAGGGAGCGGAAGAGGCAGAGAGCATCTATGCGTTCTTCCCCTGACAAGTATTTGTTGCGCGAACTCATCGCCAGGCCGTCTTTATCGCGCACGATGGGACAGCGTACGATGCGGGCATGGCAATTGAGGTCACGTAGCATGGTCTCCAGCACGATGCACTGCTGGAAGTCCTTCTCGCCCATGAACATGAAGTCCGGATTGACCAGATTGACCAGTTTGGCCACGACAGTTGCCACACCTTTGAAATGTCCTGGACGGCTGGCGCCGCACAGAATATCGGAAAGCCCTTCCACCGTGATCCAGGTGGTAAAGCCTTCCGGATAGATCAGCTCCGCAGTAGGAAAAAAGACATAATCCACTTCATACTTGTTCAGTAGGGCCAGATCCCTGTTCAAATCACGTGGATAGCTGCTCAGATCCTCCTGGGGGCCGAACTGGGCAGGATTGACAAAAATGGAAACAACCGTGATGTCGCACTGCTGATTGGAGCTCGCCACCAGACTGAGGTGGCCTTCATGCAAAGAGCCCATGGTGGGGACGAATCCGACTTTTTTGCCGATGCCCCAAAGCCGGCTAAGGTTGAGCATGTCATTGCTGTCTGTGATCAGTTTCATATGTCTGAATTTGCCTTATTTCTTTTTGCAGGGATGGTTTTTGGCATCCACGCAGACGATGACCGGTTTGTGTTTCTTAAGCTCCTCTTCCGAGAGCAGGCCATAGTTCACTATAATGATCTTGTCGCCGGGCTGGTTGATGCGCGCGGCAGCGCCGTTGATGCCGATCTCTCCGCTGCCAGCCTTGCCTTCAATCACATAGGTGGAGAAGCGTTCGCCGTTGTTGAGATTGAAGATCTCAACGCGTTCGAATTCCTTCATTCCGCTGATGTCCAAAAGCTTTTTATCTATGCTGATACTGCCGTTGTAATCAGGATCGCACTGGGTGACGGTCGCCCTGTGGATCTTGGACAGCATTATGTGTCTAAGCATCTTTCCTCCAAAGGATTAACATTGTTCTACACTACTTTATAATATAACTTTGAGGTCAGATTTGCCCACCCCCTTCTGCTGTCAATAGTAATCCCCCTTTTAAATAGCTGCTCGTGATTTTGGCTTGCATCATTACTACATACGCAAATCTGCCGATAATTCTTGACGGATAAACTGATATTCCTGTTTATGTAAAAAAAATTCAGAGGAGCGAATATGTTTCCCGGCGGTAAGAATATGAAAGACCTGATGAAGCAGGCGCAGAAGATGCAGCAGGAGATGATGAAACAGCAGGAAGAGCTGGAAAATCAGATCTTCGAAGCCACTTCCGGCGGCGGCATGGTGACCGTGCAGATCAATGGCAAATATGAAGTTAAAAGCATCAAGATAGACCCTTCGGCAGTCGATCCCGACGATGTGAAAATGCTGGAAGACCTGATCGTGGCAGCGTTGCAGGAAGCGCACAAACAAGCCAGCGACGCTTCCAGTGAGACAATGGGAAAACTGACCGGCGGACTCAAGATCCCCGGTATGTTTTAAAATGTGAAAAAGTGAAACAGTGGAAAAGTGGCACGGACAATCCTGTCCGTGATAACACACTATGGATATTGCTCAATCGCATAAGCCTTTTCACTTCCTTAGCAGGAATGACTGAATAAAAGATATGACAAACTCACCTTTACTGGAAAAGCTGATACAGCAGTTCAACAGGTTTCCCGGAATCGGCAGGAAAACCGCACAGCGCTTAGCCTGGCATTTGATCAGCGGTGAAAAAGAAACTGCCCTGGAATTTGCTGCTGCCATAGAGGAAACCGTTTCCGGTTTCACGACCTGCAGGCAGTGTCTGATGCTGGCTGAAAGCGACCCCTGCCCCATCTGTTCAGACACAGGCAGGGATGATAAACTGCTCTGCGTGGTGGAAACAACATCTGAGATCTTCCTGATCGAAAATATGAATGAATATCATGGCAGGTATTTTGTTCTGGGGCATCTGCTTTCACCCCTGGAAGGCTTCGGGGTCAATGACCTGCACTTGAAAGAACTGGAAAACCTGATCAAAAAGCACAAACCTGCGGAGATCATCCTAGCGCTCAAGCCTTCTGCGGAAGGGGAAGCAACAATTCACTTCATCTCTGAGATGCTGAAAGATAAAAATCTGGAACTGACCAGGCTTTCCACCGGTATTCCCTTTGGCGGAGAACTGGAATACACCAGTACCCTGACTCTCAGCAACGCCTGGAAAAGAAGATACAGGGTGTAGATATGTTTACGGGCATCATTGAAGCTGTCGAACCGGTAAGATCGGTCATCAAAACATCCGGCACAACACAACTTAAAATTTCCCGACCTCAGAACTTCAGAGATCTCAAGGTGGGCGGAAGCATTGCCTGCAACGGCATTTGCCTGACTGTAACCGAGTTCGAGCATGATAATTTTACAGTCGAGATCATGCATGAAACAACGCAGAAGACAACTGCCGGTAAATGGCTCAGCGGTGATAAGCTCAATCTGGAAAGGGCTTTACAGGTCGGCAGCCGTCTGGACGGGCATTGGGTACAGGGTCATATCGACACGACTTCAACTCTGCTGGAAACAAAAACTATGACTTCAACCCTCTATCTGACCTTTGCTTTGCCCGCACAGGATAAGGTTTTGGTTGTTCCGCAGGGTTCCATTGCCATCAACGGAGTCAGCCTTACCATAGCGGAACTGAAGGAAAACAGATTTTCGGTTGCATTGATCGGTCATACTTTAGAACAGACAAATCTGAAGCAGCTTTCCATAGGCAATAAAGTCAATCTGGAATATGATGTTTTGGGTAAATACATTTTAAGAAACAATCAAAAAACCGCTCTAAATCAGGAGTTTCTGCATGAAAACGGTTTTTAGAACCTCTGTAATTTTACTTATAATCATAACGGCTTTGGTATTCATGCTGCTGAGCGGATGCGGCAGTAAACAAAGTCCCACCGGCGGTAAAGAAGATATTGACAAGCTAAAAATCCTGGCTTCCATACCGGCTGAATTTGCAGAGATCGATGAGCAGAAAGTGGAGCTGACCTTTTCCAAGACTGTGGATAAAGCCTCCTTCCTAAAAGGATTTTATATCTACCCTCCAGTCAAGAACACCAAAATTGAGTATGATGCCAACATCATTACCCTCAAGTTTTTGGAAGCTCTGGACAAGGATACCAACTATTATATAGCTCTGACCAACCGGATCAAAGACGTCAGAGGTAATCCGCTGGATAAGAATCAGACTCTCATCTACAGACACGGCAAACTGCAGTCAAACAGGATATCGGGTAGTATTACATATGAAAATCCAACCGATGCCGGTTTGCCGGTTCAGGTCAATCTGCTCTCTGCTGATTCACTGCTGGTGCTGACAACAAGCTTCACAGGCAGCAGTTATGCTTTGGAAGCTTTGAATCCTATGCAGTATCAACTGAAAGCTTATATCGACAAAAATCTGAACGGGAGATATGACTCTGCGTTTGAGCCTTATTCTGAGGCCATCCTGGATAGCCAGCCCGTGATAAATCACAATCTGAACATGGTGTATGCCGATTCGGTCAAAGCCAATATCAGAACCGTGATCGGGATTTCCAACCGGGAATATCAGATCATGATGAACAAGGCCGTAAAAACTTTTGAGAAGATCGAGATAGAGGATACAAAAGGCGGAGAGAACCTGCGCATCTTTGCCATTCATCACAGTGCGGAAAAGATTACGTTATTAACGGCTGAAACGGACTCGGTTGAGCTGAAGTTCATTATGTTGAACGTCAGTGACGGCAAAGGCAATATTACACCGGAAAGCAGTATAAGAATTGCGGCCACAACAAGACCTGATAAAACTGCGCCGACCGTTCTTTCCACCAGTCCCAGAAACGGCGCTTCTGTTAACAATCTGCAACCAATGCTGGAGATCACGTTCTCAGAAATAATCCCGAGCAGTCTGTTCAAAGCCACCCTGACAGAGACTGATTCCGGACAGATAATACCTTTCCGAATAATCAAATCCAACAGCCCCAGTTATCAGATCCAACCTGAAAAGCCACTTACCAATTATAAATCATGTCTGTTCACCATCGAACAGGAAACCTCAGACCTGAGCGGGAACAAGATAAAAGAAGATTTCAAACTGGTGTTTCTGCCTATCATCAGAAACTGAGCCAACTATCCTGATAAAAAAAAGCCCCCTCAGGACTTGAGAGGGCTTCAGGTTTTGACTTAGGAGGTTGAAGTAAGTTGAGGAAACTTACTCGGAATAACGGCAAAAAGAGGTTGCCGTTGAGATTTAGTGATATCATATAAGGCAAAGCAAGAGCCAAAAGAGAAGTTATTTATATCCGCTTGATTATCAGTGGTATAAGTAATAAAGCTGAAATCTGCCCAAACTAATATTGCGCATTTTCGTCAACAATAGTGGATATATTTCAACAACAGTTTTGGTAACTGGATTTATAACAGAGAGATAGCTCGCTACTTTTTGTCCCGGATCGAGTCCAATTGAGGCTTTACATATTTATCATAACAATCGGGGCAAATGCTGTGGCTGAACATGGTGTCAGTATGATCTGAAATATAAACTTCGACTTCCTGCCAGTTCATTTTATCGGAACGAATCTTTTTACAGTATGAGCAGATGGGCAGCAGTCGTTCCAAGGTGCGGATGGTTTTCAGAGCTGTTTCAAGTTCCTGGCGCTGTTTTTCCAGAATGAGGGCGGATCTTATCCTCATTACCAGTTCTGTTTCATTAATGGGCTTAGTGATGTAATCCATGGCTCCCAACTCAAAGCTCTTGCGTAAATACTCTCTGTCTTCTTCCAGGGGGGCGGCCGTAATCATGATGACAGGTATGTGTTTAAGCTCAGGATTTTCTTTGATCTTACCGAGCACATCGTGACCGCTTAGCACCGGCATAAAGATATCGAGCAGGATCAAATCAGGGATCTCAATGTTGATTTGTTTCAACAACTCAGTTCCTGAATAGATAAGTTTATATCTTTCAAAGTTATTTTTACTGAGCAGGGTATTAATCAGTTTCTGATTAGTGGAATCATCATCAACAGCATAGATCAGCATCTGGTGAATATCTTTTACAGCTACCATAAGCTTACTTCACTTTCTTTTTCTGCTGAGCGGCATGAGAGAACATCTGGTCCATGGTGGTAAACTTGTCGAACAATGCAGCAGCCTGTTGGAACTGCGCATCCATCTGCAGAGTAATTTTATAGGCGGCCTGATCGCCATACTGCTTGCCGATGATCTCACTGGCCAATGCTGTTTTGATATAGGTGGAAGCGCTGTCCGCGTCAGCCTGGTTGAATTTGATCTCCTGTTGCCCGGCAAAATCCAGAAACTGTTTTAGAAGCGCATCATTGACTTGGAAATCCGGATCGACGTGGTGATCATGCTTGACCATATAATCAACGGCGAAGTTGAAGAATGTGTTTTTGCGGCGCAGTTCCACTCCAAAATTGGTCAGCAGGTCAGGAGAAATCTCTATATCGGGCGTGATGCCTCCACCACCATAGACTTCACGGCCTTTGACAGTGTAATAGATCTGATCACGGGCTTTTTTGTCGGAAGCCTGTTTTTCAGCTTCAGTCACTTCTTTTCCGGTCAGGATCTTGTCATTGATCTCCTTGTGAATGCATCGGCCTGATTTGATATAGTAATAGGAAGTGGTGATCTTGATTCCGTTGCCGTTGGAAAGAGGAAACAACTGCTGTACTGATCCTTTACCGAAAGTCGGCTTGCCTACGATCAACCCCGTATCCCAGTCCTGCAAAGAGCCAGCAAAGATCTCAGAGGCGCTGGCAGAAGCTTCATTGATCAGAACCACGATCGGATAGTTCTTTATCTGGCGAGGAAAACGGGTAAAGTACTGACGGTTGGAATTTGTGATTCGTCCTTTGGTTTCCACAACCAGTTTATTAGGTCCGATGAATTCATTTACTGTATCAATTGCCTGGTCAAGCAGTCCTCCAGGGTTAAAGCGCAGGTCAATGATCAAGCCGCGGATACTCTGAGTTTCCAGTTCATCCAGAGCGGCTTTCAGTTCTTTATCGGTGCTTTCGCTGAATTGGCTGATGCGAATGTAGCCGACGCCGTTATCCAACTTGAAGGCATAGGGCACGCTTTTGATCTTGATCGTTTCGCGGATGATCTCAAAATCCATAGGCTCAGCAATGCCGGGACGGGAAATGGTCAGAGTAACTTTGGTGCCTACCTGACCTCTCATTTTTTTGATGGCTTCGTCTGTATTGGCATTGACAACACTCACTCCGTCCACCCTGATAATTCTGTCGCCTGCAGTCAGGCCCATGCGGTAGGCAGGAGTGCCTTCGATCGGTGATACGACAGTGATGTATTCGCCTTTCTTATCTATCTGGATGCCAAGGCCGCCGAATTCACCCTTGGTCGTGGTCGTGAAATCTGAAAATTGATCGGCAGTGAAGTAGGTAGTATGGGGATCAGTCGAGCCAAGCATGCCTTCGATCGCGGCTTTGATGATCTCTTCGTCATTCAGATCAGTCACATAGTTCTGTTTCAGTTTGATCAGGACTTCGTTAAAAAGCTGCAAATTGGTATAAATGTCTGATTTGCCAGGTTCGTTGGCAGCATAAGCCTGAGTTGCCTTAAATATAAATACGCCGCCCACCAGCCAGATGATGATGAGCAAGGTCATTATGTATGGTCGTAAATTCCGGTTAGCCATTATAAGCTCCTATAAAAACACCCTATTTCGGGTTCTCGCTGTTTACTTTATCAATCATTTCCAGAGTTCTCTGCATGATCGTCTGATGAATGGAATCAACCAAATCATCGCCATTAATGACATTATATCTGGATGTATATTTTGAGGCAATAAATAAATACTGTTGCCTGACTTTCTGATGGAAATCCACAGCTTCCATTTCCAGTCTGTCCAGCTTTCTCGACTGGATTCTTTTCAGACCTGTCTCAACCGGCACATCGATCAGAAAAGTGAGATCAGGATCAGTGCCAAAGGTGGCAAACCTCGTGATGGTCTCGATCATATCAAGATCAATGTCTCTGGCTGCTCCCTGATAGGCAATGGTGGAATCAAAATATCTGTCGCTGATGACAATTTTCCCTTCCTTGAGAGCAGGCAGTATCCATTGACCTGTATGCTGACTTCGGCTTGCCATATAAAGCAGCATTTCAGTTTCAGGCAGCATTTCGAAATTTTCGGGATCGAGCAGAATCTTTCGAATCGCCTCCGATATGGCAGGCCCACCTGGTTCACGGGTCAGCAATACTTCGTAGCCTTTCTCCCGCAACACGCCAGCCAGCAGCATGGCCTGAGTGCTTTTGCCGCAACCTTCGATGCCTTCAAAGGTAATGAAAAATCCCTTGTATTTTCTCATCATATTATCGTGTCTATCTTGTATTTGGCGTCATCCCTGTGCGGATGGTCTATAACGAAGTGTGCACCCCGGCTTTCTTTTCTGGTCAGAGCGCTGCGGATGACCATTGTGGCAATGACAGCCATGTTACGGGTTTCGATAACTTCTTTACGCACTGTGTTGTGCTGATAGAAGTTGTTGATCTCGTTAAAGATATTTTCTATTCTGGACAGAGCATATTTGAGCAATCTGCGGGATCTTCTGATGCCGACATAGCCCTGCATGATGGTGCCGATGATCTCTCTATTGTGAGAGATCACGACCCACTCGTTTTCGTTGAACTGGCCCTGATCGCGCCATTCCGGAATGGGTGGAAATATCACTTCATCCAGATTGGAAGGATGATTACCCGCATGATGAGCAATGACCAACGCTTCCAGCAGGGAATTGGACGCCAGTCGATTGGCTCCGTGCAGGCCGGTACAAGCAACTTCTCCGGCTGCAAACAGATTACGGATATCAGTGATACCGTCTATGGTGGACAGAATCCCGCCGCAGAAATAGTGCGCCGCGGGAGCAACCGGAATGGGTGCTGTTGTAAAGTCGATCCCATGTTCACTGCACATTTGGTCTATATAGGGAAAGTGTTTTTTCAAAACGGATCGGTCAACACCGGTAGCATCCAGATAGCAATATTTATCACCTCTTCTTTTCAGTTCGGTGTCTATCGACTGTGAGACTATGTCACGCGGAGCCAGATTGCTCAAGGGATGATAATTTTCCATGAAAGTGCTGCCGTCCTGAAGTCTCAGGATCGCACCTTCCCCGCGCAAAGCCTCACTGATCAGGAAAGTACCCCCGTCTGCCTGATAAAAAGCGGTCGGATGAAACTGCACGAACTCCATATTGGCCAGTCTTGCTCCTGCCAGACGAGCCATGGCCATTCCGTCACCCGTGGCAATGTCGGGATTGGTATTATGGGCATAGATGCAGGCTGCTCCACCAGTTGCCAGCATTGTCTTTTTAGCTCTGAAGACTTCAACCTGATTGGTTTGAGTGTTCAGGACATATGCACCCCAACAGGTGATGCCAGGAATGAAACCATCCATCTGAGGAATGTGATGCTGGGTGATGAGGTCAACAGCCATATGGTCTTCAAAGATCTCGATGCGCGGATTATTTCTGCAATTGCTGATCAGGGCTTCCATGATCTGGTGCCCGGTGGAATCTGCGGCATAAGCCACGCGGTTGCGCGAATGGCCGCCTTCTCTTGTCAGGGACAGATTTTCCAGGCTGCGGTCATAATTTTCATCCCTTCTGGTAAAATCAGTCCCCAGGTCGATAAGATACTTGATCAGGGCAGGTCCTTCATTTATGATCTGCCGGATGACTTCTTTTTTGCCAAGTTCGGCACCGGCTATGTAGGTGTCCTGAATATGTTCTTCAAATGAATCGTGAGAGTCCAGAACCGCTGCAATCCCACCCTGGGCATAGTCTGTGTTGCAGTCATTCAGTTTCTTTTTTGTAATGACAGCTACAGAGCCGTGCTGAGAGCTTTGCAGCGCATAGACCAGCCCGGCAATTCCACTGCCGATGACCAGAAAATCAAAATCTCTCATCAGTTTTTTTAGCTCCACTTTTGTTCAGACTCATGACGATGGCGTCTTCGGTCGGATGGTGGTAGTAATCTTTTCTGATTCCCACTTCTTTGTATCCGAGTTTATGATAGAGAGCTTTTGCTGCAGAGTTGGAAGCTCGCACTTCCAGGTAATAGTAGCGAATATTCCGCTCATCCATCATCCGTTCCAGGCTTCTCATCATATATTCTGCCATTCCCTGTCTGCGCAGATCAGACCTTATCGCGACATTGGTCACTGTACATTCGTCCAGAACCTGCATGGCACAGATATAACCGGCAATGTCTCCGTCCTTTTCAACCACAAAACTATCGTGCTGCAGTTCAATCTCAAAAAACTCCCTTAGCCAGGGATTGCTGAATGTATCTGTCTCAATCTTATATACAGCGTCAAGGTCTTCTTCCCTCATTCTGCGGAAGCAAAAAGCCATCACATCTTTTCCGGAGCGCTGATTCCCATCAGGTCAAAACAGAGCGCCAGAACGTTTTTAACATTTTCGATCAGCATCAGTCTGGCTTGTGAGAGATCCTTGTGTTTTTCACTGACGATCTGATATTTTGTATAATAGCGATGGAACTGTCCAGCCAGTTCCTCGACAAAAACGGTGAGCCGGTGGGGTTCACGCTGTTCGGCAATGCTGATCAGCAGTTCCGGAAATTCCGTCATCTTTTTGATCAGAGCCAGTTCTTCAGCTTTGGTCAGTTTGGAGATATATTCTTTTTTCCAGGATTTGGGCAGGACCTTGTCCTTTTTCGCTTTTTTCAGGATGCTGTGAATTCTGGCATGCGCATACTGGCAGTAATAGACAGGATTTTCATTATTTTTCTTGAGAGCCAGATCGAGGTCAAAGTTAAGATGGGCATTGGCTTTTCTGGCAATGAAGAAATACCTGACAGCATCTTTGCTGACCACGCTCAGCAGGTCATCCATAGTGACGATTTTACCGGCTCTTTTGCTCATCTTGATGCGTTCGCCGCTTTCAAACAGATTGACCTGCTGCAGAAAGATGACTTCCAGCATGTTCTCATCGTATTTGAGAGCCTTGAAAGCTGCTTTCAGACGTGGAACATAACCGTGATGGTCAGGCCCGAACACGTCAATAAGTTTGGTAAATCCACGTTGAAGCTTGGTCAGGTGGTAAGCCAGATCGGGTACAAAATAGGTGATGGAGCCATCGGATTTCATCAGCACTCTGTCTTTATCGTCACCGAACTGAGTGGAGCAGAACCAGATGGCATCCTCTTTTTCATAGGTGCAGTTCGCTTCCGCCAGATAGCTGAGCACTTCTTCCACCACACCTTCCATGCGGATGGTTTTTTCCGAGACCCAACTGTCAAAGGTGACGCCGAATTTTTCCAGGCTGTTCTGCTGCATGGCGTGAATTTCGTTTAAGGCAAACTCCTTCAGGTGTTCCATTCTTTCTTTTTCGGGCATCATAAAAACGCGTACGCCTTCCACTGAATTCAGCTTCTGGGCAAGGTGTTTGACATATTCACCGTGGTAGGCTTCATAGGGAAACTCATCCATTTTCTCGCCGTGCAGTTCGCGCAATCTGAGTTCCACCGATTCAGCGAGAATATCGACCTGATTACCAGCGTCATTAATGTAAAATTCGCGCACGGGATCGTATCCGACCTTTTTCATCACGCGGTATAAAGTGTCTCCAAAAGCGGCTGCGCGGGCACTGACGATATTGAGCGGGCCGGTGGGATTGGCACTGACAAATTCCAGCATCACTCTTTCCATTTGACCATGGTCAGAATTTCCGAATTCTTCGCCAGAGATATGGATCTTCCACAGCAGTTCATGATACTGCAGGGGAGCAATCACAAAGTTGATGAAGCCGGGACCCGCAATTTCCACCTTTTTGAAACTCTTGGATTTCTTGAGTTCCGCCACCAGTTTTTCCGCCAGTTTCTTGGGTGCGGTTTTATTTTCCCTGGCCAGGATCATGGCAGCGTTGGTGGAAAAATCTCCGAACTCTGGATTATTGGGGATCTCGATGATAAATTCTTTGTCATGGGACAGCTTTAGCTTGTCCAGCGCTTCCAGAACCTGTTCATAGATAAATTGTCTGATCATATCATTTCTCAATTTTTTCCAGCTTGTTCAGATAGGTAGTGATGAATTCATCAATTTTGTAATACTGTCTCGTCTCCGGCAGAAAGATGTGGATAATGATCTCGCCAAGGTCCACCAGTACCCAATGGGAATATTCAATGCCTTCTTTGCTGAGTAGTGAAAAGTGATTTTCCTTCACCTTTTCCAGAATATAGTTGCCGATGGCTCTGACATGCAGATCAGCCTGGCCTTCACAGATGATCACCACATCAGTGAAAAAACCTTTGTCCGTGAAATCGTAGGTGGAGATGTTTTCAGCCTTTTTTTCCACCAGCCATTCCACCACCATCTTCACTTTGTCTTTGAGTTCAGTCATTTTGCTCCAATCTATAATCTTTATCTTTTTGTATATTGCTCATAATCCTTGCCGATAATGATCTCAAAATCAGCCAGGGCGGTTTCATTCAGCGCCATGGTGTATCTCTCGATGCCGGTCATCCTCTGCAAGCGTTTCATGTCCTCCATATCACCCTTACGGACAACTATGATCGTTTTATCATAGATGGGTTTCGGGGTGTTGCCCATCGCAACGATATCCACATTTTTGTCTTTCAGCCACATGGAAAATTCCCGCGCCAGGTTTTCAAATCCGCACCCGTTTGTGAGTATGATCCTGATGGCGGGAAGAGCGTCCTCTGCTTGCTCATGACCGCGTTTACCTGCGTCGGAAAATCTGTACCATAGAATTCCTCCGGCACCGATCAAAATGACGCCGATCACCACACCCAGTATTATCTTGGCAGTTTGTGACATTTATTTTGACCCCTTGATTCTGTCAAACCTCATCACTCCCTCTCTCTGACCACCACACCCTAAGCACAGGAGACAAGCCAGAGGAGTCAAGGTAATCGCATGGTTTGCAAAGGGCATACAGTTCAAGCAAGAGCCAAGCAGGAAGGAGTTTTGGGCCGATTTGCGTATATAATTGGAATAATGATAGTTAGTCATGGTTTTCAGGATTTTTTCTTGGTCTCGTTTTGAAACGCTGTTTTAAGTTTTTTGCAGGCAGCTTCAAAGGACTCAGGAATGACTCTTTTACCGCCGACCACGGTCATGAAATTGCAGTCCCCGCTCCAGCGCGGCACCAGGTGAACGTGCACATGCTCATCGATTCCGGCGCCGGCTGCTTTGCCGATGTTGATTCCGATATTGATACCTTCGCATTTATAGACCCGGTTGAGTACTGATTCCGTCAATTGCACAGTGGCAAAAAGGTCGTTCAAAACAGCTTTCGGCAGTTGTGAAAGAGTTGGGACATGTTTGTAAGGCACAACCATGACGTGACCATTGTTATAGGGATATAAATTCAGCATGACAAAACAGTGTTTGCTGCGGTATGGTATCAGGTTTTTATCATCGTCGGCGGCATCCGGCTTACAGCATAAAATGCAGCCGTCACAATTGCCGGAAAGGATGTAATCAAGCCTCCAGGGAGAATAGAGATATTTCTTTGACATCAGAGATTACTCCTGAACGAAGGTTTCTTCCAGGATCTTTTCGCCCCAGGGAATGATCTCAGCTTCGTGGGCATTGGCATTGATGATGATGTTGTAGCCCTGCAGAATGGTCTCCTTACCGATGTCAGAATGCTCCAGATAACAGTGCGGGCCGATATGGCAGCCGTATTCCA
>Ga0209610_1000874_pt1:0-2500 | contig 15682 bp, 9 predicted proteins | sample LakKivw275mmetaG_FD_184137 | JGI IMG/M metagenome (GOLD analysis project Ga0209610, IMG submission 184137) | Anoxic lake water microbial communities from Lake Kivu, Rwanda to study Microbial Dark Matter (Phase II) - Lake Kivu water 275m metaG... | ecosystem: Environmental > Aquatic >...
TTGACAACAGTGAACATATGGAGTTTAGACCCGATTACGGTCCGGAACTCTACACGGGTCTCGTGAAGATCGATGGATTCCTTATTGGTGTCGTGGCGAACAAGCAGGGTATCATGCCGAAGGGTTACCCAGAATACGCGCCCTATCCCGGTATAGGCGGCAAGTTCTACCGTCAGGGACTCATCAAGGTTAATGAGTTTGTCACGCTCTGTGGCAGGGACAGGGTTCCTATGCTGTGGATACAGGATACGTCTGGTATCGACGTTGGTGACATCGCAGAGAAGGCTGAGCTTCTTGGTCTCGGTCAGTCACTTATTTACTCCATAGAGCAGGCAAACGATAGTCCGATGATGTGCATCGTTCTGAGGAAGGGTACAGCAGCAGCCCACTACATTATGGCCGGACCTCAGTCAAATAACAACAACGCCTTCACCCTTGGTACTGCCACCACGGAAATATACGTCATGCACGGTGAAACGGCTGCAGCTGCAAGCTTTGCGAGAAGGCTTGTGAAAGAGAAAGATGCAGGTAGACCGCTTGCCCCTGTGATTGAAGCCATGAACAAGACGGTCAAAGAGTATTACGATAAGTCGAGGCCATCCTACTGCGCGAAGACGGGATTGGTGGACGAGGTAGTTAGGATGACAGATCTCAGAAAATATCTTGTGGCTTTCGCCAACTGCTGCTACCAGAATCCGAACTCAATATGCCCGCAGCATCAGATGATGATACCAAGGATCATTAAAGGGTAAAAATAGTAAAAGGGGTGGATCGATGTATCCACCCTATTTTTTAGTAAGCCCGTTAACCAATACATCAAATGATGTTAACGGATATTTTTTATAGTATAGTGTGGTTTTCAGGTGTGAACAGGCCATGAGAGATAGGCTTTCTGAAACACTCGAGGAATTTAAGGAAAAGGGTAATTACAGGACATTAAAATATATAAAACCAGTCTCTGCAACAAGAATCATTTACAATTCAAAGGAATGCATTAATCTTTGCTCTAATAGCTATCTGTCCTTACATACACACCCTGATATTGTGGAGGCTGCAAGGAAGGCTACCAGTGAGTACGGGTCAGGTACATGTTCTTCAAGAAGCGTATCAGGAAGTATTGACCTTTACAAGATACTCGAGAAAGAAATTGCTCAATATAAAGGCTATAAAAAGGGGCTCATCTTTTCAAACGGCTATATGGCAAATATAGGTATTATATCAACACTGATTGGAAAGGATGATGTGATTTTTAGCGATGAATTAAACCATTCGAGTTTAATAGACAGCATGAGGCTTTCACGCGCAAAGAAGGTAATTTACAGACACAGGGATGTAAATCACCTTGAAAAGAAGCTTAAAAAAGAAAGGGCAAAGGGGAAAAGATTTATAGTTACGGAGTCAATCTTCAGCATGGACGGAGATATCGCCCCTCTCAAGGATATCTTTCAGCTTAAAGAAAAATATGGGGTCCACATAATTCTGGATGATGCACACGGGACAGGGGTATTCGGAGAAAAAGGGAGGGGTATTGAGGAATTATATGGATTATCCGGCTCTATGGATGTCCATATGGCAACGTTTGGAAAGGCGCTCGGTTCATTTGGTGCATTTGTACTTTCCGATAAGGTTGTACTGGAATACCTTGTGAACAGGGCACGGACATTTATGTATACAACGGCACTGCCTGCATCTTCCCTGGCAGCATCGGTTGCCGCCTTGAGACTGATAAAAAAGAATACATTCTTTAAAGACGAACTATGGAGAAATATAGATTATATGAGGGGCAATCTGACAGGGATTGGTTTTGATTTAAAGGATAGTGCAGGCCCGATTATTCCCATTGTGGTTGGTGAAGATAAAAAGACACTCGCCATGCAGAACCAGTTGCTTAAAAAGGGATTATTTCTCCAGGCCATAAGGCCCCCTACAGTTCCGGAAGGGACTTCAAGACTGAGGTTAACGGTTGTAAGGGGGTTGACAAAGGATGATATGGATTATGCGATAGAGGCACTTGTAAATGCCGGACAGAAGATGGGACTGATATAAATCAGCATGGAGCTAAGAGCCCTTATAGCGTGGAGCATGGAGCTAAGAGCTTGGAGTGAAAAAAAATCCTTACTCTCTGCTCTTCGCTTTGAGATCTATGCCCTCTGCTGCTATACGGAGGATTTATGCACAATAAGGACTTACTAAAGGACTGGGACAAGAAATACATCTGGCATCCATTTACCCAGATGGAGGATTATATGGGTATGGAGCCGCTTGTCATAGAAAGGGGAGAAGGTTGTTATCTCATTGATGGAGATGGAAACAGGTATATTGATGGGGTTTCTTCACTCTGGGTTCTGGTTCATGGCCATGGAAAAAAGGAACTGGTTGATGCAATCGAGAAGCAATCGAAGATCCTCTGTCATTCTACCCTTCTCGGGCTTGCGAATGTGCCGTCTATTTTACTGGCAAAAAGGCTTATTGATATAGCGCCCCGTGGCTTATCAAAGGT
>Ga0209610_1000874_pt1:7500-15682 | contig 15682 bp, 9 predicted proteins | sample LakKivw275mmetaG_FD_184137 | JGI IMG/M metagenome (GOLD analysis project Ga0209610, IMG submission 184137) | Anoxic lake water microbial communities from Lake Kivu, Rwanda to study Microbial Dark Matter (Phase II) - Lake Kivu water 275m metaG... | ecosystem: Environmental > Aquatic >...
TAAATGCCGTGAAAAACGGCATCGCCGTAAGCCCAAGGTTTCCTGAGCAAGGGTAATCCTCTCAGGGTTAGTCGGTCCCTAAGGCGAGGCCGAAAGGCGTAGTTGATGGGAAACAGATTAATATTTCTGTACCACCAGGTAAGCGATAAAGACGCGAAGGGGGGACGGAGAAGGGTAGGCCATCCTGCTGACGGAATAGCAGGTTCAAGCATGTAGGAGGGGTTCATAGGCAAATCCGTGAGCCCATAACTCCGAGACGTGATGAGGATCCCCATTAGGGGAATAAACTGGCTGATCCCACGCTTCCAAGAAAAGCCTCGTAGCGAGTTTGTCTGGTGACCGTACCGCAAACCGACTCAGGTGGGCGAGGAGAGAATCCTAAGGCGCTTGAGATAACTCTGGTTAAGGAACTCAGCAAAATTGCACCGTAACTTCGGGAGAAGGTGCGTTCCGGATTGTGTAAGGACTTGCTTCTGAAGCGATCTGGATCCGCAGCAAAGAGGGGGTGGCGACTGTTTACTAAAAACACAGGACTCTGCAAACTCGTAAGAGTAAGTATAGGGTCTGACGCCTGCCCGGTGCTGGAAGGTTAAGGGGAGATGTCATTCTAAGCAATTGGAAGAAGCGTTGAACCGAAGCCCCAGTAAACGGCGGCCGTAACTATAACGGTCCTAAGGTAGCGAAATTCCTTGTCGGGTAAGTTCCGACCTGCATGAATGGCGTAACGATTGCCCCGCTGTCTCAACCAGGGACTCAGCGAAATTGTAATGGGGGTGAAGATACCCTCACCCCGCGGCAAGACGGAAAGACCCCGTGCACCTTTACTACAACTTGACAGTGAACTTCGGGGTAATATGTGTAGGATAGGTGGGAGGCTTTGAAGTGCTGGCGCTAGCTGGCATGGAGCCAATGTTGAAATACCACCCTTATTGTTTTGAGGTTCTAACTCAGACCCGTTATCCGGGTTGAGGACACTGTCTGGTGGGTAGTTTGACTGGGGCGGTCGCCTCCCAAAACGTAACGGAGGCGCACGAAGGTCGGCTCAGGCTGATTGGAAACCAGCCGATGAGTGCAAAGGCACAAGCCGGCTTGACTGTGAGACCTACAAGTCGAGCAGGAACGAAAGTTGGTCTTAGTGATCCGGTGGCTCCGCATGGAAGGGCCATCGCTCAACGGATAAAAGGTACGCCGGGGATAACAGGCTTATCTCCCCCAAGAGTTCACATCGACGGGGAGGTTTGGCACCTCGATGTCGGCTCATCGCATCCTGGGGCTGAAGTAGGTCCCAAGGGTTTGGCTGTTCGCCAATTAAAGCGGTACGTGAGCTGGGTTTAGAACGTCGTGAGACAGTTCGGTCCCTATCTGCCGTGGGCGTAGGATAATTGAGAGGAGCTGTCCTTAGTACGAGAGGACCAGGATGGACGGACCTCTAGTGTACCAGTTGTCACGCCAGTGGCATAAGCTGGGTAGCTATGTCCGGAAGGGATAACCACTGAAAGCATCTAAGTGGGAAGCCTGCCTCAAGATTAGTTATCCCGTCTGGTAGCAATACCGGGCTAAGACCCCACGTAGACTACGTGGTTGATAGGCTGATGGTGTAAGCACAGCAATGTGTTGAGCCTACCAGTACTAATAGGTCGAGAGGCTTGACCATAAATCATTACAACATATATAGGTGTCTTACAATTTTAAAGTTGCAGAGAGCGAAGCGCAGAGAGCTGAGAGTTTTTAAGATCTTTACTCTACGCCCTAAGCTCCATGCTCTAAGCTGAACTTAAAGTTCCCGGTGACCATAGCGTAGGGGAAACACCCGTTCCCATCCCGAACACGGAAGTTAAGCCCTACCACGCCGATGATACTGCACGGGTGACTGTGTGGGAAAGTAGGTCGTTGCCGGGTTTTTTATTTTTTAATTTATGGCCAGAAGGAAATGATATTCTCCTTCTGGCCATAACCTTTTAAGGGGCTCGCATATTTTGCGCCTGACTTCGTTATCTTCGTCGGTACGCATCCTCAATGTATGCAGGATACACCTCCGGTGACGCCCCTCCTCGATGCCTCGTCATGCATCAAAATCTACTTCGCCCTAAAGATCTTTCAATCGTTTATCGTCCCTCGTCCTAATGAGCTACGCGAATGAACGTCCTACGTCCCTCGGTTATTCTGTTATCCATCAAAAATAGCTTCGGCTGTATATACAACAAAAAACGCTTGAACGAATTTTTTCACACTTTAGAGTTTTTATTTATAATTTACCACTTGACCACTTGACCACTCGACCCCTGGAATCCTTGACCCCTTTTTTGCAGGTGTCATCCATATGGTTCTATTTTACTTTCGATGCTGCTCCAGGCTCAAGTTTCATAGGAGCCCGATCTAGCTTCTCAAGTTTCATAGGAGTCCGATCTATCTTCCCGTAAGGCTGCTGTTCGGCCATTGTTCCATGAGCTTTGACAGTATACCGGTTCTGCCTGAGCTTCTCCATGACTTTATCAACGGTTGGCTTATTGCACCCTCGGGAAACGCAGAACATTCTGAGAGTATTTGTCTGCTTGTCGATCTGTACCTTCGTTACACCTTGGACTGAACGGACAATCTTCTCCACATTGCCCCAGTCCTTATGTTTGTCCTGGGTAAAGGGTTCAAGCTGTATCGTATAGAACTCATTAGCGGCCCACAGGGAACCGGACAGGAACAAAAACAGACCGGCAAAAAGGATTATTGAAACTACTGCACTTTTTTTCATAGTAACCCCCTTCGTAATTCTTTCTCATTAATCTCTATCATATAAAAACCAATTTCATCAATGAAAATTGTCAATTATTAGGAGGTTGCAGTGCGACACACTCTGCAGTGATTCCTTCATATTCAAAACATCCGTCGAATGGAGCACATTTTTCGCAACATGCCTGTGGCAGCTTGACCCCACGTTCTTTAATGCGTTCACGCGAAGCTTGCGACTTGTGACCTGAGAATGCGACATGTGACCTGTATGTTTCTTACCACAGGGATGCGGCAACGGGAACTTTGATGCGTTCTTCGAGCCGGATCGCGTTTTTCTTACACGCAGAGCGGCAGACCCCGCAGCCATAACACCACCTCTGGTCGATGACCGCCTTTTTGTTCGAGGGGCTGTAGGTGATGGCGCCGAACTGGCAGACGCGCATACATTCCCGGCAGCCAGTGCACTCTTCAGGAAGGACCTCACCGACATACTCGGCCCGGAACATAACGGGAATTGCGTGCGTGACCGTGGTGCGCATGGCGAGGCAGTCTGAGCGGTCGCAGTTGCAGATTCCAGCAATGAAGGGTGTGTGGAAGGTCCATACGGTATGGCAGAGGCCCTCATGCTCATGTGCGTGGAATGAAGCGACAGCTTGATCCCTATTGAGCGTTTCAAGGCCGGCGCTATCCGGTCCGGTGATAAAACTTTTGTCGATACCATTGATGATTTCGGCAAGCCTTCCACCGTCAGGTGCCATGCTGATCCCGTAGCAATAGCGCTTCTCTTCACCTAGGGTAATGTGCCTGCAGAAGCAGGCTATACGGACGATGGAATTGACAAAACCAAAGATCTGCTCGATTTCTTCGATGGGTACTACCTGCCCGAAGTGGACCCTCTTCATCTTCCGGGTGACAATACGGCTTAACAGACTTCTTATAAACCCTGGTACCCTGGCGAGACGATCGATCCTCTGGACACTCCGTGAGGTTGATTCGGGTTGTGAGATGAAGTCTTCGATGAATTTACGCCGGCGAATGTCGCTCAACAGGTCATCGGAATAGTTCTTTGCCTGCAGGTACCATTTTTCTCCTTCACCGTGCTTCAGACAAAATTCACACATCCCTTTCCCCCTTTGTTTTTTTCATATTCATCCAACACAATTGCAATGCAATGAATTTTTTTGTGGGAGCAGAATGTAAAGAATAGGGGACGTCTATAAAATTATAAATATCTTTCCCCCACCAAAAAGAAATTCTTCCTGTCATGTCGCCCCTTTTTCTTTCCATTCTCCTGCTATTTCAATAGGTTGTCAAGAAGTTTTTGGCGTCAACATTTCTTCAACGTTTAGCGGATAGCATTATAGGCTGAGGGCAAAAGGGTTTAAACCTTTAGCCTTTTACCTTACACCTTTTGCCTGCTTCAGGTGGCAACCATCAGAAATCGCCTCTGCCCGATATATCTATACAATCATTCAGTATCAGTAGTAGAGGATTTATTTATATTTTTTAAAACGCCCCGTATCTACAAAAAATCACTTGAATAATGAGCGAAATTGGTGGCAAATAAAAGAATAAAAGATCGGTATTGGTTCGGGGACATGACAGACAATAACCTCAGCGACAAGCATAGACAGCGGTGGTTGATATTTACTGTCGCTTTTGCAGCGTTTATGACGGAACTCGACAGCTCCATAGTCAACGTAGCGCTGCCCACGATCTCAGGATATTTTGATGTGAGCCCCAGTGCGGTGGTTTGGGTAATTATGGCTTATCTTCTAATCCAGACAAATACCATGCTTATATTCGGAAAATTGGGGGACATAATCGGGTTGAAGAGATTATTTATCACGGGCTACTTTATTTTCGTCATCGGTTCCTTCTTATGCGGGGTTTCCATGAGCATAACCTTTCTTATCGTTTCCAGGTGCATTCAAGGGATCGGCGGGGCAATGCTCGTTACGAGCGGTTATGCCATTGTTCCAAGATACCTGCCAAAGACAATTATCGGGTCGGCCTTCGGAATCCTTGGCACGGCTGCAGCTCTGGGCGTTGTCATAGGCGCACCAATCGGGGGATTTATAACGAGTTTTCTCTCGTGGCACTGGATATTCCTCATAAATGTGCCGTTCGGCATAGTGGCTATCTTTGTGGCAAACAGGGTTATTTCAGAGATAAGAAAAGAGCAGGAATCTGTAAGGAACGAGCTGAAGAATTTTGATTTCCTGGGCAGCGGGCTCAGTTTCTTTGGTATTTTAAGCCTCGTTTTTGCCCTGAATATGGGGCAAGAACTGGGTTGGGCATCTCCCTCAATTCTCCTCTGTTTACTGGCCTTTGTAGCGCTGTCTATTTTTTTTGTCATCTGGGAAAGGAGGTCCGAACAACCCCTTCTTGATTTTGGACTTTTCAGAAACGTGAGATTCGCCTGTGCAAATATTGCTGCATTCATGGCTTTCATGGTGTTGGACGGGACATCGTTCCTGCTCCCCTTCTACCTCGAAATGGTAAAAGGGCTGGATCCTTACAGGGTAGGGCTTGTTCTTATGACCTTTTCTTTGGCTTACATGCTCGCAGGCCCCATAGGGGGAAGGCTTTCCGACAGGATCGATCCCAGCTATTTATGTATAACCACCATGGTTTCAGCAAGCGCCTGCGTTTTAATGTTTGCTTACACTTCTCAACACCAAGGTCTTCTGTTTGTCTTTGTTTTCCTCATCTGGTTTGCCCTGTCATACGGAGTCTTTATTTCCGCAACCAACAACCAGGTAATGAGGATGGCCCCCGAGGAGCAACAAGGTATATATTCAGGGGTATTCAATACCATAACCAATATGGGGCTTGTCCTTGGTGTCTGCCTGTTCGAGACTGTTTTCTCCGCAGCGTTGCCGGAACGTGTATCATCTAAAGGGGAGAGTCTTGCCCGTTCTGACATGTCGGTTCAACTATTACTCACGGGTTTCCAGAATGCTTTTTTTCTTGGTGGGATAATCCTTATTGTTGCCCTGGGTTTTTCCGTGATGATGAGAAGAAACAAACAGTAAGCAAAGAATCCGTTCTCTCACAAAGCAATGTTGGGATCACATTTTCTGATGTAAGCTAATATCTCTTTGGCCATGTCCGAATGGGTCATTACCTTCTCATAATCTAAACCTACGTTGTTGAGGTACTGTAAAATAAGGGTATCTCCTATGTCGGTTCTCGGCAATATGCCGGAAAAGAAGAACCCCATCTCCTCGAATTTAGGCGTCATGAAATAGGTCAAGGGATCTTCCAGGTTGAGAAAGAGATTGATTGCTGCAACCTGTTTTACACAGAGATCCCGGAGAATGTGTTTGACTTCCCTTACCACATTTGCTCCGTACTGCGACAGGAATATCTCAGCATTACCTTCTGAGATATAACCTCTCGTGTCGATTACAGATTCGTTTCCCGTGAGCTGTGCTTCGGAATTAGTGGGTGCCACCAAATTATGCTGTACACCAAGGCTTCTGTAGAGCTTCTCCACCATTACCCGATGATTGGCGGGTGGGTACAGGGTGAGCAGTTTTGGTTCCTTGAGGTATCTGAAGGATAAAACCACGCTCATTCTCTGAGAGCTGTCTCCGTCGATACCCTTGAAGATCCATGTTGCCGGGCTGGTGGTGAGTTCAATCCCGCAATCTTTAAATCCGTACCTGGAACTCGTTTTTTGGGTATAGAGGTGATTTGTAACCGCATAGCCATACACACCGTCAAGGGGGAATTTCTTGTCCACGGCAAACAAGAACTCGGCCATCCTGTTCATGCATCTTTGATTTCTGTATTCTGGATTCACAAAGAAGAATGTCATTTCCGCGATCCTTGATCCCAGGATTGGATATACGAGGGCAGCATGGCCCATAAAAGCGTTATTCTTTGTCACTGCCACTGCCGAGATCATCTGTCCAGAATTATTCATTTCGATGATCTGGTCAGGATAGTAGATATGGTCATCAAAGAATGTATACCCGTGTGACTTGTAGGCACTCTTTGAAACCTCGATTGCCTCTCGTTTGTCCAGTCTCCGGATGTCGTACGCGACCTTCTCGATCAAGGGCTGGGGCTCCTGGTGGGCTTCGTGATGTAGCTGGAGTTCTGAAGCAGACATATACTCCTTGATATACTTGCGCGGTAAGTATTTTATCAGGTGGGTCTCCTTTCCCTCACAACCGAGATTCCGGAACAGAATCTGATCCATGTTCTTTTTCATCAGGTGGGCACCAAGACCGGTAGGAGATATATCATCAATGTCCTTTCCAGGTCTGTATGTGGGGAGAGAATCTGGATCAAAGGGCATACCCTTCTCTCTGATGGTTATCTTGATACCTTTAGGGATAGATTCGCAGATAATATCAAAGGTGCCTTGTTCGTCAGCCTCAAAGGCATGTTTGATTACATTGATCACTGCTTCTTCGAGGGCAAGCTCAATTTTGTATAGTTCCTCTTCAGCAAATCCGAGTTTCTTAGCGGCCTCTTTCACACAGAACTGGGCCACAGGGAGATAGGATATATCGTTCTGCAGAGTCAACTTCAGAAAATCATGCTTCTCCATCGGTTACCTCCTTTTCCCATAAATATATAACTTTTTAGCCCTGCCATCTTGCCAGTTCTCGAAGTGCTGACTGGCCACCGCTTTCTCCCATGAAACTCCTTACCTCAATCTCCTCACCTGTTATTTTCTTTTAATTACCATTAATTTGCAACTGGTTTTTGAGCGAACAGCCGTCAGTTCTTAGCTCTCTGCCCTTAGCTCTCCGCTAATTTCTACTCACAACTTACGGGTTATGCCCCGGCTCGTAACTTCGCTTGACGGGTAATAGGGGGCGTCTATAAAATTATAAATATCTTTCCCCCGCCAAAAAGAAACTTTATCGAACTGATTGATCCCTGTCATTCCCGCCATTTTTCTTTCCATTTTCCTGCTATCTCAATAAGCTGTCAAGGGATTTTTGAGAGAGAAAATGCTCTTTTGACTTAACGGTATTGGTATCAGTTATCACGGCATCCTATAAGCCTTTCGATACGGGATCTTACCTCAAGCATCAACTGGGTCTTGGCGGAATGCCCTTCTTTTTTTGTATATACCGGTTCACCTATTTTTACATATATCAATCCTTTTTCTCTCGGAATAAAACAACCTTCCGGCTGCAATTCACCTGTTCCTTTGATGCCGACCGGTATTATGGGTACCCCGGTACGAAGGGCAAGAGAAAACCCTCCTTTTTTGAAAGGCAGGAGATTGCCGTCTTTGCTCCATGTCCCTTCCGGAAATATAATGACATTCATACCGTCTCTTATCTTGCGGGCTGCCTCACTCATTGCCTTCAAGGCCTTTCGCGGGTTTTTCCTGTCGAGACTTATATTCCTTCCACTCTTTAACGCCCATCCTAAAAAAGGCACAACAAAGAGTTCTTTCTTCGCTATCCATTTGAAAGGTAAACGC
>Ga0209610_1000876_pt1 | contig 15662 bp, 16 predicted proteins | sample LakKivw275mmetaG_FD_184137 | JGI IMG/M metagenome (GOLD analysis project Ga0209610, IMG submission 184137) | Anoxic lake water microbial communities from Lake Kivu, Rwanda to study Microbial Dark Matter (Phase II) - Lake Kivu water 275m metaG... | ecosystem: Environmental > Aquatic > Freshwater...
ATTTTAAATCTTGTCCTATTTATGCCTAATATTAAATCAGCAAAAAAGGAGTTGAAAAAAAATTTAAAAAGGAAAACGGCCAACCAAAAGGCCAATAGCGTCTTAAAAGACTTGCTCAAAAATAGCCTGAAACAAATCGTTGCTGGCGACAAAAAAGTCAAAGAAAATTTAAACTTGCTTATAAAAACGCTGGATAAGGCGGCCAAGCGCGGTCTCATCAAAAAAAATACCGCCAGCCGCCAAAAAGCGCGCTTAATGAAAAAAATTAACGCTTTAAAATAAGCGTATTATTATAATAAAACAACACTCTCTCTGGGAAAAAGGAAAGCTTAACCTTTTTCTCGGAGAAAGCGATAAAATTATGTTGGATAAAAAAGCCAAAGAAAAAATTATTAAGAAATTTCGCACGCACGAAACCGATACCGGCTCACCGGCCGTGCAAATCGCCATTTTAAGCGAAGAGATAAAGGAGTTAACCGAACACTTAAAAAATCATAAACACGACTTCTCTTCCCGCCGCGGTCTTTTAAAAAAGGTCGGCGAACGGCGGAAACTTTTAAAATACCTGCAAAAAGAAAATCCGGCGCAGTTCAAGCTTCTGGCGGAAAAATTAAAACTGAAAATTGCCCAAAAGTTACTGGAGGAGGAAGAGGAAAAGAAAAAAGAAAAAAAATACATTAACGCTGAAGACGAGACCCTGGAAATAAAAGAGGAATTGTCTCCGGAAAAATAATATGATGATCAAACACAAAGAACAGCGGGTGGGCATCCTGGTGGATGTTTCCAACATGTACCACTCCGCCAAGAATTTATTCAACCGCAAAGTCAATTTTAAAGAGGTTTTAAACAAGGCCGTGGCCGGCCGAAAATTGATCCGAGCCACGGCTTACGCTATCCGCACAGAAAATAAGGAGGAAGCGCCCTTCGTGGAAGCTTTAAGCCAGCAAGGCTTTGAAGTCAAGATGAAAGACTTGCAAATTTTCGCTGGCGGCGCGAAAAAAGCCGATTGGGACGTCGGCATCGCCATTGACGCCATTAAACTGGCGGATAAACTGGACGTTATTGTTTTAGTCTCTGGCGACGGCGATTACGTCCCTTTGGTTTCCTACCTGCAAAACAATAAAGGTTGCTTAGTGGAAATAATGGCTTTCCGTAAAACTTGTTCCTCCCATTTAATTGAGGTGGCCGACGATTTTACGGATTTAAGCGCTAATAAAAAATTCTTAATCGCCTAAACGGCGTTTTTAATTAAAGCTTGACCGTTAAATAGATAGTACTGTAAGCGTCTTACAGTCCTGCAATTTAACGGCCAGGCCACAAGAAAATATGACTGAAAAAATCGTGGCGAGCCCGTGGCTTGGCCGCCCTCTCCAAATTAAAACCGGCAAAGTCGCCCGGCAAGCCGACGCGGCCGTCTGGGTGGAATACGGCGAAACCGTGGTGCAAGCGACGGTGGTTCAGGCTAAAAGCGAACGTCCGGGAATAAATTTTTTCCCGCTCATGGTTGATTTTGAAGAAAAACTCTACGCCGCCGGCATTATTAAGGGTTCGCGCTGGATAAAGCGCGAAGGCCGACCGACCGACCAATCCATTTTAACCGGCCGCATGGTGGACCGCGCCATTCGCCCCTTATTCGCGGCCAAAGACAAACGCGACGTCCAAGTAATTATCACGGTTTTAGCCGTGGATCAAGAAAACGATTATGACGTCGTCTCCTTAATCGCCGCCTCGGCCGCTTTAGCCATCTCCGGCTTGGAGTGGCGAGGACCCTTGGGCGGCATTCGCGTCGCTTCAATAGACGAACAATTTGTCTTCAACCCCACTTATGAAGAACAGGCTAAAAGTAATTTGGACCTCATCGTCGCCGGTACCAAGAACCGCGTCATTATGCTGGAAGCCGGCGCCAACGAAATTCCGGAGGACTTGATGTTGAAAGCGATTATGGCCGGCCAGGAAAAACTGCAACCGGCGATAGACTTAATCCTGAAATTACAGGCGGAAATAAAGCCAAAAAATAAAAGCGCTGACTTTTTAAACGCCCTTGATGCTGAAGAAAAGGCGCAAGCGGCGGAAAAAGAAAAAATAATTTCTTTGGCGGAAAACTGGCTGAAAGAAAACGTCAGCGCCATTTTATTCGACAAAAACTATTATAGCAAAGGCGAGCGTAAGGCGGCCGTGGAAGCTTTAAAGGAAAAACTTAACGCTTATTTATTGGCGCAAAACGTCGGCCGCGAAGAACGAGACCTAGTTTTGGGGCAAAGCGTGGAAAAAGCCGTGGAAGCCGCCGTCACTACGGCGATTCTAAAGGATAAGAAACGCGTGGATGGCCGGGCGTTAAATGAAATCCGTCCCTTGACGGCCGAGGTCGGAATTTTGCCGCGCGACCACGGCACCGCTCTTTTCTCCCGCGGAGAAACGCAAGTCATGTCCATCGTCACTTTGGGCGCGCCCGGCTTAGAACAATCTTTGGAAGGTCTGGAAGGACAAAGCAAAAAAAGATTCATGCATCACTATAATTTCCCGCCCTATTCGGTGGGAGAAACTTCGCCTTTGCGCGGCGCCGGCCGGCGCGAGATCGGCCACGGCGCCTTGGCGGAAAAGGCCTTAATGCCCCTTATTCCTACTAAAGAAGATTTCCCTTACGCCATTAGAATTGTCAGCGAAACTTTGGGTTCAAACGGTTCTTCTTCTATGGCCTCTACCTGCGCCTGTTCCTTAGCCTTAATGGACGCCGGCGTACCTATAAAAAAAGCAGTGGCCGGCGTCGCCATAGGCCTGGCTTCCAATCAAGACATGAGCCAATGGGAAATTTTAACCGATATTCAGGACTTGGAAGACGGTGAGGGTGGTATGGACTTTAAAATCACGGGTACAGAAAATGGTTTAACCGCCATCCAATTAGACACTAAAAGTGCCGGCTTAAACGAAGACATGATTAAAAAGACTTTGGCTGGCGGACGGCAGGCTTTAAATAAAATTTTGGCCGTCATGAACAAAACTATTGCTAGCTCGCGGCCGGAATTGTCGCCCTACGCCCCGCGCATCGTCAGCTTCAGCGTTGATCCGGATAAAATCGGCGCCATCATCGGTCCGGGCGGTAAAATCATCAATCGCATCATTGACGAAACCGGCGTCAGTATTGATATTGAAGACAGCGGTTTAGTGATGATCTGCGGCACCGATCCGGAAAAAGTTAAGGAGGCGGTGCGCCAAGTCAAGGAAATCGTCCATGTTTTTGCCGTCGGTGAAATCGTTAAAGGCAAGGTTGTCCGCCTTTTGGATTTCGGCGCCTTCGTGCAGTTGAACGGCAACCAGGACGGTATGGTCCACGTCAGCGAATTGGCGCCTTACCGCGTTGAAAAACCGAGCGACTTCTTGAATATCGGTGATGAAGTCATGGTTAAAATCAAAGAAATCGACGAGCAGGGCCGCATCAATTTGACCATGAAAGGCTTGAGTGAAAACGCCGATTTATGGCGAGACGAAAAGGGTAAATCCAACGGCAACGTTTTCGGCGCTTTCAACGGCGGCCGTCCGGGAAGCCATCGAACCGGTGGCTACGATCGTGGACCGCGCCGACCGAGCCGCTTTGGCCGTCGCTAACCGTTGACTTTTACTCTCCTATCCCCTATTATCTTCATATTAACGAGAAAAATTATGTTAGCGATCAAATTGGCGAAAACCGGTAAAACCAATAAAAAAATGTTTCGTTTGCTAATTTCTGAAAAAAGCCGCGATCCCTACGGCCGCGTTTTGGAAATTTTAGGATCTTATAATCCGCATAACAAAGAATTGACGGTCAAAAGCGAACGCGTTCAATACTGGCTGGAGCAAGGGGCGAAAATGACGGCCACGATCAATAATCTTTTGCTGAAAAAAAAGATTATTAAAGGCGAAAAAGCCGTCGCTTCCAAACCGGGGCAAGCAAAAAAACAAAAGGCGGAAAAACCGGCCGCCCCCGAAAAGGACGATGAAGCCAAAGAGAAAGTCGTCACGCCCGAGACGGAATCCAAACCCGAAACAGCACCAGAATCAGCCCCGGAAAAATCTCCGGAAGAGAAACCGAGCGCTCCGGAAAGCGAAACAGAAACCTCAATGGAGAAAGCCTAAGCTCTTGACAAATTATATAATTGTGTTATCATATTAACATATACTGCCGCTGGAGCAGTCATTTAATAACCTTCTTTCGACTTTTGACCGGAAATAAGGCCGCTCAAAACTTGAAAGACGCAACAAAAGTATGGTAGAACAAGACAAGCAGTTTCTTGAAACTGTCGTGAAGAGCATCGTCGGCAACCCGAACGATGTGGTCGTAGATCGGACCATTGACGAACGGGGCGTCTTATTGACCCTCAAAACCAATCCGGCAGACATGGGCTATGTCATCGGCCGCAAAGGCCAAACGGCGCAGGCCATCCGAACCCTCTTAAAAATCGTCGGCGCCAAGAACAATTCCCGCGTCAATCTGAAAATCTACGATCCGGAAGGCGGCAACCGCCGGCACGAATCTCGCCGGGAAGAAGTCGATACCTCCGCGATTGACGATTTAAAAATCTAAACGCGAATAAAATTGAATAAATGAAAAAGCCAGAATTCTTTTACTCTGGTTTTTTTGTTATAATAGTTATATGACCTTCCATTTTCTGACCATCTTCCCCAAGATCTTCGACTCTTATTTAAACGAGGGCATTTTGGCGCGTGCCCGGAAGAAAAAAATCGTCCGCTATAAAATCCATAATTTGCGCGACTGGACTTATGACCGGCACCGCAGCGTGGACGATTCCCCCTACGGCGGCGGGGCCGGCATGCTTATGAAGGTGAAACCGATTTATCTGGCTTTGAAAGACCTGGAAAAGGCCAGCCGGACGCCAGCCCCAAAACGGCGCATTATTTTATTGGCCGCCGACGGCAAAAAATGGACCCAAGCCTGGGCGCGCCGCTACGCCCGCCTAAAAGAAATCGTCTTTGTCTGCGGCCGCTACGAAGGCGTGGATGAAAGGGCGAAAAAATTTGTGGACGAGACTATTTCCGTCGGCGATTACGTTTTAACGGGTGGCGAACTGCCTGCCCTGGCCATCACCGATTCTATTGTCCGCCTTTTGCCCGGAGTTTTGGGCAACCGCGCCAGTCTAAGCGAAGAGTCGCACGGAGTCAATGGCTTAGGCGAATATCCGCAATACACGCGGCCGGAAATTTTCCTTGCCGGCCGCAAAAAATACGCCGTGCCCAAAATTCTCTTGACCGGTGACCCGAAAAAAATTAGGGCCTGGCGAGAAAAACATCGGAAATGATAAAAAGCTGGTAAAATAAAAAGTTCGGTCTAAACCGAACTTTTTTATCTCGCTCAGCGGCAGAGTTTTTTTATCTTTTTGCCTAAAATCCAGAGACGAATAGGCTCTTGGTTGCGTTGGGAAAAAACGTTAAATTTTAAAGCCAAATCATTCTGGCTTTTATACAAAGCGCTAATAAAATTATAGTCCGGCGCCAGCCAAACGCTGTGCGTGAGGCCGTAATTGTCTTTCATCTCCGGAAAAAGGTAATTATTGAAGACGGCACGCGAACTCGCCAAACGTCGGGCGATAACTTCGTTGGTATGGCCGTCCAAAGGCTCAACATACCAGCTATAAATAGTTTTCTCCATGACATTTAATTTTAAGGTACGACTTTTTTCTTGATTTATTAATTGTTATTAAAATAATTAAAGACTTCTCGCCACTTTCCAGCCAGTCGGCGTTTTTTCCAAGCGTCCAGGCAAGGAAAACCCGGCCGCTTTTTTATGGCCGCCGCCGCCGAAAATCTGGGCGATTTTAATGACGTCAAGCGCTTTATCATTAGTGCGCAAACTGCCTTTCACCTGCCCCTCTTCTTCTCTTAAAACCAAGGCGACCTTAACGCCGTTAAGTGAGGCTAAAAATGAAGCCAGTTCACCGCCGAGACTAGCGGCGTCCTCTTCCCCCTCTACTTTTTCCGTCGCCAAATCTTTCTCTTTTAAAACCACGACGGCTAGACCGGTATCGGGATTCAATTGCGTATCTTCCAAAACTCGCCCCCAAAGCTTCAAGGCTCCGAAGCTTTTGTTATGCACGGTCGGGGAAATAACTTTGACTAAAGAAGCCCCTTTTAAGAGCATTTCCGAGGCAATTTTTAAAACAGCCCGCGAAGAATTAGGATAAAGAAAATGGCCGGTATCGGTCATTAAACCGATTAAAATACATTCCGCCGCCGTCTTGTTTATCTCCACGCCGTTAATTTTTAGAAATTCATAGATGATTTCCGTGGTTGAAGCCTTATCGGGCAGACGGATTTCTAAATCGGCGTAACTTTTATTCGGCTGATGATGGTCGAAATCAATGATAAAGGGCCGCGATTCGGCCGGCAAAGTCAAAAGTTTTTCCAGGCGTTCAGCTAGGGCGGTGCGCTTTATTGAGCCGCAATCCAAAATTAAAATCACGTCAAAATCGCGCAGGTCGGACGGCGGCGTGACGTTAACGCGCTCTTCGTGGGGAATAAAACTAAAAACATCGGTTGGTTTCTTGTCGGCGAAGGCGTAGGCCTCGGCACCGAAAGGCACCAGCGTTTCCAAAACGGCGGCGATGGCCGCCAGAGCGTCAGCGTCGGGATCGGTATGGCCGACTAATAAAAGGCGGCGGGCGGTGCGAATAAATTGATAAGCTAATTGATATTTTTCCGACAAATTCATAACCCGCTAGTTTAGCGGAAAATAAAAAAAATGTCCAGACTCAGCTGGACCCTTTTTCTTTCTTCTCGGCCCGACCAATATCTTTTAACAAAACCTCAATTTTCTCCGCCTCTCGTTCGCTGGCGTCAAATTCCCAAAGCAAATGCGGCAATTGGCGCAATTTTGTCCGCCGGCGCAAACAAGCGATTAATTCGCCGCTGGCGGCTTTCAAACACATCAGGGCCGTACCCGCCAAATTGTCCGGCAAAACGGAAAAACCGACCTTAGCTTGCTTCAAATCGGAAGAACAATCAACATAAGTGATGGTAATTAAAGCGTTGGCTAAATTTACCTCACGGTTGACGGCCCGCGCCAATTCTGCCAAAAGCAAGCCGTTCAACCGTTCTTTTTTGGCCATATTAAATCTTATCCACGATCCTTTCCTCGCGGTAAATATTTAAAATGTCACCGACTTGAATGAGCGGTTTGCCTTCATATTTCAAACCGGCTTCTTGATCTTTATTGACTTCGGCCACGTCCTGCTTGGCTGCCTGCAAGCGCGTCAGCTGGCCGCGAGCGATAAAATCGTCACGGCGATAAACTTCCACTAAGCTATCATTTTTAATGACGCCATCAAGCACTTTGCCGCCGACGATTTGGCCGCTATTTTCCGTGCGAAAAACGGCCAGAACTTTCAAGCGCCCCAAATCAAGGCGATTTATTTCCGGTTTAACCAAAAGCTGCATCTCGTCGCGGACAAATTTTATCAAATCGTAAATAATGGAAAATATTTTTACCGTTACCTGTCGTTCGCGCACCAAAGTTTCCACGGCCGGCGACATGCGCACGTTAAAACCGACAATTTTCGCGCCGGCATCTTCGGCCCGCTTAACGTCGCCTTCGGTGATATAACCCAAGCCCTTGGCGATGATTTTCACTTTCGCTTTTTCGTTATTCAGTTTTAAAAGCGACTCCTCAATGGCCTCGGCGGAACCGAGAAAATCGCTTTTTATAATAACTTTAACGGCCGGCGTCTTATCCTCGGGCGCCTCCTCGGCGGGCGGCAACAGAACGTCAGCGGCCTGGGAAGTCGTTTTTATTTTCTTAATCCTTACCTTTTCCCCCTGGCCGACGTTTAAAATGTCGCCCACGGCCGGGGAAATCTTCAAACCCAAAATCTTGGCCGGCATGGAGGGTCCGGCGACCGTGATTTTCTCGCCCTTATAATTCTTTAAAGATTTTACCTTACCATAAATAATGTCGTTGAAGCAGAGCTGGTCGCCGACATGCAAGGTGCCGTTCTGCACCAAAATCGTCGCCACGGGACCGGCGGTCTTGTCTACATTGGATTCAATGACCGTGCCAGCGGCCGGCGAAGCCGGATTGGCCTTTAAGGAAGTCGCCTCCGTTTCCGCCACCAATAAAACCATATCCAAAAGCTCTTCAATGCCCCGACCCTCTTTGGCGGAAATGGGCACGCAGATCGTTTTCCCGCCCCAGTCTTCGGGCGTGATGTTAAGTTTAGTGGATAATTCCTGCTTGGTGCGATTGATGTCGGCCGTCGCCTTGTCAATTTTATTAATGGCGACGATATAGGGAATTTTAGCCGCTTCACTAATACGGAAAGCTTCCACGGTTTGCGGTTTGACGCCATCATCGGCGGCCACGACTAAAATGGCGATGTCGGCGACTTTAGCGCCACGGCTCCTCATGGCCGTGAAAGCTTCGTGACCGGGCGTATCAATAAAAGTTATTAAGCGATCTTTGCGCTTCACTTGATAGGCGCCGATGTGCTGAGTAATGCCGCCGGCTTCACCGGCAACCACGTTGGTTTTACGAATCGAATCAAGAAGTTTGGTTTTGCCGTGATCCACGTGACCCATAACGACGATGACCGGCGGCCGCTCTTTTAAATTTTTTTCTTCCTCCTTGGCCAAAATGGCCGATAATTTTTTATCGCTTTTCTCTTCCCCGACCCTTTCCTCGGCCGCTTGCACGTCCAGATTTAAATTTTCGCCGATAATGGCAGCGGTGTCAAAATCTATTTTTTCGTTGATGGAGGTAAAAACCCCGTTTTTCATCAATTCCGCCAAGACGCGATTGACCGGAATGCCGGCCAATTCGGCGTAAGTGCGCACGGTAATGACTGGAGGCACGGCAATGGTCTTCTTCTCCTTGGGCAAGACTTCGTCTTGCTTCTTTTGTTCGGCCGCCAACCTATTAGCTACCAGCTGGCGGCGATAAGTCGGCCAGTCGCGTATGATCTTTTTGGCCGTGTTATTGTCCACTTTTATCGCCTTCTGGCCGATCGCGAAACCGAGCAACGGCAAAGAGTCGCGCAATTCCTGCGGGCTTATTCTTAGGATTCTGGCTAATTCGCTGATGTTCATGGGAATTTGCGTCCGCCTTTTGCAGCGGACAAGATTAATTTCTTTTAATAATAAAATAAAAAAGGTCAAAAACAACCTTGAAAGTATTTATTCTATTTTTTAATAATACTTCAATTTCAAGTTTTAGTCAATAAAAAAATCCTTGGCCAATCGCTTGCGCCAAGGATTTTGATCGGCGAATAATTCAAAAAAATTGAGTAAAGAAAGCAAGGAAACAAAAAACCTAATTGCCTTTCAAAGTTTCTAAGTTCCTAAAATCAATCGCGAAAAAAGAGGACGCAGTTGCCGGCAGCCCAGCCGCCCCCGAAGTCGCCGAGGCCAAAGTCCCAAGCGCCAACCAAGGACTGGTACAGGACCGGTACCCCGTGGTAGCCGTCCGAGTCCTGCCATAAGGCAGTCTTTTCATCGAAACCGATTACCCAGAATTTTGGAAAATATTGTTTTCCCTGTTCCCCGGCCAGTGATAAACCTTGAGCGTTGGGAAGCTGTCCTCCTTGCGATTTGATGAAATCCAAACAGGCGCTGCTGGGCAGAACGCGTCTGAGGCGGTAAATGAGGACGGTCTTTTTCCACCGGCTTTCAGCGCTACGCTGGGGTGGAAATTTTCATCTTTTACCTTTTCATTAAAAGGATAAAATTCTTTCCCGTGTTGCGCTCTAAACGCGTCAAGCGACGGCGGTGCGACTATCTCGACCTTGAATCGCGCGACTTTTTTGAAATCAGAATCGGGTTTGACGATCTTTGATTTCTCCGATACCTATATTTGTTTCATGATGCTTGTAATTTTAAATTTTTAAATGACGATTTTTTCAGACATCAAGCCCGTAAAAATAAACAATCCGCAGGACGGTTTTTCGCCGCGAGGTTTTTGTTATTCATATCATTATAATAAATTATTTAATTTGTGTCAAACTCCTTCACAAATTTATATTTTAGTGCTAAGCTACGTTTGTAATAATTAATTTGTCTGTTTTTAGGAATTATTAGTTGGAAATTAACCACCGGTTCTGATTGTTAAAAAATATTTTTGGAGATTAGTTATTTATGGCTTCCCTAATTTTTTACTTTATCTCAGCCAAAAAAATACAATCATGGGACTCTGCTCCCACCTTAAATAACGCCCGTCGTGGTTAGTTTTTGCCAATTTAATAATTTAACCAACCACCTTTGTTTCCTAAAGACAGCTCCCTTATATGCTTAACTATATTTTGTACGCTGTCATTCTTGTCGGTGGTTTTTTTATTGGCTATTGGTTCTATAAAAAATCCGCCAAACTAAAAATAAACAACGCCGCCCAGCGAGCGGAAAAAATCATTAACGAAGCCAAAATAAAGGAAAAGGAATTGCTCTTAAAAGCGCAGGATAAGGCCTTGAAAATCATCGACGATTCCAAAAAAGAGGAGGCGACACGCCGCACCGATATTAACAATCTGCAAAAAAGATTGGAACAACGGGAAACCGCTTTCTCCCAAAAACTTTTGGACTTGCAGGACAAACAGCAAAAACTTTACGACAAGGTTAGCGAGGTCCAAGAAATTAAAGAAAAAATCAAAACCATCAAGGCGGAACAGGAAACGAAGTTGGAAAAAATTGCCGGATTATCCCAGACGGGAGCCAAAGATATCCTTTTAAAAGGCGTGGAGGAAAAAAGCGCCGAAGACTTGCTGTCGCGTTTAAAAAAATTGGAAGCTGAAGGCGAGGACGCTTTGGAAGAAAAAGCGAAAAACATCATGGCTCTAGCCATGCAAAGAATGGTTTCTAATTACACCGTGGAATTGACGACCACAACCGTAGATTTACCCAACGACGAAATGAAGGGTCGTATCATCGGCCGCGAGGGCCGCAATATCAAAACCATTGAACAGATGACGGGCGTGGAAATTATTGTTGACGACACTCCTAACGCCATTACCATCTCCGGTTTCTCCCTTATCCGCCGCCACATCGCCAAAAAGACTTTGGACTATTTAATTAAAGACGGCCGCATTCACCCGACGAAAATTGAGGAGGCGGTGGAAAGCGCGAAAAAGGACATTGCTTTGGACATTAAAAAGGCCGGCGAGGAAGCTCTTTACGAAGTCGGCGTTACCGGCTTTGATCCGAAATTGGTCCAAATCTTGGGCCGCTTGAAATACCGCACCAGCTACGGCCAAAACGCTTTGCGCCATTCCATTGAAGTCGCCCATTTGTCGGCTATGCTGGCGGAAGAACTGGGTGCCGACGTCACTCTCGCCAAGAAAGGCGGCCTGCTTCATGACATCGGCAAAGCCGTGGATCACGAAGTCCAGGGCAACCATACGGAAATTGGACGCGACATTGCCAAAAAATTTAACTTACCGCCGGAAATCATCGCCCCCATAGAAACGCACCATGACGATAAACCGGCCACCCTTATTTCTGTAATCGTCAAGGTGGCTGACGCCATTTCCAGCGCCCGGCCCGGAGCGAGAAACGACAGCTACGAGAACTACCTCCAGCGCTTAGAAGAGCTGGAAAAAATCGCCACTTCCTTTGAGGGCATTGAAAAAGCCTTTGCTATCCAAGCGGGACGAGAAATTAGAGTTTTTGTCCAGCCAGAGAAGATAAACGATCTCAAAGCCTATAATTTAGCGAGGGATATTGCAAAAAAGATAGAAAATGAGCTAAAATATCCAGGGGAGATAAAAATCAACGTTATTAGGGAAATGCGGGTTATAGAATACGCCCGTTAAGCCTAAAAGTAGCAAAAAATTACGATTTAATGCGTATTAAAGTTTAGACAAGCTAAACATATAAAAAATATGAACAAAGCGCAATTAATCGACAAAATTTACCATGATGTCGAGGGTCTAAGCAAAAAGCAGGCGGAAAAAATGCTGGATGTCTTCACCGACACCGTCATTGAGGAGCTGAAAAACGACCGCGAAGTGACGCTAGCCGGTTTCGGCACCTTCCTTTCCCGCGTGCGTTATGCCCGCGGCGGCGTCAATCCGCAAAAACCAACGGAAAGAATTACCATTCCGGCCGTCAAAGTGGCTAAGTTCAAAACCGGCTATCACCTAAAGCAGGCCCTGAAAGGAAAAAGATAAAAAGCGGCGCCCGCTTAAAAGGAAAATAATCCTGAACCGAGGGCGTTTTTACTGGCGCCCGTAGCTCAACGGATAGAGTACTTGGCTTCGGACCAAGGGGTTGTAGGTTCGAATCCTGCCGGGCGCACCGGGATTTTAAAATTTCATTTTTCCTCTTTTAATTAAATCCGGCCGCCACCGGATTTAATTAAATCAAGCTTTAGCGAAAACGATAGTTTTTTCGGTGACAAACAAATCTGCGGGCTGGGTAGCTCAGTTGGTTAGAGCGTGGCACTCATAACGCCAAGGTCGCGGGTTCGATCCCCGCCCCCGCCACCATAATGTCCCATAAATTTATCCCCCCATAACTTAATGGCAAAGTAGCTGCCTCTTAAGCAGTGAATCTAGGTTCGACTCCTAGTGGGGGGACTAGTTTTAAAAAAACCGTTTAACAATAATAATTAGAGGCTTTCCTGTTGCCATAAAAAGAACCTTATCGGTCCTTTTTGTTTAAAATAATTTTAGTTAATAAATTATTCTTCTTTATCAGCCCACCTTCCGACTACCTCTTCCACCGCTCTTAATAACTCCTTGCTCTTTTTCTTCCAAACTTCATCTCGAGCTATGGAAGCGGCTAAGTCGGCGCGAAAAAGCTTAAGTAAATCAGAGAAATAGGGATGTTGAACGAATTCTTTGGCTTTGCCCTCCCGCATCTGCGGCAAAGCCAGGATGCGCATATGGTTGCGGACCAGCCAGCTTATCTTCCCGCGGCTTTTTTCTTCCAGGCCGAGGCGGGCCGTTACCTTGTCGGCCAGATCGGCGCCCAAGACTTCATGGTTGAAGAATTGGGTGATAATCTCTCCCTCCCTTTCGCGTTCCACCCGAGTCGCCGGTTTGGCGATGTCATGCAAGATTCCGGCCCAGACCAGCTCCGGGCTGGCGGCCGGAGGCAGATTCTTAATCAGCTCCTTGACGTGAGTCAAAACGTCGCCCTCCTGGTGGTGCGGCCCCAATTGCCGGCAATCCTTGAGCGCCCAGACTTCCGGCAGGATTTCGGCCAGACGGGCGGCATCAGCCAACAGATCCAGGGCTAAGGCCTTATCCATATTTTTGCTTACGTTCTTGTCCATCGCTCCAGTATAGCGCCAGCCTTGGCAAAAATCAATCCAGCCGTTATAATGGCAATATCTTAAACCAAAGCTATCAAGCTCTAACCGCCTTATGAAAAATTTGATCATCTTCGGCCCGCCCGGCGCCGGCAAAGGCACGCAGGCGGCCTTCATTGTCAAACGTTACCGTTTAGCGCATTTATCAAGCGGTGATATTTTACGGCGCGAGTTAAAAAACGGCACTTTGGGCAAGAAAATAAAAGCTTATCAAGACGGTGGCCGTTTGGCGCCGAACGCTTTGGTTATCGCCATGATAGAAAGAGTTATGAAACGGAAAATCAAGGGCGCCGGCTTCATTTTTGACGGCTACCCGCGCACTTTGAGACAGGCCAAGGCTCTGGATAAATTCTTCCAAACGCATAAAACTTCCTTAAATTTGGTCCTCAATCTGAAACTAAGGGAAAAAGACGCGCGCGACCGCCTGCTGGCGCGCGGCCGCGACACCGGCCGCTCCGACGACAACGCCGAAACCATCAAAAAACGTTTTTCGGTTTATCGGCGGCAGACCAGACCCCTCTTAAAATATTACCGGGCGCGCAAAAAAGTCATCGACCTTGACGGCCGGCCGGCGATAGAAAAAATCGCCCGGACTATCCGGGCGATCCTAGCGGAAAAATTGACCTGAAAGCGGCGCCGGGCCGGCGACTTTAGCCGGACCACCGGCCTTAGCCGACAGTCGGCCTTAACCAATAACCGTGCCTTTGAATTTGCGGCCGGAAAAATAGGCAGAGAGATTGGATAAATTGCAGCCGTTCATAACAACGACACGGATTTTTTCCTTGGCCGCCAGATGGGAAGCGATCGGATCAAAAGGTAAATTCAGGCCCGGTCGCCATCGTCCGCCGACGAGACGATAAAATTCCGGCCAACTAAGGGTTGTTAATTTCTTGGCACCGGCGTATTTCTTCGGGTCTTTATCGTAAACGTAATCAATGTTGGAAAGATTGATGACAGTTTTCGCGCCCCGGCTTTTAGCCAGACAAACAGCGTCATAATCGGTCGACCAACCAGGTTTATAGCCGCTGGCTAAAACTATTTTCCTCCGCGTTTTAATATTCTTAGTCGGATTGGTGATGATCTCCGGATGCGCTTGCGAGCCAAAAATCGTTTTAAAAAGTTGGGCGTTCAAACTAGTGGCGGTGATACCGAGCCAATCGCTCTCAACGCTGGTTAAAGGCTGAACCTTTTTCGCCGTCGCCTGATAACGGCGCGCTATCACGCCGCCGCCAATAACCAGAAAAAATTTGTTTCCGGTTTTGACGGCGCGCAGAATAAAAGCGCGAAATTTTTTTAACCAACTGACATCTAGACCATCGGCTAAGGCGAACAGCGAACCGCCGACCGAAATAACATAAGTTTTGGCCATAAATCTTAAAACCGCCCCGCGTCGGGGATGGTTTTTAAATAACTTATTCCTTGCTTTCCTCTATTTCCTTGCTTTTCACTTCCGCCAAAATCGCCCGCCTTATCTCGCCGGCCAACTTTTTGTCGCTTCTAATCATTTTTTTGGCGTTTTCACGGCCCACACCCAATTTAATTTCCCCGAAACTAAAAGAATTGCCGACCTTATTAACAACCCCGTATTCCACGCCCAAATCAATTAAGTCGCCGGAAACGGAAATGCCTTCGTTATACATAATGTCAAATTCGCAGCTTTTAAAAGGCGCCGCCACTTTATTTTTGACCACCTTGGCTTTGACGCGATTACCGATTATCCTCTCTCCCTGCTTAATTTGCGCCGCCCGGCGGACCTCAATGCGCATGGAAGCGTAAAATTTTAAAGCATTGCCGCCGGTGGTCGTTTCCGGATTGCCGAAAAAGACGCCAATCTTGCTTCGGATCTGGTTAATGAAAATCACCACGGTTTTCGTTTTCGCAATGGCGGCCGTTAATTTGCGTAAAGCCTGACTCATCAGACGCGCCTGTAAGCCCATGTGTTGATCGCCCATTTCACCCTCAATCTCCTTCTGCGGCACCAAGGCGGCGACGCTGTCCACCACGACCACATCCACGGCATTGGAGCGCACCAAAGTTTCCACGATTTCCAAGGCCTGTTCGCCGCTATCGGGTTGGGACAAAAGCATTTCTTTGACGTTGACCCCGATTTTACCGGCATATTCCGGATCTAAAGCGTGCTCGGCGTCCACGAAGGCGGCGATGCCGCCTGTTTTCTGGACTTCGGCGACGATATGTTGGGCTAAAGTGGTTTTGCCCGATGATTCCGGACCGAAAATTTCCATGACGCGGCCGCGGGGCACGCCGCCGATGCCGGTGGCGATATCCAAAGACAAACAACCGGTAGAAACAACGTCCACGTTAACGTTTTTAACCTCGCCAAATTTCATTATCGCGCCTTCGCCGAAACGACTCTTGATTT
>Ga0209610_1000877_pt1 | contig 15656 bp, 10 predicted proteins | sample LakKivw275mmetaG_FD_184137 | JGI IMG/M metagenome (GOLD analysis project Ga0209610, IMG submission 184137) | Anoxic lake water microbial communities from Lake Kivu, Rwanda to study Microbial Dark Matter (Phase II) - Lake Kivu water 275m metaG... | ecosystem: Environmental > Aquatic > Freshwater...
TTCCTCTATTTACTGATGTATTAAATTACGATAAGCATAAAGACTTTAATCCTCAAGCAGCACTCTCTACAGGTAAAGTAGATAATTGGATTAAGAATCGTGAAGGTAGTCCTCTTATAGCACTTGAAGCCTTGAGAAGTAATGCCTCACAAGCAGAGTTTATTGAGCATCGTCGGCGCCTATTATTAGGATATTTTGATGAACTTGGTGCTAAATACGCTGTTCTAAATAATGGCGTTGTTTTTGAGGTATGGAATAGGATAGTAGAAAAAAGCAAGGGGCTTTTTGTTACGATTGATTTTAGAGAAATTTATGTAAAATTCATTGGAAAAGGAATCAAAGCTTTCGTTGATGAAGATTGGAGAAAATTCTCTAACTTGATGACCCTAAAAAAGGAAAACCAATATCTTGATGTAGAACATATTTATCCTGAACCTCAGCTTGATATCTCTGAAAAGTTACATTTTAATAACTTCCTGTCCGCTCTCCAAGAAAGAATGGAAGAGGTTAAGGAAGATGTGCTTGCTAAGTTTGAATATCTTAAAAGAGAATACCAAGAGTGCTCAGAACTCATTAAACAATATAAGGAACAGACATTTTCAAAAATCCTTAAGCGATATGAGAGAGCACAAAAATTTATTCAATCATTTGAAACCTGGCAAAAAACATCTCCTACTAATACTTCACTGGAGGCTTTCTGCTTAGAGACAATGTATGTTTTCTTTAATCGTATCCTTCTTATCCGTATATGTGAGGATAAAGGTGTTATTCAACGAAAGATATCTAATGGAGGGATAAAGAAATACATAGAATATAGAGGTTATATTAAATTTAGCCAGGTAGATTATAAAGCCCTTCTTAAAGAAGCTTATCAGATAATGGGTCGATTCTATCCGCATCTCTTTCAAATTGACATTTTTGATTGGTATGAAATTGATAATGATATACTCTTGCGAGTGTTATTTACTTTTAACCCTTACAATTTTAACAAAGTAGACCGTGACGTATTAGGGAAACTTTATGAAAAGTATCTTGATCGAGAGAAAAGGAAACAATTGGGGGAATTTTACACCCCAGAAGAGGTGATAGATTATATCTTGGATTCAGTGGGCTATACTCGAGAGTCAGGGATTGAAGGGAAAAAGTTGCTTGACCCAGCTTGCGGTTCAGGAGGTTTTTTAGTAAGAGCAGCTAATATTTTTGTAGAGAAACTTAAAAACCATGGCTTTGATGCAGAGACCATCTTGAGAAAATTGCAGGAAAGTATCTATGGTTTTGATATTAATTCATTTGCCTGCCATCTTGCAGAAACAAATCTATTCTTTCAGGTAATAGATCTCATTCATCAAGCTAAAGAAAATAATCCAGACTTTGTAATGGACAGATTTAATATTTATCAAACGGACTCCTTAAGAATTCCTGAGGAAAAAGAGGAATTAAAGTTATTCCCTGGAGAAATGACCGAGTATTTAGTTGATGCTGAGGTTGTAAAAAGAATAAAACTTAAGCAAGAGGAATTCAAAGATGGATTTGACTTTGTAGTAGGAAATCCACCTTATGGAATAATCTTTGATAAAAAGGAGAAAATTTCTCTCAAGATAATATATTCAGTATTAGCTCCCAATTATGATATATACACAGCCTTTATTCAACTTGCATTAAAGCTATGTAATCAACAAGGATTATTTGGGTTTATCGTTCCTAATACTTATATTCACGGACCTTATTTTGAAAAATTAAGGAAGTTTATTATATCAAAAGCCTGTATAAAAGAAATAGTTGATTTTGGTTCTTTTCGGGTGTTTGACGATCCTAATGTATTTAACTCAATTTTAATTCTTAAGAAAAACATTCTACTCAAAGAAAAAGGAAAGAATATTCTTTATCATCGGAGGCTTAGATATAGCTCTCAATTATGTAACAAAGCTAACTTTGAAACATTTAAAGTAATACAGGGAACACTCTCAGCGGCTACATGGAAGATAAGTGAACCTTTAGAAAATAAAGCAAAAAAGGGAAGCTACCCTATAGATAAAATAGGTGAAGTTAAAGATGTGGGCTTAAATTATTGGACAGTTGGGAGGGGTAAAAAGAGAGGTGGCTCAATAGCTGACAGAATTTTATATAGAGGAAAGCAAGAATATAATCTTGATATTCCTTTTTTGAAAGGTAGGGATATAGAACGATATTCCTTATCTTTTAGCAACAACTGGCTTAGACATAATTATAAAGAGTTACTTAACTCAAACGATATTTTTCGTTTCTCGCCAGAATATTTTACTTTGCCTAAAAAAATCGTTTATCGGCAAACATCGGATACAATTAAAGCTACCATCGACGCAAATCAATATTATGTGGATAAAACTGTTCATATTGTAGTTCTCAGAGAGAAATATTTTGAGGAGTTTAATTTAAAGTATATTCTCGCCTTATTAAATTCAAGATTCCTTGCCTATCTCTATAATAAGATAGTCCATGAAAAAGGACGAGTTTTTGCTCAAGTCAAAACTTTTAATATAAAACAACTTCCTATAAAACTTGCTTCTCAAAAGATTCAGCAAAGGTTTGCAGATCTTGTGGAACAGATTTTTGAGATCAATAAAAACCTTCCATCTCTTGAGGCGAAAGTGTCTGATATTCGAAAACTACTTGAAGATCTTGATTTTCCTTTTGGCGATTTAGCTGATATTCCTGGAATTAGAGTTGAATTAAGGGATAGAATTGGCAAACCAAGAATTAAAAGAGAGAGACTCAAAGTATTTTTAGATAGCAAGTCGTATATTGAATGCAAAAGTGAATATACAGCAAATTATATAGAACTTTATCTGGAGTCTTTAGGTGATACTCTAAGAGGAAAAACAAATTCTGAGGTTGTTGACCTTATCCGAATTCCTAAATCTCCTGCTCAGCTCAAGAACATCTTACAAAAACGTCAAGAATTACTCAACCAAATAGAAGAACTAAAACGTCGTCAAGATGAGATTGATAAGGAAATTGACGAAAGGGTGTATAAGTTGTACGGATTAACAGAAGAAGAGATAAAAATTGTAAAGAGAAGTGGTTAAGAATCAGCACTCATATCTGATTATCTCTCTTTAGGAAGTGAAGATGAGAAAATAATTGAAATTCTGGGGTTCCGAATAAAAAACAGGAAATTAAGTCTTGATATAACAGATAAGGATAAAAAGCTTCTGGCAAAAGAAGGGTTTGATCCTATTTATGGAGCAAGACATTTAAAGAGGGTTATACAGAATGAAGTGCAGAATGTGCTAGCTATGAAGCTCTTGAACAGAGAGATAAAAGAAGGGGACGAGGTAACTGCTGGTGTAACCAGCCCGGAAGGGAGAGTGCTGGATTTTAAGGTTAAAAATTAAAAAATCCTCATTTTTATGGTTAATATGTGACAGAAAAGTGTATAATGTTTGAATATAAACAAAGTACTTCGCTTATTTAAAGTTATACATAATGCTGTGCCAGAAAAATCTTGAAGGAAGAAAATCATGTCAGAAAGATTGATTGATGGCTACCTCAGGGGAGTCGAGGAACTATATGAAAATCTTGAAAGAATTTTGGGGAACCGATCGCAAATGATAAGTAACATTATTCAATATAATAAGATTATAAATAGGTGTTGGTATGATTAAAAAAATAGGCGAAATAAAGAGTGGTACAAGTTATTTTAAACCGCGAGCAAGACTGCTTGTTTTGCTTGGTGAACAGCTAATAACAAATGAGATAATTGCTGTTGTAGAACTGGTCAAAAATGCATATGATGCAGATGCGACAGAGGCTAAAGTTATTCTAGAAAATATAACAAGCCGAGAAAAAGGAAAAATTATCGTGAGAGATAATGGAACAGGCATGGATCTCGATACGATACTCAAGGTATGGCTAGAACCTGCAACTGAATTTCGAAAAATGCAGCGAGAGGGTGAACAAAGAACACCCAAATTCGGGAGGTTGCCACTCGGTGAGAAAGGAGTCGGCAGATTCGCCGCTCACAAATTGGGTAATAATATCGAGCTTGTTACAAGAGCTGAAGGAAGTAAAGAGGAAATAGTAGTTGAGGTAGACTGGTTAAAATTCGAAAAGGGCTACCTCCATGAAATAACTGTAACATGGCAAGCACGATATCCCGAGGTTTTCAAAGACGGAACATGTGGAACTATGATAACTATAAAGAATATCAGAAAAACTTGGGACAAAAGGATAATCAAGCGACTATACGAAAAGTTACAGGCCCTGAATTCACCTTTTATAGAAAAAACTGACTTCAAAATAACTTTCGAAGCTCCAGAATTCAAGGAAGTTCTGGAAGAAGGGCCTCAGCTTTCTGAAATTTTTGAAAAAGCGGTATATTCGTTTGAGGGGAAAGTAGATGAGAATGGAATCCTTCATTTCGATTATAGCTTTCGTAACCCTGCCTTTGAATGGTTAAAACGAGAAATTAAAGAAGGCGTGGAAGATGTTAGGGACCCAAGAAAATTTGAAGATAAAAGAAAACCTTTTTGTGGTTCATTCAACGTTAGATTCTATGTCTGGGATCTTGACCCGGCAACGCTCGGCGAAACCATAACAAGGGCATTTTATCAGAATTACGTGAGACCGCATACGGGTATAAGAATATACAGGGATGGCTTTAGAGTTTGGCCATATGGAGAAGAAGATGATGATTCGTTCAGCCTCGATATACGGAGAGTTAATAATCCTACTAAAGCAGTAAGTAGAAATCAGATTATGGGTGCCGTAGAGATTTCATTGCCAGCGAATCCTGAACTGCGGGATAAAACCGATAGAGAGGGGCTGATATCCAACAGAGAATATGAGGATTTTAAAGAATTGGTCATAGGTTGCATATCGGTTCTGGAAGTAGAAAGAAGGAAAGACAAAGATAAAGTGGATGTTCTCAGGGAAAAGAAAAAACTGGGCGATGAGGTTCATAGAACAATAAACGGATTGAAAGAAAAGATGGGAAAAAAAGGACACTGGGATATATACAAAGATGATGTAGTCAAAATCAAGTCCGCCTATGACCAGAGAATAAGAGAAGTTCTTGAGCCATTACTGGTAAGCGCTGGACTCGGCATTGCGTATACTCTACCGGTACATGAAATTATAAGAAATATTGATGATATGGAAAAAGCGTTAAACGCTCTCATTGAAGACCTCAAGAAAGCCAGCGTCGGAGAGGAAACCACTGAAAGACTTGTACAGATTCTCCAGACAACTGATATTACCAGTGATCTTGTGAGGGGAGTGGGGAAAATAACTCGCAAAGGGAGACCGGAGGTTTTTTCGCTGGGTTCCGCCATCAAAGATGCCCTCGCCATCACCAAACTACGACTGGAAAAAGACGATATTTCGATAGAAACTTCCGAGAAAGAAAAGATAAAAGTTCGTGGAATAAAAAATATGGTTATTACTGCGCTCCTAAATCTGATAGATAACAGTTCCTACTGGCTTCTTCACAGAGCATCCGAAAGAAGGATAATTATCAGGGTGGAACACAATGGTGAGGGAAAACCGAGATTAATAATCAGTGATAACGGTCCCGGAATAAAGGATGATCCATCGTTACTTGTTCAACCATTTTTCACACGCAAACCTGACGGAATGGGTTTGGGTCTCTATATCGTTGATCGAATAATGAAAGCACATGATGGAATCATACAGTTCCTTTTCAGGGGGGATGAAGAAGGACTGCTTGAAGGAGCGAATATCGCTCTCATATTTCCTGTGGAGAAAGAGGAGAGAGAATGAACGTTAGTGTACCTGGAAGGATTGTAGTTATAGATAACATCGAGGAGGATGTAAAGGATATTATCAAATCTTTCTGGGATTCTGGAGAGAGTGTAACGTTTTTTCAGAGTATTCCAGACGAGGATAAAATACCACCCTGTGTGAGAGTATTGATTCTGGATATTGCTTTGAGTAGTGAAGAATTTCGAGAAGATGAAGACATCCCACAACTTGCTCTTATTCTTAAATATATTGTATCTAAGACAAAACTCTGCTTGGTAGCTCTATGGTCGAGACATATTGATGGTGCTGGAGAAGATTTTGTAGATAAAATAAAAAAGGAATATGTAACTCAGACAAACAGCGATGTTCCCTCCACAATTTTCTTTATCTCATTTGGAAAAACGACTGTTACCCAGAACGGTCTTGCTGAGAAAATTCGAGGATGGATTAATGAAAAACCCCACGCTGGCATTGTTTTTGAATGGGAAAGACTAATCGAGGAGGCGAGGGATGCAACAGTTTCAGACGTTGTTAGTACAGGAGAAATTCAGACTCTTGTTAAATCGATAGAAAAAGAAATCGGAAGAGATTCCGTTCCGCGAGAACTTGTGTTACTATTTAATAGAATCTTACAAAGACACGTAACTACCGAGGAAAAAATTGCCCAGCTTATACCCTCTGCCGAAAAAATTCTTGCTCTACTTCCTGAATCTGAACGTCTAGACGCACTCGAGTGGTATAGTAATCTACATTATCTTAAGACTTATTATAAAGTTGGAGAAGATGAGACTGTCTGGACTGGCGATATTTTTAGAATCGATAGCAATGATCCGGAAAAAGAATATGCAATTGTGGTAACCCCTGCATGCGATTTTGCTCAGAAAAAAGCTGATAAATTTAAGGTAGTTTATGGATTGGACTTTAAAGAAATTCCGAATTATGATCGGAAAGGAGAAGAAAATATACCGCCGATAGTCAGGAAATTTGGGGAAAAAGATGGGGACTATAGAGATAAAAAAACCATTTTTAAAATGCTATTCAACTTAAGTGAAAAATTACCCGATAAATTTTATATTCTGCACTTTCTTAAAGAAAGTATTGATAACAGTGTTTATTTTCATTTGCTTCTCGATTTTCAGAATGTAGATTCATTCAAAGTTGAATTAGATAATAATGGAAAAGTGGTCAAACCTTCAGGGTGGGACAGAATATGCCGGATTGATTCACCATGGATTGATGACATTCTTCAGAAATATGCGTCTCTGTCAGCCCGTATTGGAACTCCCGAAATACCCGAGGATATAAGAAAAGCTGAGATGGGGAAATGTAAAGGTGAATAGAGGTATATGAACAAAAATAAAGAGAGATTTTACGCAATAGACCTGTTTGCCGGCTGCGGGGGATTAAGCGAAGGATTCAAACAGGCAGGATTTGACATCATTGCTCAAGTTGAAATGGATAATTGGGCGTGTGAGACTCTAAGAACACGCCATCTGTATTATGGACTCAAGGAACGGAGCAAGGATTACTTATATCACAAGTATCTCAGGCAGGAAGCTGGGCGAGAGGATATTCTCCATCAATTCTCCGACCTTAGCAGGTCAATTTTACACGGAGTTATTCAGGTAACCCTCGGAAACGACGGGACAGAGTCCGTACTTCAGAAGATAGAGGCGAGTAGACAGTATCACGGTGCCCCGAGATTCCATGTGCTTCTCGGAGGGCCACCCTGTCAACCCTACTCGACTATTGGAAGGTCAAGAGACCCCTTCAGAATGGATAATGACAAGAGGCATTACCTATACAGACATTATCTTGAGATTCTAGAGAGCCTTCAACCATATTTTTTTATTTATGAGAATGTTCCCGGTCTTTTTACTGCGAAAGCCAATGGGAAAGAGATATTTGTTAGATTATTGAATGATTTTTCATCTCTGAACCCTCCTTACGAGATTACCCCTCCTCTTGAACAAGTTTTTGAGGAGCCATACAGCTACATTCTTAACAGTGCAGACTTCCATATTCCACAAATCAGGAAAAGGTTGATTCTCATCGGATACAGGAAATCTCTTGAACACAAGAACCCCGAAATAAAAAATATATTCAGAAGATTACAGAAACTGGCCCATAAGAACAGCAGGCGAGAGCGTTTCACGGTTGAAGATGCAATCGGTGATTTGCCGCACCTAAAACCGGGTGATGGAAACGACGGCTGGTTCGGGCATTATAACTGCAATACAAATCTCTGCCATTATCAGGCAAGAATGAGGAGAGATTCTCTGGGAATCCTCAATCATCGTGCAAGAACACATATGGAAAGTGACCTTGAAAGGTACAGGTTTTTTATTGAATATTACAGAAACAGTAGGGGGGTAGCAACCCTGAATGACCTGATAAGGGAGAGGCCGGACCTCATTCCCAATCACAGACACCTCGATGGGTTTCTTGATAGATTCAGGGTTCAATGGTGGGATTCCCCCTCTTCAACAATAACCGCGCATATCTGCAAAGATGGACACTATTATATACATCCTGACATTGACCAGTGCAGGTCTTTTACTGTCAGGGAAGCTGCTCGGTGCCAGTCATTCCCGGATAATTTCAAGTTTGAAGGTCCTAGAACCGAACAATTCAGACAGGTCGGAAATGCTGTACCGCCTTTGCTTGCTGAAGTAATAGGCAGGCACGTCCACAAAGAACTTAAAAAATTATGCTAAAGAAACCCAATCAGGTGAATAGAAATGAAAGTGCCGGCTAGAAAAGATATAACCATATTCAGAAGAAAAATTATTAGCTGGTATAAGAAAAATGGTAGAGTTTATCCATGGCGGGAAACAAAGGATCCATTTCGAATTCTGATTGCGGAAATGATGCTGAGGCGAACGAAATCGGATCAGGTGGTACCTGTGTTTGAACAATTTTTTAAAGAGTTTCCTAATGTCGATACACTTGCTGTAGCTAAGCAAGAAGCTCTCGAAAAAATTCTTTATCCTCTCGGTTTGAAATGGCGCATACCAGCCTTCAAAGAGATGGCACGGGAAGTGCGCGAAAAATATCAATCCAGAATCCCTGAAAACAGAGAAGAACTTACGTCTTTGCCCGGCGTAGGTGAATATGTGGCAGGGGCAGTATTATCTATTGCCTATGGGAAAAACGAATGGCTTGTGGACAGCAATATTGTAAGGATTTTTAAAAGATACTTTGGAATTAAAACATCGAAGGAGGGACGCAGAGATAAACACGTTGTAGAAATAGCTAAAATCTATACATCAGGAAGAGATCCCGGCAGGGCTACCATGGGTATTCTGGATATAACCGCTCTTGTCTGTAAACCCGGAGAACCGTATTGTGACAGGTGTCCATTGATAGATCATTGTCATTATGCATTATGTCAGAAGACAAATTGAATGTATTGGCACGGCACATCGTATAACAGCGGATAAAAGAGAAATCAAAGATTTCCGCAAATTGCCTTCGGCAACTTCTTTTATCCACGAACCGTTAGCCGACATAAAAATTGAAAGAAAGGAGTAATTATTATGGCATTACCCAAACAAACGGAAATTGAAATACCATTATTAGAAGTACTTGTGGAAATAGGAGGAAAAGGCAAAACAAAAGAGATTTATCCTCTTGTTACAAAGAAGTTTCCTTCTATTACTGACGAGGATTTACAGATTACATTGGCCTCAGGTGGAAATAAGTGGACAAACAGTATCCAATGGACTAGGCAAAAATTAATCTATAAAGGAGAGATGCTAACCCCCGGTCGGGGAATATGGGAAATTACAAATAAAGGAAGAAAAAGGTTGAAAGACAAAGGTAAAATAGAAGTAGTTCCTACTCAAATACAAAATCTAGCGGAAATACATGAGGATTATGACGAGAAATTTCGAGAGCAACTTTTGGAAAAATTGTATGAACTTACTCCAAAGCAGTTTGAAAACTTTGCGAAAAGACTACTGACTGCTTATGGTTTTATTAAAGTTACTGTCACTAAAATTTCTTCAGATGGCGGTATTGATGGATATGGCAAATTAAAATTGGGCATATCTTCCATGAATGTTGCTTTCCAATGTAAAAAATGGTTAGGAAATATAGGACGTGCTGAAATAGATAAGTTTAGAGGAGCTATTCAAGGTGAATATGAGCAGGGTATATTTTTCACAACTTCCGATTTTACCACAGGTGCTACTGAGGCCTCTCTTAAAAAAGGGGCAGTACCTATCATTTTGATAAATGGTCAGGTGATGGTTGATTTAATGATTCAAAAAGGATTGGGAGTTGAGAGAAAGCCTATTTATTTATATGAAATTGACGAGAAAATATTTTTTGAGGAAAAGTAATTTTACGTCGGCTAACACAGCATAAAAGACGGGTACCTTATGGCATTTACCCAAATTCTGCCTTCTGCGGAACTTATTTTATGCTGGAAACGTTAGGTAAAAAGGTGGACATAATATATAATAAAAAGAGAACACAATGGTTAATCAAAGGATAAATTTTAAAACCGAAAAGGAACTCCAAGAAGCAGTCTTGCGGGAAAAGATAAAAGGAACTCCTGATTTAGAGATTGGGCAAAAGTATGGAGTTACCTTTAAATACATTGAACGACTTATTACCAGAACACATGGGCTCAATATCAGTGCTTTGACTCGACTTGGCGGGACAAAAAAAATAAAAACACTTTATCCTAAAGATTTTAAAGATGAACAAACCACGGTCTGGAGCTTCAAACAAAGAGGTAATTGGGCAACTCATAGCGGAGAGTATAGAGGTAATTGGTCTCCATATATCCCTAGGAATGTGATCCTCAAATATTCAAAGCCGGCTGAGTTAGTTCTAGATTATTTCTGTGGAGCAGGAACAACCGCTGTAGAATGTAAACTTTTGGGAAGAAAGTGCATAGCATTTGATATTAACGATAAAGCCATTGAACTAGCAAATAAGAATATAAGTTTTAGCGTAGAGCCACAACAATTAACTTTGACCGACGAAAAAAGCCATTTGAAGGTTTACGAACCAGAACTGTCGGTTGGCGATGCTAGAGATTTGTCATTTCTAAAAGATAACTCTATAGATTTAATCTGTGCTCATCCTCCCTATGCAAACATTATTCATTATACGGATTCTAAAGAAGCTGATTTATCGTTTAACGATATTAATGAATTCTTAAAAGAAATGTCCAAAGTTGCAAAAGAAAGCTTTAGAGTGCTAAGGCCGGGTAAACAATGTGCCATTTTAATAGGGGACACACGGCGGAAAAAACATGTAATTCCTTTAGGATTTAAACTCGTAAATGTTTACTTGGATGCCGGCTTCAAATTGAGAGAGCTTATTATCAAACGGCAACATAATTGTAAAACTACAGGATTTTGGTATGCCAATAGCATAAAATACAATTTTCTTCTTTTAGCTCATGAGTATCTACCAATTTTTGAAAAACCTAAAACACCTTTCCCTTTAAGTCTAAGAGAAAGAGGAATAGATTATGGTTTGCTTGTTCCAACCTTAGAGAAGCCACTGCTAAAGAGGAAATTAGATGAACTTGAAACCACAACAGTATGGATTATGCCAGAGAAAGATTTTGAAAAACGCTTAAATAAGAATGTGATTGATAGATATTCAAATGGAGACGGATATTTAACTATAACTTTCATGTCTCATTCTGAAAATGAGGCATGCTTTTTTGAGAAGAGAAGGGGAAAGAAAAAGGGATTACTTTTTATCAAGTCACCATTTTTGAATAATAGTCCTTCTCACTCAGATGTTGAGCATTATTTAAAGGAAACAAAAGAAATTGTAAATCGAGAATTGCCTAACATAAGCAAAGGTGGATTTTTGGTAATCCAAACTCAAGATGCAAGAATAGATGGATACATAGAACCTCTTTCTAAAAGGATAGTTGATACACTCACAACATACGACTTATGGTTAAGAGAGATTGTGGTTGTTACCCAAAAAGAGCAAGGCTCAGAAATTCAAACTTCAAGTGAATACTTGAAGATAAGTCACCAGTATTTGCTTGTTTATGAAAAAACAAAAGGAGATAAGAATGAATAAGCTGGCTTTAGTAAAGGAGAAATGGGAAAAATCAGATTTGCCAGTTGTATTTTATCATACAACTTTTATAGAGAATGCACCTTTAATCCTTAAAGAGCAGAAGATTATTGCAAATAAAGGCGAATCTATATGTAAAGAGAGAAATGAACTGGTGTCCTTATCGGATAGAATAACTAAAGGGATCGTTGAATTTTGCGGGAATGTAGTTTTTGAGTTTGACGCAGTATCTCTTTATATGAAAAACGAGTTAATTGTCCCCAGGAATTATGGAAGTTCAAGAGATATTAGTAAATATGGTGAAAAACCTCTTTTTGAAAACGAGTGGATTATACCTAAGAAGCTCAAATTTGATTTAGAGGATATTAATAAAATATTTCTCATAACGAGCAAAAATTTTAGAGAATCAGCGTTTAGGGATGTTATTAGAGTGCTAAAAAACAAACGCGTTGAATATATTTTCTTATCTGAAAGATGGCTTTCAGATAACATAGTAACTGATATGGCAACTTATCTTCTGAGAATCAGGGGTTGGAACAAATTTAACAAGGTGGCAAAATATGTCTGATTTTCTCAAGTTTCTTGAAAAACTTGCACAGCATTGCGGTGTGAGGTTTAAGGTCGAAAAAATTAAAGGTGAGAATGAATACGAGTTGGCTGCAAATATATTGAACGAAGTTAACAAGTTCCTCTATCAGAAAAAAGCAACTTTGCCATCTGAATATATCTCTGAATTTCATAAATACTGGGAGGAAAACCATGAAAAAGTATTATCTCCAAAAGTCAATCCGCATAGGGAGTGTTTGGCAGTAGCCAAAGTGTTAGAAGATATCTATAAGAGTAATGCTATTAAAGTTCAATTGGATACTCTCGATTTGACCAAAGAAGAAATTGCTAATGTGAGATTTTTTACTGCAATTCAGGATTTCAATATTGATGTTCATGCAAGAAGTAATCCTTTTGAATTTTACAAAAGACATCCCAATTGTTTCAAACCTAATAAAGTCAAAGACAATGATTTATTAGTTGATGAGCTTCTTAACTTTCTTGGTGCCCAGTCCCAAAGAGATAAACGAAAACCTTGGATGTTGAATGCTGCAAAATTATTAGTAGAAAAATATAACTCATCTGCATACAGAATTAATGAAGTCCACGATGGAGACATAATTGAGATTGTAAAAGCTCTAACAGTTGAAGAGCGATATGGATTTTCTACTAAGAAAGCTCACATGTTTTTAAGAGATATGGCTGATTTAGGAGTATGGAAATACAAAAGGAACATCGAGAAGCTGGATGTAATGAGCGACAAAAATACCATGAGAGTGGCTCTAAGGACAGGAATTCTACAATTTCGTATCCCTCTTCTCGCAAGCTTCTTAGATGTTTTTTGTTATCAGTATTCTATGGTAGATAGATTAAACCGCGAAGCATGGAGAAAGGTATGGGAAGAATGGGGTAAAATTTCTGATAACCATAGACCCCCAACGCCAGCATCTATGGATTACCTTATCTTTAGGCTTGGTAAGATAGCCTGCCGACCTAATAAACGTTTTTGTTCCCCAGAGAAAGAAGTAGCTGAAAAGAAATTAGAAAGTTTAATTCCGCAGGATAGATTGATTTTTAAAGATGATAGATATTGTATTTTTAGTGAGGTTTGTCAATTAGATAGAAAAATATTAAATGCTCCTAATAGCATTTCGATTGAAGGAAGAACTGGATGGAAAAGCGGAAAAACTAATGAAGGTGGAGGAGGTGGCATTTCGTCTTAAAGATAAGCCGGCTGTATCACTTAGCAGTTGATAAAGGGAAATAAAATATTTCCCCAAATTTCCTTCAGTAACTTCTTTTATCCGCAAACCTTTATCTTTAATTCCCTTGGGGCACATCATAAAAGGTTGATTTGACTTAATAATAATTTATAGTGGAGCTGTTTTAAAGTTAAATTTAATAAATAATTTTCCTGGTTCAGCTAACAAAGGCGAGAGCTTGCAAAGGTTGCTTTAAAGTTAAATTTGTGAATAATATCTTTTATCTTTATGATAGGATGTTGATACAAAATGAAACTAAAACCAGTCTATACAGTAATAATACGACTCAAGTTCATCGAAGCGTTAAAATAAATATTAAAATTTACTGCATTTTGCATTTATTTCCATGCTTATAAAAAAACACCATTCCTGGGATTTGAACTATAAAGATGCTGTTGAACTTCAAAAGAAATTGGCTAAAAAAATAATTTTATACGATGACATAAATCCTGTAAAAAAAATTGCAGGGGTAGATGTAAAATTTCTAAAAAATTCGAATTTGATCTTGGGTGCTGTTTTGATATTTTCTTTTCCGGATTTAACACTTATTGAAGCTAAGACCTGTAAATCTAAGACTGATTTCCCTTATATTCCAGGATTATTGGTATTTAGAGAAGGTCCGATTATTGAAGAATGCTTTAAAAAGATTAAAAATATTCCTGATTTAATTTTTTATGATGGTCATGGTTATTGTCATCCTCGAAGATTAGGAATAGCCTCTCACATGGGTATTTTATTTGACTTACCATCAATTGGGTGTGCAAAGAAAAAATTATGTGGTGATTATCAAGGCTCCTTAATATATAGGGGGGAGTATAGCTTTTTAAAAGAAAATGGTGAAATTATAGGTGCAGCGCTTGTCACAAAAGATAATATAAAACCTGTTTTTGTATCTCAAGGTCATAAAATAAGCCTTAATTCAGCCATAAAATTTACTCTTGATGTAAGTAAATTTAGGATTCCAGAGCCAATAAGATTAGCTCATAATTATTTACAGGAATATTTTGCGGAAATGTAGATAGGAATATAGTTAAATTGGCGCATAAAAAGAAAGTAAAGGATTGGGTGCATATCAGATATTTATTAAGAAGCAGAGGAAGCTGATGCTAGAAAAAAAGATATCTGCATTACAAAACCTTTGGAATCTATTTGTTCTGCTATAGGAATTTTAGAAACACTATTTAATTTAAAGGCTAGTTTGGCACTGATAGCAAGGGCAAGACAATCTAAGAAGTCATCAATATTTGCCTGAATTCTATTGTATTTTGCTAAAGCGCTGTCTAATATAAAATCAGTATCAGGAATAAATTTTTTAAGTATATTTTTCCTTTCAGATACACCATTTATATTCTTCTTTGAAAAACATGTTGAATTGCCAGAAAGTGCAAAAAAACATATTTCAGGATGCGACTCTTTTATTATGCTGGTTGCATTAGCATTATTTGGTTCTGAAAGGAAATCATCAACCTCTTTAATTTTTTTACAAATATTCCAGGTTTGAATTGAAATTTTTCTTCCTGTGATTGACTTGTTTATTTTACAGGCATCTTTATAATTTGCTGCGTTAGCTGCCTCTCTAGAAGGTGTGGGAAAAACGCTGGAACCTCTTTTTAGGCCGAGGAGTTTTCTTGCATCTTTATCACAGTTTCTTTCTTTTTCTTTTACATAGCCATCTATAAGTCCAATAGGTATATCTATAAAAATTAAATCAGCTTTTTTGGAGCTTTCCCATAATTTATTAATATCCTTGTAAATAGAAATATCTATTTTATTGTTACCATTAATGGATGCTGCCGCCCAACCTGCTCTGCAGTTGTCAATTCCTATAAACATAGAAACCTAATAAAAGATCATGAAAATTTTAATATTTTTGTTTTTTTACAAATTCTAAGAACTCTTTAGGAGTCATAATAGTTATTAGCAGGTTTGCTTGCCTTATAACTTCTGTCTGAAAGTGTTTTTGGTCCAGGGTAATAAGAAAATCAGCTTTGCATTCCAGGGCGCTCGCAAGAACGTGGCGATCCTTAAGAGCTATAATGTCATTAT
>Ga0209610_1000883_pt1 | contig 15641 bp, 10 predicted proteins | sample LakKivw275mmetaG_FD_184137 | JGI IMG/M metagenome (GOLD analysis project Ga0209610, IMG submission 184137) | Anoxic lake water microbial communities from Lake Kivu, Rwanda to study Microbial Dark Matter (Phase II) - Lake Kivu water 275m metaG... | ecosystem: Environmental > Aquatic > Freshwater...
GACGAAATTCTCATCCATCTGTTCAAAAGTCGTGACCCCAGGGAGGGCGCAGGCGATGAATTCATGGCGGAGGGCCCACTTGAGAAGGGCCGGATGGACGAGGGGCGGCCGATAGTACTCCCGGAGCCGCGCCGGCAGGGCCTCCTCGTACCAATCCGTATGGCATTGGGTCTTCATGGCCATGATGCCGATCCCGGCGCCGGCCGCTTTCTCCAGGGCCTGAGTGAGGCCGGAATCGTCATGATAGGAATAATTGAAGGTCGTGAGGACGGCATCATAGATCCCGGACTTGGCCGCGTCATTCAGGCACTCGGTCATGCCCTGGTGCGTCGTGAAGCCGATGAACCTGGTCTTGCCCTGCTTCTTCAGCAGCTCGAGAGCTTCCAGGATGGCCGGACGGTTCAAATAGGCCGTGTTATCTACGTTGTGCGAATGGAGGATGTCGACGTGGTCCGTTTGGAGCCTCCGGAGGCTGTCCTCGGCCGACTTCAGGTAATAAGCCCGGACCTCGCTCTCCGGGATCCCCCTCTGCGGATGGGGGATGTAAACTTTGGTAGCGATGAAGACTTGGTTCCGGACCCCCATCTCCTTGAGAACCCTCCCGACCATCTCCTCGTTGCGGCCGCGCATGTAGTTGGCGGCTGTGTCGTAAAGCCGCATCCCTAACTCGTAGGCACGCTGGACAAGGTCCGGATTGTCGGCGTTCATAACGCCGAAGTTCACGATGGGAATACGGAGACCCGTTTTACCGAGGACCCGGGTGATAATCGGGCCATCGTTTTGGGAACCGGGCTTTGTCTTCGGAGCTCCGGACAGGCGCCCGGCCCCGGCCAGGCCAGCCGCGCCTATCCCGGCGAGGGTGCTGGATATAAACTTCCGGCGACTGTATGTCTTCTCGCTCATCGCTGCCTCCTTACAAGACCGCGTCCGCGGGCCTTAAACGATGTTTTTACCAGAAATGCCTCCCGCCGTCAAAGGAAATGTCCATATTCGAACATTCTCCTGTGCATTTTCGAACGAAACGGGCCGCTTTTTAATCAGAATCCCGGCCACCCCTCCCAATGGGCAAGTTGGCATGCGGCTTGCATATATAGAGGCGTTATATATTGAGCTGGCGAGGGTAAGCATGATATCAAAAGCCCTTATTGCGGCCTCGACGAAGCCCCTGCTTCTTTCCGTCCTCAAAGACGGAGAAAGCTATGGTTATCAGATCATCAAGAGAATGAAGGTCCTCTCCGGCGGCCAATTAGAATGGTCGTTCGGCATGCTCTATCCCGTCCTTCATCGGCTGGAAAAGGACGGCTTCATCGATTCCAGATGGAAGCCGTCTGGACAGGGGCGGCTCCGGAAATACTACAGGATAACGGCGGCCGGGCTCCGGGAGCTCGAAGCTGAAAAGGCCCAGTGGCTGACCGTCCAGGGGGTTTTCGCCGGCTTGTGGGCATCGTCGGAGGCCCGGTCATGAAAAAGCGTCCAACTCAGGCTTTTGATCTCGAATCCGCCGTCGCGGAATGGAGCCGGAAACTCAGGCGCAGCGAGGCGCTCGAAGACGGAACGATCGCCGAACTCGAGGCCCATGTGAGAGACGAAGTCGAGGACCTTATCGGGCAAGGGAAGAGCCCCGGGGAGGCTTTCCGCGAAGTGACGGCGTCCGTCGAGACCCCGGACGCGATCGGCGCGGAGTATTTCAAAAGCGATTCCCGCGGACTCCTCCCCACGATGCCGGGGCGGACGACGGGCTTCACTCCGGCCCTGTTCCTCAACTCCATCAAGGTGTCCCTGCGAAAAATGCACCGTCAGAAGTGGTATTCTTTGATCAACGTCAGCGGCCTTGCCGTCGGGATGGCCTGCTCCATCCTGATTCTACTTTGGGTCCGGAATGAGGTTTCCTATGACCGGTTCCACGCCCATACCAAAGACATTTATAGGCTGGTCATGGATGACCATCGGGCCGACGGGGTCTCCACCCGTCCCTGGCTTCCCTTTCCCCTCGGTCCCGCCCTGAAGAACGAATTCCCGGAAATCGCAGCCGTCTCCAGGTGGGCGCCCGAGGACATGGTCGTCCGTTTCAAAGATAAAGCCCACACAGAGACCGAGTTCCTGACCGTCGACCCCGCCTTCTTCGAAATGTTCTCTTTCCCGTTCGTCGAAGGCTCCCCGGCCCGGGCCCTCGCCGACCCGGCCTCCATCGTCATCCGCGACACCGTGGCCCGAAAATATTTCGGGGACGAGGACCCCATGGGGAAAGTCCTCAACCTCAGCGACCGGGCGGACCTCACCGTCTCCGGGATCGTTCACATCCCGGACAATTCGGACTTTCAATTCGACTTCTTCTTTTCGTTCCAGGCCTATCCCTTATTCAGCGTCAACCTGGCCGACTATGAAGCCGATTGGAAGGCCTTCAATTTTCAATTCTATATTCTCCTCAAAGATGGGAGCTCCGCAGAGCTCCTGGAAAGGAAGATCTCGGGTTTCCTGAAGCCGCGCCTCCCGGGTAGGGAAAGGGTCCTTCGGCTCCAGCCGCTCCGCCGCATCCACCTTTATAACCCCGATGGCACGGACGGGGCGATGCGCTACGTCCGCGTCTTCTCCCTGATCGCCGGCTTTGTCCTTCTCATTGCTTGCGTCAACTTCATGAACCTGGCCACGGCCCGCTCCGAGGGCCGGGCGAGAGAAGTCGGACTCCGGAAGACGCTTGGAGGAACGCGCGGCCAGCTCATCCGGCAGTTCTTCAGCGAATCCCTCCTCCATTCGGCGTTGGCGCTGGGCGCCGCCCTGTTCCTTGTGGGTTTGGCCTTGCCTTTGTTCAGCCGGATCACCGGCCGCCCGCTGGGTCTGGACTTCGCCCACGCCGGCATCGCCGGCGGGATCATCGCCGTCGCCCTTCTCGCCGGGCTCGTTTCGGGTCTCTATCCGGCCCTTTTCCTCTCATCGTTCTCCCCGGTCCGTATCATCAAGACGGCCACTCATCGCGGGGGACGCGCCGCCCTCCTGCGCAAGGGCCTCGTCATCCTTCAGTTCACCTTATCGACCATGCTCATCATCGGGACGCTCATCGTGAATTCCCAGGTCGCGTTCATCTCAAGCCGGGATCTCGGCATGGCCAAAGACAACCTGGTCTATGTCCGTATGCAAAAAAAGTCCCGGGATTCCGTCGACACCCTAAGGCAGGAGCTTCTCAAACACCCCGGCATAGCCGCCGTCTCAAGTTCAAGCCAGCTGCCTTTCGACATCGTCAGCTGGATCGGCTACCTGGACTGGGAGGGACGGACCGCCGACCGGCAGGTCTACTTCGCGTTCCTTTCGGTCGATTCTGACTTCGTCCGTACCTGCGGCTTGAGAATTCTCAGCGGCCGTGATTTTTCCAAGGATATCCCTGCGGATATGGGAGGATTCATCATCAACGATACCGCCCGCAAGCAGATGGGCCTCGAGGACCCCGTCGGAAAACAGCTCGATTTCCTGGGCCGCAAGGGTCAGATCGTCGGTGTGGTCAAGGATTTCTCCGACCGGCATATGGCCGATGCCGTGGCCCCTCTGGTCATGACGATGGACACACGGGGCGCGGCCCGGAGCTACCTTCTCCTGAGGCTCCAGCCGGGCGACCCCTCCGGGGCGCTGGGGTATCTCCGCGAAGTCTGGGGAAAAATCAATCCTGGCTTTCCCTGCGAATACCAGTTCCTGGACGAGTCCTTCAACCGCATGTATGCCAACGAGCAACGGCTGTTTCGGATCTTTCTCTGCTTCGCGGCCCTGGCCGTATTCATCTCCTGCCTCGGCCTCGTCGGCCTCTCATCCTATATGGCCGAGGAAAAGACCAAGGAGATCGGAATCCGCAAAGCGCTCGGCGCTTCGTCCGGAGGGATCGTTTCGCTGTTTTTGATGAATTTCGTCAAGCTGGTCCTTACGGCCAACGCAATCGCCTGGCCGGTCGGATACTTCACCATGCACCGCTGGCTCCAGGACTACGCATACCGGACGTCGGTCGGGTTCTGGGTCTTTGCCCTGGCGGGAGCCTTAAGCTTGCTGATGGCCCTTCTCTCGGTAGGCTGGCAGACTCTTCGGGCAGCCGCGGCCAATCCCGTTGAGAGCCTTCGTTACGAATAATAAGTTGGCATTATTGTATTTCAAGCCGGCCCTTCGGATGGCTTCTCCCAGTCTCGGGTGACAAGCGTTACAGCGACTTCTCCACTTCTCTGCTTCTTTGTTTCTGACTTCGATTTGCGGTCCAGAATACTATACTTTCGTTAGAGGAAGCGGAAATTTCTGGATCTATTGGGAGAGGACGCCGAATACGGCAAAAAAGCAAATGTTTATGCCAAAAATCATGTATGCTTCTCTAATTGTGTGATATTGTGCCAATAGGGTTATGTCCTCTTGCTAGGGATTCATAAAATGAAAAAACGTTTTGGGTTGGCGATAATCTTCATTCTTTCTTCCGTAGTTCTCTCCCCTGCTCAACAACAGCAACCGGCCGCCGAGGATGCGCTCATCGTCAAGGCGCGGGCTATGCTGGACGCTCTGAACCGCGGCGATTTCAAAGCCGCCGCAATCGACTTCGATGAGACCATGATGAACGTTTTCGGACCGGATAAGCTGGCCGAATTCTGGAAGCAGGCGCCGAACCAGTTGGGCGCCTTCAAGAAGCAGACGGCCGCCCGCCGCGAACAGCTCGGCCCCTACGAAATCGCCCTCGTCACCTGTGAATTTGAGAAGACGACCCTTGACGCCCGGGTCGTCTTCGACAAGGCCGGGAAGATCGCCGGTTTTCAATTCGTCCCCTCGCTCCCGCCGGCAAAGTACGAACCGCCGCTTTATGCCGAGCCGGCGAAATTCGAGGAGCGGGAAGTTACTGTGGGAAGCGGAGACTGGGCGCTCCCCGGAACTCTGGCGGTGCCTAAGGATAAAGGCCCTTTTGCGGCGCTTGTCCTCGTCCACGGCTCCGGGCCCAATGACAGAGACGAGACAATCGGACCGAATAAGCCGTTCAAGGATATGGCCTGGGGGCTGGCCGGCAGGGGGATCGCCGTCCTGCGGTACGAAAAGCGCACCCGCGTCTTCGGCCCAAAGATGCTTGCCGATCCGGCGTTCGCCGCTTCATTCACGGTCAAGGAAGAAACGATCGACGACGCGCTGGAAGCGGTCCGCCTTCTCAAAAGGATGCCTGAAATCGACGGGCAGAAAATCTTCGTCCTCGGCCATAGCCTGGGCGGGATGCTCATCCCCAGGATCGCAATATCCGCCAAAGACCTGGGGGTCGCCGGTTTTATCATCATGGCGGGCCTGACCCGGCCGTTGGAAGAAACATTTCTCCAACAGATGACCTATATACTCAATCTGGACGGTCAGCTTTCGGAGGAGGACAAGAAAAGGCTCGAGGAGATCAAGGCGACGATCGCAAAAATCCAGGGGCTCAAAGAGGCCGATGTCTCATCAAGAGAAAAGTTGCTCTTTGCTCCCCCTTCCTATTGGCTCGACCTGCGCGGATACGATCCGCCTGACCTTGCCCTTAAAGTCGAAAAACCGATGCTTATCCTCCAAGGAAGCCGGGATTACCAGGTCATTTCCCAGGATTTCGAAAACTGGAAGAAGGCGCTGGCCGCCAGGGCAGACGTCGAATTCAAGCTTTATCCAAGGCTCAACCACCTGTTTTTTGAAGGCCAGGGAATTCCGAAACCGGACGAATATACTCTTGTCCATGGCAGTGTCGCTGAATATGTCATCGCCGACATCGCCGCCTTCATCCGGAAGCTGACCGGATATCGGTGACGGGCACAGGGTCTTGATGCAGGGCAAAACAGCAAGGTATAATTCACAGGCGCCATCAGACAAGGCAGCATCATTTATGGGATGAGATCAGTGCCTAGTGAAATAACAACACGGCCGCTTGTCTCCGTCATCTTATCCATGGAGGACCACCGGGGATTGGCCATCGATTCTGCCCGAAGCTGGATCGAATCCCAAGATTCCGAGCCTCATTTATTTGAAGTGATTCTGGTTATCGATCATGGCTCTCAGGACCTCGAATCTCCCCTGCGCAAGATCCTGCGGCCACATGATAGGCTCATTACCACTAAAAGCCGCAACAAAATAGAGCAGTATGACATAGGAGCCAGGCAGGCAGGCGGAGAATTTCTTTTTTTCACCGAACCCCACTGTTTTGCGGCGCCCGATGCCGTCACGGAAATCATTCGCACGTTTCAAACGGGCGGCCTGGACGGGTTTTGCGTCCGCAGCATCTCTATCAATCGGAATCGCCTTGCCCGGATGGAAGGCAGAATGTACGAGGAGGGGTTTCGTGAGTGGTCCCGGGACGGCGATTGGCGCAAAGTCATCATCCGGGGCTTTGGGATCCGTCGGTCCGCGTATCTTCAGAGCGGCGGCTTCCCATGTCGCTATGAGCGTTTTGCCGAATGGTTATTCGCGGCCGCCTTGCATATTCAAGGCTACCGTCTCGGATATGCGCCTAAGGTCTGCGTCCGGCACGTGAACATCGATCGTTTTGCGCTTTTTGGCAGCTACATTGGAGAGTTCACCGATGGCGAGTGCAGGTTTCGCCTTGAAAATAAGGATGAGCCGCTGGAGAGATTTTTTGGCTCGCCGCCGGAATGGAATAGTGCGGCCACCTGCAGTCCCGAGGTCCTTGCCCTCATCCTCTACGGACTGAGACGGCGGCTCCCCAATTGGCGACATATGGGCGGGCGCCCCTTCGAATGGATTTCAAACCTGAAAGACGTTTTTCAATTTCTTTCCCTGCGGTTCTTCGGACTAAGAATCATGCTCCTGAGACTGCGGACTCTTATTCTGCTGGCGAAAGCACGCTGCTGCCTGTATTGGCTCATTCCAGAACCCATGTACCGGGCGTTTCTCGACTACTGGAGGCGCACAACCGCATTCCACCGGGTTCGATATCTTATCGAGCACCCCCAGCCGCCAGCAACGACGAAAGTTCAGCGCCTTTTCTATAATTTGGGAGATGCTCTCTCCGACAGGACTTTCGGGTTTTACGGGCCTGAAGAGTATAAAGGGAAACATTTTCGCTGGTCTTCGTCCGTGGCGGGAATCCCGCTTTCCCTTGCTCCGGGACGGTACGAGGCGAAAATCACTCTCATCCCCGTTCGTTCCATCGTCCACAAAAGTGAAGTGGCCGTCTTCGCGAATCGGATGGAGGTGTCCCCAGTGCATTATGAGGCCTCCGACCATACGCTCCGGTTTGAGTTGTCCGTTGATAACCTCGCTTGTTCTGAAGATTTGTGGCTGCTTTTTTTTATCCGGCCCTGGAACGTGCCCAAAAGAGTTGCCGCCGATGAGCGCACTCTGGGACTGCCCATCATAGCCATTAACTTCGAGCCGCGAAACCGGCGGGCTGAATGCGCTCAGACGTCGAGTCAAACAGGTGATGTCAGGCCGTGAAGACGACGAGAAGTAAGCAATACTATTCGTATTGGGAAGCCTTGGATTACCTCAAATCTCCTCGCAGGATTAGGGCACTTAATCTAACTGTCACCACGTTCTGTCATTTGAAGTGTATCGAGTGCGCAGTCGGCATTCCCCGAATTCAGTATCCTGAGCATTACAGCATCGAGTATATCAGGCGTGCCGGGACGAGCTTTCACGGCATCGAGCATGTGACGATTACCGGGGGAGAGCCGACCATGCATCCCGACTTCCACCTCTTCGCTCCGCGCTTGAGAGAATGGTTTGGCTGCAAAAGTCTGGCCCTCGAAACGAACGGCTTCCGAATAGCCGAACATAAGGATCTCCTGCCCCTCTTTGACGATGTCCTTCTTAGTCATTATCCGCAGAATGACCAGGCAGCCGAATTTCTTGCGAAGCTGGGTTTTGGAAGTCGTCCCGAGGGGCCGACGCTCCATGTTACGACAAGCCGCCGGGCCGGGCACCCTCGTATCTGCAAGAGAGCCAACTTTGTGATGTACGCCTATGGAAGAGTATATCCATGTGCGTGTATCCCCAGCGGGTTCGAAGGTCTCGGGATTCCGCTGACCCCGCAGTGGCGTGAAGCCATCACCCGCGTCCCCCTGCCGTGCAAGGACTGCTGGTTCGCTGAGGAGGCGAATAACGAGCATGAAGCTGACCGTGACCGTGGCGTCCGCCTCCCCGACCTATCTTTAAGACCTTTGGAAAGTCCCTCTCAAAACGCCTCCGATGTGCGGCCCTCATGGCGTTGGCCCCATGAACGTTCAAGTGTCAAGATATTCGGTCTTGATCTTGATTCCTGGATGGGGTCGACGGCACGTATCCAGGTCAATCCTCACCAACAGATGAAGCGACTACTTATCTATTTTGAATCCCACGCGCCAGTGGATTTGCACCCCCTGACCATCACCTTCGCCAGAGAGAATGGCGAAGTATGTATGACTCACGAGATCACACACCCCGGTCTGGGTGCGGTGGAGCTTGATTTACCAACGTTCTTCCCCACGCCGGGGAGCACTGAAATTGTCGTCACCTGCGATAAAACCTTCAACGAGCCACAAACGGAAGTTCGGGGCTCAATACCGCGTCAACTGGGCATAAGAATTCAATCGACGCATTTTATCTCCTCTGAAGCGGACGGCGGAGAAGCGCTCCGGGCAGAACATATTCGCCTCTTGGATCAATGCGCCAGAGAACTCGCCGCCAAAGAGGAGCTCATCCAATCTCAGCTTCAGGAAACAGAAGCGAGAGATAAGATGATCCGCAAGCTCCGGCTTACATCTCTGCGTTTTTGGTTTCTCGATTTGCCTTCGAGGGTAGCCAATAAAATATGGGACGCGGTCAAGAGAACGAGCCGCCGCCCATCATAAAACCTTTTCAGTGCTGCTGAAAGGATAGAGCGTTGAACTCCGGATCCAAGGGCCTGAGGTTCGAATCTTTTCAGGCACACCACTCAGTCTCTCCCGTCAGGCCTTGAAAATCAACGCCTTGCTGGTGGCCAGCGCCGCGCCGGTCCAGCGTAAAGGGCTGGGGAATGGGATTGACTCTCTCCCAGGCGGTTGATATCATTCCCTCACCGGTATCATCTCAAGGAAAGAGGTCGGAGATGAAGTGTCCCTCCTGCCAGTCTGAGATCTCGGAGGATTCCCGGCTTTGCACCAAGTGCGGGACACCGGTTCAGGCCGCAGAGCGCATCGTCTTTTCGCAAACCCGGACGATCTTGAAGCCGATGGAGGAGATGGCGCCTGAGACGCTCCTGGCCGGAAAATACAGGATTATCAAAGTTGTCGGGCGTGGAGGGATGGGGATCGTCTATCTGGCCGAGGATACTAAGCTCCAACGATATGTGGCCCTCAAGTTTCTCCCGCCCGAGTTGGTCCTCAGCGCCGAGGCCAGGGAGAGGTTCGTCCAAGAGGCCCGGGCGGCCTCGGCCCTCGACCATCCCAATATCTGCAACATCCACGAGATCGGAGAGACGGAAGACGGCCGGATGTACATCGCCATGGCCTTTTACGAAGGCGAGAGCCTCCGGGACAAGATCAAACGCGGGCCGCTTAAGAAAGAAGAAGCGCTCGACCTGATCGTTCAAGTCGCCCGGGGCATGGCCAAGGCCCATCAGAAAGGCATCGTCCACCGCGATCTCAAGCCCGCCAATATCCTAGTGACCGATGATGGCGTGGCTAAAGTCGTCGACTTCGGGCTGGCGATGCTGGCCGGCCAGATCCGGCTGACTCGCGAGGGCGTGACGATCGGCACCGCGGCCTATATGTCCCCGGAGCAGGCCAAGGGCATGCCTATTGACGAGCGCACGGATATCTGGTCGCTGGGAGTCGTCCTTTATGAGATGCTGTCGGGAAGCCTGCCGTTCAAGGGGGACTACAGACAGGGCGTGATCCACGCGATCCTGACCGATGACCCGGAGCCCATCACCAGGATTCGGAAAGATATTCCCAGGGAACTCGACCACGTCCTGGGAAAGGCCCTGGAAAAAAAGGCCGGCGACCGCTATCAAAGAATGGGCGAGTATCTGGGGGATCTTGAGGCCGTCGCCGAGGGGCTCCGGCCTCTCAAGGCGAAAGCCCGTCCGTTCAGAGGGCGCATCTTCGGCCTGAGGAAGAGACATGCTTATGCCGGAATCGCCGGACTGACCGTCCTCCTCGCTCTTGTTTTGCTCGGCCCTTTCCGGAAGAACGTTCAGGCCTACGATTCTTTGGCCGTCCTGCCGTTGGAAAATCTCTCGGGCGACCCCGAGCAGGACAGCCTCGCCGAATCGATCCACGACGAGCTGATCACCAACCTGGCCGGGCTCAACAGCCTGAAGACCGTGATCGCCCGAAGCACGGTGATGACGTACAAGGGAAGGGATATCGCGCCCCAGAAGATCGCCCAGGAATTGCACGTTAAAGCCTTGATCACGGGCGCCTTAAACCGTTCGGGGGAACGCGTCCGCGTCACGGCCCAGCTGATCGATCCGGCCACGGGGGCCCAGCTGTGGGCCCGCGGCTATGACAGTGACGTGCGCGACGTCATATCCCTCGAAAACGAGATCGTGACTGCGATCGCCCGCGAAGTCAATTTGCAGCTCACACCCCAGGAGAAGCTACGACTGGCGAGCGCCCGACCGGTCAATCCCGGGGCCTACGTGGCCTATACCAAAGGGAGGTTCTATCTCAATAAGCCGACGCCCGAAGAATATGCCAGGGGCCTGGACTACATGCAGCAGGCCATCGGTCTAGACCCTACGAACCCGTTGCCTTACGCCGCTCTGGCCCTCGGCTACTGCCTCATCGGCCATGGCACGACGCCTCCGCCGGACGCGTTCGCCAAGGCCAAGGCCGCGGCCCTCAAGGCCGAGGAGATGGGAGGGGCTCTGGCCGAAACCGAGGCGGCTCTGGGGCAGATCAAACTGTTCGAAGAGTGGGACTGGGAGGGCGCGGAAAAGGACCTCAAGCACGCCATCGCCCTCAATCCGAGCCTGCCCGACGCCCAGCGCATGTATGCTTGGTATCTCCTGCTCGTGGGGCGCGGTGAGGACGCTATAGCGGCGATGAAACGGGCGGTCGAGGTGGATCCGCTTAATGCCTGGTGGAACTCGGACCTGGCTTGGCAATACTGGGCTCTGGGGCGAAATCGGGACGCTATGGATGCCACTTTGAAAGCGCTCGAGCTCGATCCCAATTTTAATCAGGCGCTGTGCTGGCTGGGATTCCTCCTTTCGGAGGAGGGGAAGTTCGATGAGGCCATCGCGGCCCACCAAAAGCTCGGCGTCATCAGCCCTCCGTGGGCCTGGGCCCTCGTGCGCACCTACGCCCAGGCCGGACGCCGGGACGAGGCGAGGGAGCTTTTAGCCAAGTTATTGAGGGAACGCAAGGCCAGGGGCGTTTGGGCCGGGTGGTTCCTGGGCGAGATCTACGCGGCCTTGGGTGAGGCGGACGAGGCTTTCCGGTGGCTAAAAGCGGCGGTCGAGGAACGCATGACCTTCATCCCCTGGATGCGGCAGAATCCCGCCTACGCGCCCTTGCGCGCGGACCCCAGGTTCCAGGACCTGGTGCGGCGCATGAACCTTCCGGAGCTGGAATAGCCCCGTCATCACTTGATCTTGTCGCGGTAGTTTCAGAACCCGTGCCCCTTTCTTATTCTTCATCAAGGCCCTGCTTTAGTCTGCGGCTCTTAGCGATTCTTCCCTCCGATCAGCCTTGACACGCTCCGGGGATGCGCTTTATATATTCAATTTCTTAGAGGAGATTCGACATGCGACTGCATTCATCATCTCACGGCCTTTGGAGTAACGTTAGGGGAAGCATAAAATCCGTCGGTCGCGCTGCCGCGTTATGTTATTTCTTATGCGCATTTATTTTCCCGGCCATTCTTTCGGGGGATATCACCCAATCCATGGGGCAGGCAGACCGCGCCGTCCGCGAGGGCAAGTTCAACGAGGCCGTCGCCGCCTACCTCAAAGTGCTCAACTATGCCAAGGACCGGGAGAAACAGATCGTCTGGGACGACTTGGGGTATGCCTACCTGAAAAAGGGAGAGACCGCGCTGGCCCAAAGATACCTGGAAAGATCCCAAGACGCATTTCCCTTTGACTATGACGTCAAGCTCTATATGGCCCTTGCCAGCGACAGGCTGGGCGATCCGGCCTCCGCCCTGCGGTTTTTGCAGGTGATCGAGAAGGACCTCTTCTTCGATGACCGCTGGTTCGACATGGCCCGGCCGCTCAAAATCAAGAATGACCTAGGAGACCGGGTTCCCGTCGAGGCTTTGGAGAGAATGAGGAAGATCAAGGGCGTTTTCCTGCTGCGAAAGGGTGAGGATGAAGGCGTCCTTATCGTCGATGTCTTCAACGAAAAGAACTTGGGGCTCTATCGTTACTTCAAGGGCCTTCTTCTCCGGGATCTGGGCGTACCCGATGACGCTGCCCTGGAATTCCGTGAGGCAGGCCAGGCCGGCTTTGAAATCCCGGCTGGACGGAATCCCCGGGACGAGATCCTCTCCCGCCTCCGCCACAGGTATAAACTTCACCCCGGCGACCTGGCCTGGTTCGCCCACGAAAAATTTCTCAAGATCCTGGAACAGGGAAATATCAAAGAGGCCATCAGATCCCTGGAGGAGGGTCTGGACAGCGACTGCAGGTCCTTTTGGATGAATCACAACCTGGCTCTTCTCTTATACGATACGGATGACCTCTCAACTCAAGGAGCCTTACATGAACGACGCACTGAAAGCCATTGCCGGACGGAGGAGCCTCCGCAAGTTCAAGCCGGGCCAGATACCGGACACCGAGCTCCAGGCCATAATCGACGCCGGACTGCAAGCTCCCAGCGGCCACAACGATCAGTCCTGGTTTTTCGCCGTCGTCCAGAACGCGAACCTTATCAAGGAAATTAGCGACGGGGCCAAGGAAGCGATGACGCATGTCCCGGTTCCCTGGATCTCAGAGCTTGGGAGAAACGAAAAATACAACATCTTCTACGACGCCCCGACGGCCATAGTCGTGGCCGCGAAAAAGGACGCCGTTTCCCCGCTCGCCGATGCCTGCGCCGCGATTGAGAACATGCTGATTGCCGCCGAGAGCCTCGGCCTCGGATCCTGCTGGATCGGCTTCGTCAAGTTCTACTTCACGAGATCGGAGAGGCTGAAAAAGTTCGGGATTCCCGATGGCTATGAGGTCCACTACGGCATCGCGCTGGGCCGCAAGCCCGATGACCTATCCTTGACCCCGCCGGTGAAAAAATACGAACGGTATTTCAATATCATCAAGTGAGAGAGCGCCGGGCCGCTCTTTTATTCCCCCAAGATCCCCGGAACGCGTACGACCACAGCAAGGTCGCTGGAGAGCCGATCGCCCCGGAGTTCGCGAAGCGCAGGATGGAGGTCGCCGTCGTTGCGCCCGACGTGAGCCGTCGCCTGGTACCGGGAACAGGGCTGGTTATAGGCCTACACCGTCCCGCCTCTTCAGCTTTTCCGTTCGTAATCATTCGCGCGAATGTTCCTTATCGTTGACAAGGCGATGAGCCCTGGCATAACATTGAGCCAACTGATTGGATTGATGGGATGACATGATTACGGGGTATATTAAGAAGATAGCCTCGATCACCCAGCGCGGGGACGCCCGAGAGGAATCCTATTATTCATCGCTGGCCGGCCTTCTAGAACAATACGCGGAGCTGAAAAAGGGGAAAAAGGTAGCGATCACTATCCTTCCCAAGAAGACCGAGGCCGGTAATCCGGACTTCCGCATCTGGGATGGACGACACAGCCAGGTCGGATACATCGAAGCCAAACCGCCGGGGACGAATCTGGATGATGTCGAGCAAACAGAGCAGCTGACCCGTTATCGGGCGACGTTTCCTAACCTGATCCTGACCGATTTTTACGAGTTCCGGCTGTATCGCAGGGGCCAACGTATAAATCAGGTGCTGCTGGCTCGTCATTTCATTCCTTCGCGACTTCGCCACGTTCCCCCCTGGCGAACATATTGACGAGTTCTTCAGCTTATTGGAAAAGTTCTTTGATTTTTCTCTCCCGAGGAAGTTTACGGCCGAAACTCTAGCCCGGGAATTGGCCGTTCGTACTCGTTTCCTCAGGGATCAAGTCATCAAGGAAGAACTCCGAGAGGAAACGCCGGATGAACCGAAGAAGATCATCGGTTTCTATGAGGCTTTCAAGAAGCATCTCATCTCCCATTTGACGCCTGACGATTTCGCCGACCTTTACGCGCAGACCATTACCTATGGCCTCTTCGCCGCCCGGACGCGGGCCGAGAGGGCGTTCGATCGGCGGTTGGCCTACGACCTCATTCCTAAAGCGCTTGGCCTTCTGAGGGATATCTTCTATTACATATCGTTCGACCCTTCGCCACAATTGGGGGCGATCGTCGATGATATCGCTGAGGTCCTGAGCGTTGCGGACGTACGGGGCATCCTCAAGGACTACTTCGAGCGCGGAAAAGGAAGCGACCCCATCTTTCACTTCTATGAAACGTTCCTCGCGGCCTACAATCCGGAGGAGCGCGAGCAGCGAGGCGTCTATTACACGCCACATCCGGTCGTGTCCTATATCACCCGTTCCCTTCATGGTCTCTTAAAGAAGGAGTTTGGCCGCCAAGACGGATTCGCAGCACCCTCGGTCACGGTCCTCGATCCCGCCGCCGGGACACTGACCTTCATCGCCGAGGCGGCCAGGCTCGCAGTCGAGGAATATATCGAGAAATTCGGAAAGGGCTCCGCGGACCGGTTCATCAAGGATCATATCCTGGAGCACTTCTTCGCCTTTGAGCTCATGATGGCCCCGTACGCGGCTGGACATCTTAAGATCGGTTTTCTCCTCGAGGAGTTGGGCCATCCTCTGAAAGACGACGAGCGACTCCCCTTCTACCTGACAAACACGCTGGAAATGGAGGAGCTAGCTCAAAGTTCTCTACCCGGCACGAGGTCCCTTTCCGAAGAATCGCATCATGCGGCTCAGATCAAGAAGAAAAAGCCCATCCTCGTCATCCTTGGAAACCCACCCTATTCAGGAATCTCGGCCAACGCCAGCGAGCAGTTGATCGAGGTCAAGAAGGGAGAAAGATACATCAAGGATTATCAAATCGGCGTCCGGGACGACCATGGGAGACGCCGATATGGATTGATCCCGCAGGAGACCGAGGCTAAGCAGGCCAAGAACGTCAAGGTGAAGACCTGGATCGGAGAGCAGATCGAACATTATAAGATCGTGGACGGGCGATGGTTCGGCGAGAAGAAGCATTGGCTGCAGGACGACTACGTCAAGTTCATCCGGTTCGCCCAATGGAAGATCGATCAGATCGGAGAGGGAGCCATCGGACTGATCACGAACCACAGCTATTTAGACAACCCCACCTTCCGGGGTATGCGGCAGTCATTAATGGGATCCTTCGACAGAATCGATATCCTGGACCTGCACGGCAACTCGTTGAAGAAGGAGAAGGCTCCTGAGGTTCTCCTGACCAGAATGTGTTCGACATCCAGCAGGGCGTCGCGGTCGTCCTGATGGTCAAACACGCGAAGCGTTCGAAATCCTGCGCCGTGCGCCACGCGGAGCTATGGGGAACAAGGGAAAAGAAGTATGCCTTCCTTTCCTCGCATGACGCCCAAAGAACGAAGAAGAAGGAACTAGATCCGTCGGCTCCCTACTATTTCTTCATTCCGACGAAGGAGGAACATAAGGACGCTTGGGCC
>Ga0209610_1000884_pt1 | contig 15638 bp, 17 predicted proteins | sample LakKivw275mmetaG_FD_184137 | JGI IMG/M metagenome (GOLD analysis project Ga0209610, IMG submission 184137) | Anoxic lake water microbial communities from Lake Kivu, Rwanda to study Microbial Dark Matter (Phase II) - Lake Kivu water 275m metaG... | ecosystem: Environmental > Aquatic > Freshwater...
CCACAGGGACCAAAACCTCGTGGTGCTGCTGAGAAAATTATTGTCACAGCGGGTTGTCAAAGAGCCAATTTAGTGCAACTTTAGTCCGGTATTACCAAAGAGAAAAAGCTAAACCCCGTGAAGCTGGGCGGGCGTACGCTCTTTACTGAAACCGAATTGGCAAATTTTATTGAAGGGTTAAAAAAAGTCGCGAAAGAGCCGATATAATTGGAGTGGATAAGCCATTCGGGTAAGACTATGGAAAGGAAATATACATCGATAATCCTGGGGGTCCTGCTGATGGGCAGTATCGTGGTGATCCCGGAAACGGCAGGATTGTCGAAAAAGCCGAAATCTCCAGTTTCACACAGACGCCCTGTCGTCGTGAAGAACCATGGGGCGTCTCTGCCAATTCTGCACTCTTCCTGCGCCCTGGTTGAGGACCAGCATACCGGTGAATTCCTCGTTCAGAAAAATGCGACGGCCGTCGTGCCGATTGCATCCATCACCAAGCTCATGACCGCCATGGTGCTGCTGGACGCCCAATTGGATTTCCAGGAATTACTTGTCATCGAACGTGAAGACGTAGACACGCTGCGTTATAGCCGTTCGCGCCTTCCGGTGGGAACATGCCTTACACGCCGGGAGGCCCTGTTGCTGGCTTTGATGGCTTCCGAAAACCGGGCGGCCAACGCCTTGAGTCGAACTTATCCGGGCGGCCGGGACATCCTTGTTATCGACATGAACGCAAAAGCTCGATCACTGGGACTGACGGCGACCTTCTTCGTGGATCCCACGGGACTCGCCGGCGGCAACATCTCTTCGGCCCTCGACCTGGTCCGGATGGTGGAGGTCGCCTACGAATACCCTTTGATCCGGGAATTCACCACCCGTAAAGAGGCCGTAATTCAATCGGGCCGCCGCAAGCTGGCTTTCCATAACACCAACCACCTGTTCTGGAACTCTCGCTGGAAGATTGGCCTCTCCAAGACGGGCTTCATCGATGAGGCGGGCCGATGCCTGGTCATGCAGGCTTATGTGGCCCAGCGCCCTGTTTTGATCGTTCTTCTCGATGCGCAAGGTGATTTTGCCCGCTTCGGCGACGCCAACCGCATCAAGCAGTGGATGGAGGGCCCGCCAAAGTCGCGGAAAACACGAAGAGCCTGACCCTGGGCAATCTGCCGGTCATTCGACTCAAGGCCTGGAAGGAGCAGGGGGCGCTCCAGGACTGGCAGGGCCAGCTTACGGCCATCAGGCAGGTCGCGTACAAAAAGGATGCCGGCAATCCTTCCTTTGCCTACAACGGGCAGAGAGGGCGGATCCCGCGCTTTGATCTGCCCCAGGGCACGCTTCGCTGGCAGGGAAGCTCTGGCGACCGCGCTCGATGCCCCGTTGATCTGTTCACCAATCGTCTGTCTTCTGACTATTACAAGATCTTTGTGCCTGATTGGGTGTTTCGACTCAAGCTATTGCCTCTTTAAAAAAAGGCGGAGCCAACATTTTCCAATTATTTATATGCGGCTGAATGCCTTTTTCATAATACTTAACGAGAAGACTATTATTTTTCCTTAAACATGCAGTAAAGCAAAAAGAAAAGTGAATTATTATATGTATCAATATCTTGCCTGAGTAGTGTCTGGGTTACTCCCGCCGCCTCCACCGCACTACTAATTAAATTTCAATGATTTGGCTCCTTCGGGAGCTTTTTTTATTCCAACCGGGTGCTACAGAAGTCTCATACTCATCCATAATTCACAACCCACCACTGTTGTTTTTAATGCTCACCACTAATCACTACCCACTCACCACTGCTTTTATAACCCTTTCCCCTTCACCCGGTCCGTCAGCCCATGCTTACCACTCACAACTAACAACTGGCGCAGCCTTCCTGCCTGCGACTTAGCCTGACCCTGCACCTTCTTATCGACGACATCCTGGCAGCCCACTTAGAAAAATGCAGAAATTGACTCGACACATGCAGTTGTGTGTTATAGAGTGCTGAGAAATTACACTCTGCACCTCATGGAGAAATCGTGGTCGTTAATACGAATGATATTCATTACATAGCGGCAGCTGAAGTTATAATAGTGAAGTTTAAACAAGGCATGCAAGGAGGGAATGATGTCAAACTATAGATGGCTGCCGGTTGTCACGGCCATTTTTGTTACCAGTTTGATCATATCAAATATCATAGCGGTCAAACTCATATCCCTCGGGCCGCTTTTTCTGACGTCAGCGATCATCATTTTCCCTATCTCTTATATCTTTGGTGATATATTGACCGAAGTCTATGGATATGGTCGTGCGAGACAGGTCATCTGGATAGGGTTTGGATGTAATCTCCTTGCTGTGATCGCCATATGGATCAGCATCGAGCTTCCCACGGCGCCTTTCTGGCACATGGGCACCTTTGATAATCCCCAGACTTCTCAGCAGGCCTTTGAAGCTGTCCTCGGATTTACTCCGCGACTCCTGCTTGCTTCTTTCATCGCCTACCTCTTCGGAGAATTCCTCAATTCCTTTGTCCTCGCTAAAATGAAGATAGCCACATCGGGTAAGTACCTGTGGATGAGAACCATTGGCTCTACCCTTGTAGGTCAGCTGGCAGATACGGGCATATTCATTCTTGTCGCGTTTTTCGGGGTGATTCCAACTGCGCACCTCTTTACGATGGTAGTGACTCAATGGCTGGTGAAGTCCCTTTATGAGGCTTCTGCGACCCCCTTGACCTATAGCGTGGTCAATTTTCTGAAAAGAACTGAAAAGGAAGACTTTTACGATCGGGAAACAAAGTTCAGTCCCTTTGCCTGGGATGAAAAAAGCCGGGTCTAATTGCATTTAGACGTAACGAGTTGAACGCTCATGACCAGGAAACAAAAAGTAGTCGTGCTGGTTAGCGGGGGGATGGACTCCGTCACGGCCCTTTATGATGCTTCGAGAAAGTACCGGATCATGGCAGGGGTCAGTTTCAACTACGGTGCAAAACATAATGACCGCGAGATCCCATTCGCCGCATATCATTGCCGGAAACTGGCGATCCGCCACGAAGTGATCTCGCTGGACTTCATAAATCGGCTGTTTAAGTCGGATCTGCTGAAGGCCGGCGGCGAGGTTCCCGAAGGGCATTACGAAGAGTCAACGATGAAGCAGACCGTGGTGCCGTTCCGAAACGGTATCATGCTGTCCATTGTCGCAGGGTTTGCGGAAAGCATAGGCGCGCAGGGATTAGTTATCGCTGCCCATTCTGGCGATCACGCGATCTACCCGGACTGCCGGGAGGATTTCATGAGGTCCATGGGAGATGCGATTCGGCTGGGAACCTATGCGCATGTCGAAGTCATCCGTCCTTTCATCGCGATGAACAAGACTGAGATTGCGAAACATGGGGAGGCGCTGGGTGTTGACTTTTCCCGTACGTGGTCGTGCTACAAGGGGGGCAGGGTTCACTGCGGCAAATGTGGCACATGCGTGGAGCGGCGGGAAGCGTTCATCCTGGCGGGAATGAAGGATCCGACAACCTATGAATTAACAGGCCCGCTTCCAGAGAAACCCGGCAGATAGGAGAGGTTCCGACATCAGTGGGATGACGCGGCTCCCGCAGAAAGTCACAACGGGAGCGGGTCTTTAAAAATTGTTTAAAATGATAGAATTCTAACTCAAAAAGCGGTACACGTAATAAAGATGGATTATATAGAGGATGAATGTATGGCGCTATGCCAATTCACAAAAAAACTGGTCGAAACCCAACTTTCAAAATACTGCTCCGACAGGATTCCAAGTCAGGCGCTCAATCAGGTCAGGCTCTCATTCATAATCAGGGGAAACAATGTAACGCTATTTGAAGAACGACCCGCATTCAGATATCCATCAAACTGGGTGACCATTCCTATCGCTCAATTCCGCTTTGATGAGGACACTAAGAAATGGACCTTATATTGCATTGACAGGAACGCCAGGTGGCATCTCTATGAAAGGGTAAAACCGCGCACTGATTTTTTTAATCTGCTGAAGGAGGTGGACAGGGACCCGATGGACATATTCTGGAAGTAGACTGATAGGATACTTTTGGGGCAGATGATGAATGTCTATCTTTCCAGTAATTCTCTTATGGCGGGCCGAACATAGATATTATCGAGATCAAAATGTTTCAGCGCCTTTACCAGGGTTTGAATTTTATCTTTTGTTGCTGCCCTGGAATCAATAAGAATGACATCCTTATCCCTTAACCGGCAGAGCCCCCCCGAACTCATGGACTCCTCGTCTTTGATTTTTTCATACCGTATCTGTATGCCAAGTCTGTAAGCCAATTCCTCGAGTAAAGCCATGGTGGCGTAATCGTCCATAGAAATTCTCGGATGATCAGGTATATAAATTTAAAGATCATGTTAGCACTATGTCGGCATAAAGGGAAAGAGCTTAAATCAAAGCTCAACATTCAAAACTCAAAACTCCTAATTCAAAAATTCAACACTCAAAACTCAAAATCGAAGCAGGCGTATGGCCTGCGACTTCGACAGCCCCGGATTCATATCTAAATAAGCAACTAAATTTAGTTGCAATTTGACCGATTTTAGAGTATAAGAGCGGCATGACAAAACGTGACAAGATCCTTCAGCGATTTTTCTTAAAGCCGCGAGATTTTACCGGGGATGAACTCGTGAAGATGCTTGCTGGTTTTCGTTATGAGTTATTGAAGACGGGTAAGTCGGGAGGATCAAGAGTTAAGTATGTACACGAAACGTTACCACCGATATTTCTACACAGGCCGCATCCGGCGAAAGTACTTAAACGTTACCAGATAGAGCAAATCGAGGCATTGCTGAAAAATGAGGGTTTGATATGAAAGATATGTTGGAATACAAAGGTTATTATGGTTCTGTGCACTATAGCGACGAAGACCGGATTTTTTATGGAAAGATCGAGTTTGTCCGGGCGCTCGTAGGCTATGAGGGAACGGACGTCAGGTCGCTACGGAAGGCCTTTGAAGAGGCTGTGGATGATTACATTCTCACATGCAAGCAACAGGGTAGGGAGCCGGAAAAAGTATTCAAAGGGAGTTTTAATGTCAGGGTTGGTTCGCAGCTGCACCGTGACATAGCGTTGAATGCCTTGGACAAGGGAGTTACTTTAAACAAATACATTGTGGATGTAATCGAAAAAGAATTAGGAGCAGATAAGCGTTGGAGTAAAAGGAGGAAAGGCGGCCACAGGCAGAAAGTGTCGGAAGGAGCAAGAAAAAGATAAAAATTAATGAAAGACCTCAATCGCTCAAAACGCATAACTCATAACTCAAAATTGTATGGATTGATCATATGAATAAACACGATGACATATACCGCAAATTGGCGCGGGAGATAAACAAGATGCCTGTCCCGTTCAACGAGACGGCATCGGGGGTGGAGCTTAAAATCCTGAAGCATCTCTTCACACCTGAAGAGGCCGAAGTAGCGATCAACCTCAACATCATGCCGGAAACCCTCGATCGGATACATAAACGGGCAAAAAAGAACGGGATAAACCTTACCGAAAAAGCCCTGGAGGCGGTGCTGGATAACCTGGTGAAGAAAGGCGCCATCATGGGTGGCCGTACCAGGAAGAAGGGGAAGGTATACAGCCTGGCCCAGCTGGCCGTCGGGATGTTCGAGTTCCAGATCAACCGCCTGACCCCTGGTTTTGTCGAGGACTTCGAGCAGTACACGAAGGAACAGTTCCACAAGGATATTGTCCGCGCAAAGACGCAGCAGATGCGCACCATCCCTGTCAGCCAGTCGGTCACGCCGGATCTGCATGTGGAGCCTTATAACGACATCAAGACGTATGTTCGGGGACTCAAAACGGATATCAGTGTGGCAAATTGCGTGTGCCGGCAGGCGACAGAAGTAACCGGCAGCACCTGCCGCCACTCGGATATTATGGAGACGTGCATGCAGTTCGGGACCGCGGCTCGCTTCGTTATCGAAAACGGGAGCGGCAGGCGGATAACAAATGAAGAGGCCTTGGCGATCCTGGACCGGGCTGAAGAGGCGGGTTTCGTCCTTCAGCCCCAGAATGCGCAGGCGCCGACCTTCGTCTGTTGCTGTTGCAGAGACTGCTGCCACGCGCTCAAAATAATGAAAATGCATCCGCGGCCGGCCGAGCTTCTGATTTCGAGTTACTATACGACCGTTGAACCGTCGCTCTGCACGGGGTGCGCCCTGTGTGTCGACCGGTGCGCCATGGAAGCCATTTCCATGGTGGACGACGTTGCCGTGGTTAACCCTGACCGTTGCATAGGCTGCGGGGTCTGCACCACCACATGTCCAGCCGATGCCCTCCATTTACACAAGAAGGACAAACTGCACGTGCCGCCGAAAACGCAAAGCGAGCTTTACAAGAACATCATGATTGAGCGTTTCGGTTTGTTGAAGACCCTGAAGACCGCGGCACGGGTGATGACCGGCAGAAAAGCCTGACGCCGTCCCTTTAATTCAAAATTCAAAATGTAAACTCAAAACTAAAAATTGTCTTTATTGACCCTGAACCCGTTGCCCTGAACCCGATACCTGGGCCTTTGGCCAGTGCTCATCAGTCACCACTCGTTTGAGGAGCGGGTTTTTCGACAAAATGGAATCTCGTTTTCGAAAAAAAATCATCATGATAGGTGCCGCCGTTGTGATCGTGTTGGTGGCGGCGATCATCTTCAAAATAGGGGGTCACAAAATAGGGGGTCAGGTCTATTTTCTTGACATGGGAGTCTCGATGCGTTAGGTGTCAATCATGGCTCGCCCATTGCGTATAGAATATCCCGGCGCTGTTTACCATGTCACCGGCCGTGGGAATGAGAGAAAAGCAATCTTCCGGGACGATCGGGACCGCGAGGCCTTTCTGGATACACTTCGTAAGGTAACCCTCCGTTACCACTGGCTCTGCCACGCCTATTGCCTGATGGGCAATCACTACCATCTGCTGATCGAAACTCCAGACGGAAACCTATCTATAGGCATGCGGCAGTTGAACGGCGTTTATACTCAGTGGTTTAACAGACGCCACAGGCGGGTAGGGCATCTATTCCAGGGCAGGTTCAAGGCGGTGGTCATTCAGAAGGAGAGTCATCTTCTGGAGGCGTGCCGTTACGTTGTCCTAAATCCGGTGCGGGCCAATGCTGCAGACCATCCCGGGAAATGGTCCTGGAGCAGTTACGGGGCAACGGCGGGAATGAAAAGAGCGCATCCCTGCCTGACGGTAGAGTGGATCTTAAGCCAATTCGCGCCGCAAAGGGTAAAGGCGCAGGCGGCCTATCGAAAGTATGTCGAAGAAGGGATACAGGCCGGGTTGTTGTGGCGGGATCTTAGGGCACAGAGTATTCTGGGCGGGGATGATTTTGTGGAGCGCCTGTTTGACCATGTAAGGGGAAATGAGCGTATAGCGGATATTCCAAAGAGTCAGCGTTTTGCGGTGCGGCCGCCGTTGGGCCGATTATTCGATAAGCGTGAGATTCGAAGCAGGCAGGAACGGAATGCCCGCATCTTGGAGGCGGTTGAGCAACAAGGCTATACCCAGAAAGAGGTCGCCGATCACCTGGGGTTGCATTTCACCTCGATCAGTCGGATCCTGAGGACAAAGGCAGAAATGCCAAGAAAATAGACCTGACCCTGTAATGAAATGCCAAGAAAATAGACCTGACCCTGTAATTGCCACAAAAAGAATTCAAAAATCTCGTTACTGACCAATGGCCTTAAATTGCCACCCCTCTCCTTGCTGGATGAGGTCATTTTCAGCCTCAAAGCAATTACCCCGAAATTACACAAAGACTATACGGGTGTAGACAATCGACGCATATTGAAGAACTTCGCGATGATCAGCCGATTTGAGGGGATCAAGATGTATGCGGAAACTGTCTTCATCCCTGATTACGTTGATGAGCGAGAAGTTCTGCGAGTTGCTGAATTCGTTGCCTCAGTGAACAGGGACATTCCCTTCCGGATCGACGCATATCTACCTATACCTGATCTGCCCTGGAAGGCTCCAGAGGTTCATCAAATTCAATCCATCACGGAAAGAGTCAAGGACATCCTTCCGAATAGCACTTGTTTCTATGGCGACGAAGGAAGCACCCCTTTGGTTTACGAGATTGAAAGGATATACTAGGTATTCACGCCATGGCTACAGGGTGTAAAGGGGGCTTTCTTTGCGTGTGACAGGAAGGACTTGATTTGACACAACGGTAGAAAAGCGTTGCGGGGTCAGGCTTTGATAATGTATGCCCATTTTTTTTGAAACCGTTATCTCAGAATAATTAAAGTCTAACCCGGAAGATCTCTAATGAGAAAATCCATTAAAGCTGCTTTTTTGTCCTTCCTCTTTCCCGGACTGGGGGAGATTTATCTCGGTCGATTCTGGCGAGGTGTCATGATCATGCTCCCCGTACTTGCGGGAATTGGAGTGATCGCCGTCATAACAGTGGTCAGAGTTTCCGAGGATCTTATAAGGATCGAAGCGGGGGGCGGGGCCCTCGATAGGACAACGATTGATCATTTAGCCGGCGCGATCTCCTCAGGGCCATCCTTTTATTATAAAATCATTTTTGTCCTTGTCATGGTCATCTGGCTTTTCTCCATCATTGATGCCTATCGACTGGGGAGAAAAAAAGAGCCGCCAAATTAAGAGGTTTCGAGGCCGGGCTTTGATAGGGGAATATGGAAGCAGGTCTTGTATTTCAACAAAGTTTCCTGGTCGGTCTTTGATCATTTGATATGTCCTGGCGCGCAAAAGTAGCCTCGCCCCTTCATTCCCCTCAAGACGTCAAAAATAAGGGCTTCGGATTCCGAAAATAATTGAACATTTTCCAGTCATTTAATATTATCCTGCGTTGTCACCGCTGTTGAAGGGTTCAGATCTTAATTGACAAGTATAGAAAATTTGAGCTTGATCCCAAAAATCTGTTTGGAAACGTTATTGTGTTATCACCCGATTCAAGCCCAACATATAATCAAACCAGCGCAATATCAGCTTCAAAAGCGCGCAGGGCTACCGATAGCAAATTTGTTTTAAAGCTTGGTTCCAAACGGTAATCAGGAGCGTTGTCGTATTTTGCGGGCAAGAGCGGCCGCGCTAAAAAATTGACCTGCCCCCGTCACTCGGGTTCTTTTTCATCATAAATCAAGAAAGCTAAAATGGATATCACATCCGCTATCTTCATTGTACTGGGACTTGCCCTTTTCGAATCGATCACAAGCATCGACAACGCCATCATAAACGCCGAGGTCCTGCAGGGTATGCAGCCCCGGGCGCGCAGGTGGTTTCTCACCTGGGGGATTTTTATTGCCGTCTTTGTCGTCAGGGGGGTTCTGCCCTGGCTCATCGTCTGGATCATGACGCCGGGCCTCGGGCCCTGGGATGCACTGACGGCCAGCCTCACTGGCAATCCGGCGGCGCTCGAGGCCATCCAGGCAAGCTCACCCGTCCTGCTCATGGGGGGCGGGGTCTTCTTTATCTTCCTTTTCTGCCACTGGATCTTCCTGGAGCCCAAGAAGATCGGCCTTCCCGTCGAGCGTTTCATTGCCAGACAAGGGGCCTGGTTCTATGCCGTGGTCTCGATCACCCTGACGCTCATCGTCTGGTTTGCCCTCGATGACAGTCCCATGCTTGCCTTCGGGGCCGTTGTGGGTTCCACCGCCTTTTTTATCACCCACGGTTTCAAGCGCTACGCCGAGGAGCAGGAGGCACGCATTTTTTCCGGCGAGAGCCACATGTCCGACATCGGCAAGATCCTATACCTCGAGGTGATCGACCTGACTTTTTCCATTGACGGCGTCGTCGGGGCCTTCGCCTTCACGCTGTCGGTGCCCCTGATCCTTCTGGGAAACGGGATCGGCGCCGTCGTTGTCCGGCAGCTGACGGTCTACGGTGTCGACAGGATCAAGAAATACGTCTACCTGAAAAACGGGGCCATGTACTCCGTCCTGGTGCTGGGCTGTGTCATGCTTGCCCACGGCTTCGGCCGTCATATGCCCGAGTGGCTTACGCCCCTGTTTACCTTCCTCATCGTGGGCTACTTCTTTTTACAATCCCGCTGGCTGGTCAACAAAGGCCGGGCGTAATATCCCCCCGGTTGCCTTTCAAGAATATTGGAATATTAAAAGAAGGTAATACCGGACTAAAGTTGCACTAAATTGGCTCTTTGACAACCCGCTGTGACAACAATTTTCTCAGCAGCACCACGAGGTTTTGGTTTCTGTGGTTAAACCGCCATTCGACCTCCTTGAGGTAGAGATGGAAGTATTTCCTGGGCACTCCGCGGTATGGGTACAGCCAGGTCTTTGCATAGGACCAGAAACCTTCGATCCCGTTGAGGTGGTCCCGGCCTTTGGGTTTGCCCTTATCTTTCGTGATGGTCACATGATTGCCTCGCATCCTGAGCGAAGCATAAGCATGCCAATCATCCGTGTAATAGAGGCTGCCCGCTTTGGTGTGTTGGGTCATGAGGGGAACCAGTTCCCTTTTACCGCGAGAGGCAATGGGAAACGTCAACACCTTGCCATCCCTGTGATACAGACCAAAGACCATGTGTTTGCCTGCAGCGCCCCAGCCTCGCTTGCCCGGGACTTTGCCACCGAACATGGTCTCATCCATCTCGATTTGACCGGAGAGCGTCGACAACTCTTTGAGGGCCTGCTGGTAGATCGTCTCTCGCAGGATCTGAAACCACCGCTGAACGGTATCCTGATGCACGGGCACTTGGAAGCGCAAACGATATGCCGGAACGCCGAGACAGAAGAACTCGACCAGACGACCTCTCCAATACGAGGGGATCCTGGTTTTGGTCCACCGCAATTGACTGAACTTCTGGGTCAGGCTTTGATCATTTGATATTTCCGGGCGTAAAAAAGACAAATCCATATTCTTTATAGTAGATATCGAATGAAAATCGTGATAGGTGAAACACTATGTAAAAGACATTCTAAATAAAGACCAAACCCTGTGTGAGGGTGCCATGGCCTGACCACTGAAACCCCGTTTCTCAAAAAGAGCGGGGTTTTTTATATTTGGGATTCACAGGTTGAATCTTTTCCAAGGAGGGAAACATAAGCGAAGGTCAATAAAGCATGGAAAGGAGGAAATTTGAGAAATCATATGCGGCCTTTCAACTTCAACCCCTATTTTGAAAAAGGAGGTAAACCATGGCTGTCGGGAGAAATACATTGGGGATAGCCCCACCCACAATTGATGAGTTGTGTGAGATTGCCTTGCAGTATCATCTAAACCTGAGCGAGGAAGACCTGAAGGTCTATCAAGGCGTATGTGAAGGGGCAATTGGTTCATACAAAAGACTGAACGAGCTCGATGAACCTAAACTGCCCGTTAAGTACCCTCGTGATTCGGGATACCGTCCTTCAAAAAAGGATAATCCACTGAATGCATGGTATTGGAGATGTTCAATTAAAGGGGCAAAACGAGGAAAACTTGTGGGCAAAAAAATTGCGCTGAAGGACAATATTTGCGTCGCAGGGGTTCCCATGATGAACGGCTCCGCAGTCCTGGAGGGCTTTGTGCCCGATGTGGACGCGACGATTGTGACCAGGATATTAGATGCGGGCGGGGAGATCATAGGTAAAGCGGTCTGTGAGGATCTCTGTTTCTCTGGCGGGTCCTTTACGTCTGCTACAGGTCCAGTTCTCAATCCTCATAATCCAAAATTCAACGCGGGCGGGTCATCAAGCGGGAGTGCTGTTCTCTCTGTAACCGGTGAGTGTGATATAGCGATGGGTTGTGACCAGGGGGGATCTATTCGCATACCGAGTTCCTGGTCTGGTGCTTACGGGCTTAAACCCACCTGGGGGCTTGTACCCTACACAGGGGTATTTCCTATAGAAGCGACCCTGGACCATACCGGCCCGATTGGGATGAATGTGAGGGATATTGCTCTTCTGCTCGAGGTGGTTGCTGGAAAGGACCCTTTTGACCCTCGGCAGTATGAGGTCAAAACAAAACCGTATACGAAGGCTTTATCGGGTAACGTCAAAGGACTAAAATTTGGAATCGTCAAGGAAGGTTTCGGATGGCCTGGCGCATCGGAAAAAGATGTAGATGAGAGCGTCAGGCAGGCGGCGAAGAAGTTTGAAAGAGCAGGGGGGAAGGTAACTGAAATCTCCATACCGATGCACAGAGACGGTATACATATCTGGAACGTTGTTGCTACGGAGGGAGCCCTTGCCCAAATGGTTCTCCACGATGGTATGGGGTTGAACTGGCCGGGCTATTATACAACGGCGCTGGTGGATTATTATGGCAGGGCCAGAAGGGCAATGGCTGATAACTTCTCCGACACGGTCAAGTTTGTCATTCTCCTAGGTCAGTATATGGCAAACAAATATTACGGTCGGTACTATGCAAAGGCCCAAAATCTGGTCCATGTTCTGAAAGCGGCTTATGATGAGGCTTTCAAGAGTGTGGACATCCTAATCATGCCGACGATACCAATGAAAGCTATGCCTATACCAGAAAATCCCACGACTGGAGAATATTTTACAACTGCGCTGGGTATGATCCATAATACATGCGCGTTTGATTGTACACATCACCCCGCCATGAACGTGCCGTGCGCAAAATCAAAAGGTCTTCCCGTGGGAATGATGCTTATTGGACGGCATTTTGAAGATGATGTGGTTCTTCGGGCGGCGGATGCATTTCAGAAACTGAGGATATACAAATAAAGAACGGTCACTATTGGTTCCGGAAAAGTAAGCGAAAAATCAATCGACCGAGAGGCAGGGTCAGAAATGGCCCTGCCTTTTTTGCAAGCTATCGTGAATTTACGTTTTATTACTCGCCATTTGTCAAAAAATCACAAAACATACTACGTTGACTTAGTTTGTGCCTTTTTGTTACTGTTTTCGAACCTACTTCTTAAAGGAGGTAAAATTTATGGCAACCAAAGGAAAGTTTCCGTTGAAGGGCTATACACTCCCCCTTACTCCGAAGGGCCGTTCCTCGGTGATCGATTCCCCGCCGTGGCACTATGGAGGGGATATCCTGGCGATCAGGTTCTCCATGGATGAAAAGCGGGCTAGGTCCTTCATCCCGCCGCCCCTCGAGATGGGTCCGCGACCGGGCGAGGGGATAGTCTGGTTTCCCGAATGGGTGTCGGTCAGTGACGCAATGCCTGACCTTGCTTATGTGAATCCCGAACGGGCGGTCTACCGTGAATGCTTCGTGATGCTCAACTGCCAGTTCAAGGGGGTACCCGGTTATTTTGTCCCCTTCATATGGGTGGATAACGATTTCACCCTTATGAGAGGTTTTGTGCAGGGGTTTCCGAAGAAACTCGGACGGGTATACCTGACAAAGCTCCATTTCACCCTTATGAGAGGTTTTGTGCAGGGGTTTCCGAAGAAACTCGGACGGGTATACCTGACAAAGCTCCATGATCTCTGTCCCAAGATGGGAGGCAGGCAAGTGGGCGCCAAAATGAAAGGCATTCTCGAGGCCCATGGTGAAAGAATCGTGGAGGGATCCATGGTCTTTACCCGAAAGGCAAAAGCTGAAGACCTCCCCCCTGTAAAATTTTATCTCATGCGCCATTTACCCCGCATCGACGATCCGACGAAGCCTGCTGTTCATGAGATAACGGCCGGAAAGGTTGCCCATGCAAAAATCGGCGATGCGTGGGCAGGGGATGGCGATCTGAAGTTTTTTGACTCACCGTTTGAAGAGGTGGCCGACCTTGGCCCCATCAAGGTAACGGGCGCTTTTTATTTCAGCATGGGGATGACCATCACCGGGGGCGAGGTGCTCCATTCCTATTAAGCATTCAGGTCTGTGTTTCAGTTGTTTTATGGAAATGAGAGGAGGCCCAGGATGGCGGACGACATCATAAAAAAGTACGGGGAGCGCGTCGGCTACTCGGATGCCGAGATGAAGGCTTTTTACGAAGGGGGCCATAGGATCAGGCAGGTTGAACACCTCTCCAAGGCTGCTTCCCTTTACTCTATCGAGGCGGAAGTGGTTCAATCGAAGCATTGCAACAGCGGGTACAAAAAAGGTGAGAAATTCATATTGGATGTTGACGGGAATTTTGTGACCAAACTCTGCCCGAGGAGAATGTGCGTCTATCTCGTGGCGCAGCTGGCCATTCCGGTTGCGATGATCAATGAAAGATTGAGCGAAGGGCTCGAGCCGAATGATTTTCATTTTATGAGATACGTGAAGTGCCCGGATGCGGGCGTCGAGTGCCTGGGTTACGGCGAGGTGATGCTCCGGGTGCGGGTCGTGCCGCGGTAGGGCAAGTAGGTCAAAAACGGGGTCTGGTTGATGCGTTATATAAAATTCGGGAAAACCGGCATGACCGTATCCGAGCTGGGGTTCGGGTGCATTCCCATCATCCGGCTGGACGTCGACGCGGCGGTCGAGGTCCTCCGACATGCCTTCGACCGGGGGATCACCTTCTACGACAGCGCCAACGCTTACCGTGACAGCGAGGACAAGATCGGCCGCGCCTTCGACGGCATCCGAAAGAAGGTTGTCATAGCGACGAAGACACTGAGGCGGGACGGCAAGGGCGCGGCGAAACACATCGAAAACAGCCTGCGCATGCTCAGGACCGATTACCTCGATCTCTACCAGTTCCACCAGATCGCCCAGGAGAAGGACTGGCATGCCGTCACGGCGCCGGGCGGGGCGCTGGAAGTTGTTGTCAAGGCCCGCGATGAGGGCAAGATCCGGTGGATTGGTGTCACGTCTCACAAGCTTGATATGGCCTTGAAACTGGTCAGGACAGGCCTTTTCAGCAGCATCCAGTTTCCCTTCAATTTCATTGAGGATGCCGGCAAAAACGAGCTTCTCCCCGCGGCGCGTGGGCGGGGCCTGGGGGTCCTGGCGATGAAACCCTTTGCCGGCGGCATGATCAACAACGCCGGCGTCGCCTTCAAATTTTTGCGCCAGTATCCCGAAGTCCTGCCGATCCCGGGTTATGATTCCGTCGACTCCGTGGAGGAGGTCGTTTCCATTTACGGGCCACCCAACGTGGTTACTGCAGAGGACCTGCGGCTCATGGAGCAATATCGGGTCGAACTTGGCAAGGAGTTCTGCCGCCGCTGCGAATACTGCCAGCCCTGTCCCGCCGGGGTGATGATCACCATGGCGATGGGCTATAAGATCGTCGCCTCGAGGATGTCGCCTGCCGTCTCCGTTGAGTTTTGCCGGCCGGCCATGGAAAGCGTTAAGCTGTGCGACTACTGCGGCGTCTGTGTCGAGCGCTGTCCCTATGAACTCCCGATCCCGGACATGCTGAAGCTGCATTACGATATTTATGAAAAACACGTTGCCGACCTCCAATAGGAGAGCATAAAAATAAAGGGGGATGAAATGACACCGGATGAGATGAAGGAGAAGGCGATTGGGATCATGATGAAGCGGTTTCACTGAAGCCAGGCCGTTCTTGCCGTGGCGCAGGACAAGCTGGGCCGGGAGCCGAACGCGGACTTGATAAAGGCCATGGGGCCCTTCGGGGCGGGGCTGGCGGCAAGTGGCGAGGTATGCGGGAACGTTGTGGGGGCGCTGGCGGTTTTCGGCCTGATGTTCAGCCGCAGCCGGGAAGAGGAAAAGGAGCATCCCCTGATGTGGAAATATTCCCAGGAGTTTCTCGGGCGCTTCAGGAATGAGATCGGCAGGGGGAGCATCCT
>Ga0209610_1000885_pt1 | contig 15630 bp, 13 predicted proteins | sample LakKivw275mmetaG_FD_184137 | JGI IMG/M metagenome (GOLD analysis project Ga0209610, IMG submission 184137) | Anoxic lake water microbial communities from Lake Kivu, Rwanda to study Microbial Dark Matter (Phase II) - Lake Kivu water 275m metaG... | ecosystem: Environmental > Aquatic > Freshwater...
CTATAAGAGTAGCGCCCCGCCCGCTTGCTCGCGAAGCGAGCGGGCAGGTCTACCACTGAGCTACACGCCCTTTTAAACGTCCGCCAGAAAGAATTCTTAATTTTAAATTATCGCTCTATAAAGTATTTTAGTATTTTAACACAGATTGTCAAAATATTTATTATTGTCAATCTATGTTATCATGTTATAATTATAGTGTTTTAATATTCTTAAGCAATGAAATTCAAAAGCCATAATATTATCACCCCACAAGAATTGCCGGAAGATCGGGCGATGGATATGACTTTAAGACCGAGAACTTTGTCAGAATTTGTTGGTCAGGAAAAATTAAAGACTAATTTGCGTATTTTTATTCAGGCCGCCAAACAAAGACGGGAACCTTTAGACCATACCTTATTTCACGGGTCTCACGGATTGGGAAAAACCACGATTTCGCACATTATTGCTCGGGAGATGGGGGTTGGAATTCAAGTTACCTCTGGCCCGGCTTTGGGGAAAGTGGGGGATTTAGCCGCTATTTTAACCTCTTTGGAGCAGGGGAGTATTTTATTTATTGATGAGCTTCACCGGATTAATAGAACGATTGAGGAGGTTCTTTATCCAGCGATGGAAGAATACGCTTTGGATTTAGTTGTCGGTCAAGGACCGAGCGCTAAAATTTTACGTTTAGATTTGCCTCGCTTTACTCTAATTGGCGCCACCACCCGACCAAGTTTGCTCTCTTCGCCGTTGAGAGACCGTTTTGGATTTACCCATCAACTTGATTTCTATAGCGTTGAGGATATTAAAAAAATAGTCCAACGTTCGGCTAATATCCTGAACATTAAAATACAGGACCAAGCGGCTGATGAAATTGCCAAGCGTTCTCGCTTCACGCCTCGGATGGCTAATCGATTGTTAAAAAGAGTCCGTGATTTTGCTCAGGTTAAAAATCAACAGATAATCAGTCCTGAAGTCGCGGTTCAGTCTTTGGAAATGTTGGAGATTGACCAAGCGGGTTTAGACTTTATTGACCGTCGCATTTTAAATACTTTAATTGGAAAGTTTTCCGGCGGTCCGGTCGGTATTAAAACTTTAGCTGTGGCCACTGGCGAGGACCTAGATACTTTAGAAGAGGTCTATGAACCTTATTTAATCCAGTTGGGGTTTTTAAACAGAACCCCCCGCGGTCGAACAGCCACAGAACTGGCTTATAAACATTTAGGATATAAAAAAGGATTATTATAGCGTAATTTCAATCTATGAGAATTTCTAACGGAGTAAAAATGATTTCCCAAAGAAAAGCTATTATTATTTTTTTAATTATTTTTTTAGTTGCTTTTTTATTTGGGATTATTGCTGGTTGGGATTTGGCCCCTCGAGGGGTAATTCCCAGTTGGCGATTTTTATCTATTCCCAAAACCGTTGACCCTAACCTTAATTATAATCTCCTTTGGCAAGTTTGGTCGTTAGCTAAAGATAATTATGTTAAGCAGCCAGTGCTTGACCGAGATTTATTTTATGGGGCTTTGAAAGGTTCGGTTATGGGATTGGAGGATCCTTATTCAGTTTTCTTAGATCCTGAATTAGCTAAGGAGTTTCTTGAAAATATGTCCGGAAGTTTTGAGGGGATAGGAATAGAGATTGGTGTTAAAGACGACCGCTTAACAGTAATTGCTCCTCTACCTGATACTCCGGCCTTTCGGGCCGGTCTTCGCTCGGGAGATAAAATTTTTAGCGTTGACGGTCAGGATACTGTTAATATGAGTTTAGATGAGGTGGTTCATTTGATTCGCGGTCAAAAAGGTACACCGGTAGTTTTAGTTATTTGGCGGCCCGGAGAAAACGAGACCCGGGAGGTGGAGATAATCCGCGACGTGATTGATATCAAAACGGTTTCTTGGGAATTGATGGGTAATAAAATCGCTTATTTGAAAGTTTCCCATTTTTCCGAGGATACTTGGGCCGATTTTCAAAACGTTGCCAAGGTTATTTTAAAGGCTGACCCAAATGGTTTAATTGTGGATTTGCGCGATAACCCCGGCGGTTATTTGGATACAGCGGTTAATCTAGCCGGTTATTGGATTGAGCAGGAAGTCGTGGCTATTTCCAAAGACGCTAAAGGAAAAGAAACAAAATATCAAGGTTCAGGTCGGGGAGATTTAAAACATTTGCCAACTGTTATTTTAGTTAACCAGGGATCGGCTTCGGCTTCGGAAATTTTAGCCGGGGCTTTGCAGGATTATAAAAAAGCGACCATTTTAGGAGAGAAGACTTTTGGTAAAGGGTCAATTCAAGAGTTGGAATCTTTTTCCGACGGTTCGGCTTTAAAGTTGACCGTGGCTTATTGGTATACACCGCTTGGTCGGTCAATTAACGAAGACGGAATTTTGCCGGATGTCGAGGTTGAAATGACTTTAGAGGATTATGAACTTAGTCGAGACCCCCAGCTTAATCGAGCTTTGGATATTTTAGGCGGCGAGCCGCTTAAACATTAGATGTAAAAATTTTTTCATCTAACTAATTATTCAATTAATAAAAAGAGCCTGGCGAAAAGGTTCTTTTTATCCGAGTGAAGGGGGGCGGGGTCTTTGTGCTATTTTTCCGGTCTGACATTAGCAAATTTTCTCCAGCGCGGTTTCCCGGTAAAATCCTGTTTTTTCCTTTTACTAAAATAAACTCTTCCCTTAAGAAGGGCGTAAAGGGTGTCGTCTTTGCCCCGGCGAGTGTTTAGGCCGGGATGGATTTTAGTCCCTCGCTGTCTGACAATAATTGCGCCTGGCTGAACTTTTTCTCCGCCGTATCTTTTAACACCCAATCTTTGTCCTTGCGAATCGCGACCCAAACTTGTTGAGCCGCCAGCTTTTCTATGGGCCATATTAAATCATTTTAACATTTCAATATTTTAATATTCTAACATTTAGTAGAACCTTGTCAATCTTTTCTACCCTGCTACAATGTTACAAGGTAATGTTTTTTTATGAATTTTGAAAATACTTTGCGGCCGGGCGGAAAAAATAGATTTTGGCAAAATAAAAAAATATTAATATTATTAATATTCGTTATTGGTTTATTTTTGGATTTATTAAGTTGGTCTTTGATTTTGGTTCGTTTTTGGAATTTTGACCAGTCGGTGGCTCTGCATACCAATATCTTATTTGGTTTTGATTCAGTTGGCCCTTGGCGTAAATTGTTAATTTTGCCCTTGCTTGGTTTGGGGGTTTTGATTGTCCATTTTTTTCTTACTTTTTATTTTTTGTCTCAAAGAAAAATGGTCGGGCTGCTGGTTATTTCTCTTTTGATAATTCAGCTTATTTTACTGTCTTCTGTTTTGGTAATTATTAATTTATAGTTGACTTATGTTATTTTATCTGATAAAAATTTTTATTCTTTCCACTTTGGCGTTTATTATTACTATTTTGTGGACTCCGTTTTTGACTTATTTTCTCTATAAGTATAAGTTGGGGAAAAAAATCCGCGATGATGCTCGGACGCCCATTTTCTCCCGTCTTCACAAATCTAAGGCGGGTACTCCGACCTTGGGCGGCGTTCTTGTCTGGGGGACTACGGCCGCCTTGGCTATTGTTATTTTTTATTTGGCCCGACTGACTAATTTAGACGTTTTTAAACATTTAAATTTTTTGTCTCGGTCGCAGACCCTCTTACCTTTGGGTATTTTAGTCGCTTCGGCCGTTGTCGGCGCTTTTGATGATATCCTAAACATTAAAGGAATTGGTTCTCATGGCGGCGGCTTAAAGGTCCGCCATAAAGTCTTAATTTATACCTTAATTGCCAGTTTTGGCGCCTGGTGGTTTTTCTCCAAATTGGAGTGGGACATTATTCACGTTCCGTTTTTGGGCGATTATCCTCTCGGGGGGTGGTATATTCCGCTCTTTATTTTTGTTATTGTCGCCACCAGTTTTTCAGTCAATGAAACAGACGGTTTAGACGGCTTGGCCGGAGGAGTTCTCCTAGTGGCTTTTGCTTCTTATGCAGTTATCTCTTTTGTCCAGGGAAAATTTGATTTGGCTGCTTTTTGCGGTGTGATTACCGGCGCTTTGATTGCTTTTTTATGGTTTAATATCTATCCAGCTAGATTTTTTATGGGTGATACTGGGGCAATGTCTTTAGGTATTACTTTGGGGGTTATTGCTATGTTGACTAATACTTTTTTTTTCCTGCCCTTGATCGGGTTTTTATTAGTCATAGAATCTTTGTCGGTGATTATTCAAATTGTTTCTAAACATCTTCGTCATAAAAAAGTTTTTCTTTCCGCGCCGTTGCATCATCATTTTGAAGCCATTGGCTGGCCGGAGCCGAAAATTGTTATGCGTTTTTGGCTGATTAGCGGGGTAGTGGCTATGATTGGCTTGATTATTTTTATGACCGAACGTATTTTATAAACCCCCTAATTCTAACGGGATATGAAGGAAACAGAATATCATGAGCCGGATTATCAGATTATTATTTCTCTTTTTGCCTTGATTGTTTTAGGTTTGATTGTTTTGTCTTCAGCTAGCTATTTTACTGCTTGCCAGAAATTTGATGATTGTTATTTTTTTTTGAAACACCAGTTGTTTTATGGTCTGTTGCCCGGATTAGCGGTTTTTTTATTTTTGTATTTTTTTAATTATCAACATTTTAAAAAATTTTCTCTTATTTTACTAACTCTAACTGGTTTACTTTTAACTGCTGTTTTTATTCCTTCTCTCGGTTTTGCTAAAGGTGAGTTTAGGAGGTGGGTTAACATCGGGGGTTTTATTTTTCAGCCAGCGGAAATTGTTAAATTGTCCTTTTTAATTTATTTAGCCGCCTGGCTGGCTAAAAATAAACAAAAAATTAGAAGCATCAAGCAGGTCTTCATTCCCTTTGTTGTTATTTTGGGCATTGTTTGCGTTTTGATTATTCTTCAACCGAATGTCGGCACCTTATGTATTATTGTTGCTAGCGCTTTGGCGGTTTATTTCATTGCCGGGGCGCGTTGGTCTCATCTTCTTTTTTTGGCGGTTGGGTTAATTCTTCTTTTGGTTATTTTAATTAAAATAGCTCCTTATCGGTTAGAGAGAATTACGGCTTTTTTAAATCCGGAGATTGACCCCAAAGGAATTGGTTATCATGTTAGTCAGGCTACTTTAGCTATTGGTTCAGGTGGAATTTTGGGTCGCGGATTAGGTCACTCATACCAAAAAATTTACTATTTGCCCGAGGTGATTAGTGACTCGATTTTTGCCGTTATGGCCGAAGAATTTGGTTTTATTCTCATCACCCTGGTCGTTAGTCTTTATTTTTATCTGGCTTATCGCATTTTTCGTTTAGCCAGTTTATCTCGGGACAACTTTGGTCAGTTATTGTCCGTGGGTATTGGCTTTTGGTTTATATTTCAGTCAATCATTAATATGGGGGCGATGTTGAGGCTCTTGCCCTTAACTGGGGTTCCTTTGCCGCTTATTGGTTACGGGGGTTCCAATTTAGTTGTTTTTTTGGCTGGGTTTGGAATTATTATTAATATCTCCCGGCAAGTTCCCGCTTAGCGATTTGGGACAGATTTCGTTTCAGAGTTTTAAAGTTGACAAAGATAAAAAAATTTGCTATCATTTTAGCAAATTAAAACCTATTCCATTCTCTTTGTTTTCTTGCCCATCAGTGGTAAAACCGGTCATCCCTCCTAACCGGGAAGTAACCGTAAGTCAAGATTGATCTTGCATGTCAAGCGTAAGTCTTGAGCTGGTGGGCAGGAAAATAGGGAGAATTTTTAATTGTATTTATTCATCGCCGCTTTTATCCCTTGTTGCAAAGATAAACAGATTGCTTCAGTCGTTAATTTTATAATTTGGTCTGCTTTTTTTTGTTCGTCTTTATTGAACTTTTCTAAAACAAATCTCTCGGCCGGGATTTTTCTGTTAAGCCGTTTAGTCCGCCCTCTCGCTGGAGGGTTATTTGATTGTTCGGTTTGTTTTATCCCGATTCTAAATCTGATGAAGTTTTTTGTTTTCAAATGGTCAATAATTGACTGGACCCCCTTATGCCCGGCCGAGGAGCGATTTTGGCAAATTTTCAATCTGCCTAAATTTAAATCAATGTCATCGTGGATAACGATAACGTCTTCAGCTTTTAAATTATATTTTTTCTTTATATATCCGACCGAAACTCCCGAATTGTTCATCAAACCCAGCGGCTTGACGATTTCTATTTCCTGATTGCAGATTTGTTTTTTTATATAAAAGCAATTGGCTTTTATATTTTTTCGCCATTTTTCTTTTTCCGCCAGAGCGTCGGCCGTTTGCCAGCCGATGTTATGACGGGTTTTTTCGTATTTTTCCCCTGGATTTCCCAGTCCGACAATAAGCTTCATTTGTTTTAATGTTTTAATGTTTTAATAGTGATTGGTGTTCCCTGAAATCCCCATTTTTTTCTTATTTGTTTTTCAATAATGTTAATTTGGGCTTGGTGAGTGAGTTTTTTCCTAATAATATTTTGAGGGATTTTAATAATAAAGGTCGGCGGCTTAATCTTGATCTGTTCCATTTTTGTTTTTTCCCAAACGACGGGATTAAATCCCTTATCTTTGATTATTTGTTTTAGAAAGTCATTTAATTCTCGGCTGCCAATTTGAAGGTTGCGATTTTTTTCTACTTGTCGAATCAAATCAAATATCTGTTTAACATTTTTTCCTGTCTTGGCTGAGATAAAGATAAACGGAGCCCACCAAGCCAAAGGCAGCCATTTTTTAATCAGGTTAGATTTAATTAGACCGTCGAGGTCTTGTTTTGGTAACAGGTCGGACTTATTAATGATTAAAATTAATCCTTTATTGTCTTTAATGGCTAAATTTATTAGAGCCTTGTCTTGGTGGCTGATCTCTTGGCCCAAGTCAAGAACCATTAGAACGATATCGGATTTTTGAATAGCTTTTAAAGATTTTTGCACTCCAATTTTTTCAATACCCGGTCTAATTTTGGCTTTTTTGCGAATGCCGGCCGTATCAATTAAAAGTAAAATTTGGTTTTGATAATAAACAGGGGTGTCCTGCGGGCCTCGGGTGGTGTGAGGTAGGGACGAGACGACAGCCCTTTCTTCTCCTAAAAGAGCGTTTAGCAAGGTCGACTTGCCGACATTTGGTCGTCCGATAATGGCGACTTTGATTGGATTTTGTTCAAATTGGGTATCGACGGATTTTCTAACCCGATTATCCGGTTGTCCGGCCAATAAATCCATTGCTCGGTCTAATAAGTCTCCGATTCCGATGCCATTAGCCGCCGAGACAGGGGTTGGTTGGCTAAATCCTAACTTGAGCCATTTTTTGTCTTCCGCCCAAGCCTTTCTTTTGGGGCTGTCGGCTTTATTAAGAACAAGGATAGTCGTCTTTTTTGATTTTTTTATTATCCGACTGGCCTCTGCTTCAAAATTAGAAATTTCTTCGTTAATGTCTAAAATAAAAAAAATAAGATCTGTTTCCTCGATTGCTTTAATAATTTGTTTCTTTACTTCTTTTCCTATTTCGTCTTTGGTTTTTTTTTCAATTCCGCCGGTATCAATGATAATAAATTTTTTGTCTCGCCATCGGCAGATACCGTAATTGCGGTCTCTGGTCGTTCCCGGGGTTGGGTAAGTAATAGCTTTCTGTTTTTCAATCAGTCGGTTAAAAAGCGTTGATTTGCCTACGTTAACTTGACCGAGAAGAGCTATTTTAAACATAGTACGAGGCTAATATATGAAAGTTTAGGATGGATTAACTCTTTGTTCGTATCATTAGCATGCATTAGTATATTGGTATCGCATTTTTATTCTTCCATCCCCGCTGCTGGCTGACCAAAGAGAAGTTGTTCTTGGGCTGAGGGATATTTAAACATGTCTTGGGCTAATTTAGCCAAGTCTTTAAAATTGCCGCTCTTTGGTTTTAAAACATAAGACCCGTCAATATTGATTTCTGGTTTGACCAGACCGTTTTCTCCTTGCTCAATCGTTTTGGTGATGATATTATTTTCGTTTATTCCCACGGCCAGTTTAATCAGCCTAATGCTTTGGCTTAAATCAAGATTGGTGCTGACATTATTTTGTAAAATGTTGTAAAAGTGCCAAATTTTTTGCGGTTGAGATAGGATATTCTTTTGTTTAATTTTTTCCTTGATGGCAAAGAGAATTTTTTGTTGACGTTTGGTTCGGGCGAAATCGGAATTTTCCTGATTATTGCCGTGCCTGGAGCGGACAAATTTTAAAGCTTTGTCTCCGTCCATTAATTGTTTGCCGGCTTCAAAACTGACTATCTGATAGGTGAAATTAGGGGCGGGAAATTGATAATCGGTAAAACCTTTTTCTACTTCCACTTCAATACCCCCTATTTCGTCAATCAGGGCTTTAAAAATATCAAAATCAACTCTAACCCAGTAGTGAACATTCAAATCTAAAATATTTTCCACTACCCGGCTGGCTAAAGCCCCGCCGTCATTTGAGTTGGCCGTTCCCAAAGCGTTGGCTGAATTAATTTTCCGCCAGCCATAATCGGGTATCGGAACGTAAAGGTCGCGGGGGATAGAGAGCAATCCGGCTTGGTCAGTGGTCGGCTTTAAGCTGGCTAAAATAATTGTGTCGGTTAAGTATGGACCCTCGTGTTCTGCTCCGCCCATACCCAAAATCAAAATGTTAATCCTATCTGTTAGTTCGCCTTTTAAAATTTTATCTTTGCCGACGACCAATCTTGCTACGCCTTCCCAAAAAGAAAGTCGGCCTAAATTAGTGATTAAACTATTGTCTGAGAAAATAACGTTGGTAAAAAAGAAAACGACTATCGCTAAAATAAAAACCAAAAGACGAAATATTTTTTTCTTTGACGGCCGAGGCGATTGAAGGTTTGATTTTCGCTGCGGCGGATAAACGTCATGAATTAGATTGATGGTTTGGCGAGACATAAGTCATAATTATTATAGCATTATAGCAGGACGAAATTTCTTAGCAAGATTATTTTTATAATTTTTGTCTTAAAGCGTTCTGATATTAAAATGTTGAAATGTTTCTGCCCTGCTTCCGGGACGGAAAGTTTTGTTTTGCTCTCCTGTGGATAACTTTTTGCCAGATTTGTATTATTGTGTTATAATAGTAACTAATTTAAAATCGTTTAGAATTAATTTTTAGCCGAGTTAAAGTAATCCAAATGTCCGGATTTTGTCCAGGCGCGAGGAGTTAGATTATTCGTGGTTTTCGGGCGGATTCGGAGGTTTGGGTTATCTTGCTTAAGCGATTATGAAAAATAAAAAAGGTTTTACTTTAATTGAGTTGATGGTGGTGGTGGCTATTATGGGTCTTTTAGCCGCTTTGGCTGTGATTGCTCTTAATAATGCTCGAGCTCGAGCCAGAGACGCCCGTCGCATTTCCGATATTAAGCAAATTCAAACCGCTTTGGAAATGTATTATTTGGATATGAATACCTATCCGGATGCTCCTGCTGCTCCCGGGGTTATTGAAGCGAAATGCCTTAGTTCGGGCGGCAACCTTAGCGCTAAGGAAAGTTGTTCTGGGACCACTTATATGAGTTTAACCCCGTCTAATCCGGCGCCGCGCGACGATGGCGAATGTCCCGACACTAGTTATCTCTACACAGCAGTGGCTTCAGCCGAAGGAGAAAACAATACCAGCTACTACATTACTTATTGTTTGGGCGACGACATGGGAGAAGTTTTAGCCGGAGAGCATGAGGCTACCCCGGCCGGCATAGTTGACGATTAATTTTGATTTTCAGCAGCGATTTTTATATTTTGTCCAGGAGAAGGAGGCTTGTCTTGGATGATTTTTAAGGTCCAATCCGGGAGGTTTTATTTAAGGATTGGGCTTTTAATTTTCCCTAAATTATGCTACTTTAGTGATGATGGCGGTTAAGGTTGACAAAATTTTCAGTATAATTATTGAAGTCGGGTGGCTTTTGATTTTTATTTTATCGCCGATATTTTTTGCCCCGTTTGTTTACGGGGTCTGGCAAGTCGGCGAGTATTTTTTATTTCAGGTCTTGGTGGAAATTATTTTGTTTGTTTGGTTGGCGAAAATCATTATTATTTTTTTTGCTCGACGGCAGATCCCAAGTATCCAATCTCCAAGTACCCAATTTCCTGTTTTTCCGGCCGTGATTTTTATTGTCATCCTTGGCCTGGCGACAATATTTTCCCAATCGCCGACTCATAGCTTTTGGGGATATTATTTTCGTAAAATGGGTTACTTAATCTGGGTTCATTTTTTCGCTTTTTTCTTGATTTTATTTTTTAATTTAAAAACCCAAAAACAAATAGCCCGCATTTTTTATGTTATTGTTTTGACTGTCGTTGCCGTGGTTATTTACGGTTTTTTGCAGACTTTCGGTTTTGACATTTTTCCTTGGAATCAAACTCCGTCTCTCGGCAATCGGATTTTTTCCACTCTTGGCCAGCCGAATTTTTTGGGGTCGTGGCTTTTGCTGTCCGCGCCGGTTATTATTTGGATTTTAATTGGAGGTCGAGAACAGCCGGCTAAAAAAGTGTTTGAACAATATATTTTTAGACCCCTTATTATTTCTTTGTTTCTTCTTTGCATTTTTATTCTGGTTTTGACCCAAAGTCGCGGCGCTTGGGTTGGTTTTTTCTTTTCTTTTTTCTTTTTTACAGTTGTTTTTTCTTGGTTGCAAAAACAAAAACGCTTGACCGCGCTCTTACTAATTTTTTTTGTTCTTTGTTGTGTTCTCGCCATTTATCTTAATTTGCATCCTTTAACTCCTCGCTTGGGCGATTCTTCCTTAGTCGTCCGTTTAAAAACCTTGAGCCAGCTTTTAGCGGCCGGCGAATTACGATTAATTTGGTGGCGAGACAGTTGGGATTTAATTAAACAGAAACCGATTTTGGGATACGGTCCGGAGACTCAACATTTGAATTTTATCAGGTATTATACTCCCGAATTTGCCGCCTTAGAGACAATTAATAGTTATCCGGACCGAGCTCACAACGATTTTTTAGACATGCTTTTAATTTCCGGAGTTTTGGGTTTGGTCAGTTATTTATTTTTAATCATTAGTACTTTTTGGCTCGGGCTTAAATATGTTTTTAAAAAAACGTCTTCTAAAATTCCGGTTTATAGTTTAAGATTTATGGTTTTGATTTTGCTGGCCGGTTTGGTCGGCTATTTAATTTCTCTTCAATTTTCTTTCCACGTTATCCCGACCGCTGTTTATTTTTGGGGGTACTTGGCGGTTATTTTTAAAATAGCAAATCCCAAATCCCAAATTGCAAACAATATCTAATATTTAAATTTTAATATCCAAACGCATTTTAACCGTTCTTGGAATTTGTTATTTGGATTTTGGAATTTGAATTTGATTTATGTCTTCAATTATCAAAATTATTATTCTAATTTTACTTGTTGCCTTATTTGCGTCGGCCCTTTGGTATTTTAACGTTAAAATTCTTCTGGCTGATTATTATTTGCGTCGGGCAATTGTTTATCGCAAAGGCAATGCTTGGCCGGCTACTTTGGTCAATTACGAAAAAGTTTTAAAATACCAGCCGCTTGAGCCGTATTATCAAAAGAGATTTGCCTTGGATTTGATGTGGGGTTTGGATTTTTATCAGAGCAACGATTCAAAAATTAAAATACTTGATTTGGCTATTGAGCGGATAAAAAGGATTCCAGAAAGAGACCAGACTTTTGAAGCTAAAACTTATTTGGCTCGGATTTATTCTTTAAAAGCCGGTTTAACTCAAGACGAAAACGATTTTTTGTTGGCCGAGCGGAAAATTGCTCAGGCCGCTCAGATTTCTCCGCAAATGGCCGGAATCTATAATGATTGGTGTCAAATAAAAATCGACCAGGAAAAATGGTCGGAAGCGCTGGAGATATGTCAGAGGGCTTTCTCTCTATATCCTGATTTAAATAATCCTGAAATGAATGAAATTCATCGTCAGGCCGTCAAAGCGGAAATGAGTCAGGTTTATGAAAAATTCGGCCATATTTATCAAAAATTAGGCGACTATGAAAAAGCGGAGAAGATGTATGTCCAGGTGCTTAAATTTTTTCCCTTAGACAAAACATATATTTGGAAAAAAATTGGAGACCTTTATTATCTCCAAAAAGACATAGATACGGCCATTGTTAAAAATTTTCACGGCTACACTCTCAACCCGAGAGATCCTGTTTGGTCTCAAGCCCTTTATCTTCTTTATCAAGAGAAAGGCGATCTGGAATCCGCCGAGCGCTGGCTTTCTTTTTAGACATTTTGCGGCGATTTGTATAATACCCAATAAAAAAGTATGTTTCGACAAAAACAAAATACAAACATTTTTGCCCTTAAAACTGGGGTCTGACCCCCTAAATATTCTTTTTAAAACTCGCATTAATAGATGTTTATAGAGCAAAGATTTCAATTTGGCGTGATTTTAAGCGATTTTCAAATAGACTTAATTTCCAATTAAAATTAAAATGGCTAGAAAATTAAGAGAGAAAATTATTGCCCCTGGAAAAATGTATCATATCGTTTGTCGGGGATAAACCAAAAACGTATTTTTAAGGGAGTTCGCGATTACGAAAAAATGCTAGCAATTATTAAAAAGGCAAAAAGATGTATAATTTTTATTTGTATTCCTATAATTTATTATCAAATCATATTTATTTATAGAAACGAAAGAGGTTTCTGCTTCTAAAATTATGCATTATATCAACAGTTATTATGCTGGTTATTTTAATCGTAGACACAAACGAGTAGGTCATTTTTTTCAAGATAGATTCTAATCTTCTTTTAATAGACACGGAATCTTATTTTTGGGCGGTTAGCGCCTACGTTGACATCAATGCGGTTCGCGCTGGCTTGGTAAAGAATCCGAAGGATTATTTTTGGAGCGGTTATCAATTCTATTTTAGAGGAGAGTTTAACAATAGTTTGATAGACATTTTATTATTAGGCGGAGGGTAGGGACATTGAAATCCTCCGTCAAGAATATTTGGAATTTGTAAAAGAAGAGTCAAAAAAAGAAAAGAGACCGAAATTTATTAAGAACGAAAACTATATTTAAATTTTAAATAAAATTACGCCAAATCTAAAAAATTATTCTAAAATCCGCGCCAATAAAGCATTCTGAAAGGATGAAAAATAGGGGTCAGACCCCAAGATAAAGATACAAAGATACAAAAATGGAAAAAACAAGAATTTTATTTATTAATGCGATTGATTTTCGCAAAGAAATCGAGAGATGCTATCCGCCCCTTGGTCTTGGTTATTTGGCGGCCAGTTTGAGACAAAGATTTGGCAATGATTTTTTTCAATTTAAAATAATTAACAGAGCCGTAGAAGAGGAAATAAAAAAGTTTAAGCCCGACTTGGTTGGCATTAGTTCAGTAAGTCAAAATTATAATTTAGCGATTGAGTATGCCCGGACAGCCAAAAAGTATCACCGGCCAGTGATTATCGGGGGTTTTCATATTTCAATGATGTCTTCTTCTTTGACGAAAGATATGGAGGTGGGAATTATCGGGGAGGGCGAAGAGACTATCTGTGAGTTACTTGAATCGTTTGAACGGAAAAAGAGATTTGACCAGGGTGAGATGCAAAAAATTAAAGGAATAATATATTGGGGTGATAAAGATAAAATTATTTTTACGGGTCGGCGGGATTTGATTTATCCCTTAGACAAAATTCCTCTTCCAGCGCGGGATTTATTTGAAATTCAAAAGAACACTTATGTGTTCAGCAGCCGGGGCTGTCCGTATCGTTGTGCTTTCTGCGCCTCGTCCCGCTTTTGGGATAGAGTTCGGCTTTTCTCGGCCGAATATGTAGTTAATGAAATTCAACATCTAATCGATAAGTATAATGTCAAATACATCAGTTTTTATGATGATTTATTTGTAGTAAATCCGGACCGAGTAAGACAGATCGTAAATTTGCTTAAAATAAAAAATATCTTGGGAAAAGTGGAATTTTGGTGTGCGATCAGAGCCGATTTAGTTAAAGACGAAATAATAGGATTGCTTAGAGAGATGGGGGTCCGGGCTGTTGGACTAGGATTTGAATCTGGCGATAATGACACCCTTAAATATCTTAAAGGGGACATAATAGATATTAAAGACAACGAAAATGCGGTTAGAATAATTAAGAAATATAATTTAGAGATCCATGGTAGTTTTATAATAGGTTCGCCTAAGGAAAAAAAAGAGGATATTTTAAAAACATTGAAATTTATTAAAAAAAGTCGACTGACGGGTTTTGATATACATGTTTTGTTTCCCCTGCCGGGAACGCCTGTCTGGGATTATGCGCGAACCAGGGGTTTGGTAAATGAAAAAATGGATTGGTCCAGATTAAAAGAAGATTTTGCTGATAATCATGATTCAGCCATAATTTTATCAGAGAAGTTAACCAGGGAAGAAATATACGGGTTATTTCTACAGTTTAAACGATATCAAAAAAGGAGAAAAATTTATAATTTGGTTAAAAAAGGATTACGCAATCCATTGAGAATCCCTGATTTTTTAATAAGAAAAGTCCGTAAATATTGGGGGCGAGACGGCAAAATTAACTGAACTATTTAGAGGATATTTTTTAGGGGATATTTTTTAGGGGATATTTTTTAGGGGACGGACCATCTTGAAATATTTTAGCGTCCGACGGAGACGCTCGCCAAAGAGGTATATGATTTCTATAGTTGTCATTTATCACAATAAGCAAATTTTAGATAATATTTTGTTAAAAAGCTTGAAGAGCCAAACAGCAAGGTTTGAGCTTATTCTTCTGAATAATGTTAAGAAAAGGTTTAAGTCGGCCGCTGAGGGATTGAATTATGGAGGATGGCGAGCCCGGGGAAAATATATAATGTTTGTTCATCAAGATGTAGAATTAAGCTCTCCTAAGTGGTTGGAAACAGCAGAAAAGACATTAGATGGATTGTCAAAATTGGGAATTGCGGGCGTCGCCGGGAAAGATGATTATGGGAGAGATCGCGGATATATCAGCGATTGCGGGGTAATCTGGGGAGAACCGTTTCAGAAGCCTCAAGAGGCACAAACTTTGGACGAGTGTCTGTTGATCATTCCTAAAAGTGTTTTTAGCCAGCTCCGATTTGACAAATTATTGTTTGATAATTGGCATTGTTATGGTGCGGATTATTGTTTGGCAACAAAACGACTCGGGTTTAAGACATACGTGATTCCTAATTTTATTTATCATCGGTCTTTGAGGTCCAATACGGGGAATTTATTGAAATATCAAAAGAGGTTATATCAGAAATATAAAAAAGAACACAAATGCATCTTTACCACCGCGGGGAAAATATATCAACCGAAACTCTTCTTGAAATCTTTTAGTAAATTTTGCCGACCTTTGTACGAAAAGGTTTTTCCAAACTGGACAGAATATTTAAAGAGAGAACTTATCAACTGTCAGACGGTTTTGGATCTCGGCTGCGGTTATAATTCCCCGGTCCGGTGTTGTAATGTTCCTTTCTCGGTCGGCGTTGAATTATTCAGCCCCTATTTAGAGGAAAGCGAAAAAAAAGGTATTCACCATCAATATCTTAAAGCCGATATTTTAAAAGTTGAATTTGAACCGGCATCTTTTGATGCTGTTTTATGTTTGGAGGTTCTTGAACATTTAAAAAAGGAAAGAGGATATGAATTGATTAAAAAAATGCAGAAATGGGCAAGAAAAAAAAT
>Ga0209610_1000886_pt1 | contig 15629 bp, 20 predicted proteins | sample LakKivw275mmetaG_FD_184137 | JGI IMG/M metagenome (GOLD analysis project Ga0209610, IMG submission 184137) | Anoxic lake water microbial communities from Lake Kivu, Rwanda to study Microbial Dark Matter (Phase II) - Lake Kivu water 275m metaG... | ecosystem: Environmental > Aquatic > Freshwater...
TTTTCCCACTGGTATTGCTCTATTCGCACACATTTTGGATGCTGGTGATCGCCTTCGTCATCCGCGGCTTGAAGGAATTCGGCGAGCCGACCCGCAAAGCGCTCATCATGGACCTGGCGCCTGAAGGCCAGAAGGCGACCGCGTTCGGCATGTACTACTTGGTGCGCGACCTGGTCGTCTCGCTGGCGGCCTTTGGCGGCGCGCTGCTCTGGGACGCCTCCCCCGCCACATGGATCATCGCCAGGCTCGGCGTAGGCCAAAGCTTGCTGCCGTGGATCCAATCCGCAGCTTCACCGGCGCTGAACTTCCTGACCGCGTTCGGCTTCGGCTTGCTCGGCACGGTTTTGTTCGCGCTGTTCGGGAAAGGATTGCAGGAAAAACCCGTCACCCCAAAGGAGTAACCTATGCTCTGGATCACCCGTTCCCACGTTCACGTGGATCGCGTCGCCTGCCCCTGGCTGATTACCCGCTTCGTCGATTCCGACGCGAACTTCCTCTTCGCGCCGAAGAGCGAGATTCCGCGCCTCGTCAAAGAAACCGGCGGCATCCCATTCGACGCGCCCGGCGTCGAGCTGGGCCATCACGAGGGCAAATGCTCGTTCGAGGCCATCATCGAGAAATACGGCCTGGTCGACCCCTCCCTGCTGCGGCTGGCGAAGATTGTCCACGCCGCGGACGTGGAGGAGGATATAGACGCCGACCCAATTGCGCGCGGCCTGGAGGCCATCGCCGTCGGCTACAGTCTGCGCTTCCCGGACGACGCCGAAAACCTGGAGCGCCAGTTCGAGGTCTACGACGCGCTCTACGCCTGGTGCCGGTTACAGGCGGCGAAGAGGGTCGAGTAGGCAGCGGGGTCTCGATACGCAAAGAGCGCTACTCGACCGCCGCCGTATCGAGACCCGCTGAAGCAATCCCCTAAAAAAGAATTCCAATCTACCCACCTCCCCCCATTGGGAGTATAATGCCCCGCAGCCAGCCGAAGGCTGGCATTTTACTGACTGGAGAAGCGTTTTATGACTCGTCGCCCTTATTTGATGTTGGGCCTGATCCTGTTGTTGACCGCCCTGGCGATTTGGGTGGATTCAAGCCAGCGCATTACCATCACCAATCCGATCAATCAACAAACGATCATTGACCGCAACGTCGCCACCCGCCTTGGCCTCGACCTGCGCGGCGGTCTGCAGACCCTGCTCGAAGCCGACCTGCCCGCCGACGCCAGTGTCACCAGCGATGACCTGAAAGTCACCCGACAGATCCTCGAGAGCCGCGCCAACGCCCTGGGTGTGAGCGAGGTGCTTATGCAGGTTGCTCCGCCGCGCCGCATCGTGGCTGAATTCCCGGGCATCAGCAACCCGGAAGAAGTGGTTGCATCCCTGCAACAGACCGGTCTGCTCGAGTTCGTTGACATGGGTACCTCGCCGGTCGAGGCAGGTACCGCAATCCAGACCGACTACGGACAGTCCGCAACGGAATCTTCCGGGACCTCGACGCCCGAATCCGCCACACTGACCGCCACTCCCGCCGAGGCCTCTCCGACGCCTGCGGCAAGCGGCACGCCAGAAGCGACAGCTACCCCCGCCGTCACTGAAACGCCGACCATTTATCATACGGTGATGACCGGCGCAGCCCTCAAAACCGTGAACGTCGTCCGCGACTCCACCACTGGCGCCTACGAGATCTCCTTCGTTCTGAAAACTGAGTCGGCAACGATGTTTGCCGATTACACCGGCAGCCACGTCAACCAGTATCTGGCCATCGTGCTGGACAAGAAAGTCGTTTCTGTGCCGGTCATCAAAAACCAGATCAGTGATGGTCAAGGGGTCATCCAGGGCAACTTCACCAGTGCCAGTGCCAACACGCTTGCCATCCAGTTGCGCTACGGTTCGCTGCCCATCCCGGTCAAGATCGTGGAGAGCCGCACAGTCGGCCCCACGTTGGGTGAGGAATCCATCCGCCGGAGCGAAATTGCGGGCGTCATCGGCCTGACCATCGTTATCCTGTTCATGGCTTTATACTATCGCCTGCCGGGCGTGCTGGCTGACCTGGCCCTCGGCGTTTACGCGCTGACCTCGCTGATGCTCTTCAAGCTCATCCCGGTGGTGCTGACCCTGCCCGGCATCGCCGGCTTCATCCTGAGCATCGGCATGGCCGTGGACGCGAACATCCTCATCTTCGAGCGGCTGAAAGAAGAGCTGCGCGCCGGACATAATTTGCGTCAGGCCATTGACCTGGGATGGTCACGCGCCTGGCCATCCATCCGCGACGCAAACTTTTCGACGCTGATCACCTGTGGCATCCTGTTCTGGTTTGGGAACGCCTTCGGCGCCAGCCTGGTCAAGGGCTTCTCGCTGACCCTGGCTTTGGGCGTTGTCGTCAGCCTGTTTACCGCCATCACCGTCACCCGCACTTTCCTACACGTGGTGCTGGACAACATTAAATTCGCCGAACACCCCCGCTGGTTCGGAATCCAGGAGAACCCGCGATGAACATCATCAAGAACCGTTACCTGTATTTCGGCATCTCCCTGCTGGTCATCATTCCTGGCTTGCTGGCGCTGATTTTCTGGAAGCTCCCCCTAGGCATTGACTTCACCGGTGGTAGCCTGGTGGAGGTCAAGTTCGAATCGGGCACGCCGCCTTCCGTCACCGACGTGACCAATCTGTACAAAGAGTTTTCCACTCCAACCAGGGACCTGTCCAACCCGCTTGTCCAGCCGCTGGGTACCGACTCCATCTCCATCCGTTCAAAGGAGATGGACGACGCCACCAAAGGCCAGATCGTTGCTGCGCTGCAAGAACGCTTCGGCAACGGTGGGAACGTAACTGTCATGCACTTCACCCAGGTCAGCGCGGCCATCGGTCAAGAAGTAGCCGTGCGCGCTGCGGGCGCGGTCGCGTTGGCAGCCTTGTCTATCTTGCTGTATATTACCTACGCCTTCCGCGGCGTCCAGCACGCCTTCCGCTACGGCACGGCAGCCATCATCGCCATGATCCACGACATCCTGGTAACGGTCGGCGCGGAAGCTATGCTCGGTCACTTCCTGGGCTGGCAGGCCGATTCGCTCTTCCTGACCGCGCTTCTGACCGTCATCGGCTTCTCGGTGCACGACACCATCGTGGTCTTCGACCGCATCCGCGAAAACTCAAACAAATACCGACGCGTGGATTACGAGACGGTCGTCAACCACTCCATCGTCCAGACCCTAGATCGCTCAATCAACACCCAACTGACCGTCATGCTGACCCTGCTGGCGCTGGCCCTATTCGGGGGCGCGAGTATCCGGCACTTCGTGGTCATCCTGTTGATCGGTATTTTCAGCGGAACCTACTCGTCTATCTTCAACGCCTCGCCAATCCTGATCGTCTGGGAAAACCGCGAATGGCGCACCTGGTTCCGGCGTCCCGCGCGGAGCGGGGCGTAGACGAACAGCCTGAGCGGACACTGAGCGAAGGCGAAGTGGTAATCGAGGAACGCCGCAAACCTGAAAGTGCGTAGAAACAAGCTGACAAAATGGCGCACCTTTGGATGTGCCATTTTTATTAATTCGTGGCGAGTTTTGGAACGGTGATTTACAGTTTCGATAATCCAGGCCCAGAGTCTCACTTCTCATTGTAAAATTAACATGGCAAAGGTTTATGGACAAGCGACGATGAGCGACTCGCCCAATTCCGCTTTTGACGTTAAAATAGCCCATAGCGTCGCCGAGGTTGGCCAGGCCGAATGGGACGCCTTGAGCGGAGATCGGCCTTTTCAAAGTTACCGCTGGTACGCTTACGGCGAACGCTGCATGGCAGACTGTCCGCCCTTTTACATACTCCTCACCTTGAATAACATGGCTGTTGCGCGCGGGACCTTTTGGCTGGTTCGCGATGAACCCCTGCCGATCAACCCCCCGCTACGGACTCTCGCCCAGGCTGTCTTTCGCCACTGGCCGCTGCTGATCTGCCGTTCACCGCTTGCGGGACTCTCCGGCCTGATCCTGCCCGATCCGCCGCTGCGGGATGAAGCCTTGAATCTCATCGCCCAAACAGTCCTTAAAGAACTCCATCGTCTGCATGGTTCTTTCCTGATCTTCGACTACCTGACGCCTGCCCAAACTGCCTGGCCCGGCTGGCCGCGTGGTTTCAGTACAATGGCGATCTCAGACCCCAGCACCCGCATGGCTGTCGAATGGGATAGTTTCGCTGCCTACCTTGCAGCCGGGAATAAGAAAGACCGTCAACATTACAAACGAAGCCTGCGCCAGGCCGAGAAGCTTGGCATACAAGTGACGAGGCACGCATCTGTAGCCGATATGGACGCCGCGCTGATGCTTATCCATAACGTCGAGAAGAAGCATGACAGCGCGCCGAATCCCTGGGCGCACGGAATGCTGGAAAATATCCAGATGGTAGACGGGACTTTCCTCGAGGCGCACATCAACGAACGGCTGGTCGGCTGCGGGATAGTCCTCCACGATAATGGTGCACAGCTTGCCACAGCGCTTGGTCTAGCCGAGGATGTGCCCTACGTCTATTTCCAACTGGTTTATGCCAGCTTGCAGGAGGCCTTCGAGAAGAAAGTGCGTCTCCTGCGCTGGGGCAGTGGCGCTTACGAGGTAAAGAGGAGGTTGGGGTTCGAGGTGGAGGAAAATAATTACATAATTATTTGTGGGCGCAATAGGATATTTCGCTTAGTAGCTTCCCAAACATCTTCGATGTGAGAGAAGCAAACTCATACAAGCTTCTCACAGCTAGTTTAAAGTTGATCGCTTTAGAGTGAGGGCAAACTAAGATTGGGATGAAGTAAAAGTTATGCAACCTGATTTGAAGAAATTTGTAAACTTGCCATCCGATGTTATTGCACAACATGTGCGTGAGAGTGGCCCCCACGTGTGCGTATTTGCCGTAAACGGAACACGGCGTTGGTACAGGCTCGAACACCCTGATGCACCTGATACTATAAAATCTTACTTGGACGCAATGGTTAATGTTCATATCCGATTGTGCCGGTTGCTGTTCGAGCATGGCGTGGAAACGCTGGTTGTGCCCGTATTTGGGCCGGAACTACTGAGGCGCAGTGGCTACCAGGAAATTGCTCTCAGAGGCTTGTCTCGCCTTGCTACCGATCCCAGGTTGCGCGAGTTCTATTCCACAGACGATATTCGGGTACACTTTTATGGAAACTATCGGGATCAATTTAAAGATTCTCAGTGGCACGGCCTAATTACGCAATTCGATGATCTGACAAAAGAAACTGCTCATCATAAAAAGAATCGCCTCTTTTTAGGTGCTTGTGCATAAAATGCAACGGAAACGATTATCAAACTCTCCATTGATTTCTTCCAAGACCATGGTCGTGTGCCAACCAGGGAAGAGCTAGTAGCATTATATTATGGCGAATATGTGGAGCCGGCGAGTATTTTCATTGGCTTTGATGTTTTCTGTGTTTTCGACATGCCATTGCTGGATGTGGGTGAAACCGACTTGTATTTCACAATGTGCCCGTCCCCTTATCTTTCTCCTACCCAGCTACGCGAGATTTTATTCGACCACATTTACGTACGACGTGCGGTTTCCACAGGCGAATATGCCTCACTGGGATATCCCACCTTGGAATATATGAAATCCTTTTATTCCGCCAATATGGGAAAAACGCTGGGCATTGGTTTTCTAAAAGATGGCATTTGGTATCCCATCTGCCAGGTTACAGTGCCACCCGAAACGCAAAGGTGAGCCAATTGACTCCCAATTTGCAGATCATTTCGGGCTGCCGCCGATTAGCCCTAAAAGGTAGACAAATATGTTGAATAGGATAATTCAAGTTCAATCCCCTAATCCGGATGATGCCCGCCGCCGCCGATTGCTCAACATCCTCTTGATTGGCATCTTTGTATCAGCAATAATAGGACTGCTGATAACCGGCTATGGTGTTTTTACTGAATTATGGGGGTTATCCGAAATCTTTTTGCGTACCGTTGCCTGTCTAGTTTTTATTATCGGGGTCTCGATAATCTACGTGATAAATAAACGATCCGGGAAAATAGCTATATATCTATTTATTCTTCTCCTCATAACGGCATATATTATCAGCGATACCCCCTACCAAATTTCTGATGGCCGTTCCGTTTTTTACTTTTCCATTCCCATTGTAATAGCAAGCCTGTTGATACACCCGTTAGCCAGTTTTGCATTAGCTGCCATCGGTTGTATGATAATCACTTGGGCTGCTTCTACAATCAGTCAAATCCCCGATTTTATTGTAATGATCGGCTTTTTCATGCTCGCCCTCGTTTCCTGGCTCACATTGAGCAGCTTGGAACAAGCTTTGAAGAGACTGCGAGAGATTAATGCAAACCTGGATCGTTTGGTCGCCGAGCGGACGAAAGCCTTGGCTGAGTCGCTGGCCCGCGAGCGGATCGAGGCCGGTCGCAGCATCGCCATCTTGGAAAGCATCGCCGATGGCGTGATCGTTTTCGACCTACATGGAAAAGCCATTGTGGCGAATCCGGCCACCACACAATTGCTCAGCCTGCCTCGTGACCAGATAATCAACTCCTCCATAGATGATCTGATCCACAGCAGGACACTGGACAACAAAAACCGGAGTGTCCTGGGCGACTTGCTGACCAATCCCAGCCAACAACCGGCCAGCTACCGGGTCCAATGGGGAACGAAAACTTTCTCCGTCAGTTCCGCGCAGGTCTTCGATACCGAAAAAACGCGCATCGGTAGAGTGGCCGTCTTCCGCGACTTCACCCACGAAGCAGAAATCGAGAAGGTGAAGGATACGATTCTGGCAACTGTCTCACACGAACTACGCACCCCGCTGAATGCCATCCTCGGTTACGTGGAAATGCTCAAAGAGGCCGTCTATGGCCCGATCAACGCGAAACAGGCCAGGGCGTCCGAACGGATCATTTCGAACACGCGCCGGTTGCTGAGTATTGTCAGCGATTTGCTTGACCAAGCCCAGATCGAAGCCGGTAAAATGATCATCCAGGTTCAACCCTTCAAGACAGCCGAGTTGCTCGATAATGTTCACAATTTGATGATCAAAGCTGCAAACGAAAAAGGCCTTACCCTGACCAGTGAGAGCGCCCCAGGGTTTCCAGAAACTTTATATGGCGACTCAGCCCGTCTGCAGCAGGTCCTGTTGAACCTGGTCGGTAACGCCATTAAATTCACCGTAAGAGGGTCAGTGCATATCCGCTTGTCCTGCCCGGATGAAAAACATTGGGCTATGGAAGTTCGAGATAGCGGGATGGGTATACCGGAGACTGAACTGGCGCGCATTTTCGAACCATTCAAGCAAGTGGATGACAGCATAACCCGCAAACAGGCCGGTTTTGGCTTGGGATTGTCTATCGTCAAACAACTCGTCAGCCTGATGGACGGAGATATCGCGGTGAATAGTAAGATGGGTGTCGGGAGTGTCTTCACTGTAACATTGCCCATCGTACAAACAGGAGGAATACAACATGAGTGACCTAGCGTACGTTGTCGAAGACGATGAAGATCTAGCCACGATCTTTTCCGAGGCATTACTGGCTGCCAATTACCAAGTCGAAGCGATCACCAATGGACTAGAGGCGCGCCAGCGCCTGCAAGAGGGTGCGCCTCATCTTGTGCTGCTCGATCTACACCTCCCAGGGGTTCCCGGTACAGACTTGTTAACCCAGATACGCGCCGACGAACGATTGGCGAAAACGATTGTCGTCATCGCCACCGCGGATGCGCGCCTGGGCGAGGCCTGTCGCGAGTCCGCTGATTACATCCTCATTAAACCTATCAGCTACACCCAATTGCGGGATCTGACGGCTCGCTTGCACAGTACGTGAGTTGAGCATGCCATCTAAAAAGCCTTGACGTATCGAACATCTGTGCTATACTCTAGCAAGACAAAGATAGAGAGGTATCTTATGGCACGCAAATCAACCGATCCAGGTTCAGATAACTCAATGAACGAAGCGCGCCGCGCGATGTTGGATAAGGCCCTCGGAGATATCGTCAAACGCTACGGTGATGGCTCCATCATGCGCCTTGGGGAGGCTCACAGTATGAACGTAGAAGCCATACCTACCGGTTCGCTGTCCCTCGACCTGGCGCTGGGCGTGGGCGGAATCCCGCGCGGACGCATCACCGAAATCTACGGCCCAGAATCTTCCGGAAAGACAACCATCTGCCAGCACATCGTCGCCGAGGCGCAAAAGCTAGGCGGCACGACCGCTTACATTGACATGGAACACGCCCTCGATCCATCCTATGCCGCCCGTTGCGGCGTGGATGTCGAGAACCTGTTGATCTCCCAACCCGATACCGGCGAACAGGCTCTTGAGATCACCGAGACACTCGTTCGCTCCGGCGCGGTAGATGTGGTGGTGATCGATTCTGTCGCCGCGCTGGTGCCGCGTTCCGAGATCGAGGGCGACATGGGTGACGCCCAGATGGGCGCCATGGCGCGGCTGATGAGCCAGGCGCTGCGCAAACTCTCCGGCGCGATCAACCAGACCAAAACGGCGGTTATCTTCACCAACCAGTTGCGCCAGAAGATCGGCATCATGTTCGGCAACCCAGAGACGACCACGGGCGGCAACGCGCTGAAATTCTACGCTTCAGTGCGGCTGGACTGCCGCCGCATCCAATCCATCAAGCTCGGCGCGGAGATCATCGGCAACCGTACGCGCGTGCGCGTGGTCAAGAACAAGGTCGCGCCGCCTTTTCGCACAGCCGAGTTCGACATCATGTACAACGAAGGCATCTCCAAGGTGGGCGATCTGATTGACTTGGCAGCCCAGCTTGGAGTCGTGGACAAGCGCGGCGCATTCTTCTCGTACGGCGACGTTCGCATCGGACAGGGTCGCGAAAACTCTAAAGAATTCCTGCGCCAAAATCCTGACCTGGCTGATAAGATCGAGATAGCCATCCGCCAGCAAGCCTCGGGTGGAGGAGTCGCCCTGCCGCTCTCGGGTGCAAAAGACGAGGAAATTGGAGAAGAATAGAAATCAGAGGGTAGAGATTCATCTGGCAAAGGATCGGATGGACACAGTTTCGCTGAAAAGGCTTATACCCGTGTCCATCTTATTCTTTTTGGCGTTGGTTCCATCCGCTTGTGGGGGAGAAGAAAACGCCATGCCGACGGCCTATATCCCGCCGACGCCCGGCAGCGCACCGCTGGCGGCTTCGCAACCTGCAGCGATTTATAACCCGCTCACCGCGCCCACGCCGCAATGCGTTGACAACCTCCGTTACCTGCAAGACCTAACCATCCCTGACGGCAGTCAGGTCACGCCCGGAAGCAGGCTCGACAAGCAGTGGTTGGTCGAGAACAATGGGACATGCAACTGGGATCATGCTTATCGCTTGCGCCTGATCGCCGGCCCAGACTTGGGCACTCCGGTTGAGCAAGCTCTTTATCCGGCTCGTTCCGGGACGCAAGTCGTCATCCGTATCCTGTTCACAGCTCCTACCGAGGCAAGAACGTATCGCAGCGCATGGCAGGCCCACGATCCACAAGGGGTACCATTCGGCGATCCCATTTTCATCGAGATCATGGTCTCGCCATAAGAGGGTGTCGGTTGTCTCCAGTAAACAAACTCCGCCTCTTTAAAACCCTCGTTTCTTTCATAGACACTCACCCAACCGCCATCCTGGTATTGATCATTTGCCTGGCCCTGGCGCTCAATATCGCTATCATAATAAACCAGCCGCCTGCCGTAGGATCGGGCGAAACCAACCACTGGTGGCCTCTCATTCTGAACCTGATTCGCGGTCGCGGCTATGCCATGTGCGAGCCGGAATATTTTCCATTTTGCGGTCTTTCCAATCAATTGACCGCCTCGCGCGAACCGGTGCCAGTTTTCATTTTCGCGGTTGTTGCTTTGCTCACAGGACAATCCTTGCTGGCTGCCTCTGCAATTGAAGTAGGATGCTATCTGGGAATATTGCTGATGATTTTCTTGTTGACCCGAAACCTGGCGAACACTATGGAGAAAACGCCTGATTTGGATATCTATCCCCTCACCTCTGCCGACCGCGACTGGGTTCGCCGTAAGATCATCGAATCATGGGGAGCGGAGATCGTCGTTGTCCACGAAACGGTCTATCGTCCCGCGGAATTGCCCGGTTTCGTCGTCAAGAGCGGAGAGGAGATTGCTGGCTTGCTTACTTATTACATCCAAGCCGAGGCCTGCGAGATCGTCACGCTAGATGCCTGGCGCGAGGGGCTGGGGATTGGTACCGCGCTCATCGAAGCGGTCAAACAGGCTGCAGGTCGAGAGAAGTGCCGACGACTGTGGCTGGTGACCACGAATGACAACCTGCCCGCCTTGCGTTTCTACCAGCAGCGCGGTTTCGTTATCGCTGCCATCCACGTCAACGCCATCGAAAAAGACCGCCGATTGAAGCCGGAAATCCCGCTCATCGGCCTGGATGGAATCCCAATCCGCGACGAAATCGAATTGGAGATGATGCTGTGACCAACCCCATCCTCGAATTGATCCACCGCCACGCCTCCGTCCGCCACTATAAAGCAGACCCGCTGCCTGCTTCCGTTATCGAAACCATCGTCGCCGCCGGGCAGCGTGCCTCCACTTCCTCGAACCTGCAAAGCTACAGCGTGGTCGCCGTGACCGATCCCACCAAACGCGTGAGGTTGTCCGAACTGTGCGGCAGCCAAAAACACGTTGCCGAAGCGCCGGTTTTCCTGGTCTTCTGCGCGGACCTGGCGCGCCTCGACCGCGCCTGCCAGTTGCGCGGCTACACTCAGGAGACTGGCTACGTCGAAAGTTTCCTGGTCGCGACGGTGGACGCGGCCATCGTCGCCCAAACGACGGCCCTGGCCGCCGAGTCGCTCGGCCTTGGCATCTGCTTTATCGGCAGCATCCGCAACAACCTGCCAGAAGTGATTGACCTGCTCGAACTGCCGCGGTTGGTTTTCCCCGTCGCCGGTATGACCGTCGGCTGGCCGAAAAGATCGCCGCGCTTGAAACCACGCCTCCCGCTCCATGCCGTGCTGCATTGGGAAAAGTATGACAGGAGCAGCGAAGACGAAGCCTTACGCGCGTACGACCGCGTCATGATTGCAACCGGCATTTACGAAGGGCGGCAGGTGCCGTTTCCAGGAACAGAAGGCGAGATGGAAGAATATGGCTGGACGGAACATTCCGCCCGGCGAGCTTCGCAGCCAGTGCGCACGGGCTTGCGCGCAGTGCTGGAGAAGCAAGGATTTGAGTTGAAATAGGTAATTTCCGGATTCGAACTTGCCGAAGCCAGCGAAAAGGCAATGTGGGGGTTGCCGGTCGAGATCGTCATTGCGAGGAAACATGGATAACGAAAGAAGGACAAGCCTCAGCCCCTCAGCCCAGAAGGTGCAGGATACGTTGTACGCCCTGGGCTTCGACCGCACCGTGATCGAATTCGTGGAAAGTACGCGCACCTCAGCCGAGGCGGCCGCCCGTGTGGGCTGCACACTGGGGCAGATCGCCAAGTCGCTCGTCTTTCGCGAACAGATGACGGGCAGACCCGTGCTCGTCATCACCAGTGGCGCCAACCGGGTAGACGAGGCAAAAGTCGGCCAACTCCTCGGCGAACCCATCGGCCGTGCCGACGCCGATTTCGTGCGCGCCGCTACCGGCTTCGCCATCGGCGGGGTGCCACCACTCGGCCACAGCCAGCCTATCGAAACCTTCATTGACGAAGACTTGTTGCAATACGCCACGATTTGGGGCGCGGCCGGTACACCTAACGCGGTTTTCGAGTTGACGCCCGCCGATTTGCAAAAGATGACCGGCGGGAGAGTGATGAAAGTGAAATGAATCTCCCGGAGACTGTGAGTCTCCGGGAGATTCATTACCCTCCCAGCGCTTCCTTTGCCTTTTTCTGCTGCTTGCCGCGTTCGCCGGTGTCAAGACACGTTTGCGGATGCGATCATTGAGCAGCGCCATTCCGTGCCGGGAAACACAACACATACCCATTCTTCTCGCATATAATCAGACCCATGTTCGAGTTTACCATCACTGCCCGAGGCGGCCGCGCCCGCGCCGGCGTCTTCACCACCCCTCACGGTGACCTCGCCACGCCAGTCTTCGCGCCAGTCGGGACGCAGGCGGCGGTCAAGACGCTCACCCCTGCCCAGGTCGAGGAATTGGGTGCGACGCTTGTCCTCGCCAACACCTACCATCTCTACCTGCGCCCAGGCGACGAACTCGTCCGTGAGATGGGCGGCCTGCATACTTTCATGCAATGGCCGCGCCCGTTGCTGACCGATTCGGGCGGCTTCCAGGTCTTTTCCCTCGCCCAGACCCGCAAAGTGGACGAGGACGGCGTGACCTTCAAATCTCATGTGGACGGCTCGACGCATCGCCTGACGCCCGAAAAGTCCATCGCCATCCAGGAGAACCTGGATGCGGACATCATCATGGCCCTCGACGAGTGTGCCGACCCAAACGACCACTCCTATATCCCGAAGGCAATGGAACGGACGCACCGCTGGGCGGAACGCTGTCTCTCCGCCAAGAGGCGTACTGATCAGGCCCTCTTCGGCATCCTTCAGGGTGGCGTCAATCCAGACCTGCGAGCTGCTTCCGCTGAATTCATTTCCTCTCTGCCTTTTCCAGGCATCGCTATCGGCGGACTCTCGGTCGGCGAGACCAAAGCCGAAACTTATGCCACGCTCGAGCTGGTCAACGGCATCCTGTCGGAGGAGAAGCCACGTTACCTGATGGGAGTCGGCACGCCGGAAGACCTGATCGAAGGCATCCGCCGCGGTGTGGACATCTTCGACTGCGTCCTGCCGACTCGCCTGGCTCGCCATCACGCGGCCTTCTCGCCAGAGGGGCGCCTGAATTTGATGAATGCCGCATTCGCCGGCGACCCGCGTCCGATTGATGAAAATTGCGCGTGTTATACTTGCCAGAAATTTTCACGTGCCTATCTGCGGCATCTCATCGCGGCAAAGGAGTCATTAGCTGGAACGTTGTTATCTATTCACAACCTGTACGCGCTAATTCGATTGATGAACGAAATCCGCGCCGCAATCATTGACGGCACGTTCGTGTCCCGTGTGCCTGAGTGGCAGATACAATGGCGAGGCAATGCCGAAAGATTGAACGCGACAGTCACGAAAAGGTGAAAAGAGCGAAACCTTGCCCTATTCGTACCTTTTCCCTTTTCGCGCAATTTACGCTATAAAATCACAACGGAGAAAAATCAAGTGAACCTGCTCACCTCTTTCTTGCTTGGGATCATCCAGGGCCTGACCGAATTCATCCCGATCTCGTCAACCGCCCATCTGCTGATCGGGCAGACGCTGCTCGGCATTCCTTCGGATGACGCCACCTTTGCGTTCCTGGTAATCGTCCAACTCGGGACGCTGGTCTCTCTGATCGTGTACTTCTGGAAAGATCTATGGGAAATCCTGCGTGCCATGTCTTCCCCCCTCAGCTACCATAAGCCGCACGATGCCGAAGAAGAAGATAATGAAGCGTATAAGAAAAGGAAACGCTTGGCTGCGAATGCAAGAATTGGATGGTGTATCCTCATCGCCACCATTCCCGCCCTTTTGGCGGGCTATGTACTCAAAGACGAGGTAAAGCGCTTGTTCCATCAGCCGCTGACCGAAGCGGCTATCCGCCTCTTCGCGGCAGCATTCTTGCTGTTGCTGGCAGAATTGGTCAGCAAGCGATCCCGCAGGCTGCACACGATAACCAGTTTAGATGCGGTTGTCATCGGCATGTATCAAGTCCTTGCAGTTTTCCCAGGCGCATCGCGCAGCGCGACGGCCATCAGCGGTGGGATGCTGCGCAGTTTCCACCGGCGTTCGGCGGCGCGCTTCGCATTCCTGATGTCGGTGCCAGTCATGCTGGCAGCGGGCGGCTTCGAAATGCTCGAGGTGCTGAGAACGCCAGACCTGAACAACTTTCTGCTCCCCATGGCCGTTGGCTTCGTCACTGCGGGCGTGATCGGATGGTTCGTGGTCAAATGGCTGCTCGGTTACCTGACCAGGCACTCGCTCTACCCGTTTGCAGCTTATTGCGCCGTGGTCGGAGTCATTTGTCTGCTGCTGCCCCGGTTATTATGAGTAACTTCTTTTTACCTCTTACTTTTTGCTCATTACTCCTCGCCTCTTGCTCCCCCGCTGCGCCAACCGCCGCGCCCGAACCCATCACCGTCCAATACAGCGCGGCCGCCCAGCCCTGGCTACCTGGCGTGTATGACTGTGCTGGAGGAACACCCATCTTCGCCGAACAACGCGCAGTTCAATATTTCGATTCTTCCGCAGACCTCGCCATCCGCCTCGGCGAACCCGAGCAGATGACCACACCCGCGTTCGAGATCGGCATCGAAGAAATTATCGTCGTCGTTCACTCGCAGAACCCCATCACAAACCTGAGCCTCGCGCAGGTGCGAGAGCTGTTCAGCGGCCGAATCAGCGACTGGAGCCAGCTCGGCGGGCCGGATGCGCCCATCCAGGTCTGGATATACGCGCCAGGCGAGGACATTCAGCAAGCCTTCGAGGCAGCCGTGATGCAAGGAGCGGCGGTCACCTCGCTGGCGCGGCTGGCAACCAGCCCCGACGGAATGTCTCAAGCCATCGCCAGTGATGCGAATGCGATCGGCATTCTGCCCCGACGCTGGAAGGCAGAGAATGTGCGGGAGGCGTATGTTGCAGCCTCGGTGCCGGTGCTGGCAATCACATCTGCCGAGCCGCAGGGAGCAGTGAAAGATTTGCTGGCTTGTTTGCAGGAATAGAAATTGGTAAAATATAGCTACAAATTGAGAGGTGAGTATGGCTCAAGTAAATATTCAATACATCTCTGATGATAGCGGCAAAACTACCAGCGTGATTGTGCCCATCGAACTCTGGCGCGAAATCGAGTCCGAGCGGGAGACTGCCCATCTGCTCAAAAGTAAAGTAATGAAAAAGCGGCTGCTGGAAGCCAAGCAGCGCACCGAAAGCATCCCGCTGGAGCAGGTGCGTGAAAAACTTGGAATTTGATCCCAATGCCTTCGAAGACCTTGCCTGGTGGGTCGAGAAGGACCGCAAAGTTGCCCTACGGATCATGAAACTCATCGAAGACATTCAGCGTGATCCATTTCATGGCCTTGGCAAGCCCGAACTACTGAAACACGAACTCAAAGGCTGTTGGGTACGTCGCATTGATGGCGAGCATCGCTTGGTCTACCAGGTTCTTGAAAACAAAATCCGCGTTCTGGCATGTCGGTATCACTACTGACCACAAGCCCCCGGGAATCATAGGATTCTTGGGGGCGATTTCATAATTGTCAACGCCAGTGGGTTTTCCGGCCTGTTTGCAAAGTAACGGCAGGAGAAAGAAAACCATATGTACGGATGGTCCGCTTTTGTTTTGGGCACGATATTGATCGTCTGGTATTCCTGGCCCTCCCTGCGACAGCCGCGTTCGCACGGCTTCTACCGTTTCTTCGCCTGGGAAGCCATTTTGGGGTTATTTCTGCTGAACCTGCGCGGCTGGTTTGCACACCCATTCGCATGGTATCAGATCATTTCTTGGATATTGCTGATCGGTTCTATCATTCCCATCATCTCCGGATTCATCCTACTGCATTCAGTGGGCAAACCAGAAGGCTCATTTGAGGCGACCACACGGCTCGTCACCCAGGGGATATATC
>Ga0209610_1000889_pt1 | contig 15607 bp, 10 predicted proteins | sample LakKivw275mmetaG_FD_184137 | JGI IMG/M metagenome (GOLD analysis project Ga0209610, IMG submission 184137) | Anoxic lake water microbial communities from Lake Kivu, Rwanda to study Microbial Dark Matter (Phase II) - Lake Kivu water 275m metaG... | ecosystem: Environmental > Aquatic > Freshwater...
AACCAGTACTGGCCGCAGGAGCTGGCCAAGTGGGCGCTCGGCCTTGGCTTGACCAAGTACTCCTTCCTCTTCCTGTACATGTTCGTGGGCCTCGTCCTCGGCTGCTTCCTTGACGGCCTCGCCATCATTGCCCTGACGGTCCCTGTTGTGTACCCGATCGGCATGGCCATGGGCATCAATCCTATTCACCTGTGCATCCTGCTGGTCATCAACCTGCAGCTGGGAACCATCACTCCCCCTCTGGGACTGAACGTGTACGCCGTGGCAGGTGTGACGAAGCAACCGGTCACCGCCGTCCTGAAGTCGACGATGCCGTTCTTCTTCGTCATCCTTGTGTTTATGTGCGCCCTGGTGTTCCTGCCCCAGCTGACCACCTGGCTCCCGACGGTGGTGGTGAAACCGGTGCACTTCGGAGGTCTGGGAGGTTAGCATCGCACTACACTGGAGGTAACTCGCATGGCAGACTCACACCGGAAGAGCAACTCTGTGTTCGTACCCCAGTTGGCGTGGTGGGGCGACATTGAGGCTGAACTGACGTTCCCCGACGGCTGGCAGGTGACCGAGTGTCGCATGACCGGACATGACGCCCCTCCGCTGGATGACGCCGGGTTCCGCAGGGCCTTCGCGAATCCCGTTGCTGGCCCGCGCATCCGTGAGCTGGCTCGGGGCAAGAAGAACGTTGTCATCCTGTTCGACGACATGAGCCGCGGAACGAGAACGTACCAGATCGTCCCGTACCTGCTGGAGGAACTGGCGGCGGCCGGAGTCGACCAGAATGACATCCAGTTCATCTGTGCGCCGGGCACCCACGGCGCGCTCTCGACGTTCGAGTTCTCGAAGAAGCTGGGTGAAGACATCGTTGCCCGTTTCAACGTCTACAACCACAACATCTACGAGAACCTGACCTACGTCGGCACGAGCAGCCGCGGCACTCCCGTCTCGCTTAACGCCGAGTTCATGAAGGCGGACCTCAAGATAGGCATCGGCGGCATCGTCCCTCACGCGAACTGCGGTTTCGGCGGCGGAGGCAAGCTCATCCTGCCGGGGATCGCCGGCCTCGAGACCATCCTGCACAACCACGGACCGGTCAGGACCAAGAGCAAGGAGACCGGCATCGATGACAACACCGGCATGGGCAGGTACGAGCACAACGCTCAGCTTCTGGACACGCTGGAAGCCTGCAAGATGTCGGGCCTACACATCAAGATCGATGCCATCATGAACATCCACCGCGAGACGACCGCCCTGTTCGTGGGTTCGCCCGAGGCCGTCTATTACGCCGGAGCTAAGGCCGGGCTTACGCACTACCACACGCCTCTGCCCGACAACCCGCAGGTCGTCATCGCCAATTGCTACGCCAAGATCAACGAGGTGACGATCGCGAAGACGGTGGGACAGGCGATGCTGCCCGATGGTGGGGGCACGCTGGTCCTCATCACCAATAACCCCTGGGGAGAGGTCGTCCACTACCTTCGGAGGAAGTTCGGCAACCACACCACCGGCCAGGGCTATCGAGCCCCGACGCTGTCACCCAAGGTGAAGAAGTTCATCCTGCAGATGCCGTACAAGAACCGGGCAAGCATCGACTGGCTCGCTCCGGAGGAGTCGGTCACCTGGGCCAGGACCTGGGACGACGTTCTAGCTGAGCTCAAGAAGGACTATCCGAACGGCGCGCATGTTGCCGTGGTGCCGGACGGCACCGTCCAGTACTTCGACGTGCAGGCCACGCTGCACTATCTGTAGTTTCACACCAAGGGAAAGGAGACATGAACGATGAACGGTAAGATTGCGGTAGGACCCGGTGACGGCATCGGTCCCGAGGTCGTGGCCGAGGGCGTCAAGGTTCTCAAGGCCGTCGAGAAGAAGTTCGGCCACAAGTTCGAGCTGACCTACTTCGACATCGGCGGCATCAGCATCGACAAGTTCGGGGTGGGCATCACCAAGGAGAACATCGAGCTCTGCCGGAAGAGCGATGCCATCCTCTTCGGTGCGGCGGGCGGTCCCAAGTGGGACATCCCGGGCACGAAGGAGTACTCGAACTCCGCGGTTCTGGTCATCCGGAAGGAGTTCGGTCTGTATGCCAATCTGCGACCCGTGGTCGTCTTCCCCGGCATGGAGGGGTGCTCGCCCCTCAAGCCCGAGCTCGTGAAGGGCACGGACCTCATCGTGCTGCGCGAGAACACCGGCGGCGCGTACTTCGGTCAACCGAAGAAGCAGTGGATCGAGAACAACGAGCGGAATGCCATCGACGCCATGCTCTACTCCGAGCACGAGATCGTGCGCATCCTGGAGGTCGGCTTTGAGCTGGCGCGACAGCGCAAGAAGAAGCTGGCGTCGGTCGAGAAGGCCAACGTGACCGAGACCGGCAAGCTGTGGCGCAAGATTGCGACCGAGATGTCGGCCAAGAACCCGGACATTGCCGTCGAGCACATGTACGCGGATGCCACCACCATGTGGCTGCTGCGCCAGCCCACGTCCTTTGATGTGCTGGTCATGGGCAACCTCTTCGGTGACATCATCAGCGACGAGGCTTCGACACTCGCCGGCTCGCTCGGCATGGGGCCGTCCGCTCAGATTGCCGGCCTGCCCAAGAAGGGCGAGAAGGTTTTCGGGTTCTACGAGTCCGCTCACGGCAGTGCGCCCAAGCACGCCGGCAAGAACGACGCGAACCCGATAGCGACCATCCTGAGCGTTGCGCTGATGCTGCGCTACACCTTCGGTCTCGAGAAGGAGGCGAAGGCGATCGAAGCGGCGACGGCCAAGGCCGTTCTGACGCACCGCACCTACGACGTCATGGAGCCCGGCAAGATCAAGGTCGGGACGAAGGAGATGGGAGACGTCATCACGGCCGCGCTGTAGCATACCGTGACCCGCACCGTTGTGCGTGCGGGGTGTATCCATGGGTTTGCCTGTCGCCAGGCGGGTCTAATGGTCCGCCTGGCGACAGTGCTGTAGAGTGAACTGGGCCTTGACAGCGCGCGGGCCGAACCGGCCGCGCGCTGCGTTCGAGAATACGACTGGGGAGCAAAGACTTGAAAGGAACAATCGCGGTTGGACCCGGCGACGGCATCGGACCTGAGATCGTGGCGGAAGGCGTGAAGGTCCTGAAGACCGTTGAGAAGAAGTATGGTCACGAGTTCAAGCTGAACTACATCGACATCGGCGGCATCAGCATAGACAAGCACGGCACGCCGTTGACTGACGAAGCCATCGAAGTCTGCCGGCGCGCGGATTCCTTCTTCTTCGGTTCTCTAGGGGGACCGAAGTGGGACTACCCTGGCGCGAAGGTGTACACGAACACTGCCGGCCTGCGCATCAGGAAGATCTTCGACGTGTATGCGAATCTCCGACCTGCGAAGATCTACCCGGGCATGGAGGGATGCTCGCCTCTCAAACCGGAAAAGGTGAAGGGACTCGACCTTATCGTGGTCCGTGAGAACTGCGGGGGCGCGTACTTCGGCGAACCCAAGAAGCAGTGGACCGAGAAGGGCATACGCTGGGCTGTCGACACGATGCTGTACAGCGAGCCGGAGATCACCCGCATTCTCAAGGTTGGCTTCGAGCTGGCACGGTCGCGACGCAAGAAGCTGGCCTCGGTCGAGAAGCAGAACGTCACCGAGACCGGGAAGCTGTGGCGCAGACTGGCTATCGAGATGAGCGAGCAGTACCCGGACGTCGAACTCGAGCATGTCCTGGCTGACGCGTGTACTGCCTGGCTGCTGCGGGAGCCGACCCGTTTCGATGTGCTGGTGATGGGCAACCTGTACGGCGACATCATCAGCGACGAGGCATCTACCGTGGCGGGTTCGCTCGGCATGGGCTCGTCCGCGCAACTGCGCGGGCTGGGCACGGACGAGGAGAAGCCGTGGGGCTACTACGAGTCTGCGCACGGGTCAGCTCCGGATATCGCGGGCAAGGGCATCGCGAATCCGATTGCCACCATCATGAGCGCAGCTCACATGCTCGAGTACACCTACAAGCTCCGCAAGGAAGCCGACGCAATCGACAAGGCGATTGCCCGGGTGGTTCTGAAGGCCCGCACGGCGGATATCATGGAGAAGGGGATGAGGCAGGTCGGGTCGGCGGAGATGGGAGACCTCATCTGCGCCGAGATCGAGAAGGGCTAGACGCTCTTCCGGGGTTGCTCTGTCCTGCTCGTGATTCAGGGCAATAGAGTGGGCCGCGTCGGAAAACGCGGCCCACTTTCGTTGCTGCTCCGCGCACGTTGAAGCGCGGCGTCAGGCGTCCCGGCCGGACTCGGTCCCGACCGCTGCGGCGTCGCGAATGACCTCGGCTATCCTCTCGTCCGAGTAGTGCAGCAGGTCGGCAAGTACCTGCCGCGTATCCTGGCCGAGCGGCGGCGCCGGACGAAACTCGTCGGGTGAGGCGGACAGCTTGATGGGATTGCCGGGCTGCCGCAGGACGCGACCGTCCGGGAACGTCACGTCAACCATCATATCGCGCGCCAGCACCTGCGGATCACAAACGGTGCGGTCGACCGTGTTGACCGGCGCGCACGGGATACCCGCGTCGGACAGTAGCTTCAACCACTCATCGACGCCCCTGGTCAGCAGCGCCTCCTGCACCAGCGCGTTGATGCGCTCACGGTCTTTCTGACGCTCGGAGCGCTTCAGGTACCTGGGTTCCCGCAGAGCCTCGATGTTCATCGCGTTCACGAACAGTGGCCAGTGCGGGTCGGGGATGACCGCCACGAAGATGTACAGGTCCTTCGTCCTGTACGCGCCGTAGGGAACGTGGACGAAGTGCTGGTTGCCGAGCTGTCCCGGCACCTCTCCGGACATCGTGTGCATCGTGATCATGTAGTTCCAGAGCGATACCTGGCAGTCGAGCATCGAGATGTCTATCTTCTGTCCGATGCCCGTGGTCAGGCGGGCGTAGGCTGCAGCGAGGATACCGATGCCGGCGAAAAGGCCGGCGCACAGGTCCCCGATGGGGATGCCGGCCCGCATCGGCTCACGGCCCGGCTCTCCGGTGATGCTCATGCCCCCGCCGTAGGCCTGGACGATGCCGTCGAAGGCCGGCCGGTCCTTGCCCGGTCCGGTTAGACCGAATCCCGAGATCGAACACGAGATGATTGCCGGGTTGATGGTCTTCAACGTCTCGTAGTCCGCGCCCAGCCGCTCGAGCACGCCCGGCCGGAAGTTGTCATAAACGACGTCGCATGCCCTGACGAGGTCGTAGAACACCTCGCGTCCCGGCTCGCGCTGCAGGTCGAGGACGACGCTCTTCTTGTTGCGTCCGGCGGTGAGAAAGTAGGAGCTCATGCCCATGTGGCAGTACTGCGGCTTGTTGAGCTGCATCGTGCGGGCGTTGTCTCCCGTGCCGGGTCGCTCAATCTTGATGACTTCTGCGCCCAGGTCCGCCAGCAGCATGGCCCCGTAGGGCCCGGAAAGCATGGTGGTAAGGTCGACGATCTTGAGACCGGACAGTGCTCCCATGTGAATCTGACTCCTTCGATGGCCGTAATGCTACCTGGCAGGGGTCCTAGCAGCCTCCGGCGGGTTGTCTCGCTCGAGCTCGGCCAGCCTGGCGCGCAGGGCGACCGCGGAGGCTTGCAGCTTCTCGATGTCGACTCCGGTCTCGTACCCCATCATCTTGAGCAGGTAGGCGAGTTCCTCGGTCGCCAGGTTGCCCACCGCGCCCGGTGTCAGGGGGTCGCCTCCGAGGCCGGCGATTGATGACTCGACAATCCTCACCCCGGCGCTGACCGCCGCAAATGCGTTCACCATGCCGATGCCGAGCCGGTCGTGGAAATGCACGGAAACGGGGAAGTCTCCCATGTCGCCCAGGAACCGGCCCACCCTCTGGGCGACGTCCGACGGGCCGCTGATGCCCATGCTGTCGGCCAGCGTTATGAGGGAAGCATCGGCTTCGCGGAGCTTATGGCCGATTGAGAGGATGCGGTCGTACGCGATGGGGCCTTCCATGGCGCAGCCGAAGGCACACGCGATGGTGACGCGGAAGCTGACGCCCGCCGCGGAGCAGGTCTTGCCAAGCGCCGGCACGAGCAGAAGCGCCTCGTCGACGCCCTTGTTGAAGACCATCTTGCTCACGGTCTCGCTCGCCGCGACGACGTAGCAGACCTCCTTCACGCCGGTGGCGATTGCCCTGTCGAGACCGCGCTCGTTGGGGACCAGGGCACTGAACACCACACCGGCGGGCTTGCGGACCCCGGCGAAGACTTCTTCGGCGTCCTTCAGTTGGGGTATCCATTTCGGATGCACGAACGAGCTGGTCTCGATGCGCTTCAGCCCCGCATCCACTAGTTCGTTCACCACGCGAATCTTGTCCTGCGTGGGGATCTGCACTTGAACGTTCTGGAATCCGTCCCGGGGGCCCACCTCGAGAATCGTCACCTGCTCAGGCTTTCGCATGTTCGCCTCCTTGCTCTCTGTCACCTGTGTCTCGACGCTATGGCGTCATATCCGCATCCAATGATACTCGATAGGTCTCCGGTGGGCTCCCTCCGTCGGGCGTCGGTTGCATGCGATGCGAGGCGGGACTGCCGGTCCGGGCCCGCGGGCCCGGCGCTGGCCTCGCCTCCGGCTTCAGCGTATACTGTATTCAGGATACACAGACATGCGATTTGCTGTCAATCGCCCCGAGCGGGACGGAACCGAGCTGTCCGTCCGCACCGCTGTCCCAGGCTTCCTGTCGTGTCTTACAGAAAGGCCGTGATCGTGAGAGGCTCATCGCCCCTGTTCTACGGCTGGGTGGTTGTCGCCGCCTCGTTCGCGGTGACTGCCTGTCTGGGCGAGGTCCAGTGGTCGTTCGGCGTCTTCTTCAAGGCGCTTGAGAGCGAGTTCGGGTGGAGCAGAGGACTCACGTCGTCCGGCTACACGTTCCTAGCGGTGGGTTACGCCATATCGTCCATTGCATTCGGCAGGCTGGCTGACAGGTACCCGCCGCGGTCGATTCTCCTCGTAAGTGCTCTCGTGTCCGGCGCGGCCATCGCCCTGTGCAGCCGCATCGAGACTGTTGTCCAGTTGCAGTCCCTGCTCTTTGCCACCGGAATCGGCGCGGGAGCCCTGATTCCTGTTCCGACGGCCACGGCGGCTCGCTGGTTTCAGGGCCGGTCCGGAGGCGGCATTGCCCTCGGGGTGACGATGGCCGGCGTGGGCATGGGCGCCATCGTGTTCGCCCCTCTTTTCACGAGGCTGATACTCGTCCTGGGCTGGAGGTCGTCGTTTCTCATCGCCGGCGCGATCTTCTTCGGAGTCGTCACGATGGCGGCCATGCTGCTGAGGCCGTCGGGTCTCTCGGTCCCGCGTTCGAGCCGGGAGGCGGATTCGGCAGCGGCGCCGGCAGTCGCGTCGAGCCGCCGGTTGCTTCGCGCCCCCCAGTTCATCCAGGTCGTCGCCATCATGGTCGTGACGACGCTGTCGTTCCAGACGCTCACGGTGCACCTGGTGCCTCACGCCGTCGACATCGGCATCTCGCAGATAACCGCCGCGGCTGCCCTCGGATTCGCCGGAGCGTGCTCGGTTCCGGGCCGGCTCGGGTCAGGGTTCCTCTCCGAGAGGCTCGGCTGGGGGCGGACGCTCGTGCTGTCGCAGGCAGGCATGGCGATCGGCATGCTCGCCCTCCCGTTCGTCTCGTGCGAACCAGTGCTCTTCGCCGTCGTCGGACTGTATGGACTCTGTCAGGGAATCCGGGCCGTGTCGGTCATAGGGGTGCTGGGACACGTGTTCGGCATGCGCGCGGTGGGAGAGCTCACCGGCGTCATGATCGCTGCTGCCCACGGCGCCGGAGCCCTCGGTCCCTACTTCGCCGGGGCTGTATTCGACCGGTGGGGCAGCTACACTGCATCCTTCGTCTCGCTCGGCGTCGCGATCCTCATCGGCGCCATCCTCTCACTGAGGCTGGACGTCGAACCTGAGTCGGGTACCGCACAGGGCGCGCACACCGCCTGACGGGTTCGACAACCCGCTCCGGGCTGCGGTTCGCAGCCTTACGAGCGAAGCTGACACCACCGGCGCCCGGATCCTCCGGCTCGCTTCCGTCCGCTGTGTGTTGATAATCCGAGAACCCGTTGTTACAATCGCCAAGGCCCCCCAACTATCGTTACGAATCTGTAGCTGTGCTCGCACACGCAGAAAGGAGTATTGCGAACAATGACGCAGATAATCCCGCCCCAGGTACGAGGCTTCATGAAACGGGCAGAGGAGGACTACGAGGGGTTCTGGGAGGACGCCGCGGTCGCGGCGATGGACGACATCTACTGGTTCAAGGAATGGGATACGGTGCTCGAGCAGGAGTACCCTACGTTCAGGTGGTTCGGAGGCGGACTCACCAACATCTGCTACAGCTGTCTTGACTACAAGGTTGAGCAAGGACTCGGCACTAAGGCAGCCTTCATCGCGGAGGATGGCGACTCGGGCGTCATCCGCACCGTCACCTACAGCCAGTTGCTTGAGCTGGTCAAGAAGCATGCCGCGGCTCTGCGAGGGCTTGGTGTGAAGAAGGGCGACCGCGTTGCCATCTACATGCCGATGGGCATCGAGGCGGCTGTCATCATGCTCGCGTGTGCCCGCATTGGCGCCATCCACATGGCCATCTTCGCCGGCTTCTCTCCCAACGCGGTGGCCGACCGACTCTCGCTTACCGGCGCCCAGTACGTGTTCGCCCAGGACGCGGGGAGCCGTCGCGGCAAGCCGGTTCCGCTGAAGGTCATGGTGGACGACGCCATCGAGTTGCTCGAGGACCCCAAGCAGGTCAAGTCGGTCGTTGTCTTCAAGTCGGGTCTCGCTGACGTCAAGATGGTCGCCGGGCGGGACATCACCTGGGACCAGTTCCTGGCGAAGGGCGACGGGCAGAGCCCGGACGTTGTTCCGATGGAGTCGAACGACGTCCTCTTCGTCATGCCGACCTCCGGCACGACCGCCAAGCCGAAGGTCACGGTGCAGCGGCACGGCGGCTACCAAGTCTATATCTACTCGATGGCGAAGTGGATCTACAACCTGAATCAGGACGATGTCTGGTTCTGCACGTCCGACATCGGCTGGATCGTCGGACACAGCTACAACGTGTACGGGCCGCTGCTCGTCGGCTGCACGTCCATCCTCTTCTCGGGCACGCCTGACTACCCGAGGCCGGACATGTGGTGGGACCTCATCGAGCGGAATAAGGCGACCGGTCTGTGGTTCTCGCCGACCGGTATCAGGGGCCTACGAAGGCTCGGCATCGAGCACGCGCTGAAGCACGACCTGAGCACGGTCGAACGTGTCCTCTGTGCCGGCGAGGTCCTGAACCCCGCTGCCTGGGAATGGCTGCAGGAAGAGGTCTTCGGCGGTGCCGTGCCTGTCATCGACCACATGTGGCAGACCGAGACCGGAGGCCCCATCATCGGCAATGCCTACGGCATCGCCATTTCTCCCATCAAGCCGGGCTCCGCATCGATTCCTGTCCCCGGCGTCGTCGCCGACGTGGTTGACGTTCAGGACGGCCACGTCTGCGCGCCTGGAGAGAAAGGCGTGCTGGTCATCAAGAAGCCGTTCCCCGGACTGACTTCGACCCTCTGGGGCGATGCCGAGCGCTACAAGACCGACTACTGGGAGACTAAGGAAGGGACGAAGGGCATGTACTATGCCGGCGACTCGGCCTCAAAGGACGAGGACGGTTACATCTGGTTCGCCGGCCGCGCCGACGAAGTCATCAAGATCGCGGCGCACCGCATCGGCACCGTCGAGGTTGAGAGCGCCCTCGTGTCGCACCCGGCGGTTGTCGAGGCCGGCGTCTCCGGCGTGCCGGACGAACTGAGAGGCGAGGTCGCGAGCGCCTTCGTCGTACTCAACAAGGACTACAAGCCGAGCGACGAACTCAAGAAGGAGCTCATCAACCACGTCCGGCAGTCGATGGGACCGATCGTCGTTATCGGCGACATCCAGTTCGTCAACATGCTGCCCAAGACCAAGAGCGGCAAGATCATGCGGCGGGTCATGAAGGCGCTGTTGACCGGCAAGGACATCGGCGACCTCTCCACCGTCGAGGAAGAGGCCTCCATCGAGGAGATCCGCGAAGCGGCCGGCAAAGTGAAGAAGGGCGCCTAGCGCCCTTCCCGGTCCTTCGGCGACACAACGGGGACGCGCTCAGCGCGTCCCCGTTATCTGTCGTGCGATAGTCCAGCGCTGCATCTCGGAGGTGCCCTCGTATATCTCCGTGATGCGCTGGTCGCGGTAGTAGCGCTCCACCGGGAACTCCCGCGTGTAGCCATAGCCACCGAACACCTGCACCGCCTTGTGGCAGATTCGATGCGCGGCCTCGCTGGCATAGAGCTTGGCCATGGCCGCTTCCTTCGCCGGTGACTTCCCTTGCTGCTGCGTGAGCCAGCCGGCGCGGTACGTGAGCAACCGGGCGGCATCCAGCTCGACCGCCATGTCGGCGAGCATGAACTGGATGCCCTGGTGGCGCGCTATCTCGACGCCGAACTGCTTGCGCTCCTTTGCGTACCCGACCGCCGCGTCGTACGCCGCCTGCGCGATGCCCACTGCCTGGGCGGCGATGGTGACCCTGCTCGCATCGATGGCCTCGAGCGCGATGCGGAACCCCTGTCCTTCCTGGCCCAGCAGGTTCTCCGCCGGGATCCGGCAGTTGTCGAACACGAGTTCGGCGGCCGACGTCGGGTGGATACCCATCTTGTGCTCCACCTTGCCGACCGAGAAGCCCGGCGTGCCGCGCTCCACGATGAAGGCGCTGATGCCCTTGTAGCCAAGCGACTTGTCTCTGGTCGCGAACGTCGTCACGAAGTCGGCCTCGGCTCCGTTCGTGATGAAGATCTTGTTTCCGTTGAGGATGAACGAGTCACCGTCCTTCTGGTACCGCATGTCGAGGTTGGCGACGTCGCTGCCGGCCATTGCCTCGGTCAGTGCGAAGGCCACGGTGGCGCCGTTGGTGACCCGGGTGATGTACTTCGCCTTCTGCTCGTTGTTGCCGTGCATCGTTATGGGGTACATCGCGAGTCCGAGCGTCACGATGTACGAGATACCGAGACCCCCGGACCCCCGGGAGATCTCCTCCGACGCCAGTATGAACGTCAACTCGTCGCCGGTGCCGCCGTACTGCTCCGGGAAGCCGACGCTGTACAGGCCGACTTCCGCCATCTTCTTCACCATGTCGTACGGGAACTCGTTGGTCTCGTCCCACGCGGCGGCGCAGGGCTCAACCTCGTTGACGACGAAGTCCCGGATCATCGCCTGGAACATCTTGTGCTCTTCGCCAAGTTCGAAATCCATGTGTGAAGTTGCTCCCTTCGCTGTACGGTCGGTCTACTTCAGTCCGGTTATCTGTCTTGCGATGGTCCAGCGCTGCATCTCTGACGTGCCCTCGTATATCTCGACGATGCGCTGGTCGCGGTAGAGCCTCTCGACGGCGAACTCACGTGTGTAGCCATAGCCGCCGTGTATCTGCACCGCCCGGTGGCAGATGCGGTGCGCCGCCTCGGAGGCGAACAGCTTCGCCATCGCCGGCTCCTTCGCCGATACCTTGCCCGTCGTCTGAACCTGCCAGGCTGCCCGGTAGGTCAGCAGCCGGGCGGCATCGAGGTCGACCGCCATATCTGCGATGATGAACTGGATGCCCTGGTGGCGGGCTATCTCGACGCCGAACTGCTTGCGCTCCTTTGCGTAGGCGACTGCCGCATCGTAGGCAGCCTGAGAGATGCCGACTGCCTGTGCCGCCACGCAGACGCGGCACGTATCGATGGCCTGGAGCGCGAAGGAGAAGCCCTGGCCCTCCTGACCGATGAGGTTGCGGGCGGGGACCCGGCAGTTGTCGAAGACCAGCTCCGCCGCTGACGCGGGGTGCATGCCCATCTTCCGCTCGGTCTTGCCCACCGAGAATCCGGGGAAGCCTTTCTCGACGATGAAGGCGCTGATGCCCTTGTAGCCGAGGGACTTGTCTCTTGTCGCGAACGTGACCAGGAAGTCCGCCTCCGCGCCGTTCGTGATGAAGATCTTCGTGCCGTTCAGGATGAAGTCATCCCCGTCGCGCTCGTACCGGGTGTCGAGGTTCGCGACATCGCTTCCGGCCATCGCCTCGGTGAGCCCGAAGGAGACATTGGCCCCGCGCACAACCCAGGGGATGTAGCGCTCCTTCTGCTCCTTGCTGCCGTGCATGACAATGGCATTCATCGCCAGGCTCATGGTGGTCACGTAGGATGCGCCCAATCCTCCGCAGCCGCGCGAGATTTCCTCGACGGCCAGTACGAAAGAGACGTCGTCGCCGCTGCCGCCGTACTCCTCCGGCATGTGAAGGCCGTAGAGCCCAACCTCGGCCATCTTCTTGACGACGTCGTGCGGGAATCGCTCCGACTCGTCCCACTCGGCAGCGTGCGGCGCAATCTCGTTGTCCACGAAATCGCGGACCATGGCCTGAAACATCTTCTGTTCTTCTGTGAGCTCGAAATCCATCTCGACACCCCCTCCCGATTGGCCTTCTCTACTTGAGCCCGGTTATCTGTCTTGCGATGGTCCAGCGCTGCATCTCGGATGTGCCTTCGAACAGCTCCATGATGCGCTGGTCGCGGTAGATGCGCTCGACAGCAAACTCCCTGGTGTAGCCGTAGCCGCCGTGTATCTGGATGGCCCGGTGGGCAATGCGGTGGGCGGCCTCACTGGCGAAGAGCTTTGCCATCGCCGGCTCCTTCGCGTTCACGTTCCCGGTGGTCTGCTGCTGCCAGGCTGCCCTGTAAGTGAGTAGACGCGCGGCATCGAGGTCGACCGCCATGTCCGCAATCATGAACTGGATGCCCTGGTGGCGGGCGATCTCCACGCCGAACTGCTTCCGTTCCTTGGCATAGGCCACGGCCGCGTCGTACGCAGCCTGCGCCAGGCCGACGCACTGCGCGGCAATGGTCACGCGGCAGGAGTCGATGGCCCTGAGCGCTATCTTGAACCCCTGTCCTTCTTCGCCGAGGAGGTTCTTCGCGGGCACTTTACAGTTGTCAAACACAAGCTCCGCTGCCGAGGCAGGGTGCAGCCCCATCTTCTTCTCGAGCTTGCCGACCGAGAATCCCGGGGTGCCCTTGTCGATGATGAAGGCGCTGATGCCCTTGTAGCCCAACGCCTTGTCCTTCGTGGCAAACGTCACAAGGAAGTCCGCCTCCGCGCCGTTCGTGATGAATATCTTGGTGCCGTTGAGGATGTAGTAGTCGCCTTCCCTGGTGTACTTCATTTCGAGCGCGGCGACGTCGCTGCCGGCCATGGCTTCGGTCAGGGCGAACGCGACGGTTGCGCCCTCGGTGGTAACGCGCGGGATGTACTTCCTCTTCTGCTCCTCGTTGCCGAACATGACGATGGGGCCGATGGCAAGGCTGATTGTCGTGATGTAGATGCTGGACAAGCCGCCCGACCCGCGCGCCAGCTCCTCGCACGCGAGCATGAAGGTGATGTCGTCGCCGCTGCCCCCGTACGCTTCGGGCAGATGGAGTCCGAACAGGCCAAGCTCGGTCATCTTGGCAAGTGCTTCCGTGGGGAACTCATTGCTTTCATCCCATTCCGCCGCGTGCGGCGCGATCTCGCGGTCAACGAAGTCGCGAAGCATCGCCTGGAACATCTTCTGCTCTTCTGTCAGCTCGAAATCCATGCAGGCCTCCTTCAAGAATCGGACGAGGGACCGCCGGCACGCGGCTGCGCCTGTGAGGAGATGCGGGAGGGGAGTACCAGGCAGGGACGGCGCCGGAATCTGTCCATTGTGCTGAGCAACGGTCGCTGCATGGTAACACGAGAGCGGAACCTCGACAATGCTCGCTCGCGGAGCCCAATCCGGGCTGCGCTACCGGACGCGGGCGGCGGAACGCCCGCCGACCGGCTGCCACTTGCCCCATGAGAAGAGGCGGGGCGCCACCAGCTTTCGTAGTTCCTCGACGAGGAAGAGAGCTCCGGCTGCGCCCAGCACCATCCCCCACTCTGCCAGACTGAGGGGAACCGAGCGGAACGCCGCCTGGCCAATCGGGAGGTAGATGGCGCCGAGTTGCAGCACGATTGCCACCGCGATGCTGGCCAGGAGAACTCTGTTCGAGAACAGACCGAGCGACAGCAGCGTGCGCTCGTCGGACCGCGCGTTGAAAGCGCGGAACCACTCGAAGGCAACCATTGTGCAGAAGGCCAGTGTGCGGGCTTCCTCGATCGGCATGCGTGGTTTGGCCCAACTGAAGACGAGGAAGATGCCGGCTCCCATCAGCGCCGCCAGGAAGACGATGCGCAGGATGTTGCCGGGATAGAGCAGGTCTACGCGCGGGTGCCGGGGCGGCTGCCTCAACTCATCGCCGGACTTCGGTTCCATCCCGAGAGGGATAGCGGATGCGGTATCGGTCACCAGGTTGACCCAGATGATCTGCACCGCCAGCAGCGGCGCCTGGCCCGTCACGGCCACGGCAAGGATGAGTGCGATGAGCTCCCCCAGGTTCGTGCTGAGGAGGAAGAACACGACGCTCCGCAGGCGCGAGAAGACGGCTCTCCCCTCTTCGACGGCGGCGACGACCGAGGCGAAGTTGTCGTCGGCCAGGACCATGTCCGCGGATTCCTTCGCCACGTCGGTGCCGGTGATGCCCATGGCGATGCCGATGTTGGCGGTCTTGAGTGCCGGAGCGTCGTTCACGCCGTCGCCGGTCATGGCGACCACGTGGCCCCGCGCCTTCAGGGCATCGACGATGCGCAGCTTGTGCAGGGGTTCGATGCGGGCGAAGACGGAGATGTGGTCGATTGCGTCCGCCAACGCCTCGTCACTCATTCGCTGAAGGTCGGCACCTTCGACGGTCCGTCCCTCGGGCAGTTCGAGTTGCCGGGCGATGGCCTCGGCCGTCGTTCGATGGTCGCCGGTGATCATCAAGACGCGGATGCCCGCTTCACGACACTGCCGGATGGCGAGCCGGGCCTCCTCACGTGGCGGGTCGGCCATGCCGGCCAGCCCGAGGAAGGTGAGTCTGCCGGCGAACTGTGGACACGCGAGCTTGCGCGGTGCGCCGGGAAGGTCGAGGTACGCAAGCGCGATGACGCGCATCGCCTCCGAAGCCAGCGCGTCTGTAGCTTCGCGTATCCTCGTTCTTGCCTCCTCATCCAGCGTTGCGGGCGCGCCGTCACGTGCAACCGCCCCGCAGAAGGAGAGCACCCTCTCCATGGAGCCCTTCACATAGATGCGGGTCCCGCCGTCCTCCTCGTACCCGATTGCCATGTACTGCTGTTCGCTCTCAAACGGGATTTCGCAGGTCCGGCGCAGATTGTGCTGCAGCGTCGCCTTGTCGATGCCCGCCTTGGCGGCGGCCACTACGAGCGCTCCCTCCGTCGGGTCGCCGGCAATCTCGTACTGCTCGCCGTTCTTCAGCAGCGTCGCCTCGCTGCAAAGCGCTCCGGTGCGAAGCAGCAGACCCAGGCTGGACCCGTCGCCATGGTGCACCGGTTCACCGTCGCTCCTGAAATCACCCTCGGGGTTGTAGCCTTCGCCGGTGACGTCCAGGAACCGGCCATCGACGAAGATGCGGCGGACCGTCATCTCATTCCTGGTGAGCGTTCCCGTCTTGTCCGAGCAGATGACGGTCGCCGAGCCGAGCGTCTCGACGGCAACGAGTCGACGGATGATGGCATTGCGCTTC
>Ga0209610_1000891_pt1 | contig 15537 bp, 20 predicted proteins | sample LakKivw275mmetaG_FD_184137 | JGI IMG/M metagenome (GOLD analysis project Ga0209610, IMG submission 184137) | Anoxic lake water microbial communities from Lake Kivu, Rwanda to study Microbial Dark Matter (Phase II) - Lake Kivu water 275m metaG... | ecosystem: Environmental > Aquatic > Freshwater...
ATATTTTTTATATTGTTACCTGTGCCGGAGTGGTGAAACTGGTAGACGCACGGGACTCAAAATCCCGCGGGGCTTCCACCCCGTGTCGGTTCGATTCCGACCTCCGGCACCAATTATTTCAATAACTTAGGTTCCTGCCAGAGGTCCTGCCTGTAGCGTTAAAAACGCCCCGTCTGAACATCGTCTGAACTTTTGAAAGACCTTTATTCAGACAAGAAGAGATTTAATCTCTTCATCGCATTGGTTGCGTCTTCCTGATCCACCGTGTTGTAGCGGTTAAACATGGAGAGAGTCTTGTGGCCGGTAAGTTTCATGATTACCGTTTGATCAACCCCTGCCTTTCTCATGTTGGTGTTAAACGTATGCCTCAAGTCATGAAACCAAAAATTTTAGATCTTATGTTGAGGCACAGCCCTGCCAACATTTAAAGCTTGCATATACACCTAAAATATTATAAAATAATATCACGGTGAAAATAGTCATTGATACCTCAACATTGATTTCTCTCGCCAGAATAAGCTATCTGGAGCTTCTTCCTGAGTTAAGGAAGAATGTCGTTTTGCCACATGAGGTTTACGAGGAGGCGGTCATAAAGGGAGAAGAAAAAGGTATTTCCGATGCAATGGTTATAAAATGCTTCATAAAGAATTATGGAATAGAAATTGTTGGTGTCAAGTATAATTTCATAAGAGCCTTGAGAAGCCGGATAAGTAGGAATCTTAGCAAGGGTGATGAGGCAGTTCTTTCATTAGCATTCGGTGTGGGAGCAAAAGAAGTTTTGACCAATGATGATGGGCTCGGGAAGATGGCAATGGGATTGGGGTTTCGTGTTATAGCGACTCCTGATCTTTTAATGGAAGCGTTGAAAGAAGAAGTGGTGAATTTTCAAGATTTTGAGAATTTTGTCAGGGGATTAGTTGTTGAAAATCGCGTAAGCTCTGTCCTTGCAGAACTTTATCTCATGGAGGGGAAGAAATATGTTAAAAGCTAAAGAATTGATTAGAACCAATGTCATGCTTGATAAAGAGGTGTTAAAGACCATTGACGAATTTGCAGAGAAGATGGCTGAAGACCGTTCAACGGTCATAAGGCATCTCATCAAAAAAGCAATTACTGGCGAAAAGATAGATCAGGCGGTCAAGAAGCTTCAGGAAGGTGTACCATTTAGAAAAGCTGCAGAAATAGCCGGTCTTGATTACTGGGATTTTCAGATGGAGCTTGACAGACGAGGAATACCCGTATCCACTTCTATTCCGTTTGGAAGAAGACGAATCAGACAATAACTGTTTTATCGTCTTCTGCTATCCAATAGAGCATTATCATCTCTACAACTCCTACCTGAATGCATGGCTTGCTGAATATCCCGAGATAAATGACTCGGAAGCCCAACTTTTTCCCATACGATATAAGAGCCTGGTAAGGAAAATAAGAATGTTGGCCGAAAGGGTTCTAAAGAAACGGATCACCTTGCACATGCTTAGACACAGCTCAGCGACCTACTGGGCACCCAAGATGAACCTGTGCCAGCTATGCGCCAAATATGGCTGGGCATTCAGTAGCAACATGCCAGACCGGTACATCGAACGTAAAGGAATAACTTTCGACAAAATTGCAGAAAAGGGAGACACCGATCAGGTTGCCAAGCTTCAAAAAGAAAATCGACATCTCATGGGGGAGGTGGAAGCGTTAGACCTTTAAGTTAAAATGTTCTTATGGTATGATGAAAAATGTGAAAAAAAGAGAACCCGATAAATTTTTTATTGTAATTCTCAATAGCATTGCTGATGGTGTTTTCACCACCGACAATGATGGTAAGATTACTTTCATGAACAAAGCAGCTGAGGCGATCACCGGGTTTTTAAGCAGGGAGGCCATCGGCCATCACTGTTTTGAAATCTTCAGGGCGGATATCTGCCAGTCCCGATGCGCCCTGAAAGAGACCCTTAAGACAAAGAAAGAAATCATTAATCTCCCTGCCACCATTTTGAAGAAAGGGGGACAAAAGGTCCCTATCAGTATTAGCACGGCCGTATTGAAGAATGAACGGGGACAGATCATTGGAGGTGTTGAGACTTTCAGGGACCTCTCCGCAATTGAAGAACTCAAAAAGGAACTTTCCCAGAAATATACGCTTGGTGACATCATCAGTAAAAACCACCGGATTCATGAGATTTTCAATATCCTTCCAAACATCTCGGAAAGCGATAGCACAGTCCTCATTCAAGGGGCCAGCGGAACGGGCAAAGAGCTTTTCGCAAAAGCGATTCACAATCTGAGCGGGAGAAAGGAAAAACCTTTTATCAAAGTGAATTGTGGCGCTCTTCCGGATACCCTGCTCGAATCAGAACTCTTTGGATACGTTAAAGGGGCTTTTACGGATGCAAAGAAGGACAAACCGGGGAGATTTGCCCTCGCTAATGGAGGGACGATTTTTCTGGATGAAGTAGGTGATATGTCCCCTTCCCTTCAGGTAAAACTGCTCCGGGTGCTTCAGGAGAAAGAATACGAACCCTTAGGATCGACCAGTCCCAGAAAGACAGACGTACGGATCATTGCGGCAACCAATAAGGACCTCTCAAGAATGGTGAGTGAAGGAAAATTTAGAGATGACCTTTTTTATCGACTTAATGTCGTAAAGATTGAACTCCCTCCTCTTTCTAAGAGAAGGGAAGATATCCCTTTGCTCATTGATGCCTTTATTCAGAAGTTTAATGTCAAAATGGGAAAACAGATCTTGGGAGTATCCGATCGGGCTTTACGAGTGCTATTGAAGCATGACTTTCCAGGAAACGTCAGAGAACTCGAAAACATCATTGAACATGCCTTTGTCCTCTGTGGAGGGAGCAAGATCGATGTAGACTGCCTTCCCAAGGAGCTGACGATGAGACAAGAAGAAACAGATTCATTCGTGTCGCTAAAAGAGAAACACCCTCTTGAGAAAGCCGAAGCTGAAATAGTGAAAAGGACTTTGGAAAAAAACATGGGTAACAGGGTCAAGGCAGCCCAGGAATTAGGCATCAGCAGGGCGACGCTCTGGAGAAAGATAAGGCGATTTGGGCTGGCATAAGCAGTATCACTTATGAAACTAATATGTTTCATAAGTCTCAAATATGAAACACTGATTTTCACCCCTTCCAAACTCCCTTTTCATTTCTAAATAATGTAACTCATTTAAATTACAGTCCTTTTCTGTCTCTTCCTTCCTTGGCACTCCTTTTGCTCATTAGAATCCATAGTATGAAAATTGCCATTCCAATTTTTGGAAACCGGATTTCCCCGCGCTTCGACTTCTCTCCCGAGATATGGGTAATCGAAGTTGAGAGGGGTAAGGTCGTAAGGAAGGAAAAGCTTTCTACTGCAAACCTTAATCTTCCTCAGCGACTGGAACAGCTCACTTCAAATGGGGTGCATAAAATCATCTGCGGCGGAATTGATGGTCTTTCTCGGAATCAGCTTGGAAGCAGAGGTATTGATGTTGTCCAGGATGTCATAGGAGATGCCGAGGTCGTCTTTGATCTTTTCATGAGAGGAAGGCTTCGGCCAGGCTTTTGTTGTGAAAGGAGAGGAGGAAGAGGCTTTTGTGGTTGGAAAAGAGGCTTTCATAGAAGGAGGAACATTGATGACGAAAGAAAAATGTGAAAAAGATTCGACCTGTGAAACGTGTGATCAAACTAGTTCTTGCAGTCAGCAGGAGAAGGAGGCTCATGCCCAGGAAAGATTGAAGTCAAAACTCTCCCATATCAAGCATCGGATCATGGTGATGAGCGGGAAAGGAGGCGTGGGGAAGAGCACGGTCTCGACGAATTTAGCTGTCGCTCTATCAAGAGATGGGCTAGATGTTGGGCTCTTGGATGCCGACATTCATGGCCCCAACATTCCAAAGATGCTTGGAATTGAGTCGCAACATGTGATCGGATCCGGAATGGGAATGATTCCCGTGGAGGTCTTCCCGAATTTAAAGGTCATTTCCATGGCCTTTTTCATCGGAGATCGGGATGACCCAGTGGTCTGGAGAGGACCTATCAAACATAATGCGATTAGCCAATTTTTAGGAGAAGTAGAGTGGGGCCCCCTTGATTTTCTCATTGTTGATCTTCCTCCTGGAACTGGCGATGAGCCGCTGAGTGTAGCCCATCTCATTAAGAATGTGGATGGTTCTATTATCGTAACCACTCCCCAAGATGTTGCTCTTCTTGATTCTCGGAAGGCGGTTACCTTCAGTCGAATACTCAGCATCCCGGTGATTGGGATTGTTGAGAACATGAGCGGACTGATTTGCCCTCACTGTAAGAAAGAGATTTCCCTCTTTAAGAAAGGCGGCGGTGAAAAGGCAGCACGGGATATGAGGGTTCCGTTCCTGGGTAGAATCCCTATCGATCCAGAAATGGTCACCGATTGTGACAGGGGGATGCCCTTTGTAATGGCTCATCCAAATTTTGAGGCAACCAGTGCCTTTAAGGAAATAGCCCATCGCTGTAAGGAGTATGTGGGGTTCAAGGAGACAGAAAGAAACTTGGAGAAGGAGAAATTTCCATACCATTTTAAGCAACAGGAGGTAAAGAGATGAAGAGAATTGCATTGGCTTCTGAAGATAGTTCCGGTCTTGAGGGATCTCTCAGTGCCCATTTCGGAAGGTGTCCTTTCTATACCTTTGTGAATGTGGAAGGAGACCGGATACTGGGTTTTGAGGTACTGAAGAACCCTTACTTTCCAAATCATCAACCCGGGGTTATCCCTCAGTTTATCCATTCACAAAAAGCAAATGTGATGATTGCGGGCGGAATGGGGCCGAGGGCAATCGACTTTTTTACCCAATTTGGGATTGACGTAGCTACAGGAGTCCAGGGAAAAGTGAGGGATATTGTCGAGGCCTATCTCAGGGGAGAAATTGAAGGTGTCGTTGCCTGTGAGCATCACGGGCATGATCATGGATGCGAGGAGGAAGGGCGATGAAAATTGCTGTCAGCGCAACAGGAAAAGACCTTAATTGCCAGATCGATCCGAGGTTCGGAAGATGCCAGTATTTTATCTTTGTTGATCCTGAAACCATGGAGTTTGAAGCCTCAGAGAATGAAGGATTAATGGCCATGGGAGGTGCAGGGGTTCAGGCCGCACAACTTATTGTTCAGAGAGGAGCGACCGTCCTAATTACTGGCAATCTTGGACCCAATGCGGCATCTGCCCTTTCAGCTTCGGGGATTAAGGTCTATCTGGTACCTGGTGGGACGGTCAAGGATGTTATTGAGGGCTATCGAGCGGGAAGTCTCCGCGAAGCTATCGGAGCAACGGTTCCTCCCCACTTCGGTATGGGAGGAGGCCGCGGCATGGGTGGCCGCAGAGGTTTTTAGAACACAACTTGCTACTGACAACTTACTACTTACCTAATGGAGAAAGGGGGGGTCATTATGCCATACGGAATGGGACCAGCAGGATGGGGATACCGTCCTTATGGGTACGGTCGAGGGTGGTGTTGGCATCCCGGGTGGTACGGAGCGCCAGTTCCACCATGGGGGCCTCCAACAAAAGAAGAAGAGATTCGGTTTCTCGAAGAAGAATCCAAATACCTTCGTGATGAGTTGAGCCAGATTGAAAAGAGGCTCGAAGAACTAAAGAAGTGAAAGGAGGTGTTTGTCATGCCAGGATTTGATGGAACTGGACCAATGGGTCAGGGTCCAATGACCGGAGGAGGCAGGGGTTTCTGCGCTATGCCATATAGAGGCTACAGTCCATACGGGTATGGCATGCGGGCCCCTTATTATCCAACCCCAGGTGTTTATCCATTTTATGGAAGGCCTTTTTATGGGCCCATCTTTGGTGCAGGCCGTGGAGGGCTTCCGTGGGGTGGTGGACGTGGCAGAGTGTTTGGCGGTGGGCGAGGGTTCCGTCGTTGGTGGTAAAAAAAAGTGGTTGCATGGGGGCCTCGATGGAACCAGTGGGGATCAACCTTTATAAAAAGGTTGATCCCCTTTACTCACATTAGACCCTTTCGGTGAAGAATGCTGGAAACGAGCGGATAGGAATATGTTTATCTATGGCATCATGAGATTTTGAGGTCACGAAGCGAAACGTTAGAAAGGACCGGAACGGAACATGGCAGAGATAAAAGAGCTGACAAAAAAATTGGAGGAGATTCATCAAAAGATCAAGGCAGAAATCCCCTGGGAACCAGTCGGTCATACACCCATGCCAGAGATTCCCGATCTCAGAAGCTGGGACATGAGACTCCTAAAGACATACAAACCCTGGTATGCTCCGTTCTGTGATCTATGTTGCTTTTGCACTTATGGTAAATGCGATCTTACGGAGGACCGGAGAGGAGCATGCGGGATCGATATTGCCACGCAACAGGCAAGAATTGTGCTTTTGGCTTGCCTCATGGGATGTTCAGCCCATGCCGCTCACGCTGGCCATATCTTAGAAATCTTGATTGAAAAACATGGGAAAGACAAAAAGATAGATCTTGGTACTTTTATCGATCTCGAGGCCCCCAATATAAGGACCGTTCTCGGTTTGAAGCCAGAGACACTGGGTGACCTCCAAACAGCTATAGAATATGTCTACAAAGAAATTGCTCATCTTCTCGATTCGACCCATATGGGACAGGAGGGAAGCTATCTGGATTACGAATCGAAGGCACTCCACGCTGGTATGCTTGACCATGTGGGTATGGAAGTTGCTGATATCGCACAGATTGTTGGATTTAATTATCCCACATCCGTTGCCAATACACCTCTTGTAGATCTGGGTTGGAGTTCTGTAGATAAGACAAAGCCCATAATCCTTTTTGCAGGACATAACCCCGCTACCTCAACGGTGGTGGTGGATTACCTGCAGGAGAATAATCTTTACGACAAAGTTGAGTTATGCGGGGTGTGCTGCACGGCCATAGAGACCACCCGGTATTCGGAAAGGGCAAAGGTGATTGGTCCCCTTTCCCGTCAACTCTTTTTTATCAGAAGCGGTATCGCTGATGTGATCATGACCGATGAACAATGCATTCGAACCGATATCCCTATTGAGGCAACGAAAGTTGGCTCTGCACTGATTGCTGCTCTGGACAAGGCAATGTATGGGCTGGAAGATGCTACCGACATGAACAGCGACGAGATCGTTAAGAAAATGGTGGGAGAGAAGAAGCATTTTGCCATCCTCGATCCGAAAAAGGCGGCTGAGGTTGCTGTGAAAGTCGCCATGGCCATTGCGCCTGAGAGAAGAAAGGAGTGGCTGACAGAACAGGAGGCAATGGAACTGGCAAAAAGGTGCAGTCTTTGTGGTATGTGTGAGCAGGTATGTCCCAACCTTTTCGACATCGGAAGCGGTGTAAGTCAGGTAGCCAAAGGTAATTTCGATGGGATTAAAGAAATATTCAATCAGTGCATCGGTTGCGGTAAATGCGAGGAGGAATGCCCTCGAAACATTCCCATCTTTAAGATCATGCAAGTCGGAGCAAGCAAAGAGACCTGGAAGATGAGGGCAGGTCGTGGTCCGGTCATGGATACTGAAATAAGAAATGTGGGAGCCCCCATTACGCTTGGGACTATCCCGGGAGTTATCGCTCTTGTTGGTTGCTCCAACTTCCCTGATATACGAGATATCGCTGAGATTGTGGATGAGTTTGCACGAAGAAAATACATCGTTGTTCTCACCGGTTGCTCTGCCATGGTGGCTGGTATGTGGAAGGATGCAGATGGGAAGACAGTATACGAGAAGTATCCTCCTGATTTTGATGCAGGAGGAGTGGTCAATATTGGCTCCTGTGTGGCTAATAGCCACATTTCTGGTGCAGCCATAAAGATCGCCAATATCTTTGCTGCTTTGCCTCTAAGAGCAAATTATGAAGTCATGGCTGACTATGTCCTCAATAGAGTTGGTGCCTGTGGTGTCGCCTGGGGAGCAATGTCTCAGAAGGCAGCATCCATTGCTACAGGTTTCAATCGATTGGGTGTTCCGGTCATCCTTGGTCCCCACTCTTCAAAATATCGAAGACTCTACCTATCGAGAAAGGAAGAAGATGAGTGGAAGGTCATGGACGCAAGGAAAAAGCAGATTGTAGAAACCAATGAACCATCCCCCGAGCATCTCGCTTATGTCTGTGAGACAAAAGAGAAGGCAATGGTGATGATCCCCAAACTGTGCATCCGGAAGAATGATACGCCTCAGGGAAGGGCGATCAAACTGAATCACTATATCTCGCTTTATAAAAAGTACATGGGTGGGGGTCTCCCTGAAGATCTCCCCCTTTTTGTCAGGAGAGATGCTGATATCCCACTGGTTTATAAAAAAGAAGTCAAGGCTTATTTGACAGAGATCGGCTGGAAGCCAAAGGAACCTGTCGGACTTCCAACCCTGATTGGAACTTACCCTACTAAGGTTCCAGTAGATTCGGTAATACACTAAACAGAGGAGAGAAGTCCCATGAGTCAATTAGCACTATTAATGCCATATCATAGAGTGAATATCCTGACAGGAACGAGGACAGCGAGGCTGGTGGAAGATCCCGCAGAATATACCAAACAAATCACGAAGGCACAGAGACCCCTCCTTGTCCTCGGCCCACGTTTGCTTAAATTGACCCTGGGTGGAAGATTGCTTCTCGAATATGCTCTGGACATTGCAAAGGCCAAAAATATCCCCACCTGTGCGACTGCAACCGTTAAATCAAAGATGGTGGAATTGGGGGTAAAACCTGACAGTGTCTACGACATCGTTGAGATTATCAATGCCTTGAAAGACCCAGAGTGGAAAGGTGTGAGGAAAGAAGGGAACCATGACCTTGTGATTTTTTTCGGTTTTAGAACCGATCTTGGGGAGCAGGGACTTTCTGTTCTCAAGCATTTTGCTCCCCATCTGAAGACAATGACCTTGTGCAAATACTATTATCCCCATGCTGATTTCTCTCTTCCCAACTTTAGCAAAGATGAACAGTGGAAGGTTTTCCTGGAGAACTTGATAGAAAGTTTAGGAACAAAAGGAGGTCATTAGTATGCCAAGAGGTAACGGAACAGGCCCTCCTTGGGGTGGCGGACCGGGTTCTGGAAGAGGTGCAGGAATGGGTGGATCTCGCAGGGGAAGAATGGGCGGTTCCAGAGCCGGTGCAGGTCCTGGGGGAGAATGTATGTGTCCAAAGTGCGGAACGACTACTCCTCATGAAGCAGGAGCGCCGTGCTACTTTGTGAAATGCCCAAAATGCGGTTCCCCGATGGTAAGAAAATAGCTTATGCGATAAGAAAGCGGAATTGGTTTAAAAAATGAGGAAATCCATGAATGAAATGGTGAATGGGCAGGGAAGGCAGGGAGAAGTCAATCTCCACAAAAATTGTTTTGCCTGTGGTTCAAATGACGGAATAGGTTTAGGGCTCAAATTTTATAAAAATGAGGATGGGGCTGTCTTCGGAAGTTTCTTTGCAGACCCGAAGTACGAAGGCTATTCGGGTATCATTCACGGAGGAATTATAGCTACTCTGTTGGATTCTGCGATGACCCACTGCCTCTTAATGGAGGATATCCCTGCCCTCACGGGAAGGTTGTCGATCAAATATTCTATCCCCATTCGAACAGGGACAAATGTGAAATTGGAAGCGAGGATTGTTAATCAATTCCATAAAATGTTCATTGTCGAAGGGAAGGCTTTGGTGGATGGGAGGAGGGTGGCAAGTGCAGAGGCCAAATATAGGACCATGAAAAGAATGGTTAATCAAGGGGCGAAGAAATGATGTCGTTCTTGTTTAAGGGTTCCTCTTTAGAAAATAAATTGATCGGGAACATTCTAAGAGAATATCCCCAGATGTCTGAAATCATGCAAAGACATTTTGGTGGGCATTGCCTGAAAAGACCAGGCTTTAAAATCCAGACGCTCGGGATGGCTTGTATTCTGTTTGGCGTCGATCCGAAGAGATTGCTTCAAGAATTTGAGAAAACTGAGCATTGATAGGCATGGGTAAAAGACTTAATGACCTGGTGATTCTAATCAGAGGGGCAGGAGAGATGGCCTCAGGAGTTGCCCATCGACTTGCCTCCTGCCATTTTAAGGTTTGTATAACTGAAACTTCGAATCCTCAAGCCGTAAGAAGAGAAGTGTCATTTTCAGAGGCGATCTTCGACTCAGAGAAGGAAGTGGAGGGAATAACTGCAAAAAGGGTTGAGTCAGCAGATCATATCTCAGAAGTGTGGAGAGATGGGAAGATTCCCATCCTGATAGATCCGGATGCGAAAGTCAAAGACTATTTAACACCCGATGTTCTTATTGATGCCACTCTGTCCAAAAAGAATCTAGGCACAAAGATCACGGATGCCCCTCTGGTCATCGGCCTTGGCCCCGGATTCCATGCAGGGAAGGATGTCCATCTGGTTATCGAGACAAACCGAGGTCACGATCTGGGAAGAATCATTTCAAACGGGGAGGCTGAGCCGAATACGGGAATTCCGGGCTCCATCGCTGGCTATACAGAGGAAAGAGTAATACGGGCTCCAAGGGCTGGGGATTTCAAAGGCTTAAAAAAGATCGGTGATGGTGTACAGGCGAATGAAAAGGTGGGGATGGTAGGGAATGCTGCAGTGCGATCCAGGATTGCGGGTGTCATTAGAGGTTTGCTAAGGGACGGAACTGAGGTCTGGAAGGGGATGAAGTTGGGTGACATCGATCCGCGGGGAATTAAGGCCCATTGCTATACGATCTCGGATAAGGCCAGAACAATTTCCGGCGGAGTCTTACAGGCCATTCTGGAGCACTTGAATGGTTAAGTCTTCAGGCGAACAGAAATATATCTTTGGCCCAGTGCCCTCAAGGAGATTGGGGAGATCCTTGGGAGTTGATCTTGTCCCATATAAAACCTGCACCTTTGATTGCATCTATTGCGATTTGGGAAGGACAACTCATAAGACCGTATCTCGGCAATCTTATGTTTCTCCAGAAGAGATCCAGGGGGAATTGGAACTCTATCTATCCGGTTTGGATAAAAAGCCGGATTACATAACCCTGTCTGGCTCTGGGGAGCCGACATTAAATACCGACATTGGAGAAATAATCCGAAGGATCAAAGACATCACCTCCACTCCGGTAGCCATCTTAACCAATAGCTCTCTTCTATCCTCGGAGGAAGTGAGGAGAGATCTCTCGGAAGCCGATGTCGTCCTCCCATCCCTTGATGCAATCACTCCAGCCCTTTTTGAATACATAAACAGACCCGTCCCATCCTTAGGAATTGAGAAAATCATTTCTGGCCTCATTCAATTTCGAGGACAATATCGAGGTCAAATTTGGCTGGAAATTCTCTTTTGCCGGGGTGTCAATGACGGTAAAAAAGAAATCGAAAAACTCAAAGAGGTTATCGAGAGAATCGATCCTGATAGGATTCAATTAAACACTCCGGTCAGACCCCCTGCTGAAGATTTTGTTTTCCCCTTAACCCTGGCTCAACTGGAGGAGATAAGAGAAAGACTAGGAGACAAGGCAGAGATTATCTCCGAATTTGCCGCTCCCTTGGGAGAAGAATTTAACTCCGTAAAGGATACAGAGATTCTTAACTTGATTAAGAGAAGACCTTGTACAACGGAAGATATTTCTAAAGCTCTTGGACTCTGTATCGATGAAGTTGTGAAACACTTGGATCATCTTACAAAAACAGGGGCAATCCGATATCGGATGTATGAGCATCGTTGCTATTACGAGAATGTTGCGACTGACCAATTATAAATAGAGGCCTTGATGATTGTAGCAAATCGCAAATCACTTGATGAGATCCTGCAGATGATCAAGCCCTACAAAAAGATTCTCCTTCTTGGCTGTAACGAATGTGTAACCGTCTGTGCTGTTGGCGGAGAAAGAGAAGTTGGAGTACTAGCATCGGAGTTGAGGCTCTTCCGTGCAAAGGATGGAGAAGAGATAGAGGTTCGGGAGCATACCCTTGAGCGTCAGTGTGACCCTGAATACATTGATCAGGTCCGTCCCTTTGTGGGAGATTATGAAGCGATCTTGTCGATGGCATGTGGTGCAGGGGTTCAATATTTAGCGGAAAAGTATCGGACGAAGCCGGTGTTACCGGCTGTGAATACAACTTTTTTAGGAGTGACACTGGAACAGGGAGTTTGGGCTGAGCGGTGTCAAGGTTGCGGGACCTGCATCCTGGATAAGACCGGAGGGATCTGTCCCATTGCCAGATGTGCCAAGAGTTTGCTCAATGGTCCCTGCGGTGGATCGACGAATGGGAAGTGTGAGGTGGACAGGGAGACTGACTGTGGCTGGCAGCTCATCATCGATCGGTTAAAGGAGCTCGGACAGTTGGATCGATATGAGGAAATCATCCCGATCAAGGATTGGACTACTGCCAGGGATGGAGGACCACGCAAGAGGGTGAGAGAGGATTTGAGGCTCTAAATGGATAGTATGCAAATTGTGCTTCAAAAAATTACCAAGCGATTTTTTAAGATGCATGGATAAGGGAAAATCCAGATGATCATTTCGATTGCCAGTGGAAAAGGGGGGACTGGAAAGACCACCATCGCCGTTAATTTAGCCCTTTCGCTCCCCAAAGGGACTGTCCAACTAATTGATTGCGATGTGGAGGAACCTAATTCCCACTTGTTTCTATCCCCCTCTATCCACCAGGTTACCTCTATGGGAATTCCGGTCCCCCGAATTGATGAATCCAGATGCACATATTGCGGTATATGTGCAAAGGTCTGTGAATACCATGCAATTGCTGTCATTTTGAAAAACGTTCTGGTTTTCGACGAGCTCTGCCATGGGTGCGGAGCCTGTTCCTATTTGTGCCCTGAGAAGGCCATTTTTGAGGTGGAAAGGGAAATTGGTATTGTTCAAGAGGGAAGCGCCAATGGTATCCCCTTTGCTAACGGAGTCTTAAATGTTGGAGAACCAATGGCCTCTCCACTGATCCGAAAGGTTAAGGAGAGGATTCAAAAGGATAAGATCGTGATTCTTGATGCGCCTCCCGGAACAGCATGCCCCGTCATTGAAACCGTGAAAGGAAGTGACTTCTGTTTGCTGGTCACAGAGCCCACGCCTTTTGGGCTGAATGACTTAGAGCTGGCTGTGGGAATGCTGGAAACGCTTCAGATCCCGATGGGCGTCGTGATCAATAAAGCAGATATCGGGGATCGAAAGGTATGGGACTACTGCAACTCGCAGAGTATTCCCGTCCTCTTGGAAATCCCGATGGATCGGCAAATAGCAGAGTCTTATTCAAAGGGGATTCCCATCGTTGTTGAGAATTCTTCCTATGTTCCTCAGTTTCTAACCCTATTTGAAAAGGTGGAGAATCTTTATGAGTCAGGTCGAAGAAAATAAATCCAATCTTTCCCCAGAAGAGACTTTAGACGAGAATGTGGGCTACCTCGTCTATAACGAAACGCTAATCGACCACTTTATGCATCCCAGGAATGTCGGAGAGATCGAGAATCCTGATGCCATGGCAGTGGTCGGTGATCCGACCTGCGGAGATTTCATCAGAGTCTATCTCAAGGTGGAAGACGGGAAGATATCCGCTTTCAAATTTTTAACCCAGGGATGTCCTGGAGCCATTTCCACTTCCAGCATTGCCACGGAGTTGGCCATTGGGAAGACCCTCGAAGAGGCATTGCAACTTACAGACAATGATGTGATCCATGCAGCCGGAGGTATCCCGGCAAGGAAAGCCCACTGCTCTCTACTGGCAATCAAAGGATTGCACCAGGCGATTCTAAATTATCGAAATAGGTAGCTCCTGCTGAGGCTGATTGGTTCTTTCGATGAAGGCGTTAAATTCAATCCAGATTGAGGAGGGTGAAGGAAAATGAAAAGGGTATTGACCATCCAACTAATTGTGCTGAATTTGATTCTTATTGGCTTGCTTGGAAATCCCTATTGCCAGGAAATCAAGAAAGAGAACTGTTTTTTCCTTACCAGTTTGCACTATACCGCCAAAGGCATGGGATATTGGTATGACAAGGCAAATGGCGGCCTGGAAATCATATCCGGTGTTCCCTATTCCAACCTCGGATGTAAGAACTGTCATGTGCCAGGATGTGACCGATGTCATAAGGTGGAGAAAGATAAGACATTCAAATATTCAACCGAGGCGGCTAAAAACCAGACGATGTGTTTACAATGCCACGCAAGGGAACAGGCCATTATGGGGATCGATCGCGCAGCCAAGCAGGAGGATGTCCATTTCACTAAGGGAATGAAATGCATGGATTGTCATTCTTCAAGGGAGATACATGGGGATGGAGTTGAATATATATCCCTGAAACAGCCTGGTGCCATGGATACCAAGTGCGAGAAATGCCATCCCTCTGTCAAATCAACCGAATCTCATACCGTCCATGGTGATAAGGTGGATTGCAAAGCCTGCCATGTACGCCATGTGGTGAGTTGCACCAACTGTCACTTTGACACTCTCGTGAAAGAGGGGAAACGTGTTGCCATCCCGGTTTCTGGATGGGTATTCCTGATGAATTACGGTGGAAAGGTCACTTCGGCCAGCATGCAGAACTTTGTAGTTGGAGCGGATAAAACCTTCTTCATGTTTGCTCCCCATATGAGCCACTCGGTGATGAAAGATGGGAGAAAATGCGATGGATGTCACGGGACGAAAATTATGAAGGAAGTCCAAAGCGGGAAAGTTACACTGACATGGCTTGAGGAAGGAAAAGTGAAAAATCTGAAGGGGGTTATTCCTGTTGTAAAAGGCGTGGACTATCAATGCGTTTATCAGGATCGGAGGGAGGGAAAATGGATTCCAATCATGAATCCAGCAAAGCCGATTTATCATTATGCGGCATTTGGTCAACCACTGTCAGAAGAACAACTTAAGAAATTGGTTCAACAACTAAAGTGAGATGTCATGGAACAAGAGAAGGACAAGGTAAAACAATTGGCCATTGTCAGTGGAAAAGGCGGGACAGGGAAGACCACTATTGCTGCTGCCTTTGCAGCTTTGGCTAAGAACAAAGTCATGGTGGACTGCGACGTTGATGCCGCAGACCTCCACCTTTTGCTTCAACCCAAAATTTTGACTCAAGAGAAATATTTTGGTGGAAGGTCTCCACATGTAGATCTGGAGAAATGCACTCAATGTGCTCTTTGTAACGAAATTTGTCGCTTTAATGCAATCGATAATGGGGTTGTCAATTCTATCTCGTGTGAGGGTTGCGGTTTTTGCTCCCATATCTGCCCTGAAAAGGCGATCACAATGGAAGAGGCCTTTTCAGGGGATTGGTTTGTCTCTGAAACCCCTTACGGCCCTTTTGTCCACGCACGATTGGGGATTGGGGAGGAGAATTCAGGGAAACTGGTCACCGTGGTTCGAAAGAAGGCGATGGAAGTTGCCCAAGAAAGGGGTTTAGAACTGATCCTTATTGACGGTCCCCCAGGCATCGGGTGTCCCGTCACGGCCTCGTTGACCGGAGTGAATCTTGTCTTGGCGATTACAGAACCCACCCTCTCAGGAATTCATGATCTGGAAAGAATCTTGAAACTCTCCGATCACTTTAAAATTCCCTCGATGGTCTGCGTCAATAAATTCGACATCAACCTTGGGA
>Ga0209610_1000893_pt1 | contig 15517 bp, 19 predicted proteins | sample LakKivw275mmetaG_FD_184137 | JGI IMG/M metagenome (GOLD analysis project Ga0209610, IMG submission 184137) | Anoxic lake water microbial communities from Lake Kivu, Rwanda to study Microbial Dark Matter (Phase II) - Lake Kivu water 275m metaG... | ecosystem: Environmental > Aquatic > Freshwater...
CATCCACAGCACGAGCTTGCGAAGAAGCAGATGAGCGGGTTCAGCGGGATGGTCACGTTTGGCGTGAAGGGCGGGCTGGACGCGGGCCGCAAACTGATGGACCGCGTGAAACTCTGCTCGCTCGCCGTGAGCCTGGGGGCAGTTGATACGCTCATCGAGCATCCCGCCTCGATGACGCATGCGACGGTAGCCCGCGACGTGAGGATGCGGGTGGGCATTACCGATGAGATGGTCCGGCTCTCCGTGGGCATCGAGGATGTCGAGGACATCATCGCCGATCTCGAGCAGGCCCTGGACTGGTAAAGAGCGATGATGAACTGAAGGTCGTCTATTACGAACGCTACAGGGAGGTCTATTCGGACGATCCCTTGCGCTGCGCTGGCAGACAATGGTGCATTTGAATTCGTCGAGCCAGCTCCTCTGCCGAAGCAGACGTGAGACTGGTCCATACCCAACGCCACGTCGAGGACTGGGGTGACACACTCGAAACTGAAGATTATCGAGCAATTGGAGAATTGGTGAAGGAGCATGCCGAGCGCGTATGCGACGGCAAAAAAAAACAGCAAAAGGGGCAACCAATAACCTTTTATGCTCCGCGCGATTATACGTGCTAGTAAATGACGGAGGTTCGGGAGAAGATATGAATGCGCTATTCCTGGTAATGATTGTACTTCTGGTTTTACTGCTCAGCATCGTTAGTTACTTCTTCCTCACTTACAATCGTTTCCAGAGCCTGAAGAATGCGGGAGAAGCCACGCTCGGACAGGTCAAAGTCGCGATGAAGAAGCGGCTGGATATGATCGAGCAGCTCGTTGAATCGGTGAAGAGCTATGCACGGTTTGAGCGGGATACGTACGAGAAGATCACCAGTATGCGGGCGAGCCTGGGGAAAGCCGGCGCGGGGGAGCTCAATCGGATCGATGCAGCGAGCCGATCATTGCTCGGGAACCTCATTGCGGTTGCCGAGAACTATCCTGCCTTGAAGACTTCTGAGACGGTCATGGTGACGATGAACGCGATTAAAGAGCTGGAAGAGGAGATCGCGCGGCACAGATACACCTATAATAACATCGTTCAGGAGTTTAACACGAAGCTTGACGTCGTGCCCTCCAAATTCGTGGGGTCTTCGATTGGGCTGAAGAAGATGGAGTATCTCGAGTTTCGAGAGGAGGAACTGAGAAGGCCCGCGGTGAGCTGGAGTTGAGTGAGAAGAGACAGCTTGCTATTCTGCTACTGGTAGTGCTCGTGATCGGCTCTGCTGGCGTGCTTCTAGCGGCTGCTTTAACCGGCTACGGAGACGTGTATGTTGACCATTACCGGGCTGATCTGTATCTGAATGGAACGCTTGAAGAGACATTCAGGTACGAAATCGAGGCATCTGGCAAGTACCGGATGCTCTATCGGGTTTGGGAAGCACCGCTTGCGTGGGATAATTTGGGTGAGCCCTATGTGGAACCGGTCAGCATCCTCTCACCTCCGGGAACGATCCCGTATACGAAGGACTATTATGGTGAGGTCAAACTACTTTCCACATCACCAAGCGCCTATGTGGGGGATATTCGTTCCTTAGCACTCAGGAATGAAGCGGGCTGCTACAACCCTGCACGATTTGAGGCCGGCGAGTACAGCATTGACTACGTCTTCAGAATGCATCCCTACCTGGAATGCGATGCGGAGTCGTGCCATCTGAATGTGAAGCTCGCCACTGAACATCTGCCGTACAAGCAGGTCACACTTGCGGTTCATGACCCTGACGGCTCCGTTACCCAGGTCTACACGCATCCGCCACGGGAGGCCCGCAAGGAAGGTAGCGTATGGCTTGTAAACGGCGCGAGCACGAAGGATACCCTCCTGGAGCTCGAACTGCTGCTCAAGCCCGAGATCATCGATGAGCTGGATGGCTTTGCACGGGATGTGCCGGACGTTGCGGGCAAGACTGAGGCAGCGAACTTGCGCTATTCTCTCTCGTACCGTTTCTTCACTGCTCTCCGCTATCTACTCACCGCGCTCATCTTCCTCTTCCCGGTGCTCCTCGGTCTTCTGTATTACCGACACGGGCGAGAGAAAGAGTTCACGGTGCCGAAGTTCCTGAGCTACGTGCCCAAGACAAGGAAACCCTGGCTCGTGAACCTCGTCTTCAAAGGCGATCCATTTGCTTTCGATGAGCATGGCTTCTATGCTACCTTACTCGATCTGCAGCGGCGCGGGATACTGAAGATAGCAACGGAAGGAACTGAAGGTCGAATCGTGAAATCAGGTGGCAGGTTGCGAATCGAGCTACTGCAAGATCCTCACGCGGGGATCGATGAGTATGAGCAGCGCGTGCTCTCGTTTTTGCGCGACTACGCGGAAGATGGTGTCTTTGACACCGCAGCCTTTGAGGCACGGATCAAGGGGTTAAGAGACTCAACGCGCATGGGTGACTATGCGATGCTCAGTCTCAGCGGGATCCATAGCAGATTGACCGGCTTGATGCATGTAGCGGATAAGAGTGTCGCGGAGGAGTTTGTCCTGAGCGGCAGAATGCACGTGCTCACATTCATCTTCCCGTTCCCGATCATCTTCCTTGCCATGCTCGTGTTGTTCTTCTCTTCGGGGGCCGTGTATCCGCAATTAGGCGCGTGTCTCGTAGCTTCTCTCCTCCTCTCTCTGCAATCCGTTCCGCCGCTCGCTGCCCCAGCGGCACTCTTTGGTAGGTGGAAGACCGAGTACTACAAGGAGAAACTGGAATGGGATGCATTCAGAACATTCCTCTCTGACTTCGCCTCGATCCAGAAGTATGCACCGGAAGACTTGACCATGTGGAAGGAGTGGCTGGTCTACGGCACGGCGCTCGGCGTGGGCGATAAGGTCGCGAAAGCGATGGAGCAATTGCAGGTGAACGTTCCTGATCTTGATGCTCATGCAGCGGTTTACATGCCACTCTACTTCGGGCATGCCTTCAGGATGACGACCCCAGTAGCCACGGGGTCAGGTCCCGGGGGCTTCGGAGGCGGAGGTGGTGGTTTTGGTGCAGGCGGTGGGTTCGGCGGTGGTGGTGGCGGCGCGAGATAATAGTCGTCCCACTCAGTCAGGGCAGATATCTTTTGAACCACTCCACACTCAGCTCGATCGCTCTGTTCAAATCCTCGCTTCGCGAGAGGACGTGATCGGCACCGGGTAGAATTTCCAGTTGTTTGTGCTCTCGTGCAGCCTCGTACAGCTGCCGCGCGTGCTCCACCGGCACTAATTCGTCCGCGCTCCCATGGAGAATGAGCAGTGGCGGTGCGCTCTTTATCGCTTCCAACACCTGATAGGTGCGGAGATCCTCATAGAAGCCACTTTTCAGTCGCCTGCCCGATAGCAGCAGGTAATAGCCGCCCACGGCTCTGCGGGGTTCCGGCATCGTGTACGGGGTTGAGAGCACGACCATCGCCTTGATCCTGACATCCTGAGCTGCGAGCGCAACCATGCCGCCGAAGCTCGAGCCGATGACGCCCAGTCTGCTCGTATCGACCTTCCCGGTCTCATGGAGGAACCGTAGGGCGGCCTGGTAGTCGCGGATCCGCCCTGTCAGACTCACGTCCTCAAACTCGCCCGCACTCTTCTCCGGTCCGGACCCGCAGCCGCGGAAATTGAACCGCAGGCATGCGATGCCGGCATCATAGAGGCGTGCGGCGACGAGTGGCCATTTACCGCTGTCCTTGCTGCTCTCCAGGCCGTGCAGGGTGATAATGCACGGTGCGTTACGGCAAGGCAGGTGCAGGTTTCCAACGATCCTCTGATTTTCAGAGTAAAAGGTAACCAATTCCCTCATCCCTAGTATACTTAGGAAACAGATTTATTCAAATATCTTTCCCGAGGAACTGGAAACGGCATTCATGGGGTCGGCCAGTGTGAATATGCGTTGCAAAGCCTCACGAACAGCGGTGCTGAAGGCTTAGAATTGTGGGTTGAAGCATGTGCTAGGATAGCCAGGCTGCTTTGCCAGGCGAGTTCTCAAGAATGGTATAAACAAGAGCTAGCAGAAGTATAAAGCGAATGAGGGAGTTAGGAAGAAAAGGGAAATGATTAAAGTTTATTTCGACGGGGCATGTGAGCCAATCAACCCCAAAGGGGTGGCTACATTCGGGTTCATCATTTACCAGAATGGTGATAAATTGAGCGAAGGCAAAGGGCTAGCATGCGAACCATTATCCTCACAAGCGAGCAATAATGTAGCCGAATATACGGCATTAATCAAAGCATTTGAATGGTTACTCAACAACAATTATCGGAATAATCGCATAGATGTGTACGGCGATTCGCAATTAACGATAAGGCAAATGATAGGTGAATATTCAGTGAGAGCTGAAAGATTACTACCTCTTCATGCTAAGGCAAAGCAACTAGCAATGCAATTCAAGTCCGTCAAATTTGAATGGATCCCGCGGGAAGAGAATGAAGAAGCGGACAATCTTACTCATCAAGCATACCGCGAATATATAGATTCAAATCCAGCGTTAAAACCAGAAATTGAGCCATTGTTGGCAACAGAAAAACAGAAATCACTCATGGACAAGCTGGGAATAGCGTACGATACGTATATATCGAAACGGGAAGCTAGCAGATTGCTAAGCAAAAAACTGAAAAAATGAACCCTGTGCTTGTAGCAGTGCAACGTACAACTACACCCTCGTCACCGGCTCCTTCCTATCCCCAGATTATCCACGAGCCGTCATGGAACGCGACCGGTGGCGTCATCACCTGCTCGGAGTTCGTGGACATCAACGGCAAGCGGCACGCGGACTGGATACCCGCGATCAAGCTTTGGTCGGATTGAAGAGATTCTTTAATCAACTTTTCTTCCAAAGAAAAGTTGGTGGATACCGGCGATACGGCTGTACTGAGACTGACCAGCTATACGCGGATGGATCGGTTTAAGGCCTGGGAGGGCCAGGGCTGGGACATAACGCAAAAGTTTAAGGCTTGCCCCATCTTTTCCTCCGCTGTCTGCATCTTCTGAATCGCTTCGCCTTCCGCTACGCCGGTATCTTCTTCACCATCGCCATCTGAAGGTGGCAGTCAGCGAAGAAGCGAGGCGGATACAGGAGTGACTAGCCCCACAACCTTTAAGTTGACAAACTACAACTACGTAAACATGCACCGCACCATTTCGATTAGGCCGACGGACGAGCTCGTGAGGAAGCTCGAGAAGTTAGGCAGGATTGAGCAAAAGGAGCGATCCGCGTTGCTGAGGCGCATTTTACTGACGGGCCTCGAGGAGGAATTAAAGAAGCATGCGCTTGCCTTGTACCATGAGCGAAAAGTATCGCTGGCGAAAGCAGCTGAACTCGCGGATATTTCAGTGAGGGAGATGATGGACCTGATCAAGGGAAAAGGACTCTCGCTCCATATCACGAGTGATGAGCTCAGAGAAGATTTCGAGGCGGCACTGCGGTGAAGACCCCAAAGATCTGGGTCTTCGATTCCTCGCCCTTGATTTATTTGAATAAGGTCGGGTTAGAATGGGTGCTGGAGGTGTTAGAGGGTGATAAAATCGTACCACCCGAAGTCTATGAGCAGGTAGTAACCAGGGGTAAGGCCCGGGGAGACGCGGATGCGTTACTTACGGAGCGGTTGGTGGAGCAGGGGGTTATCACGGTTGTGCCGGTAGAGAGCGATTTCAAGGCTCGCGTGAGTGGTCTTCGAACCGAGCTGCATGAAGGCGAATTGGACGTGCTTGCGCTCGCCGCTGAGAAGAGCGGGATAGCAGTACAGGACGAAAGTATTGCCCGTGAGGTAGCGACCGTTTTCAAGATCGAAGTTCACGGCACGTTATTTTTGCTTTTCTTGATGGTACGAAGTGGGAAGTTGAAGAAGGATGAAGCGCGGGATAAGGTGAACCTGATGATCCAGAAAGGATTCCGGCTCGGGCATGAGGAGTATCTTGCCTTTTTGCAGTTACTCCAGAAGCTATAAAGAACGCGAGAATAGAGAGCTAGGTGGCGTGTCGGTTCGTACCCGCAGATAATCCACGCGCCGTCATGGAACGCGACCGGTGGCGTCATCACCTGCACCGAGTTCGTGGACGTCAACGGCAAGCGGCACGCGGACTGGATACCCGCGATCAAGCTTTGGTCGGATTGAAGAGATTCTTTAATCAACTTTTCTTCCAAAGAAAAGTTGGTGGATACCGGCGATTCGGCTGAGCTAAGACTGACCAGCTATACGTGGATGGATAGGTTGAAGGCCGGGAGGGGCCGGGGCTGGGATTTGAACCCAGGTCTAGGGATCCACAGTCCCCAGGGATAGCCGCTACCACACCCCGGCCATCTCGAAGCACTGATAGCCGGCCCGGCGTGGAGAATAACACCCCTGAGCCGGGCGTACAGAATAATACCCCCGAACCCTTTATAAACTCTTTCGCGCTACTCTTAACCAACCCCGGTGTGAACCGTATTACCCCTAAAATGACTGCTCAAAGCTTCGTGGATCGCAGACCTGTGGTCGTGGGCGTGCTCCGCACCCTGTCCCTGAGTGCCGCAAAGCGTGCGCAGGAGCAGGGTGCCAGTGCGCTTGAAGTACGTATCGACCTCCTGCAGGAGGAGGACCGGAGGAGCATCACGAAAATCTCCAACTTCATTGCCACACTGCACCTGCCCGTGATCATCACGAACCGTAAGCGCGAGGAGGGTGGCGCCTTTACCGGCACGGAGGAAGCGCGAATTGCTCTGCTCCGTAGCGTGATCGAGTCGGTAGAGGTTGCAGCGGTCGACCTCGAGCTCGCGTCGTCCGAGCCCGGCAAGAGCGCACTGGTGGCAACAGCAACGAGCCGGCAGGTGCCGGTTATATTCTCAGTCCACGACTTCACTGCCATGCCACCCCGCACTGAACTCGAGAACATCATCACCCGGATGTTCGAGGAGGGCGCGAGCGTTGCGAAGGTTGCCGTGACACCAAAGGCGCTCAGCGATGCGGTAGGGTTACTCGAGCTCACCCATCAGCTCTCGCAAGAAGGCAAGAGAATCGCGATACTTGGCATGGGCCCCGTGGGCCGGCATCTGCGCGTCATCGCACCGCTCTACGGCTCGGTACTGACCTATGGCTACATCGAAGGCGAGGAACCAGTCGCACCGGGGCAGTTCAGCGTGCGCGAGCTCACGAGCATGCTCGCGAAGCTCAGCATTACATGAGCCGCTTCTTGAGTGGTTTACCGCCTCGATGCACCGCATCCCCCGGAACCCCATGATTCTCGGCTTACAGGAGTCGCTTCTTGAGCGCATTCACGGATTCGATGCACCGCATGCCCCGGAACCCCATGATACGGCCCACTTCGTCCCGGTACCGTCGCTCCACCTTGACGCCCGCGTGCTCCAGCCGCGTGGTCAATCGTTTATTGAAGTGCTTGCCCGCGCGGTCATAATCGGTGAGGATCGCTACGGTGCGATACCGGGCGCTGAGATCATCAACGAACGCGGCATCGGGTCGCGAGGAGCAGAGCACGATCTCCTTCGTGATCCCCAGCTCCTCTAACGCCACCTTATCGCGCAGCCCTTCCACAACGATCGCATCGACCGTTTCGTCCATCTCCTGGACGATGCTCTCCAGCGCCGCATAGGTCTCGCAATCCAGCTTGTGCAGCGCTCGCTCCGATTTGATACCGTTCATCCGCTCTTCTTCTTTCATCAAAGCGCGCTACAGGAAGGTGAGTGCAATACCCGCTCGCTTCAGGTACTCCAGCCCCTCCGTGTCACTGTACTCGCCGGAGATCACAACACGCTGTAGCCGTGCATTGATGATCAGCTTCGCGCAGATCTTGCAGGGATACGCATTGACGTAGAGCGTCGCATCCTGTGCATCCCTACCAGCCTGCAGGAGCGCGTTCTGTTCTGCGTGCACGCCCACGCACTCCTCGTGCCGCTCACCCGAGGCGATGTTCAGCAGATCGCGCCGGCAGCCGCCCTCCAGGCAGTGCGGGAACCCGCGCGGCGCGCCGTTATAGCCGGTCGAGACGATAATGTCGTGCTTCACCACGAGTGCACCGATCTGCCGCCGCAGGCAGGTTGAACGTCGCGCCACGTCATAGACGATATTCATCCAGTACTCGTCCCACGGGATTCGTTCTGCCTTCGCTCGCTCCTCCTTCTCCGCCGCAGGCAGGGTCATTCCGTAACCCTCGTGTCGTGGTGCGCCATCGGCAGGTCAGGTACGAGCAACTTGAAATCACCGTACATCTCATTCGTCACCTGGTTGCTTGCCAGCGATATTGAGGTATGCACCGTATCCCTGGTAGTACGTTGAGTTGAACGTATTTAAGTCTCTCGCGTGCGTTCACGTACAGCACCCTCATCGCTCTGCCCGAGCGGATTTATTAGCTGCGGGAACGAATGGAAAGGTAGGTAACGATCGCACGCGGAACTGGAGAGTGCCTGCGTGCTCCAGCTAAGGGGTGCCGAACGATGCTCGCCGGGATAATCGCCTTCCTGCTTCTGCTCTGCTTGCTCGCTGCGCTTTACCTGCATCGCAAGGCGATAGCAGCTTTACGTGACCAGTACGACGCTGCGGTATTCGAGGCACAGACGAAGAGTAGGTTCATTCAGGATGCTATGGACGAGGAGGAGGAGTGGAAGAAGCGATACCTTGAGGAGAAGGCGGCACGCGGCAAAATCGAGCAAGAGGCTGAGGACTGGCGGAGAAAGTACTGGGATTGCGTCCAAAAGGACTCAGATTCGTACCGCACGAAAACCAGGAAGGATGAGGAATCGTGGGGCGATCGAGAGCCCTATTGAGGTTTGAATGCTCGCTCGTGCTGGTGAGTCGATCTCCGGCATTGGCCGCTGCAGCCGTGAGACCGCCTGTTACCGGAGCAGCTCTTCCAGCAGCCGTCGCAGCATGCCCATTCGCCGCCGCTCGCCATAATCGATGAGCTTCTCGCGTTTGAGCCCGGCCAGTGCCTTCGCCCGGGCAATCGCCAGGTCCTTGCCGCCAAGATGGTCGATCAGGCCCAGCGTCTTCGCCTCGCGCCCCAGATAGATCTTCGCCGTCGCGAGCTCCTGCAGGGCCGCGTCATCGAGGTGCCGGTTCGCTTTGATCGCATTCAGGAAACTCTCCTTGATCTCCTCTAATTCGCTCGTCAGCAACTCCCGTTCCTCAGCCGTCGGCTTCTCGTACGGCAGCCCCAGCCCCTTATAGATGCCCGTCTTCAGCGTCTCGATATCCACCCCAAACTTCTTCAGCAGCTCGCCAATGTCCGGGCGTATGCTGATGACCCCGACGCTGCCCACCGTGCTCAGCTCATCGGCCACGATCTCGTCGCAGGCGCTGGCGATCCAGTAGCCGCCTGAGGTTGCATATTCACGCACCCACGCGATCGCGGGCTTCACCATCGCGGTTATCCGCGTGGCGACCTCCTTTGCCGCGAAGGGCGTGCCACCGGGCGAATTGATCTCGAAGATGGCTGCTTTCACCTTCTTCCGCCGCTCCATCTCATCGATCGCCTGAATGATACCCTGCGAGCTGGCCATCAGCCCGAAGTACAACCCTTCGGTCGCTATTGTACCTTTCACCGGAATGATCGCGATCGCGCCTCTGCCCTTCATCGCTCCAGCTCGGTCTGTATGGATAGGTATAAGCGGGGTCCCTTATATGATCTTCACCCTATACCTCTACGATGAGGATGAGCAGCAGCATGAAGCTGTCAGAACTGGCAGCAGAACTGACCGAATGGATTCGCGCACGCGTGCACGAGGCCGGCGCACGGGGCGTGGTGCTCGGCATGAGTGGCGGACTTGACTCCTCGATCGCTGCAGTGCTCTGTAAACGAGCGTTCCCCGATACGTCGCTCGGGTTGATCCTGCCATGCTTCTCGCGCCAGGAGGATCTCGAGCACGCGCGGCTGGTTGCCGCACAATTCAGCATAGAGACGAACGAGATAGAGCTCACCTCGTGCTTTACGCTCATCCATGACCGCTTGCAAGCTGCTGCGCATAAGGCGCACGGGCGCGCGGCAGGTGGTGTGACTATCGATCTTGCGGCCGCGAATCTCAAGCCGCGGCTGAGGATGTGCTGCCTCTATTACTTCGCCAATTCGCTCCACTATCTCGTGGTGGGCACGGGGAATAAGAGTGAGCTCGCGATCGGCTATTTCACCAAGTATGGTGACGGCGCGGTGGATATCCTGCCGCTCGGCGACCTGCTCAAGACGGAATTGCGTGCACTGGCCGAGGTGCTCGGGATTCCCCGGATGATCATCGAGAAGCCGCCCAGTGCCGGGCTGTGGGAAGGTCAAACGGACGAAGGCGAGCTTGGCGTCCGTTACGCAGACCTTGACCGGATCATCATCGCGCTGGAGCACGGTGATTCTCACGGAATGCGCAGCGGGTGCGACCCCGAACTGGTATTGCGGGTGAAGGGGATGATGGAAGCCTCACGGCACAAACGCGAGCAAATACCGATCTTCAGACGCACGCGCTGACCGTACAATCCTTTGCTATTCGCTATTTGAGATTTCCCACAGGGCTTCCATGATCACTGCGGGCAGGTCATCCCTGTTTGCCACTGTTACTTCCGTGATCGCAAAGGTGCGTTTAATCCGCTGTACCAGCTCGTGCGCTGAGCGTTGATGGATGGTGAGTATGAGGTGCTTATCGCTCGCCAGCGCCTTTTCTATCGCGGCAACGAACTGTCTGGACTTTAACTCCATCGGGCCGATCTCATCAATGAGCAGTACCTGCGTCTCAGGACGCGCGAGCGCCTCGGTGATCGCCCGCGTGCCGATGCGATCCAGATCGGTGAGATTGACGGTATACTTGCCCACCGTGGGCCCGGCACGTATGAGGTCTACATGAGCCAGTATGCCCTGCTCACCGGTGCGGATATCCTCAAGTGAGAAGCCCACCCGCTGGCCACCTTCGTGGATATCCACAGTGAGCATGCCGCCCATCACGACGCCGCGGACCTTCAACCGCTCAATCACCTTCTTCATGAGCGTTGACTTGCCGATTCGCGGCTGCCCGGTTAAGCCCAGTCTGAGCGGCATAGGTGAAGCCTCAGTGTGCGGCAACCTTCACACAGAGGGTTTGCCGTGTACGGAGAAAAAGTGCGAGGGTGATGATGAAGAAGATGACCGCGGGCAGGAACGCGTAGGAGATGCTGAAGAGGTAGACGAAGAGCGAGGAGCCGATCGGCCCCAGCATCACCCCTGCGGTCTTCGCAACCTCGAAGATGCCCGCGTACGCACCGTAGCGTTCGCGCGGTATGAGATCCGCAACCCGCGCCTCAATGAGCGGCTCCACCAGGGTCGTGCCCACCGAGATGATGAAGATCGTACCGAAGAGGAGTGGGACGGTGCGCAGAAATCCCAGCGGTATGATGAAGAGGGTGGAGAGCGTGAACCCGAAACAGATAAAGCGCGTCTTGCTCAGCTTGTCACTCAACTTCCCGAGCGGTATCTGGAAGATGAGGTATGGCGCAGCCGATACCGCGATCCAGAGCCCGATGATGAACGGATCGTAGCCGAGCTGCTCGAGGAAGAGCGGGCCGAAGACCCAGCGAGCTGAGTACCAGAAGAAGAGCGCGACGGTGCAGAGCTCGAGGACGAGCAGCTCACGCTGCCCTACAAATTCCGCGAGGACCGTGCGCAACTCGTCGCTACGCAGAGCCGTCGTCCGGATGCTGTGGTTATCGGTAATCTTGATGAGCAGTGGGAGGGTCGCGAGGAGCAGCAGTGCGGAGAAGAGGTATGGAGTACGCAAGGCGATCCGAGCAGCGAGCAGCCCACCGATCACCGGACCCAGGAAGAGCCCGGTATTCGCAAATGTGCCAAACACGGACCTGAACTCGCCGCGCTGGCCCACCGGCGAGATATCCTTGATGAACGCCTCGCTGGTTACCCAGGCAGGCGCCATGGCGATCCCGAAGACCAGCTGCAGCGCGAGTAACGCGTACAGGCTGGTATTCAGGAAGAAGATGATAAGTACCGCGGCGAGGAGCAGGAATGAGCCGAGCAAGAGCCGTTTACGGCCAAGCTTATCCGCGAGTATACCGGCCGGGAGGCTGAAGAGCATCCCCGCAAAGGATGAGAGCGCAGCAACGAGCCCCACCAGTTCCACCTTGCTGAGGTACCCTTCTAAGTAGAGCGGATGTACCGTGATGACCGCGCCGATAACGATGCTGTAGAGAAGGAAGAGCGAGGAGAAGAGGAGCAATTGCGGCTTCATGCGCCGTTCTGTCTCTCCCCGCAGCCCTGACCCGGCACGAGCAATGCCAAACAACTTTTCTGCTACCACGAAGAATAATAGTAGCAGGGGCTGTAAAAAAGCCGTACCGCCGCGCGCTACCGCGATGCAGGCAGAAGAGGTCACTGGGTGGGTGAACGAGGCCATTGACGCGTCAGCGGATGCATTTCACGACCTGCTGATGGATGCGAGCCAGCTCCTGGTCGAGGAGCAGCGAGCTCGGAACGGGAGCGGCCTGGTACGCATCGAGCCTCAGCTGGTGCGGAGCGTGGCGGTCATCGGCGACATCCACGGCGATCTGGAGAGCCTGGTGCATATCCTGACGCAGCATGAGGTGCTCAACGCAGACAGAATCATTTTCCTGGGCGATTACGGCGATCGGGGCGAGGCAAGCGTGGAGGTATACTATGTGCTCGTACGGTTAAAGCTGGCTGCGGGGCGAGCGGAACGCGTGCTCCTGCTGCGGGGCAACCACGAAGGCCCCCCGGATCTGCACTTCCGGCCCCATGAGCTGCCCTACTTCTTCACCGAGAAATACGGTGCGCAGGGTATGGACCTCTACCGTGCCGTCAAAGCGTTGTGGGCGCTCTTACCCTTTGCGGTCCTGATGATCGGCAGGTATCTGATGCTCCACGGCGGCGTTCCGGTCGGGTTGGCTTCGCTCGACGAGATCGCGTACGCGCATGAAGCGTATCCCGAGACGAGCGTCTTGCAAGAGCTCTTGTGGAATGATCCACTCGATGGGCAAGGCTGTTGCGAATCGTTCCGCGGTGCCGGCAAGCTCTTTGGCGAGGATGTTACTGATGCAGTGCTGCGGCTGGCAGGCGTGAAGACCTTGATCCGGAGCCATGAGCCGTGTGAAGGTGTCCAGGTACGCCAGGGCGGGCGGATTTTAACGCTCTTCTCACGCACCGGGGCGCCCTATTATAACCAGCGTGCCGCGTATCTGCTGCTCGATGAGTCATCGATACGCGAGCCAAAGGATGCGAACGAGCTCGCGCGCATGGCGCACTTTATACCGACCTCTTCGGGTCGGGGATCGGAGCTGAACCGCTGACGCTCCGAGCGGAAAAAAGAAGTAGGGTACTGAAGTATGCAACAACTGGTGAAGCGGGATACGAGGAAGCAGACCATGCCGGCTGAGGTGGACGAGAAGGATCTGGACGTGGAAAGCAGAGCGCAGAAAGCGATCGCGGATAAAAAGGCGCTCGTTGAATTGTTAGCGGGCATACTCGCCACGCAAGAGGAGATTCGGTACCCCAGTTTCAAGGCCCTGCTCCGCATCAGCGAGGAGCACCCCGAGCTGCTCTATCCACACTGGGAGTATTTCGCAGGGCTGCTCGAAAGCAAAAATACCTACCTGAAATACCAGGCGATTTACCTCATCGCGAGCCTCACCAGGGTGGATACCGAGCACAAATTCGAGCGGCTGTTCGAGTCCTATTTCGGGCTGCTCAACGATAAGAGCATTATTCCTGCAGCACATGCCGCTCGCAACGCCGGCAAGATCGCCCGGGCAAAACCGGGTCTGCAAACGCGGATCACCGATCGATTGTTACGAATCGACGAGACCGAGCACGAGGCGGATCGTAAAGACCTGATAAAGAGCTACGTGATCGAAGCGTTCAGCGAGTTCTTTGACGAGGCCGAGGACAGGGCGATGATCCTGGCATGGGTCCGCAAGCAGGTGGCGAGCTCCAGTCCGAAGACGCGCAAGCAAGCGAAGGAATTCCTCAAGAAGTGGGAACCGTAACTCTCATTCCACGGAGGGAGTTAAAGCATCGGAGCATGAATGCCTTAGAAGTACTCCCGATATTCAGGTGGGAACTCGACGACACCGGCAAGGCCCGGTTAAGTATATCCCAGGAATCGTGATCTACCGCCGTTCCAATTCCTTGAGCAGGGTCTTTCTAAAGTCTCTCAAGATGGGCCAGTAGCTTCGAGGCAGGAACAGCTTCAATTCGGTACTCACCGTTTGGTCATCTAGCTTCTTGACTTCTTCCAGCAGGTTCGCTCTGTGTGCCGCCACGATTTTCCTTGACATGCCCTTTCTCAGTATGAAATAGAGGTCAAAGAAATCTCTCGACTTCTTGCGGTCAAGAAGCGCTCTCATCTTCTCCAGTACCAGTTGATCCTCATGAAGAGCAATCACGAGATACGGTGGCATAAAGGGATTGGTAATCAGTACCGCTTCCGCTTGTACTGCTCCCGATCTCAATGACACGTTGAGGAGTATGCGGGTTGTCCAATCGCCAGCCGTGCCCTCGAGAATGGCGAGATAGCCGCCTGAGGTCGTTTTTGACTCGCTCAGGCTCATGCTCACCCCTTCGCGATTCACCTCGATCAGGGTGTCTTCGATGAGCTCTTCCAGGTCGCGTTCGATTGCGCGAGTGCTGGAGAAATCAAGATCTTCAGAATAGCGCGGGCTTTGATAGAGTAACCGTAACGCAGTCCCCCCCTTGAACAGCACGGCTTCTGACGCATTCTGGTGATAGAAATAACAGAGGAACAGGTTCTGAAGGTATTCTCGGACAACGTTCAGTTCAGTGGTCTGGTTCTTCAGTGCGAATTCCTTAATACTCGCTGAGGATATCATGCTGCACCCATCTGGAAAAAGACGCTCGTCTAAATACTTCCGTACTGGCTACGATTTCCTGGTGGTTCAGCCCTTTGAGGTCGAGCCGTTCGTTAAGGGGCTTCTTACCCAGGTTGACGAGATACAGGTAATCAACCACCGCCTTCTCAGGAGAGGCCAGCAGAATCACCTCACCACCCATCCTCGTTGGCGCATAGCCAGTATACGCGCATTCTTTGATTTTGTGATAGATGAACGCTTTCCCGGCCACCGCAAAGTTCCTCGTCGGTTTCGTGGAGGCCGCGGTCACCGCATAAACGGTTTCGGGGATTAGCCCATAGTAGCTCAACGCGGATTCGAACGAGACGTATGATGGCCGGTAAAGCCTATTTGAGAGGGCGAATGAGCTGGGCGAGTTGTCCGTGACGATGTACATTCCTTGTTTTAACCGGGTGAGCAAACCTCGTTGAGCGTATCGCTCAAGAAGCTTCTGTGCCGCTGTCTCAGATAGCTCCATCACTCTTCTGAATTCTGAGACGGTAAAGATGGCTATCCCTTTCGCCTCAAGCCGCTTCTCGATCGCTTGCCATTTCATCTTTCGTACATTTATGGTCGATTCCTGAATTAGTAATTGGACCGTGCACTATAAATAGCCGCCACGCCGACCGGAACGTCGCCGTGGAGCATCTGCAGGTAGGCCTTTACAGGCCGTTTAGATACTCCGGGGGAAACCGGACGACACCGC
>Ga0209610_1000896_pt1 | contig 15501 bp, 12 predicted proteins | sample LakKivw275mmetaG_FD_184137 | JGI IMG/M metagenome (GOLD analysis project Ga0209610, IMG submission 184137) | Anoxic lake water microbial communities from Lake Kivu, Rwanda to study Microbial Dark Matter (Phase II) - Lake Kivu water 275m metaG... | ecosystem: Environmental > Aquatic > Freshwater...
GTGGTTAGCTTTGCCCACCCGCAAGTAGCTGATACGCGACGTTAGGTCTAAATTTTCTTAAAAACGTTAATTAAAATTTAATGAAGTAAAAAGTTGTATAAATAGACGTAACCCATGAGGAGGTTTTACCATGAAGGCAAAATTGAGCTGTTGGTTTGCGCTTGTTGCTATTTTTCTGGTATCTGCCGATTGTTTGGCGCAGGCGGAGATTGCCGCCAAGCTGACACCTGAAGCCATTAATGCTCGCATTAAAGAGCTGCGGATGGGCGAGATTATCGTTACTACCAAACCCGGCGCAACCGTCGAGATCAAACAAGTGCGTCACGAATTCAAATTCGGTACGGCAATCGCCAATTCGGTTGTCGAGCAGCACCCGAATGCGATGTCCGCTCAAGATCGCCAAATGTATCTCAAGATATTGCAAGAGAATTTTAACTATGCCGTCCATGAAAATGCCTTGAAATGGTATGATTGTGAGGTCAAAAAGGATTCGGTAGATTATTCAACCGCGGATCGGATTTGGGAGATTTGTAACGAGCTGCAGATCCCGATGCGCGGACATTGCATTTTCTGGGAGAAGGATAAATATGTCATGGACTGGCTGAAAGAATTGAACAATGATGAGCTGCGCGGCAAGGTAATCAGCCGGGCAGTGGATGTCACCCGCCATTTCAAAGGTCGGATTAGCGAATTCGATTTAAACAATGAAATGATCAATGGCGACTTTTTCCGCCGCCGACTCGGTTACGGCATCATCAACGAAATGGCATTTGCCGCCAAAGTTGGCAATCCGGACATTTCGCTGTATGTCAATGATTACGGAATTCTGGTTGAGGGTAACTACAATGCTGCTTCTTATATCATGCAAATTGAGAATTTGCTCAAAAATGGTGTGCCGATTAATGGTATCGGTTGCCAGGCGCATACGATTACCTCGGATGAAGTTAGTTCGACCGGATTGCCAACCTCTACCCCGGAACGTTTTCAAAGGACTCTCGATCGGCTGGCGGTCTTCAATTTGCCGATTAAGATTACCGAATGTCTTTTCACCGCCGATAAAGAGGAAGACGCCGGCGAGCTGCTCAAGGTGTACTTTCCGATCTGCTTTGCCCATCCTAAGGTAGAGGCGATTTTGATGTGGGGCTTTTGGGCGGGTGACCACTGGCAACCGCATACCGCCATGTGGCGCAAAGACTGGACGCCGACTCCACAGGCTTTAGCCTATCGCGATTTAGTTTTCAGTCAATGGTGGACGCAGGTTTCGGGCAAGGCTAATGCGAAAGGGGAATATAAAACGAACGCATTCTATGGGGATTATCAGGTAATCTCAAACGGCAAGACCAAAAACGTAACTTTGAGCAAAAAAGACAAGTCAATTCGAGTTGCTTTTTAATATCATTTGGAGATGTAAAAATTCGATTTGTCGTAGCAGTTGCCGCTGATGTGAGGAAATCGGTGAGTATATTTAAGGAGATAAAGTCATGGTTAAATATACTGATGACGAAAAAGATATTTTTGAATCCTACGAAAATGATGAGTGGCAATCTTCTTCAAATTTAAAAAAAGATAAGCAGAAGTATAGTCAAATCGCAAGGAATACGATTTTAAAGAATAAAAGAATCAATATCAGAATTTCGGAACGCGATCTGACAAAATTGAAATCTAAATCGGTAGAAGAAGGAATGCCTTATCAGACGCTGGTATCCAGTATTTTACATAAGTATATTTCGGGAAAATTGATTGAGCAGAATTGATATCAATGATCTTATTAGTAAGATTGTAATACTGGCTCTTATCCCTATAATATCCTTTCTAAGTTGTCAGAAGGATTCGGCTCCGACCAAACCGCCGGACCAGACCGTGCCAATTAAAAAAAGTCCCAAACGTGGTCTTGCCTACGATTTGACCGAGCCGGCTGATTTCGATACGCTTAAAAGTGGCGTTTCCTGGTGGTATAATTGGTCCTTTAAAACCGATGCTCCGGCAGATTATTACGCTGATTATCAAATGGAATTTGTACCCATGCTCTGGGGCGGGAACAGCACGAGCGATTTTACGCAGCTGAAATATTTTATTCTCAATCATCCTGAAATAAAATACCTGTTAGTGTTGAACGAGCCCAATTTGACCGATCAGGCTAACCAGACTCCGGCGCAGGCGGCAGCGGAGTGGCTGAAGTATGAACAGGTCATAGACGAGCTTGCCGCACAGCAACGCACTATCTATCTGGTTGGACCAGCCCTGACCTGGGGCACGATGGCGAAATACTCGGACCCGGTGGTCTGGCTCGATGCTTTTTATACCGCTTACAAATCCGCCAATGCCGGCAGAGAGCCGCAAATTGACTACCTAACTTTCCACTGGTACGACTACGGTCTTGCCGCCCAACTCGACCGCCTGAAAAAATACGGCAAGCAAATCTGGGTAACCGAGATGGCAAACTGGAATGCGCAGATTAATTCCTATGCCAAACAGGCTGAACAGATGGCGCAAATGGTTGCCATTTGTGAAAGCCGCGACGATGTTTTCAGGTATGCCTGGTTTATCGGGCGTGGCACTTATCCCGATAACAGGTATACCTATTTATTCAATCCCAATCCCGGTCAACTAACTGCGCTGGGTAGTTTGTATATCAGTTTACCGTATGCAGAATGAGTCAATGTTTTTATTACAAATATTTGATGATAGTAAATCCATTCATTTTGCCACATCATTTTTTAATCTGATACATTGGGCAACCAAAAAGTAGATTTTTACTATCTAATCAATAAGCAAAAACCTAACAGAAGGTCAAAGATGTTGAATATTACAAAGGAACGCTTAGTGGTTTGTCTGGGTGCCAGCATCATGCGTGGGCAAGTCAGCAGTAACTTTATCGAGGTTCTAGCAGAACGGATGAAAGAGGATGGCTATCGTTTTGTAAACCAGGGTGTTGCCGGTTACGAGGCGTATAATGTGTTAATCCACCTGGACTCTGCCATTAATCTTAAACCTGATTATGTCGTTATCCTGGTCGGAACAAATGATGTTGCTGCCACCTTGAATCCCAGGACTGCCCGATTATCACGCCTGACCAAGAAACTTCCCCAACCACATTCCGTCCAGTTCTACCGCGATAATATCCTTCAAATTGTCAGGACATTGAAAGAGAACACATCGGCTAAAATCGGATTAATATCACTGCCTGTTTTAGGTGAAGACCTGGAATCACTTCCAAACCAGCGCATTCGGGAGTATAACGCGATCCTCAGAAGAATTGCGGAACAGGAACAGATTAAGTATCTGCCGGTATATGAACGCCAGGAAGAGTACTTAAAGAATAGTCAATCCAAGGCAGGACGCCCATTTGAAGGTGGGCTTAGACCTTCACTTACGTTATTATTGCGACACTATGTACTCAGGCAAAGTTTTGACACGATATCCCAAAAGAATGGATATGCGTTGGTCACCGATGGGATCCATCTTAATAGTCAGGGCGCAGCCTTTATTGCAGATGAGATAGAGTTATTCCTGCGCGGAGGTTATTAAAAAACAGGAGCAGATAATTAAGCCAATCAAGTTTGTTCTCATTAATCCGACATCTCCCATCTGGCGGGTCCATAGTAGAGAACGTCCGCGCCAATCCCGCTTGTTCCGGTTTTCCATGCTGCCCAGCCTCTACGTTGCAGCCTCGATGCCCGCTTATGTGGAAACGCAGATAATTGATGAAGACGTCCAACCGATTGACTTTGATATGGCTGCCGATCTGATTGGGCTCTCATTTATGACTTACAACGCCCCGCGGGCTTATGAAATTGCCGACTTCTTCCGGACGAAAAAAGGCAAGCCGGTGATTATGGGAGGCTATCATCCGACCTTTATAGTGCCCAACAACCGATTCGATATGTTCTTGCATGCGCTGCAACAGGATTTCACGGTCAGCCGGATTGCCGTTAGCATCCTGAAAAACCCAATCCGGCGTTTGCTGGTTCCAGACCAGAGTATGTCCTACCAGGAACATTCCTTTTTGCCGGCCAAAGTCTACAAAAGTGTCAGCGGGGCCAAAGTTATAGAGGCCCGGTTCGGGCTGGACTTTTTCCCATTTCAGTACGTTTTCCGGTGTGAGGCTATTGAAATGTTTTTCAATCAGCGGAATTGACCGACGGTCATATCCGGCAACCTGAAGATCGTTTACGGCGACGCCAATCAGGAAATAATCTTTGAATGCTTCTTTCAGGGCAATTTGCGGGGCGTAACCGCAACTCCGAATCAGCGTGCTCAATACCAACCCGATCAGTAATAGGGTTTTTTCCTGAGATTTTACTGATTTCATACCGCCTCCCGAACTTTAACTGGGTTTAAAATTATTTCGGTGCATAGGGAAAGGAAAGTTTTTGGTAATAGTCCAGCGAATGCGCCGGCTTTTCCAGGCGGGCTGGCAGCGGGCGCTGAGCATGGCTTTGAAAATAGAGCACACAGGCATCGCGCCACCAATGGGCTTCTTTGACCTGGATCTGGAGCAGCTGCCGGACATGCCCGAATATTTCAGGATCAATTTTTCCCTGCAATGAATTCCAGTCGGCGAGCGTTGTGCCGACATTGGCGGCGCCAATATAGTAATAATGACAGAGTTCGTCCCAGAGTGTTTTACCGGATCGCATGGTATGGTTCCAGCCCGGATGATGAAACCAGAGCAGGTAGGTATCGGGACATTCAGCGAGTGATCCGAATTTGTCAGCCACCGGTTTGTGGTACTGACTGACGGCATCGCTGCCTCTGCTTGTCCGGTCGAAGCCGATGCCATATCGGTCTGCTTTATGGTAGTAGACGGAAGTCCAGTCGTCGCGATGTTTATCCTTGATCCAGGGTGCGGGGCCGTAGTGATGGTCCCAGCCCATGATATGATGCAAACCCAGGGGGGTCATATAGTTGACTGTATTTTCCCGCGAATCCAGCATTATTTTTTTTATCGTGCCGATAACGACCGGGTCGGAGGACAGAGTCATCCGAATCCATTCATCGGCGATAACGGCCGAAGAAAGTTCGTGATTCCAGGCAAGCCGGCCGAAAGCGTACAAGTTTGCCTGTCCGAACAGGTGGCCGGTCCAGTTGCGGTCGGTACCGGTATTGGCAACACCGGCGATTCCGGAAATAACATGCTGCTCCAGTGAACCGTCAATTACCGTGGCTACCGTCGAGCCACTACCGTGGGCATAGGTGTCGGCAGCCAGAACCTCTTCGAACAGAGGGCCCAGATAGACCAGGTGAGTGCTGAAACCCAGGTATTCCTGGGTTATTTGGAATTCCATCATCAGCGGGGTTTGCGGCATTCCCCCAAACAAGGGATGAAAAGGCTCGCGGGGTTGAAAATCGATGGGCCCGTTTTTTACCTGCACCAGGACATTATCTCTGAACTGCCCGTCCAATGGTTTGAACTTGTTATATGCCTGTTTGGCGCGATCTTCTTTATTGTCTGCATCGTAGACGAAAGCCCGCCACATTACAATGCCACCATGGGGCTTAAGTGCATCTGCAAGAAGGTTAGCTCCATCGGCGTGACTGCGACCGTAACCCTGCGGACCGGGTTGCCCTTCGGAATTGGCTTTGACCAGAAAACCACCGAAATCGGGGATCATCTGGTAAATTTCATTAACCTTTGTCTGCCACCATTTTTGCACATCCGGATTCAGGGGATCGGCATTTGTCAGACCGCCAATCTCCACCGGGGCGCTGAATTTGATTGACAGATAAACTTTCAGACCATAGGGGCGAAACACTTTTGCCAGGGCGGCTACTTTTTCGAGATACAGCGGAGTCAGGATCAACGGATTGGCGTTGACATTATTCAGAACCGTACCATTGATCCCGAGTGAAGCGTTGGCTCGGGCATAGTCGTTGTAGTAGGTGTGGATATAGCTGGGCAATTTATGCCAGTCCCAGAGTGAAAAGCCGGCATATCCCCGCTCGACCGTGCGATCCAGGTTGTCCCAGTGATTCAGCAGACGGAGCTGAATGTGGGGTTTTTCCGTGATGTAAAGCCGGGTGATGTTTTGTCCGGTCTGCAACAGGCGGAGAAAGTGAAAAATACCGTACAAGACTCCGGTCTCCTCCCGGGCGGTAATAATAATTGATACATTTCCGTCAAGTCTGACGGTTCGGATCAGGTAGCCCTCCCGGCCCAAGTCTTCCCATTCCGATGTTCCGGTCAATATTAAGCTGTACCCCAAAAACTGGACAGTAAGTTAAGGTGAAAAAACATAACTTAATACCAGAAAGGGAACAGCATGAAACATCGGAGATTTAGTGCAGAATTCAAGACAAAAGTTGCCATTGAAGCGATCCGAGGATTTAAGACGCTTAATGAACTGTCTTCAGAATATGAAGTTCATCCGAACCAAATCAGTAATTGGAAGAAACAGTTATTAACCCAGGCGTCCCAGATATTCAAAGACCGACAAAATGGAGATAGTAATCAAGGAGACAAGAAGGTTGAGAAATTATATCAGGAGATCGGTCAACTTCAGGTGGAGTTGAACTGGTTAAAAAAAAAGACCGGATTTATCAGTTAAAATGAGACGCCAAATGATTAATTCCGATAATACCGTCCTATCAATAAGCGTTCAATGCCGATTGTTAGAATTATCGCGGTCCAGTTATTATTATCAATTGCAGCCTGAGAGCGAATTGAATCTGTATCTGATGGATCTTATTGACCAACAATATACGAATCGTCCGTTTTATGGCGCCCGACAGATGACCGAAATGCTACGAAGACAGGGATACTGGGTAAATCATAAACGAGTAAAACGCCTAATGCGTAAAATGGGAATAATAGCCATCTATCCCAAACCCCATACCAGTGTCAAAGATGACGGCCATAAAGTTTATCCATATTTATTGAGGGATTTACCGATCATTTATCCCAATCAGGTATGGTGTGCTGATATTACATATGTTCGAATGCATCAAGGATTCTTGTATCTGATAGCCATTATGGATTGGTTCAGCCGATATGTTCTTTCTTGGGAATTGTCTAATACTTTGGATGTTAATTTTTGTCTGGAAGCATTAGAACAAGCCTTGAGAATTGCAAAACCGGAAATATTCAACACCGATCAGGGATGTCAATTTACCAGTAATCCCTTTACAAGTCTGCTTATAAAGAATAATATTCGGATCAGTATGGATGGACGCGGCAGGGCATTTGATAATATTTTTATTGAACGCCTCTGGAGAACAGTCAAATATGAGGAGATTTATCTTCATGACTATCGGGATGGTATTGAAACCTACTTAGCTTTAGAAAAATATTTCAGATTTTACAATGAAGAAAGATTCCATAGTTCGCTTGACTACAAAACACCTGCTGAAGTATATTATGCCCAAGAAAGTCAGAAACAAATCACAACAGTGAACTCAGTTTTAGAAAATATTTAAATGAATAATTCCACCTTAAATTCACTCAATTACTGTCCAAAGATTGGGGTACACTTAAATATTACACCATCCGGTAGGTTTTGACCGACACAGGCAATCAGGCAGCCTTTCCGGGGTTTGGTCAGGGCGGGTATCTTTTTTCCTAATAATCCGTTCAGGCCCGTTTCAAGTTCGGCGCGGACAGCAGTCATGGTTTCGGATTCGCCGATGACCAGCCAGCCGCGGATGAGATTCTGATATTCTTTTCCTAATTGCGAATAGGGTATCCGGTCGTATTTCAGCCACAGGCGGTAACCGTCATCGGCTTTCAGAATGCCGTTCAAGCAAAGAAAAAGGACAATTGTTAATCGGATCAATTTTTAACTCCTGAAATGATAAAGTTCAATAAATTTTGAAACGGTTCAATATAAATTACAAAAACCGATAAAGTCAATGATTTAATCTCCTGAATTCGGTGAATCTGAATATACCCGTCATTTTGTGACGGTAGGAATCAGGGCTGATGCGGGACTATTCTTTTCGTCGTTTGACCATCAAAAAGGTCAATGTTGGCCGGGTTCAGGTAAATATCCAGGTATTGCTGTGCGGCTAATTTTTCATCGAACTGATGACAGACGCAGGTGATGCTCTGGGTGTCCTTTTTCAGGTAGAGAATAGTGGCGTTGCCCAGCGGTTCCAGTAACTCCAGCTCCGCCTGAATTTTGATGAAAGGCTGGGCCGGTGCAAGGGTCGTCAGATTTTCCGGGCGGATTCCAATTACGACATCCTTGCCGGGATTATTGAGCAGATACTCCCGGTATTCCGGTAACAGGGGCAGCTCCAGTGCCAGGGCGTCGGAGCGGAGGGTTTGATCTGGAGCTATCACGGTACGGATAAAATTCATGGCAGGACTGCCGATAAAACCGGCGACGAAGAGATCGGCCGGTTCGCGGTAAACATTAAGCGGCGTATCCAGCTGGTGAATTATGCCGTCTTTCATGACGGCAATCCGGTCACCCATGGTCATGGCTTCGACCTGATCATGGGTGACATAGACCATGGTAATCTGCAGCTGCTGGTGTAACTTTTTTATTTCGGCCCGCATTTGCAGGCGTAGTTTGGCGTCCAGGTTCGATAGCGGTTCATCAAACAGAAAGACCTGCGGTTTGCGGACGATGGCGCGTCCCAGGGCAACCCGCTGGCGCTGACCGCCGGATAATTGTTTTGGTTTGCGGTTCAGCAGGGGACCGATTTCCAGGATGTCGGCCGCCTCCTGTACCCGTTCCCGGATTTTTTCCCGGGAATATTTTCGTAATTTCAGGCCAAAGGCCATATTATCGTAGACCGTCATATGGGGATAGAGCGAATAATTCTGAAACACCATGGAAATATCGCGATCTTTGGGTGGAAGGGCATTAACCAGCTTATCGGCAATAAAAATTTTACCGGCAGATGCTGTTTCGAGTCCTGCAATCAGGCGTAGGGTAGTACTTTTACCACATCCCGACGGTCCTACCAGAACCAGGAATTCTGCGTCATTGACGGTCAGATTCAGGTTTTCGATCACAGGCTGATGCGGGTCGTAAAACTTGGACACATTTTTTAATTCAATTCGAGCCATTGTTACCTTGTGTTTAGTTTAGAATTATCGAATTTTTCCTGATTTGGGTGATCCGACAGGCCAGATCAAGTTCACCGGAGGCGATAATATAGTAGTCATCCATTTCTTCGATACCGGTGGTAAAGACGACGCCGTTAAGGTAGATCCGATCCGTCAGGTGCCTGGTTAAAGAGTCGTTTGCTTCCAGGACAGGTGCCCGGTCATTGAGCGTAATGATTTTTGTCGGGTCCTTGATGTCTGCCATGGCGGCATAGGTGCGGTAACAGCCGATTGGTCCACATTTATCAACCCCATGAAAAAGGATTAGCCAACCCTTTGCAGTCTTGATCGGTGGCGCCCCGCCACCCAGTTTTAGTGAGATAGGTGAATTAAGACGGGCGCGAATATAGGGTTCATCCAGGGGCTTCCAGTGCAGTAGATCGGGCGACTCGGCAAGATTGATCGACGTGCCCGGCAGATATGCCGAATCACCGGGAACTGTAAAGTACAACTCACCCAGCGGCCGGGTCAGAGCGTAATATTTTCCATTGATTTTTCCCGGGAAAAGGACCATGTCTTTATTCTGGTGATCCATGATAATTCCCAGGAGAGTGTAATCAAGCCCGTTGACCGAATGATATAAGGTCGTCGAGTGTCTTTCCGAACTCACCGAGCAGGTGGTCATATAGTAATCGTCGCTAATCCGGCTGATGCGTGGGTCTTCGATTCCGTATTCCTGATAACTGGTCAGGGGTTCGATGATTTTATCATAATGTATATTAATTATCCGCAACCCGTCGGGACTCAATTCCACCGGTAAAAGCCAGGAGAATGAGGTCAGTCCAAAAACCTTCAGATGATCGTATTCCAGGAAGCGGAACTTGCGCGGATCGCTGGTATCGAGTTGATATGTCGGATGTTCTTCGATCACATAGCCTTTGTCCGGCGACCAGCGAATAAAGCGAAATTTACCCTCTTTAATGGGTTCACGGATCGATTCGGCTACTCTGATAATGAGCAAAAGATTACCGTTGGGCAGGCGGGTCAGCCCGGGATTGAAAGTACCCAGAATGAAGGTGTCCAGCCCCGTATTGTTGTGAATTGGCCGCCGGTTTACGGGGATATCGTCGGGGGCGAAAATAATGAGATCGTTAAGATAGGCAGATCTGTTCACGGTATTCTCTGAATTTGAGTTAAAATAAAGCATACGACTTTACGAAACCATGAAAAATATTGTCGTAAAAATTTATTTAGTGACAAAAAGCTTGACAAAGATAGCATGATAAAATATATTAAAACGTTTCGGTAAATCAAATGATAAATTTAGGAAGTCAGTTTTAAGAGGAAATTCAATGGCGACTACAATCAAAGATATTGCCGGAAAAGCGGGAGTTTCCATCTCGACGGTCTCGCTGGTGTTGAATCAGAAAGGCTATGTCGCACCGGACACCCGGCAAAAAATCCAGGCTGCGATCGATGATTTGAATTACCGGCCTTTGCATTCAGCCCGGAAACTGGCGCGGCAACAGACGGGAAATTTTGGGTTTATTCTCTGGGAAGGTCATTTTTCCGAGGTTGAAATGTTTTATAGTCAGGTCTTTCTGGGGATGGAATATGCGGCCCGTAAAAACGACTATTATATCCTGCTGACCACGGTTAAGGAAGAGTTTGACCCGAAGGAGGACTTGCCGCGTTTTCTAAAATACCGGGATGTGGATGGGGTCGCCCTGGCCGGACGGGTGCCTGAATCACTGATTCGCTACCTGGACTATCAACACATTCCCTTTGTACTGATTGATTATGAAATTCCCGGTGAAAATTATAGTTGTGTCAAAATTGACAATTACAATGGTGCTTTCCGGGCGGTTGATTACCTGATCCGGCAGGGGCGTCAAAAAATCGCTTTTGTAGGCGGCACTTTTTTCCATCCGTCCATTAAAGAGCGACACCGGGGTTACCGGGAAGCGCTTCTTAAGCACGGGCTGAATCATTCCGAGTATGAGAAATACAGTTATTGTGAGAATGTTGAAACATCCCGGGCGATTGGAGAAAAAGGCGCTAAGTACCTGCTGGAGAAATTCCCGGAGATTGATGCTATTTTCAGTTGTAATGATACCACGGCAATGGGAGTGATCAGCGGGATTCAAAAGATGAATAAAAAAATTCCGGGAGATATTGCGGTATTTGGTTTTGATGATATTCCTACCGCCGAATTCAGTACGCCCCGCCTGTCAACAGTCAGGGTGCCGAAACTGGAAATTGGTAAAGAGGCGTACAAATTATTGTATGAATTAACCGAACATCCGCAGATGGCGCACCAGTCCCGGACTATTTCTGTAGATATTGTGATTCGTGAGAGTAGTAACTGATAATAGAGAGCAGGTAGCAGAATTGTTATTTAAGGATCAGCAGGGAAAAGCGATTTTCGGATTGGGTGTGAATTACTGGCCATCATCGGCGGCGTTGAATATGTGGACGGAGTGGCGCCCGGAAGAGATTAGTGACGATATTCGGCGTATGCGGTCGCTGGGAATGAACTGCTGCCGCCTGTTTCTGTATCTGCCGGCGTTCATGCCTCTGCCGGGCCGGGTTGACGATGTAATGCTTGAGCGGTTGCATTACGTTCTGGATCAATTTGCCGCTGCCGGACTGGGCGCGTTGCCGACTTTTATCGTTGGCCACATGTCTGGTGAAGACTGGGATGTGAGCTGGCGGAAAGGGCGGAATTTTATCACAGACCCGGAGGTCATGGCAATTACGAGGGATTATATTCTCCAGGTTGTCAGAGATTGCAGGGCAAATCCGGCAATTAGCGGCTGGCTCCTTTCCAATGAGTTACCCAATTATATAGGTAATCAGGCAGCGGATGATGTGGAAAGCTGGGTTCGGACGATGATAACTGCCATCAGACAGGAGGATCCCCGGCGACCGGTCAGTATCGGTGATGGCGCCTGGTCACCGGAAGTACTCGGTAAACCGTCAGGTTTCTGGCTGCGCAAGCTGAATACCATCCAGAATTTTGTCGGGTTACACTATTATCCGCGGGGGTTGAGTCCCTGGCGGCACAGTTTCACAACGGCTTTTCAGCTCTGCCTCGCCCGGGAATGGCAGCGGCCGGTTATCGTCGAAGAATTCGGTACATCTACAACGCTCTGTTCTGAAAAAAATCAGGCGCATTATTACCGAACAGTCTTTTATAGTGCTCTTATAAACGGAGCCCAGGGAGTGTTAAGCTGGTGTCTGAATGATTTTGATTTCACCGACCGGCGACCATATTCACATCATACATATGAGGAACGGTTTGGGATTGTCAGAGCCGATAAATCACTGAAACCGGCGGCGGCTGAATTTGGCCGTTTTGCCCGGACACTGGAGAAAATGGCGCTGGAAAAGTGTTCACCACTGCAAGCGCCGGCGGGATTATTGATTCCTTCAAATTATTATTATCAGTATCCCTATCAGTTTCAGCCGGAATTTCAGGAGTGGTACGAACTTTACCTGGAAACGTTTTGTTTGCTGAAAAGAGCCAATCTGAACGTCAGGATGCTTTTTGAACCGGCCCAGGAGCTGGGAAACGACGGATGCTATTCCCATGAGTTGCAGCTGGAGCCTGGGGAAACACCGGTTCTTTTTGTTCCCCGGATGAAGGTTATGACCAAACCGATGCGGGTTAAGTTGGAGCGATATGTTAACGACGGGGGAATCCTGTATTTCAGTTTTGCCAATGACAGCTGGGTGTTGGACTGGCATAAACTGGCCGGGATCGAGATGGACTGTAAATTTGGAGTTCCGGATTTTTACCCGAGTGATTTTCTCGATGTCCTGGTAAAAGAAGACTGGGGTGATTTTAAACAGGGGCAGCAATTTCGGATACCTTTATTGAATAACAATCCGGAATACGGATATTGCCGGGTTATTTCCGGTTCAACCCGTGTGATTCTGGAAACCCGGTCGGGTGCGCCTTTCCTGACCGAACGGCAGTTAGGCCGGGGAAAGATTTATTTCTGCATGTTTCCGATTGAGATGCTGGCGCTGGCCAGCCAGGCGGATGAATGGAAAGGGGATCTTGGCCGTATTTACCGCTCGATATTTAATACAACGGTTTCCGCAGCGGAATTTGTGATAAAAGGCGATGGTCTTGAATTGGGAGTCTGGCAAGCGGGCAACCGCTTCGAATTGTTAATTGTGAACCATGCCTGGGAATCCCGCAATTGCCTGCTGACCGTCAATTTACCACGTTGGGAGATTGAGCAGGCAGACAAAGTATATCAAAAGACCGGTCAAAATACGCTTGAAATATTGTTAGAATGCAAGGAAATATGTCATCTGACATTTATTCAACCATAACATGTGTTAAATGAATAACACAAAGGAGGAGAAATGAAGAAAGTAGTTGCTATGATGCTGGGAGTGATGATTTGCGGCGGATTGATATTTGCGCAAAACATCCTAACAAATCCTGGATTTGAGGATTTGACGCCGTCGTTTTGGGAGCCTTTGAACGGGACCTTTGGAACGGAATTGGGCGTTGGGACGGACACGGCGACGAACGTACTGAACGGTTTTCGTTCGTTCAAGATTACGAAGAGCGCAGCCACGAGCGCCATTGTGGGCTGGAAGTCCTGGGACAATGCGAATCTGTACTGGAACAACGCGGGCAGTGGTACCTTTTCAATCAATGCGGCGATTAAGACGGTTGGAGTGAATACTAGTCCAGCGAATGATGATGCGAAGATCGGCGTATTATTTGAGTTCAAGACTGCTGCCGGAGTAGAATTATCTTCGGGGACGCTTTGGGCTGATCAGACCGCCGCGGATAAGGACTGGGAGTCTTTGAGTGACATAGTGATTCTGAGTGAAGCGCCGGAGCAGGTATTTGTGACCCTATTCATGGGCAAGAACGCCACGGGGACGGTCTACTTTGATAATGTGGATTGCAACACTTCGGACAGTTGGACAATGGGCGTTTTCAATGGTGGCGCTGAGGATGTCGCCGGCTGGATGGACTGGTACGGTGGCAACGGTAACTACACGCGGATAACGGATGAGGAGGCTCATACGGGTAGTTATTCGGTAATAATGTATCAGGATGATGACCTGAGTACTGATCAGAGTGAGTTGGTCTACTATTCGCAGCCCTATCCGATAGAAGCGGGCGCCTGGTACAAGGTCGGGGCCTGGGTTAAGACGGAGAAGGTCAACACGACGGATATGGGTGAATTCACGTATGTGAGCACAGAGAATGTAGATGGCGGCATCAACATCTGTTTCTTTACCCATGGTGGGAATATTGAGACCTCGTGGAGCGATCAGGGTGATCGTTTTATCTATGTTGATCAGCGTGACAGCACGACGGGCTGGCGGCATTATGAGGCGGTCCATCAGGCGCAGGACGACGCGACGGGCATTTCGGTGCGGGCGCGGTTTAACAACTGGGTGACCGGCACCGCCTACTTCGACGACTTCAGCGTGGAAAAGATTGTAGTGAAAGGCGATAACATTATTAGCAATCCTGGATTTGAGGATTTGACGCCGTCGTTTTGGGAGCCTTTGAACGGGACCTTTGGAACGGAATTGGGCGTTGGGACGGACACGGCGACGAACGTACTGAACGGTTTTCGTTCGTTCAAGATTACGAAGAGCGCAGCCACGAGCGCCATTGTGGGCTGGAAGTCCTGGGACAATGCGAATCTGTACTGGAACAACGCGGGCAGTGGTACCTTTTCAATCAATGCGGCGATTAAGACGGTTGGAGTGAATACTAGTCCAGCGAATGATGATGCGAAGATCGGCGTATTATTTGAGTTCAAGACTGCTGCCGGAGTAGAATTATCTTCGGGGACGCTTTGGGCTGATCAGACCGCCGCGGATAAGGACTGGGAGTCTTTGAGTGACATAGTGATTCTGAGTGAAGCGCCGGAGCAGGTATTTGTGACCCTATTCATGGGCAAGAACGCCACGGGGACGGTCTACTTTGATAATGTGGATTGCAACACTTCGGACAGTTGGACAATGGGCGTTTTCAATGGTGGCGCTGAGGATGTCGCCGGCTGGATGGACTGGTACGGTGGCAACGGTAACTACACGCGGATAACGGATGAGGAGGCTCATACGGGTAGTTATTCGGTAATAATGTATCAGGATGATGACCTGAGTACTGATCAGAGTGAGTTGGTCTACTATTCGCAGCCCTATCCGATAGAAGCGGGCGCCTGGTACAAGGTCGGGGCCTGGGTTAAGACGGAGAAGGTCAACACGACGGATATGGGTGAATTCACGTATGTGAGCACAGAGAATGTAGATGGCGGCATCAACATCTGTTTCTTTACCCATGGTGGGAATATTGAGACCTCGTGGAGCGATCAGGGTGATCGTTTTATCTATGTTGATCAGCGTGACAGCACGACGGGCTGGCGGCATTATGAGGCGGTCCATCAGGCGCAGGACGACGCGACGGGCATTTCGGTGCGGGCGCGGTTTAACAACTGGGTGACCGGCACCGCCTA
>Ga0209610_1000900_pt1 | contig 15469 bp, 14 predicted proteins | sample LakKivw275mmetaG_FD_184137 | JGI IMG/M metagenome (GOLD analysis project Ga0209610, IMG submission 184137) | Anoxic lake water microbial communities from Lake Kivu, Rwanda to study Microbial Dark Matter (Phase II) - Lake Kivu water 275m metaG... | ecosystem: Environmental > Aquatic > Freshwater...
AGTAGAGACTGACCTCAGCCCCCCAATCATCAAGATAACGGCCTGCCACAAGGCCATCTCCTCCATTATTCCCTGTACCAACTATGACCAGGATACGCTTGCCGACAACACTATCGATAAGCTTCTTTGTCTCCTCGGCTACAGCCCGCCCGGCATTCTCCATCAATTTCTCGGTGGGCAAACCGATATTGGCAGCGCTGCGGTCTATCTGACGCATCTGCTCCGCAGTGACGACTTTCATAATCAGAACACACCTTCCACTATTATTCAACAATCTAACTAACTTATCATTCTGAGGAAGCGAAGCGACCGAAGAATCTAGAGACCCTTCGCTATCGCTCAGGGTGACAGCTTAAGACTTGCCGTTCATTGATTTTGCGTCGCGAATCTCTCCAGCTCCTGGCTCATCGCCTGCCAATGAGTCCCCCTCCAATAGATACGATGGCAGGACGGACACTCCATATACAGGCTTTGTGTTTTAAAAACATGAGGTGGGACTAAATCTCGCACTGCCTCCCTATCTCTCTCCACCAGGTTTTGATTACATTCGAGGCAAATAGAAAAGGGCCTAAAATGATAGTCTAAGTTCAAAGCTTTAACAATCTGGCGCAATTGCTCCGTGGAGTCATCACCCTCAATGAGAACAGCTTTAAGCCTGCCGCTGGTAACCAGCCGCCGTCTCATAATTTGCGTGTCTTTAGTCAAGATTATCCTGTCCTGAGCCAGGGCTAATTTGACCATCCTGCCATCATCCTCCTCAGCAAAAAACGAGGCATCGTAGCCCATTATCCTCAACCACTTTGCCAGTTTCCCAACATTATTATCAACTATAAACTTAATCTCCACAACCTATCTCACCCAGCCGCTAAACGACCCTCAGTGGATTAAAATCAACCCCGTAGTCATAGGCATCGATGTCTTCTTTCCGCTTCAAATAACCTACGACTACATAAGTTAATGGAGTGGCTACAGTCTCATATACAGTTTTCACCAGCCAATGGCTCAAAATCATAATGCCCAGCACAGAAAGAGGCAGCACCCCCAGAAAAGCAATGGTTAGAACGACCACAGTATCAACACCCTGTCCTACCAAAGTGGAACCGATGGTCCTCGTCCACAACCAGCGACCTTTGGTGATTATCTTCATCTTAGCCAGGACAAAAGAATTTGTAAATTCACCAGCGAGATAAGCTACAAAAGAAGCTAACAGGAAACGAGGGGTGCTACCCAAAATGCTCTCATAAGAGCTCTGCGCCTCGAAAACCGGCGCCGGAGGCAATATCTTACCTACCCAGATAGCCAGCACCGCAACCGCATTGCACAAAAAGCCAAGCCAGATTACACGCCGTGCCTGCTGGTAGCCATAGACTTCAGTAAGAACATCGCCGATTATATAGCTCAGAGGGAAAATTACTATTGCTGCCGGTAGAATTATGCCGCCGATGCTTATCTGCTTAGCGATTATAATATTAGCCGTTATTAGACAGGTGACAAAGAGTGCCACTACTACTACAAATCTATGAGAAAAGGTCATCGCAAAAGCCCTTGCACCCAAGTCGGCTAAATCCAATGCCTGCGACGGAAGAACCAGAGCATAGCTGCAGCAATGCCAAACATGACGGCTATTAACACCGCCAGGGTCAAGTAATCTTTCCCGGCTCCACCCTCATGTCCACCCGGTAGGTATACATTCATGCCGTAAATACTGGCAAGCAGAGTAGCCGGCGCCATGATTGCCATGACAATAGTCAGCACCCGCATTACCTCTTGAATCCGATGCGAGGTCAGCCAGTTACTGGTGTCTGCCAATCCATCGATTACTTCCTTGCAATCTTCCAGCCCATCCCAGATTTTTCGGATATGGTCAGCAATGTCGCCAAAATAGATGTCCTGGTCTTCTTTTAAGAAAGGATACTCCTCTCGCTCCATTGCTTCAACCACGCCGATTTGAGGGTGAATAACGCGACGGAAAGAGATAAGGTCTCGCCGGATCATCATGATTTCATGTACTGTCTCCGGAACCGGCCTGGCAAAAATTAGGTCCTCCAACTTCTCAGCATTGACTACAATTTTGTCCAGGATCGGGAAACAATAATTAACTAATCTGTCCAGTATATGGTAGAGGAGAAAGCCCGAACTGCGACTCATATAGGCACTACATATACCCTCGTCAACATGGCATTCGTTGAAAAATTTAGCCAACGGCTTCAAATCACCCGATTTATGGACAGTGACTATATAAGTCTCACCGATGAATATATCCACCTCACTGGGTGTAGTAACCCGATTCCCCTTGTTATACACGGGGAAATGAAGCACCATAAACAGGTGGTCGGGATACTCATCTATTTTGGGACGTTGAACCCGGCTCAAAACGTCGTCTAAATTGAGGATATGAAAGTTGAAGTTCTGAGCTAAATACTCCACATCCTTTTTAGTCGGCTTCTCAATGTAAACCCAGGTGAGCTTACCGCAATTAATCAAGTTCACATTTGAGGTCTTCTCTTCATTAGACAAAAGCATGGACATGACAATCACCAGAAAATAATAATCTTGCCCTATTTTACCACAATTTAAGGGCAACGAAGAGGAATAAACCAGGAAAATGCTTATGTGACTATAGACATTAAGTCAAAAACGGCACCTAACGAGTCCACCCTGCCTCGCAGGAGAACGTTTTAGATTGCGGCGATTCTAGCTCAATAGACTCGCTCGTCGACTATTAGCTTATGCCATTCGGGAATTACCCCTTTGGCTACGAATTCAACCTGGTCAACCTTGATCCTTAACGCCTCGCTCACCACCTGGTTTAACTCGCTTGCCAGTTGTTCCTTATCTATTCCCTCTTCGGTCTTGAGCTCAACTTTGAGTGTCAAGTCGTCCCGAGTACCCGGTCTGGTCACCACCGCCTGATATTGAGCAACCTGCGGGAATTTAGCCATGGCTGGCTCAAGCTGCCGTGGGTGAATAAACATACCTCTGGTCCTGACGGCATCTCCTACTCTACCCAAAAGGCGTGTTATTCGAGGGGAAGTCCTGCCACAAGTACAGGGTTCATCAATCCAACTAGCAATGTCTCCGGTGCCAAAGCGTATCAACGGATATGTCTCATCAATAGGGGTAACAACTATTTCGCCCACTTCACCAGGCTCAACCGGTTTACCAGTCTCGTAACTAATCATCTCCAGTATTACACCCTCGGCAATATGCATGCCACTCTTGGCATCGCACTCAAAGGCTATCAGACCGACATCAGCCGTCCCATACATATCTCCAGTAGCAATGCCGTACTTCTCCTCAACTGTTTTCCTGATCGGACCACCACCCATCTCTCCACCGATTACAGCCAGCCTGAGGTTAAAATCTTTACGAATGTCCAAGCCCATTTCCTCAGCTTTAGTGATGACATTCATGAAAAAGCCTGTTGAGCCAGCAAATCCGGTGGCTCTAAGTTGATGCATAACCTGGACCTGGAGCTCAGTATTTCCCACGCCCGTGGGTATAACCGTAACCCCGGCTCGCCTTAATGCTTCATCAATCATAAGCCCGGCTGGCACAAGGTTGTACATCCAAGTATTAACTACAATATCCCCCTTGCCAAATCCCACAGACCTCACCAAGTGGATATGTCTCTGCCAGTAAGTTTCACTTGAATGATGGGGGTCATAAATAGGACCAGGTGACACATAAACCCGCTCCAACTCGGTTATTGGCACAGTCACTAATCCACCGAGTGGCGGGTTGGCTTTGTATAAATCCACCAGGGCATCCTTCCTCAGCAAAGGCAAATTCTCCAGATCCTTAATGCCTGACACATTTGATGGCGAAATGCCTGCTTCATCAAATCTGGCTTTGGTTGAAGGCGCCTTCTCATAAGCATGAGCAACCAGCCATTCTAACTGTTCATCTAGAAGCTTTCTCCTCTCCTCATTTGACATCTTCTCCATCATCTCGAATTGAGGTAAAGGTTTTTTGGTTCCCATTTTTCACCCCCTGATTTAATACGTGCTGTCCTAGATTAAGGTAGTTAACAAAAGGCGCAACAGCGCTAATATTTCCTCTTATCAACAATTCGTTTGGCACCCTCTGGAATAGTGCCCTTCGAAACAACTTCCATGCGGTCAAACCTTACCTTACACATATCCCTGAAGGCCTTGTCCACAGCAGCCTGCAGTTTCTCCCTATCGACAACGCCTTTGACAGAAAACTCCCAGCGCTCGGTACCAAGTGCACTAACAACATCCCTCGCCTTTTCCTTCCCACCAGCACTCTCAGCAAGCTCAACATTAAGAACCATATCATCTCTATCTCCGGGGCGAGTGACCACCAGCTGATATGTCCGAATCTCGGGGAACTTGGAAATTGCTTCATCAGTCTGTTTGGGATGAACAAACATACCCCTAACCCTGACAGCATCGCCAGACCTTCCCAGAATTTTCGGCAATCTGAACGTTGTCCTCCCGCAGGCACAGAGATCATCATCAAACATCGATAAATCACCAGTGCCAAACCTAATAAGAGGATATACCTCATCGAATGGAGTAACTACTATCTCACCCTCCTGACCAGGGCCAAGCTGCTCCCCTGTCTTCGGGTCCACTATCTCCACTATGGCATCAGTGGTAATATGCATGCCAGCTTGTTTCTCACATCCTGTAGCTATTGTCCCCACATCAGCCGTAGCATAAGTGTCACCACCCAAACAGAAGATACCGTACTTCTCCTGGAACAACTTACGCAACGGCTCACCACCCATTTCTCCACCAACCACAGCAAACTTCAAATTAAAGTCCTTCTTGAAGTCGTAACCCATCTCCTCAGCCTTATCTATGACTGTTTTTAAAAAGCTGGGAGTGCCGCAAAAACCGTGTGCTTTGAGGTCGTACATAACCTTTACCTGGAGCTCGGTGTTTCCCGTACCCATAGGAACAACGGTAAAGCTCATGCTCCTGAGCAGCTGGTCAACTCCCAGACCAGCGGGCGTTATATGATATGACCAGGTATTTATTACTATCTGCCCCTTGCCGAAATCTGGCCCCATACCACCACCCCCAAAACCCCTCTTTCGTTGCGGGTCATAGATAGGACCTGGCGATTGATATATCCTCTCCAAGCTGTCCATGGGCACAGCAAGATAGCCGCCGAAGGGAGGGTCCGACTTTTGTAAAGCAATCAGGTCATCCTTCCGTAGCATCGGAATCTTCTCTAAATCTCTAGCGGTACGAATGTCATCGGGCTTAATTTTAGCCTTGTCAAATCGCTTCTTTACTGCCGGTGCTCTTTCGTAGGCATAAGCGATTATCTCCCTCATTCTTTCCTCTAAATGCTTCTGCCTCTCTTTCGGAGACATCCTCTCTAACTCCTGTGGCTTAGGTCTTGATTTTTGCGTTTCCATTTCTCTCTCCTTTTCAGAGCTAACCAAACATAATTATGCCTGAATAATCGAATCTACGCAAGATTAAGTAATAGCAATATACACTCATCTTAAGTTTAATGCATCATCCACTCAATACGATTTGCTTGTGAACTTGATATACCTAGAGCAAAAAGGGTATATTCTTAATAACCTGGAGGTAACGAAAGGTAACGTAATCGAATGACTAAATTAGGTATTGGCAAAATCAGAGGTTTGCAGCAGATTTCAACCCCTGAAGGAATCTTCATAATATGCGCCATGGACCATAGAGGCTCCCTCAAGACTATGATTGAAAAGGAGCAGCTTGATGATTATGCTGATTATCAGGAAATTGTTGAACACAAGCTTGAATTATGCGCCGCTTTAGCCCCCTACGCCAGTGCCGTATTGCTAGACCCTAACTACGGCGCCGCCCAGTGCATCGCCGGAGGAGTACTTCCCGGGCACACTGGCTTGCTGGTCAGCATCGAAGCTACTGGCTACGAAAGCAACCCCAAAGGACGATTAACCACCCTGCTCGACGGCTGGAGCGTGGAAAAAATCAAACGCATGGGCGCCTCAGCAGTCAAAATCCTTGTCTACTACCGGCCTGATTTGACTCAGATTGCTGATAGGCAGTTGAAAACAATACGGTCGGTTGCAGAAAAATGTCTGGAGTGCGACATTCCTTTTCTAGTTGAACCCAAAACTTACCTTACAAAGGGTGAGGATTCAGGAACATCGCAGTTTGCCGTTCGGAAGCCGGGGTTGGTAATCGAAAGCGCCCGTCAGATTACATCTTTACCAATCGACGTACTGAAAGCAGAGTTTCCCGCCGACACAAAACATGAAACAGACAGGACAAAACTTCACCAACTCTGCCGACAGTTGGACGAGGCTTCACAGGTACCCTGGGTTATCTTAAGCGCCGGCGTAGACTACGAAACATTCCGTAAGGAAGTGGAGATTGCCTGCCAGGCAGGCGCTTCTGGATTCCTTGGCGGCCGGGCTATCTGGCAGGAAGCCATACGTTTCACAGAGAAGAGTGACCGGGTAAAATTCTTGTCAACAACTGTGGCTGACAGATTAAAAGAGCTGGCTGAGATAGCCACAAAATATGCAGTCCCGTGGTACCACAAATATGGCATTAAAGCTCACGAGATAACTGCCGTCCAGGAAAACTGGTACGCGAATTACTGAGATAAGTACGATGTCTCTTGATGCCAAACTTACCCCATACCGCAGGACAAAAATAGTCTGCACTATCGGACCGAGTACAAGCTCATCTCCTGTTATAGAAGAGTTGCTCCATACAGGTATGGATATTGCCAGAATCAACTTTTCCCACGGCACTCACAAGGAGCACGCCAGCTACATAAAAACATTAAGGCAAACAGCTAAAAAAGCTGGCCTCCCACTAGCCATAATGCAAGACCTCCCCGGACCAAAAAATAGAACCGGCAAACTTAAGAGTGGCAGCATCGAACTTGAAGAAAACGCCGATTTTACCCTGACCACCAGAGAAATTCTAGGAGATAAAAAAAGGGTATCCGTAGGCTTGCCCTACCTGCCAAGCATCGCCAAGCCCGGGGGAATGATATTCCTGGCTGATGGCGCTATAGAGCTAAGAGTAACAGATATCAGCGACACCGATGTAACCTGCCGGGTAATAACTGGAGGCATTCTTGGTGAGGATAAAGGTATCAATTTGCCAGGCGTAAGCTGGGACACCCCCACAATCACCGAAGAGGACTGGAATCATCTCCTCTTTGGACTGAAACATGATGTAGACTTTGTGGCCTTATCTTTTACCAGAGAAGCTAAAGATATTCTCATGGTAAGAAAATTCCTCCAAAAAAATAAAAAATCCCCGGCGATCATCGCCAAAATCGAGAGGCGAGAAGCGCTGGATAACCTTGACGAAATACTAGCCGCCGCTGATGGTGCTATGGTCGCCCGTGGTGACCTCGGTATCGAGATTCCAATACAAAAGGTGCCCATAGCTCAAAGGGAAATCATCCAGAAGTGCAACCACCTGGGAAAACCGGTTATCGTAGCTACTCAAATGCTGGAGTCGATGGTTAATGCACCACGTCCTACCCGCGCTGAGGTCTCTGATGTGGCCAATGCTATCTTCAATGGTACCGACGCCATAATGTTATCAGAAGAAACCGCTATCGGTAGCTATCCTGTAGAAGCTGTATCCATGATGGTACAGACCGCCCTGGAAGCAGAGGCTACCTTACCCTACGAAGAAATCCTGACCAATAGGGGCAAAGACCTCCAACCTGAAACAGACGATGCCATAAGCTACGCCGCCTGTCATACTGCCCATCAACTGGGAGCCGCTGCTATAATCGCTTTCACCTCATCAGGAAGCACAGCACGACGCGTAGCCAAGTATCGCCCCAGGGTACCGATTATAGCTATTACTCCCAGTCAGGCAACACAGAGACAGCTGTCACTATCCTGGGGAGTACGTGCCTTTCAAATTTCCGAACCTTCAAAAATAGCTGTATTATTTACCAGAGGGGCTAGAGTAGCCAAGCGAACTGGATTAGCTCAGGAGGGTGAACTGGTTGTTATTACCGGAGGTGTACCTATCGGCGTCCCCGGCAGCACCAACCTGCTGAAAGTGGAAAGAGTTAAATGATTGCAACAGTTACTTTGAATCCGAGCCTGGACAGAACAGTTAATGTTGAGGAATTGGTGATAGATGAAGCCAATCGTTGGACTAGCTTGCGCCAGGACCCCGGTGGCAAAGGAATCAACGTCTCCCGTGTCGTCCACGAGCTAGGTGGCGAGACAATTGCTTACGGCTTCATAGGCGGCATTGACGGCGAAACACTAAAGCATCTTCTTCGGCAACAGGGGGTTCCCTTTGACTTCACTCCAATTGAGGGAGAAATAAGGAGCAACTTCATCATAACTGATTTAAAAACTCGCCGCCAGACCAGAATTGACGCTCCGGGACCACACATCCTCGGGCGTGAATTGAGAAAATTAATACAACAAATAACACGTATCAAGCCGAAACCTGGTTTTCTTGTCTTCGCTGGCAGTGTACCCCCGGGAGTGCCTGCTGACATCTACCGGCAACTGATAGAGAAGGTTAAAAATAGCGGCATAAAAACCATACTTGATTCGGATAATCAATGGCTAAAAGAAGGAATAGTGGCTAAACCGAATATCATTAAACCAAACGTTCACGAAGCCGAGGAGCTGCTCGGAACACATCTTAAAGATGAGGCAGCGATTATTGAGGCGGTGAAGACTCTGGCTAACCAGGGCATTGATGTTGCAATAATCTCCAGAGGCAGGGATGGGCTTATCGCAGCCAGTGAGGGGAAAATACTAAAGGTCACACCACCTCAAGTAGAGGTTAGCAGCACCGTAGGTGCCGGCGACTCAACTATAGCTGGACTGGTATTAAAACTAAACCAGGGACATAAAATAGATGAAGCCTGTCGCTGGGCGGTGGCAGCAGGAACAGCAGCCACATTGACTCCGGGCACTGAACTCTGTCGCCGAGAAGACGTAGAAAGGCTTCTGCCTCAAGTCAAAGTCGAAAGGCTTTCATAATCCGGAAGTTTTATCAGACCCCGCTCTAAAACAACAAACAAAAAACTGCCAGCAGAAAGGTTTTCCATCCAATCAATCTGTCAGATGGACATTCAACTGTAGCAGGCTAGCCACAGAGTTCTGGTGGTCTGCCTTTTGTTTTCTATCTAGATAGAATGCATGGATGCCTATTTCGCCTGGGGCGACAAAATCAAATTGCCAGTTATCGCCAACATGAACTACCTGCCCGGGTTTAACCTCCATCTCCTGGCACAGTTTAAGATAAAACTCGGGTGTCTTCAGTTGCCTGTAATCCGTGAGCGAGGAAAAAACCCTGGTAAAGTAAGGCTCAATGCCCTGAAGGAGATGGCGCAGAAAATCTCGCGTTGAGCCCGAAGCTACAACTAGCTTATATTTTCCGCTTAAAGACGCCAGCACTTCGCTGACTTCCTGATAGTAGCACACTTTACTATTGCACTTCTCCATCACTTGCTCTGGTGTGCCCAAATCGAGCTTTTCGAACCAATATCGAATGTCGTACCACTCCAGCCTCTGGTCACCCACCTTGCGGTACTCCTCTTCGATGAGCTTCCTCGCTAACTCTAAATCAATACCGTGCTTTTCAGCATAGCGTCCAGGAACGGCTTCAAACCAGACAGCATAGCTAAAATCTGGCGTCACCAGTGTACCTTCAGCATCGAAAGAAACTACCTTGATTTCGGCAGGGTTAACCATTCGAATTATTCATCATGAAATTGGAGCTAGATAATCCAACTCAATTACTTCCCAACATATTAGCATTTCCATAAATTCGAAGTCCATTATTGGAAATTTCATCCGATAAAGTTTAAAATTAAACACAAGCAAATACCATGAACTTAAATTATGGCATCGACACGAAGAAATTAGCCGACTATTCCTTTGAGCTAGGTCCCATCAGACCGCCCAGTGAAGCCTATTCACTACTGATAAGAGCAACCAGGAACTGTCCCTGGAACCGATGCCAATTCTGTCCGGTTTATAAGGGTCAGAAGTTCGAACTCAGGCAAACCGAAGGTATAATCAGGGATATAGAGACAGCCAAAGCTATCGCCCACGAGATAAAAGAACTCGCCTGGAGAATGGGTTACGGCGGTCGGCTCAGGGATTTAGCTGCAACAATCTACAACAGCCACCAGCACAATGCCAGTATCTGCAACGTGGCTCTATGGCTGTGGGCAGGTGGCAATTCCGCATTTCTTCAAGACGCCAACACGCTTATAATGAGGACACCTGATCTGGTCAGAGTAGTTTCTTTTCTGAAACAAACTTTTCCAGAACTCAACAGGATAACCTCGTATGCCCGTTCAAAGACTGCCGCCAAGAAGTCCCTGGAAGAATTGAAGGAAATTAAAGATGCCGGGCTTTCCCGATTACACATCGGGATGGAAAGCGGCTCTACGCTTGTGCTCAGCTATATGGATAAAGGGGTTACAGCAGAGGAACACATCGCAGGTGGCAAAAACGTAAAAGAGGCTGGCATTTCATTATGTGAATATATTATGCCCGGACTCGGCGGCAGAAAAATGTCATCGGACCACGTCACCGGCACAGCCAGAGTTCTTAATGAAATCGACCCTGATTACATCAGATTACGCACCCTTCATGTCCGTGAGAATATGCCCTTGTGGTCAAAAGTAGAAGCCTGCGATTTCGAACTGCAAGTAGAAGACGAGGTGGTTGAAGAAATCGGCAAACTCATTGAAAAGCTCGAGGTAAACAGCGAGTTTAAGAGCGACCATATATTGAATCTCCTGCCCGAATTAGAAGGTAAATTCCCAGAGGCAAAATCAGCCTGTCTGGCTACAATAAACAGATATCTAACACTACCACCCCCGGAAAAACTCAATTTCAGGCTGGGAAGAAGAGCCGGCCATTATGAGAAACTTGGCGACCTTTACGATACGCATAAATATCAAAAGGTCGAAGAAGCCATCAAGCGTATTACCTCAGAAGCCCCGGACAGCATTGATGAGGTAATTCTTCAGATAAAGGGAAGCTTCATTTAGGAGCGTTTGCCTTATGTCAAATAAAGGCTTCCTTAATCTCAATCGTTTTAAATCAGGCAAGGCAATAAAGCAACAGGCAAAACAGAAAGCAAACCACAGTCGAAATGAGCAAATAGAATCCAGGAAGGGCGGTAAATGAAAAAGCTAACAACCTTTTTAGTCTTATCACTGATACTGATTATGTTGAGTGGAGGCTGTGTCAAGAGCGAGGTTAAACAGACTGCAGACATCTTTGTAGAAGGAAGCTCAGGTGGAGATGCTGAGACATTGAACTGGATTCTAGCCGCTGACGCTACCTCCTTCAGCTACTCGGGGCAAACTCTGGACTCGCTGGCAACTTACGATAACCAGTTCAACATCCAGCTGCGTTGCCTGGCTAAGGATGTGGAAGTATCGCCAGATGGCTTGATTTATACCATAACCATCAGAGATGACCTCAAATGGAGCGACGGCTCGCCAGTGACTGCTGAGGACTATGTGTACACCTTGAATAATCTCATGTTCTCCGACTGGCTGAACTATACCTATAAGAGTGACTGGCAGGAAGAAGTGGATGGTAAGACTGTTTTCGTTATGCCAGAAGTAGTAGATGCCACTACTTTCACTGTTACCCGCCAGACGGTTAACCCGGAGTTCGTCTATACCATTTACGACCTTACACCTTATCCTAAGTATATAGCTACCAAATATGAAGGCGATGTTCAAGCCTTCACCCAGGCTGAGGAATTCAACAATTTGACCTACACCGGCAACCTGGGACCTTATCGTTTTAAGGAGTGGAACAGGAATGACAGGTTCGTAGTGGAGCGAAACCCTGAATATTATCTGGGGAAAGACGACGGAGCTCCATTTTTTGAACAATACATCATTAAGCTTTTTGGAACTTCAGCCACCAGGCAAGCGGCTTTGGAGGCTGGAGACGTAACTTACACCGGAATTGAGCCATCTGAAGTTAACAGGTTCAGAAGTTTGCCAAACGTTAAGGTATATACAGTTCCCACCAGAGGATACACACTGCTGGCTTATAATCAACGAGCTAATGGCTGGGAGGGGCTCAAGGACAAAGAGGTGAGACAAGCCGTCTCCATGGCTATAGACAAGCAGATGATTAGCCAGGCGATTCTCCTCGGTTTTGCTGAACCCGCTTTTGGCTTCATCCCACCACCTTCCCCATGGTACACGGATGAAGGCCTGGTCAAATACGGAGTGGGCCCCCTCTACGACAAGAAGAAGGCCGCTGAGATCCTTTACCAGAAAGGCTACGGCATTAAGAAAGATGATGGCACCATAAAGGTTACTAACAAGGAAGGTGGCCTTCTCCAATTAACTATTGCCGTAAGTACCGGAAGCAAACCGGCTGAAGACATGGCTTTTATGGTGCGTAAAGAGCTAGTGGAAATGGGAATAGAGGTCGAGATTAAGCTGATGCCCTGGGAAACACTCTTGAGACAATATGTCATGAATAAAGTGCCAACAACCGACCAGGAACCTAGATACAACAACGGCCCCGAGGCAGTTAGTCAAGAGTCGTGGGACTTATTACTCATAGGGTTTAATACGGATTTGCTACAACCATCTGGAAGCCATCTTTTCTTCGCCACCGAAGGTGGCCTCAATTTCATGGGTTGTTCTAGCCCGGAGGTGGACGCTTTGTTTAAGCGGGCCAAGTCAGAGGAGGCATTGGACGAAAATGTGCGACGACAAATCTATGCCGAGCTATCCCGAGCTCTGTCAGAAGAACAACCTGTGGATTTCCTGGTTTTCCACCGAGGCAATCTCGGTTTCCAGAAAAACGTCATGGGTATAGAGCCCGGTATAAACACAGGCTATAACTACCACCTGTGGTATTTTGAACCTGCGAAGTGAGGTGAATGCCTTTGTGCTTGGTTGTTTATGCAGTTTCTCTCGCTTTTTGTCATTCTGAGCGAGCGAAGCGACCGAAGAATCTAGAGGAGATTTTTTACTACGCTCAGAATGGCAAGGTTGGATAACTGAGCATCGTTTTCTCTGACAATCATGGGAAAAAGCTGGCTTAGAGATTACGTCATCAAAAGGCTCATCTATTCGGTAATCATCGCCTGGGGCATATTGACCATCACTTTTATTCTGGTCAGGGTTGGACCAACCTCACCGGCTGACAGATACTTAGCTAATATAGCTGCAGGTGGACATGACGTAACACAAGTAATAGCCACCATCGAGGCGCGGTACGGCCTGGACAAGCCTATCTACGAGCAGTATATAGACTATATGGGCAACCTGTTCCAGGGGAACTGGGGATGGTCTTTCAGCACCTCCATGCCGGTAATCGAGCTAATCAAGACCCACTGGATTTACTCCTTTCAACTCATACTATTAAGCAGCCTTTTTGCTGCTTTCCTCGGCATCTTAATCGGTATTTATTCAGCGGTTAAGCAATATACCAAGACAGATTATGCCTTTACCTTTCTCTCTTTTATCGGAATATCGATACCAAACTTCTGGCTCGGCGTCATGCTTATTCTGGTTTTCTCGGTACAACTGGGTATATTCAAGACCTACTACGACACCACTTTGCCCCTGTTCTCTATTGATAATCTAAAAGCGTTGGTGCTGCCCGTTATAACGTTGGGCACAGGAATGCTGGCTGGCTATGTCAGATATACCAGGTCGGCTATGCTGGACAACTTGAGAAAGGCATTCGTCACCACCGCGCGAGCCAAAGGGCTACCTGAGCGAGCCGTTATCGGCAAGCATGTCTTCAGAAATGCTTTGCTGCCTCTTGTCACCATAATCATGTTCGACTTAGGCAGCATCGTCTTCGGCGGGGCATATCTCACAGAAATTATCTTCGGCATCCCCGGATTAGGGCAGATATCCTTTAATGCTATATTTGCCAATGATTACCCTGTGGTGATAGCTGTGACCCTTATCGGGACATTTATGGTGCTCCTGGTAAATCTAATAACTGATATCACATACACTTATCTTGACCCGAGGATAAGATATGACTAAAAGACTGAAAGGTATAACCACGAAGACTGACCGACAGTTACATAGCAGCACACGACTGATTAAGTATTACTGGCAAAGGACAAAGAGAAACAAGCTGGCTGTATTCGGTCTGGCATTCTTAGCATTCCTGGTCCTATTGGCTATAATCGGTCCATTCTTTACCCTGGACCCTACGGCGGTTAACTTCGAAGAAAAAAACATACCACCTGTAGGCTTCACCACTGAGCAATCTTTCTATAACATTGAAACCGACGAATTTACCACCACAAAAGTCTCTGGAACATGGAAGCACCCGCTGGGCACTGATAGCAAAGGACGTGACATGCTGGCAATGATAGCCTCTGGAGCTAGAGTATCCCTACTGGTGGGACTAATTGCTACCGGAATAGCCATAATCCTGGGAACAATTATCGGTGTCCTGTCAGCCTACCTGGGTGGTTGGGTAGACAATGCCTTAATGAGATTTACTGATGTTATAATGACCTTCCCCTTCTTCCTGTTGCTGGTGCTCATAGTATTCATTTTTGGACCTAGCCTGGCTATAATAGTGCTGGCAATAGGACTGACCGGCTGGACAGGTACTGCCAGACTGCTCAGAAGCGAAGCCTTATCACTGAGGACAAGAGAATTCGTTACCGCTGCTAAAGCCATGGGCGCCAGCGACAACAGGGTAATTTTCCGTCACCTCATTCCCAACATCATCAGCCTTATAATAATCATAGCTACACTGGCTATCCCGGGGGTAATCTTAGCTGAAGCTGCTTTGAGTTTTATAGGGCTGGGCGACCCCACAGTGCCTAGCTGGGGAATAATCCTGGAAGCTGGGCAACATAGTCTGCGTACTGCCTGGTGGGTAGCTGTGGAACCAGGAATCATGCTTTTCCTGACAGTTCTTGCTTTTAATTTTTTGGGCGATGGACTCAGAGACGCCTTCGACCCCAAGAGCAACATATAGATGCCATGAACAATATCATTTTGAAGGTCAGCAATCTTAAGACATACTTTTTCACCAGTCGCGGCATAGTCAAGGCTGTAGATGGCGTTGACTTTGAACTCAGGCGCGGTGAATGCCTCTGCCTCGTCGGCGAATCCGGCTGCGGCAAGACAGTTACAGCACTATCGATTCTGCGCCTATTTGATAGCCCCCCGGGTAAGATAGTCGACGGTCAAATAAGCTATGACGGCTTGAATCTAACCAGATGCTCCTCAAAACAACTAAGGCAAATTAGAGGTAAAGATATCGCTATAGTCTTTCAAGAGGCGCAATCTGCACTGAATCCTGTATTGACTATAGGTGACCAGATAATCGAACAAATAAAGAATCATCTGCCATTGGATGACAGCAAGGCTAGATACAGAGCTATAACCTTGCTCAGCGAAATGGGCATACCATCAGCAGAAAGAGTGATGAGTTACTACCCACACCAGCTATCAGGTGGCATGAAACAAAGAGTACTAATAGCCATAAGCC
>Ga0209610_1000903_pt1 | contig 15448 bp, 12 predicted proteins | sample LakKivw275mmetaG_FD_184137 | JGI IMG/M metagenome (GOLD analysis project Ga0209610, IMG submission 184137) | Anoxic lake water microbial communities from Lake Kivu, Rwanda to study Microbial Dark Matter (Phase II) - Lake Kivu water 275m metaG... | ecosystem: Environmental > Aquatic > Freshwater...
AGATGTTCCATTCCATCGGCGCGCCGGACCTTTACCACTACACGTTTAACGGCGTCTCCCCCGCCGGGGTTTGGGACATAATGGAAGCCGGAAAAGGACATATGGGCGCTTATATGAAATACAAATACGGAGGCTGGCTGCCAGCTCCCACCCTGATCTCAGAGGCGGGAACCTATGCTGTCAACCCCGTAACCACCAATACAAATTCCTTCTATAGGATCAATCCATCCGGCACTTCCGGCGAGTACTTTGTCCTGGAATACAGGAAACAGGGCAGTGACCTGTTTGAGCAATACATTCCCGATTCCGGACTGCTGGTCTACCGCATCAACCCAAGCCTGGATGGCAATGCGGACGGGCCTCCGGACGAGGTTTACGTGATGCGTCCCAATGGCACTCTGACCATCAATGGCGATATCGCGCATGCGGCATTCAGCATCGATAAAGGCAGGACGGAATTCAACAACAGCACCAATCCCGCCGCTGTAACTTCCAACGGCAGCGCGGCAAACATAAGCGTCTACCACATCGGCAGTTGCGGAGAATCCATCAGCTTCGACTATGCACCCGGAAACACTGTCCTGCCCCCTGCCATCAGTATAAACTATCCCGCCGACGGCGCTATCCTGACCCTGGGGGAATTTGTTTTCAACATAAACGTAGCACCCATGTCAGGCACCCTGGCAGGTGGCAACATCTTTCTGGATGGCGAATTCCTGGGTTCCTACACGGAAAGCCCGGCCCTGGTGGATTGGACGGCAGGCGTCAATGACACAGGGTGGCATGAACTGAAAGTCACCGCCAATAACAGCAACGGCCTGTCCTCAACCCGGATCAGGGGCTTCAGGGTGATCGATCCGATGCTGGAAAACTGGTTCAACTGGACAACCGACACACCTGTCTACAGCTCCTTCGGCAGAGGCTCCATCCCCATCCAGACAGCCATCGACCTGGACCTGGGCACCGAAGATTATGTGGTCAAACAAATCGCTTTCCACATTGAGGACGATCCTTTCGGCGATCCTGCCGTGCCGGGAAAAGTGTCTGCCAGGATCAACCGCTTTGCGAATGGCCTGATCACCGGTCAGACTTTGCTGGACCTGGGCGACTTCATCATTCCGGCCGGCACGCATTATGAAACAGCGGTCAGCGATTCCACCGTGATCAGCGGACAGATCGCTTTAATAGTCACTCTGTATGAGTATCAGAACATCGTGTTTGATGATAACGGCGTGACGGGGCACTCCTGGCTGACTGAACCTGACCGGCCCTGGACCGATGCTCAGGGACGAGGCATGCTGGGCGCAGCAGATATAGGAATCAAACTGCAGTCACCCTATGTCGGCAATGAAGATAACTTTATCAATCCAACTATCAATCAGCTTTCTGTGTATCCCAATCCCTTCAGAACCCAGGCCACTATTGGCTTTAACCTATCCAAAGACAGTGAGGTTTCTCTGGCTGTCTATAATCTCAAAGGGCAAAAGGTGCACACATTGTTTAACGGAAAAAAAGCAAAGGGCAGTCATAACCTGGTCTGGAAAGGAGTTTCCGATACCGGGCAAGCCGTAAGCAACGGGATTTACTTCATCCGTTTGACACAGCACGGGCAGCCAGCCGCTGTCAGAAAAGTGATAGTGCTGAAGTAGCTGTAACGTAGATATTTATCTGCTGTAAACGGGGATGTTCATCCCCGTTTTTTTATCAAATATAATTCCGGCATAAATATACCGGAATACAGCAGATAAGTATCTACGCTACAACAAGCTTTGCTGCAGAGCGCTGGCTCCCGCCAGGAAACCGGTGCTGAAAGCGGCCTGGATATTGAATCCACCGGTGGGCAGGGCATAATCCAGAACTTCGCCAGCCAGGTACAACCCTGGCACAAGTTTGCTTTCCATAGTGGCGGAACTTACCTCTTTCAGAATTACTCCGCCGGCGGTGGACATGGATGTTTCCAGCGTTTCCACCTGTCTGACCGTGAACTCGGCGGCCTGCAAAAATCCGATGATCCGGTTTGTTTGCTTCTTGTTCAGTTCGCGGACGGGTGTGTCTATATAGATACCAAGGTGATGCAGCACCGAAGTCAGGATGGCTTCCGTGAGGGGAAGCGTTTTCAGGGCATTGATCAGATTGCGTTTGGGATTGCTTTGGAGCGCTTCGCTGACCAGTTTTTCCGCATTGGGCAACAGATGGACCCTGATCGTGTCACCCTTGTTCAGCAGATGCGAGTTGTTCAAGATGAGGGGACCGGACAGGCCCCTGTGAGTAAACAGCAGATCGCCTGTGTCAGAATGCTTTTTACCCATAGTTATGAAATCCGCTTTGACGCCTTCAACCGTGCTGCCGGCGCAATGACTGAAGGAGTCCGTCTGCTTTGTTTCCACAGAAGCCAGAGCCGGCCTGACGGGACTGATGGTGTGGCCCAGGCACTTGGCAAACGCATATCCATCACCGGTGGAACCGGTCTGTGGCCAACTGCTCCCTCCGCAGGCAAGCAGTAGATTAGTACAGTGGATGGCACCCTCGTCTGTCATCAGTGAAAACCCCTTTGCTATTTTTTGAACGGACATAACATGTAAGTCATAGATAATTTCAGCACCTTTCTGCAGAGCAGCTTTGAGCAGGGCATCGCGCACGTGCTCTGCTTTCAGGGATTTGGGAAAAACCTTGCCGTCCTCTCTGGCAAAGGATGGGCAGCCCGCCTTAGCGAGCAGTTCGATGAAAAAGCCGCTGTCATAATTGTAGAGAGCGTGCTTCAGCCAGGGGCCTGCCTTGCGGCAAGCCCTGACGAAGTCCTCTTGGGATAAGTCATTGGTGAAGTTGCATTGTCCCGAGCCGCTCAGCAGGAGTTTTTTCCCCGCTTGAGGATTGCGTTCCAGGATCACTGCGCCTTTGCCATGCGCAATGGCTGCCGCCAGTCCGGCAGGCCCGGCACCGATAATGACAAACGGATATTCTTCCATTAAAACTGAACTTCCCGGCGCTGGTAAAGGCAGGTTGACAACACATAAAGGATTCCGCTCACAGCCAGCTTCAGAGCGATTCCCCAGGTGAAGAGCGAGGACCACAGGTTACCCAGGAACATAGGCGGCAAACGGAAAGCTTCCACACCCTGTTGGGCTGTGGTATGGCTGTTGAACTGGATGCCGTATTGCATGGACGGGAACACGCTGGTGAAGTCTCGTATATTTGACATTACCAGGTTTGCCAGGGCTGTAACCGGTGAAGGTATACCCAAATGGGTTAGATAGTTGATAATCCATATAGCGACCTGGATTCCGCCCAGGATGAGAGCTCCTTTGCCAAAGGCATTATCTTTAAAGACGGTGGAAAGCAGGAAGCCGATCGAACCCAGCACCAGCAGTGAAACGGAAAGATGTGCCCAGCTCAAAAGCATGCCGTTCAGGCCCATCCACCAGTCCACTTTGAATCCGGCGGGGATAAAGAGTAAGAGCGTAGCCACAAAGTACTGGATAATCCCAGCCACCAGGGTGAGCGCGATAAATCCGCCAATGCCTGCCGCAAAACGGGATGCGGTCAGCTGCCATACGGAAACGGGCTGGGAACGGTGAAACAGCTCGCACTTATGCCTGACATCGGTATTCATGATTGAAGTGCTGATGGAGACCATCTGGATGGCGAACATAAACCCCAGGAAGCTGAACATCAGAGCGACCTGCACCGCAAAGGAGAGCGCGCTGTTAACGTCCGGGTTCTGGAACATCTCCATGGGGATGCCGCCCAGCATGACGTTGCCTGTATTTTGCTTTGTGGCGTAGATAAAGGAGGCAATCAGGACAAGGTAAAGTCCCAGTACGATCCAGACAGTGACAGACAGTCCCTTTTTATTGGTCTGCAGATCCTTGATCAGTAATGCTTTGAATGCGTTCATTGCTCACCTCCCACTTTGGCGATAAACAGGTCTGCGAGCTGCGGCTCGCTGTATTCGGCATATTCCGTATCCAGTTTTTCCGTGACCAAACCATGCACATAGCCCAATCCTTCCCAGGTCTGCAGAGGATGGTGCCTTTTCAGTTCCTCAGCATTTTCACGTGGGACTTTCACTTCCAGGTACTGCTGTTTGAGTTTGTCGATGTCTTCGTAAAGGATGATTTTACCCTTGTCGATAAAGATAATGTCCTGCAGGATATGCTCCACTTCGTTGACTTCGTGGGTGCTGATCAGGATGGTCTTGGTCTCATCATAAAACTCGCCCAGGATGGTGTTGAAGAATTCCTTGCGGAAGATGATGTCCAGGCCGATGGTCGGCTCGTCCAGCAGCAGAAATTCCACGTCCAGCGCCAGCACCAGCAGCAGGTAGAGCTTGGTCTTCATACCTTTGGAAAGGTTCTTGACCTTTTGCTTGAGTGGAAGGTCGCTCTTTTCCAGCAGGGCATCTGCCTTCTTATCGTTCCAGGCGGGATTGACACCTTTTACATAGGCAATGGTCTGCGCCACAGTAAGCCTGTCATCCAGAGCACTGACGTCCGGGATGAAAGCAACGCTGCGGAAGATATTGCTGTCGTTGTGCCTGAGCTTATCGCCGTGATAATGAATGTCGCCCTCATACTTCAGAAAGCCCAGCATGCAGCGCATCAGGGTGCTTTTTCCGGCGCCGTTTTTGCCCAGCAGGCCGATGATCCTGCCGCGCGGGATATTGAGTGTTACATTGTTCAGTGCCTGCACTTTTCCAAAACGCTTGCTGACATTTCTGATCTCCATGATGTGATCGGCCTTGGGCTCTTCAGTTGTCATGCTCTGCTTGTCCAGAGCTTCCAGGAATCCGTTGTTGGTGGTCTCCATTTATCTCTCCTTATCCTTGTTATCGTGGGTCGAAGGGCCCAGCCCTTCATTAAAAAGGTGGGGGGCGGGATTCGATTGTTCACGGACAGGGTTGTCCGTACCACTGTTTTTGTAGGTCTTCTCGATCAGCTTAATGATCTCAGCCAGGGACAGCTCAAGCTGCCTGGCCTTGCGCACAAAGCTTTTGACATCCGTATCAAGATATGCCTGCATATGTCTTTTCCTCAAAATCGCCGGAGCTTCGGGCGAAACATAAAAGCCGATGCCCCGCTTTTTATAGATGATTCCCTCTGTTTCCAGTTCCTGGATGGCTTTGGAAACGGTGAGCGGATTGATGGAATATTTGGCTGCCATGGCCCGGATCGAATCAATGCCATCTTCCGCTTTCAGTACGCCGCTTAAGATGGCGTTCTCCACCTCAGTCTTAAGCTGCAGATAGATTGGTATGTTATCGGCGAATATCTTCATTCCGCCTCCTTTTTAATATGATTTGACCTTCCGTTCAGGCTGTCCGGCGGAAGTTGCCAACACAGTTGCAAAAGCCGTGGAAAAGAGAGCAGACGCCTCCGCCCGTGCAGAAAAAGCCCCAAAACAAAGGCCTTGAAATTATTCCCATAAAGCTAGGAGAGCTCACCGGCAGCAGGTAAAGACCCCAGGTGATCAGGTAAACGCCCACCACGATCAGGGTGTGACCCAGAATCACCAATCCCTTCCTGTTGGGTTTCCAGCCTATGTAGATCAAAGCGAGACCGATCAGCCCGGAAGGGCTGCCCACGAAATAGTGCTTCAGGACCATGTATAAAAACATGATGATGAGCAAAGCACCCAGTGCCATGGTTATGTAACTGTGTTTTCTCATTGTCTTTCCGCTCCCTTGTCTTAGTGTCATAGTCAAGTAATACAGTATAGCAATTCCTGTCAAGAAGTTTTTTTCACTTGAGTTAAAATTGACCCAAAAACTACGTAAAATGTGGGAAGTTCACATTCAAACCATAAACCAAGCTTGCTGACAAGCGGCTGACCTGTTGCTGAGCACCTGTGCCCGGGCGCAGGAGGCCGGGGGGAGGAGGCACACAGCTTCGGCTGTGTGAATTAAGAATTAAGAATTATGAATTAAGAATTGAATATGGTCACGGGGTATTGGACTGCCTGCGTCAATTAAGCAATAGGAGATAGTAATCAAGAGTTTTGAAGGGATAATATGCTGAAATTATAAAAAAACAAGCCATTTGGAAAAAATCAGTTCACACATCTGCACAAATATCTTGACAGCCAAATTAACATACTGAAAATTTGGTTAGATTGTTAGATTTATCGGAATATCATTCATCAGAGGGTTTCTATGCCGTTCGGCAGGCGAAGGAGTTCATTATGAAGACCCTTTTAATGACCGTCCTGGCGTTTCTGTTTGCATCTTTATCCGCTCACCTTGTCACCGACAAACCCATAGAACACATCCAGCCTGACGGCACCAAGCTTTCCCTCTATGTCAGCGGTGATGAATACTATCATCGAGTCCACGATGACAAGGGCTACACAATCCTGAAGGACCCGCAGACCGGTTATGCGGTTTATGCCATCCCGGACGGGGAAACGATCAAGGCTTCACCCTACAAGGTGGGTGAAGTCGATCCTGCCGGATTGAATATCAGTCCTCACCTGATTCTGAAAAATCCGGAAGCCAAAGCACGAAGGGATCAGACCTGGCAAAGCATCACATCAGGCAACCGGGCGCCCAATCCCGGCTCCTTCAATAACATCGTCTGCTTTGTCCGTTTCAATGACGAATATGAGTTTCCCAATGATGAGACTTATACCTATTACGCTGACAAATTCAATTCATATACGGAAGAATCCCTGCGCGAATACTATGAAGAAGTATCCCTGAACAGGCTGCACATCACTTCCTACTTGTATCCTGCAGCCGATACTGACGGCACTGTTGTTTCCATACAGGTATCACATAACAGGGGATGGTATCAGCCCTACAGTTATCCCGACAATCAGCTTGGCTATACAACGGACGGAATCGGCCAGAGTAGGCTGTGGTTCCTGATCGAGGAGATCGTGGATGATCTGGATGGCATGGTTCCCGGTACGATTGACACTGATCTGGACAGCCCTCCCAATGATGTGATGGATGCCCTGGTCCTGATCATACGCGGTGAAGCTGATAATTGGGGCAATATACTCTGGCCGGCTTACTGGACTTTTGGAATCAATTGCGGTGAGATCAACACTGCTGATGTCCTGCACTGCATCCTGACTTTTCAGGATGACCAATGGGGTGAATATGACGCTTCGGTGGTTTTGCATGAGATGGGCCATAACATTGGCTTCCCGGACCTGTATCACTACTCCAGTGAAAGCTCCATGCCGGGTATATCGCCTTGCCGCTGGTGGGACCAGATGAACAGCGCCAATTCACAGCATTCGCTCTGTTATCTGAAATGGAAATACGGTCATTGGATCTCGTCCATCACGGAAATCACTCCGACAGCGACACCCACTGTATATGACATAGCAGCAGTAAGCGACTCCAATCCATACCCGTGTTACAAAGTTGCCTCAACCAATCCCAACCAGTTCTACATGATAGAGTACAGAAAGAGAACTGGCAGGTATGAAAACGGCATACCTGGTTCAGGCCTGATCGTGTACCACATCAACACCGCCTGCGGGGATGGTAATCATGACGGACCTCCGGATGAGGTCTATGTTTACCGGCCCGGAGGAGTAGTAAACACCAACGGGGAGCCGGATTGGGCAGCTTTTTCCGCTGATTCCTCGAGGACTTCCTTTCATAATTTTACCGACCCCAAACCATGGCTTTGGGTCAATGATAGCACCACTCCCGACGGTAATCTGATCATTACAAACATCAGCGCCACCGGCGGCAATACCATGCAGTTCACTCTGTAGAATTCCATTCCCTTTATCTGGAACGGCGGCACCAGCACATCTTGGAACACTGCTTCCAACTGGAATCAAAGCTCAGTTCCAGGACCGACTGATTATGTGGAAATCCCTGCCGGTTGTATTCGCTGGCCCTATATAACTTCAACTAATCCCGGCTCATGTTATCATCTGACCGTGAAAGGCGGAGCTTATCTGACCATCAATAATGGCACACTTACTGTTACCAATGACTATGAAAACAATGGCACTCTGACCATGAACAGCAGCTACGGAGTCCTGAATGTGGACCGTGACCTGAAGTTTAACATAGGTTCTACCTGCAATGTTACAACTGCAGCCAATATCTATGTGCAGCGCTATGTGGAATTTCATATTGGGAGCACTATCAATATGGGCACCGGAATTCTGACTCTGGACGGCTCTATTCATGGTTACATCAGGACTTATGCGCCAACCTCAATCTATCGTCTGCGCTCTGACAAAGACGATGGCTTTGCTTCCGGCATTGGCAGCAATTCCACTGCAGTCCTGACAATTCTGGAAAATATATATGTTCTGGCGGGAAGCACATTCAACCACTATTACGCAGGCACAACGATCCTTCAGGGTAGCTTATATGTCTATGACGGCGCTATCATGAACTTCAACCAGGGCACTCTGAGCATGGAAGGCAATGTAAACAAGACCATCCATATTGTGAATATATCCAATGACCTGAACAATCTGGTCATCAACAAATCTGCCGGATATGGCGTGACATTAAGTTACCCGATCCAGATCTATGCCAGTCTGACCATCCAATCCGGTTATATCAGTCCCGGAGTTAACTCTATTTCCATCCGTGGCAATTGGATCAACAATGTCGGTTCAGGTGGTTTTATTGAAGGCTCTGGAACGGTAGTAGTTAACGGCGGCCTGGACCAGACCTTCAGCACGGAAACCTTTAACATTCTGGAATTGAGTAAAACAGGTGGAGCCTTGTTGGTGCCCACAGGTTCAACAATTTACTGCTCATCTTACAACTGGACTGCTGGTAACCTAAGTGTAGCAGGCGGCACCTTCTCCGCAGTTGACTTGGTCGATCCAGGTATTTATGGAACTGTAACTCTGAGTTCAGGCCTGATCGAGTACCAACAGGACAGTGCTCAATACTGCGACCTGTATGGCACGCTCACCATCAGCGGAGGCACCTTTAAAGTTTTCGGCACTCAGGGTGTTAACTATCTTTCAGGAGATGGTTATGGAGTTTTAAATATGTCCTGCGGCATACTTGACTTCGTTCATCAGGGTATCAGTGTTCCCGTTTCATACATCTTTACAGAAAATATCACAGGCGGTACCATCCGCACTTCCAGAAGTTTCTCGGTTTATCGTACCGATTTCACCCCAACCGGAGGTACAATAGAACTCTATGGCAGCACAGACGCCACATTGCACATGACAACCAGTCCCGGTAGCAATTTCTTCAATGTCACCATCAATAAATCCGCCGGCAGGGATGAATCAAGACAGGATATCCTAACCTGGAATACGGACAGGGAAGACTTTAGTAGTCCACCCACACGCGCTAACACTGTTACCGGAACCGGTTTATTGGATATCAATGGCAACTTCAGAATTGAAGCAGGCACTTTTATCGCTCCTGATTATATCAAACTGGCGGGGAACTGGACTAATCTAGTTGGTCCGGAATACTTCACTCAAGGGACAGGCAGCCAGACCGTCGAGTTTAATGGAATTGGCTACCAATATTGCAATTATCCTGAAGTTTTTAACATCGTCATGCTGAATAAAAGCGCCAGCGCTCTGCGTGTCAACCAAACCGGCGCTGATATGCAATGCAATACATATACCTGTTCACAAGGGAAAATACAGGTTTTCAATGGCGTTTTCACTGCCTGGGATCTCAGTCAGGATGGCATTTACGGCAACTTTGAAGTTGACACCGGCGGCACAATCAATCTTTATCAGGGAACGGGGGCACTGGACCACATTGATGTCAATGGCTGGTTCATTACCAATGGCGGTACCATCAATGTTTTTGGCGGAACGACAAACAGCTTCGTGGGCTATAATGGTTTGGGCGGTTTTGATATGAATGGCGGCATCATCGATTTTAAGGATAAAGGCGTCACAATTCAGACCGTTATAAATGAGTTTACTTTCAGCATCGATGGCGGTGGTTTATTAAGACTGGGCGGTTCATTCTATGATCAAAGAGGCAATGTCACCTTTGCGGAAGGAACTCTGGAAATGTATGGCTCAACCAGCAATAACATAACTTTGGGAACCGGCTCTTATCTGGATCATCTGTTTATCGCAAAAAACGGCACCAATTTTGTTGCCGCTCTGAGTGATATCGCAATAAACGGATCATTGACAGTGGAAAACGGTATCTTTAATACAAACGGCAAGGTTATTAACGTGGGCAGCCACATCTACAGCAAAATAACTCTCAGCGCAGGTTCACAATTGAAACTGGCTAACAACAAAAACCTGACTGTGTATAACGGCGGAATTTTGGAAATGGTTGGAACGGCAATGACTCCTGCTTACATTACAAGAATTTCCACCGGTTATTATGGATTCAATATAGAATCCGGAGGTACGATCGGAGCGCAATATGCGGTCTTTGAGTATATGAATGCATATGGCGTGAACATCAAAACCGGAGCCATAGTCAATTCTTCCTATCCCATGCATTATTGCATGTATCAGAATGGAATTGCAGGGGGGACCTTATTGACTGTTAACAACGCTCAAACCCTTACTATGAATATGGTTTACTTCTATTCCGGAGTAAGTTTGTATAACGTAACAAAAACCAATAACCAGGGCACTGTGCATTTCACTTCTCCCAATGGCAACTTCTATGGCGGCAACTATGAAAATGACCCCGACTCCAGAATCTTCTGGGGTACGGATTTGGAAAGAGTGCCAACACCGGTGATAACATATGACGAGAACCAGAACCAGATCTGGTTGGATTGGGTCTATCCCATTAGCTGTGATTACTTTAAAATCATGGGCAGCGATTCGCCCTCTGGTCCCTTTAATCAGGTAGGCACCTCCACTACCACAAGCTGGCATCACACTGTGCCTGGCCCTTACAAGTTTTATCAGGTCAAAGCGATAAGGAATTAATAAGTCAGAATAACAGGATATACTATCATATACTGATCCAATCTCAGTCTGCTGTGTAAACCACATCTGCAAGTTTTAAATTGACATAGGCGGGATTTCCTTTTTTGTATGTATTTATAGCATCAGAATGCAAGGAGGAAATCATGAGAGGAGTAGTTTTTTGTATCCTGGTAGTGGGATTGCTGCTATCGGCCTGCACCACCCATTCCTATCTGCCCTTCTATAACACATCCGCCTGGAAGGCGTTTTATCAGGGAGGGGACGGAAGTTCCACCGAAACAGCCATCATCATCAATACCACCGATGACAAAAAGATCGAGGATGCGGAACGCCACTACCTGGAAAACGTCATCACCCGGGAAGGCAGGACCTATACGGTTTCAGGAGAATCCGACTACACGGAAAACGGAAGGGTCTATAACGTGATCAGAGTTATGCTCGATAACAACACCGTGCGTGACTATCATTTTGACATTTCCATTCCCTATCGCGCCACCCTGGAAAAATAGGCAGACTGAATGCACATCACAGACGCAAAAATGTATAAAAGCATCATGCAGACTGCGATCGACTATCTTTCTGCCAAAGCAGATCCGCAGAACGTGATCAAGTATTCCCGCTATTTTAAGGAAGGTTATGACGCCTGGGGCTGTGCCGATGGATCCTCTAAGGAAGCAGTAAAGCTGATCGAGACCAGGCATCCGGATCTTTCCATACAGCAGATCATCGAACTGGGAGACCTGTTTTTCAAGCAGGGCAAGTATGAAATGGGCAGCACGGCTATTCTGCTGCTCAACAACAGAGTAAAAGACTTTGACAAGGACACTGTGCAAGGAGTCAAGGGCTGGTTTGACCATGGCGTAACCAATTGGGCACACAGTGACATACTGTGCACCATGATCACTCCTGTGTTTATCCAGAAAGGCATCATCGGCTATCATGACCTGCAGGATTGGATAAAATCATCCTCGCGCTGGACGCGCAGAGCTGTTCCCGTGACTCTGTTATGCCTGCGTAAAACGGAAAAGCCGGAAAACCTGATCAAATTCCTGGAACCTCTGATGCTTGATACAGAGAGAGTGGTGCATCAGGGCATGGGCTGGTTTTTGCGCGAACTCTGGAAGATCCTTCCTCTGCCTGTGGAAGATCTGCTTTACAAATACCGCAACACGGCTGCCCGCCTGATCATCCAGTATGCCACGGAAAAGATGAGCAAAGAGCAGAAAGAACGCTTCCGCAAGGATAAGAAGTAGAACAAGGATATCAGGATCACGAAATACACGAAAGATATGAAACACACGAAATTGTTGAATAGCTATCATTTCCGCGCAGGAGGGAATATTACCTGTTTTGACTAATAGAAAAGACCACAAAATACACTGAACCCACGAAAAGAGAAGTAAAGGGGGATCAATAATGAGATTAATACTCTTGATTGTGCTGCTGAGCCTTATCCTGACCGCCTGCGCTCCCGGTTCCGGACATTGGGAACGCAAGCCTGCCGGTTTCTTTTCCGGAATCTGGCATGGCTGGATCGCACCCATATCCATAATCTGGCATTTGTTCAATCCTGAGATCAGGATTTATGAGCCCAACAACACCGGCGGCTGGTATGACTTTGGCTTTTACATCGCCATCATAGGCGGATTCGGAGGTTTTGCACTGACCCGCAGGAAATTCCGCAAACCTTAGCGGGCTAAGGTCTCATTCGGATACATGATCACTCCCCAAAGTGTTACTTACTGAGATACTGGCAGACCAACGAATACAGATACATGACCTCCTCATCAGGCAGGCCTTGTCCGAAGCAATACAATCCCTGTGTGCTTTTTATGATGATACCCTTTGACCTGGAGAATTTTTGCAGCCAATGCATCCAGCGCGGCAACGCAGTATAGGGAGCAGAAAGTCCGCCCACAGGCATTCTACCTCTGCTGTGCCGACCATGTTCACCGGTTGCAGAAACGAAGGCTGTTTCCCCGGTTCCATAGTCAACATCAATGATCTCGGCAATCGCCAGACGGACATTATACTTGCGGATTGCCGCCTTATGTGTGATGCTGATGCCTTCGGGATTTACGGTAACTGCCGTGAGAAAACTGCGGGAACGGATGAACGCGTCCAAAACCTCGAGCACGGGCAAAAGAACAAAGAACAGCCCGACAAAGCCGATGAAAAAGAATTGCACCATGAGTGGTGTGTTAGAAGCCGTGAAAAAAGTCAGCATTCCGGGGGCGAAGAATACAACAACCCCCAAAGGGATCAGCAAACCGATAAATATCAGTGGAGAAACACGCGGCCCGGGAATGCGGATCTGCAGCTCATCCTCAAAGTGCTGCAGATCTGACTTAAGCTCTGAAGGTTGGGCAACTGCAGGCAGTTCTTTTGCTTTAAAAGAACCGGTATGAGCTGACAATTCAGAAGGCTTGAGGACTCTTGGATTATCGGTTGTCTTGTCTTCCAGGTTGAAGCGAAGAAATGAGGCAAGCAGTTTTGCCTGTTCCAGAGCCGGTCCGTAACTGCTGAAGCTGGTCAGGTCAAGTTCTGTTCTGCCATCTGCTGCCTGCAGAGAAATGGGAAATCTTTCCGCCGTATCAGAATCTCCAGGATCATGTCTTAGCAGGACCGCTATATAATTAATCAGATCATACTGTTCACCCTGCATCGGCTTAAGCAGGCCCCTGGCTTTGTAGATGCGTCGTCTGGTTTTGTCAATGGTAAGCCAGTTGCGGCCGAAAACCAAACCTGCCCCCACACCCGTAAAAATCAAACCCATAAAAAAGAGAATAATCCAGCTCCACCATGGCATTTCCTTTGCATTGGAAAAGGGAATTATCTGCATGGTAGCAAGCAGCATAAATATCCCTGCCGCAAAGAAGGGAATACCAAAGCAGCCGATGCAACCCCCTCCTTTTTTAAGCTCCAGCTTATCATGAGAGGTCTGGATCAATAGGGATTCGGCAGTGTTCTTCATAGTTTTCTCCCCTCTGGTTATAAAAAGTTAGCTATTATGAACTGATTGGTTTGTCAACATAAAGCACAAAAACAGCAGTAAATCACTTGCCAAAAAACTCAGTTTTGACAGGATATGTTTTTGAGGAAGAAAGATGGAAAAGAAAATCAAGCTAGGCATCAGTTCCTGCCTTTTGGGCAACAAGGTCCGCTATGACGGACAGCACAAGTATGACTCCTGGTTGGTGGACGAACTGGGACATTATGTAGACTACGTTCCGGTCTGCCCGGAAGTGGAATGCGGCCTGCTGGTGCCGCGGGAAGCTATGCGCCTGGTGGGCAATGCAGAAGAGCCCAAACTGCTGACAGTCAACACGGGCAAAGACATCACACCCCAAATGCTGTCCTGGTCTGAAAAGAGGATCGCCAAGCTGGCAAAAGAAAACCTCTGCGGATTTGTTTTTAAGGCAAAATCCCCCAGCAGCGGAATGGAGCGCGTCAAGGTCTATCCTGCCAAAGGCGGCGCCGCTGCCAAAACGGGCGTCGGCATCTTTGCGCGTGAATTTATGAAATCCTTTCCACTGCTCCCCGTGGAGGAGGAAGGTCGACTGCACGATCCCGTCCTGCGCGAGAACTTCATCGAGCGCATTTTCATCAGGCATCGCTGGCAGGAAATGCTCTCCCAAAAACCTAAAGCCGGAGATATTGTGAACTTCCACACCCGCCACAAACTTCTGCTGATGGCACACAGCCCGGCGCATTACAGGTCTATGGGCAAACTGGTGGCAGAGGTCAGGAAATATGCTCAATCAGATTTTCAAACTGAATACCTGCTGCAACTCACCGAAGCAATGCGGAAACACGCAACTCCTGCCAGGCATCAGAACGTGATGCTGCACATCCTGGGATATTTCAAGACCGACCTGACCGCAGCGGAAAAAGCGGAACTGATCGAACTCATTGATAACTACCGCGCCGGACTGCTGCCTTTGATCGTTCCCATCACCCTGCTCAACCACTATGTCCGCAAGTATGACAAACCCTACCTGTCAGAACAATACTATCTGAATCCCCATCCTATGGAGCTGAAACTGCGCAATCACTCATAAAGAAAGTAAGTTTTTCTTTGAACTCCGGGTACCGGATTAAGTGTTGGACGGAGTGGATGGAGTTCAAGCGCATCGTTTATTATCAGGGGTATTTGGTTTCAGGCGCTTGGACTTCATCCATATAGAGAATTTATAACTGTTCGCAAACTTCCTTGAAGTCCAAAGCCCCGGAGTCTGGCATACTATCAATTGCCGGTATTGGCTTTGAACTCCAAGTCCCCATCCAATGGAGCTAAAACTGCGTAATCACTCATAAAGGTAACAAGCGTCCAGCCTGGGTTTTTGTGGCACTGGCAGGATTGCCCGTGCCACATATGTCATTCTTGCAGCCCTGTGCCTGTCATTCCTGCAGCCGGGTTCCTCAAAAGACTTGTCTTTTGGGGTGAAAAAGCAGGAATCTTGATCCTCTTTTCATTTTGTTGGCGAGTAACCCTTAAAAGTATCCATCCTTGGGAGGTAAGAGTAATACCTAGAAAATGGGTAAAAAAGTTAGAGGCACTGATAAGAGATTCACTGGC
>Ga0209610_1000906_pt1 | contig 15437 bp, 12 predicted proteins | sample LakKivw275mmetaG_FD_184137 | JGI IMG/M metagenome (GOLD analysis project Ga0209610, IMG submission 184137) | Anoxic lake water microbial communities from Lake Kivu, Rwanda to study Microbial Dark Matter (Phase II) - Lake Kivu water 275m metaG... | ecosystem: Environmental > Aquatic > Freshwater...
GTCCAAAGGTGGCACCTTGCGGCGCCTTTGCTGCGGCAGAGATGCCTCCGCCGCAGAACATGGGGTATTAGCCCGCCTTTCGGCGGGTTGTGCCCCTCCTGAGGGATGGTTGCCCTTGTATTGCTCACCCGTTCGCCGCTAGACACGCCTCTGTATTGCTACAATTGCGTATCCCGCCCGACTTGCATGTCTAAGACACACCGCCAGCGCTAGTCCTGAGCCAGGATCAAACCCTCCAAGCAAAAAATCTTAGGGGTCTGTCTGCTCTGATCGAATTAACTAGATATGGCACAAACCCGAGCACGCTTTGGGTTACATCCGAATTATCAAAGAACGATATGCCTGTGACCAAGGATACAGGCGAATCAGCTTCATGTCAACATCGATTTGCGGCGAGACATGCACGTACATCTCCCGCGCCGGCATGTACTTAGCCGGCATTCGCCGCCGGTCGCGCCACGCCCACCGGGGAGGGGTCACTCCGGACTCGATTGACCGCTGACCGCCCCTGGACGATATCGCCGATGCCGCCGCCTAGACCCGGCACCACTACCGGCTGTAGCAGCGACAGACGAGGGCAAAGGGGGTGAACAAGATTCTGGCTTGCGCTTGACGCTTGTGCTTCAGCGCGGCCCGGAGCCTGCGGCCGCAGGCCTTGGCTCAGTCCTTCTTGGTGTCGGGGGACTTGACGCTGTCCGACTTCGGCGGGGTCTTTTCGCCATCGCCGGACGACTTGTGCTTGTAGTCGGTGATATAGAAACCCGAGCCCTTGAATATCAACCCGCTGCCGCCGGAGATTATCTGCTCTACGCAGCTCTTCTTCCCGCACTTCGGGCAGTCCTTGATGGGCGGGTCAACTATCCGCTGAAACTCGCTAAAACAGTGCCCGCAACTCAGGGCAGCTTGAACTCGCAGTACCAGGTCTCGTCGCCGGACTCAAGCAATGAGACCGTCGCGACGCCGGTCGGTGTCTGTCTCAACAGGTAGTGCTTAGCGTCCTTCCCTTGGTACTTGACAGGCAGGGCGTACTTCTTGTTCGTGTGGCCTCGGAGTCCAACCTTGTAGACTATCGGTTGGTTTCCGTCCCAAAGCACTAGGGCATAGCAGCAGCTCCGGGTGACGAGCAGGTCCTTGATTACGGCCCTGTAGTTCAGCCTGAGAGCTTCTGACAGGTAGAGCTCCGGCTCTTTGGACTTGTCAACATGGGGAAATGTCAGCGGTGGATCATCAAAAAGTTCGATTGAGTCAATCAAGGCGGCGTTCTGGTCGTAGACGCGCACCTGCCCCGAACATCCATCGCTCAGGTAGTACCTGTCATCCTGGGATCTGACAACCTCGCTGGCGTTCCAGCGATAGCCGAGCTGAAGTCTCTGTCGCCTGCCGCTGAGATTACCCCACATGCGCACAAAATCTCCCGAAGGCTTATAAGCTGCGAACTCGTAGAGAGGGTGCCGGTAGAATTCGTCGGTGAATGGGTTATCTTCCGGCGGCACTTCCTCATTGAGAGTCTCAACCCCATGGGGCCAACCCCGTGAGTACGACAGAAAGATGAGGTCGCGGTCCAAGACGAAGGATGCCCCGGTCACGTTGAACCCCTCGGGGATCGAATCAGGCAGAGACTTGATGGTATCGCACTCAAGCAGCCTGTTGTCAGAAACTCTCTTCTCAAGAAAGCAGGGCACGTTCCATAGGCCGAAGTCCGAATCTTTGCCCTCTATTCTTATCCAAGCTGCTCTGGGCAGACTGGCGATTATCAGCAGCGTGGTGTCGCTGGCGAACGAGCATCCGACATACTGCGCAAAAGTGCCTTGGCGCATGAAGCTGTAGACCTGCTCCGGCATCCCGCCGCAGAATCTCCTTTCCTCGCCTGAATCGGCAGAAAGAACGTTGCTCAAACTGCCGGCGTTCAAGTCGAAAACGTAGAAGTGGTTGGTCAACTTGTCCCTGAACGCAAGTCGATTGGCGGACGAGTTAACGCATACATAAGAAGTCGTGGAAATGGGATGAGCCTCATCACTCTGCAATCTCTGCCTCTTCTCGCAACGAATCCGGTATGCATCTGTGTTAACTTGCGTTCTCTCTTGGCGCTCGCTCGCCGGCTTCTGTGCCCTGGGTCTTGAATTGTCACCGGCAAGCCAGGCAGCGGAAGCAGAGTCAATTGTGCTCAGCGCGTAAGATGATAGTAGCTGACCAGTCTTGACGGACAACTTGGCTACAAAGTGCGGTCCGAAGAAACCCTGGTTGAAAACGAACGACTTCAAGATTGCATCATTCACCACGAAACTGTGGTCGCTCGCGAATTGTCTCCTCTCCATGTACTTCTCTGCCGCGCGTTTTCGGTCCGAGATTACAAGCGTGATGATGTCCGACTTCACGCCGGCCTTGCGCAGACAGCCTGTGAACTGGTTGACCGCACCCTCAAGCCTCGGCGCGCGCATCGGGTCAACAAAGAACACGTAGACAGTGTCTGATTTGTAGGAAACGGGGAGGTTCCGCAGAAAACGGGCCACGACCCTCTCGCTGTTCTCGGCTTGGCTGATCTTCTGTATCTCAATGTCCCGCGGCGATTCTGCGGATAGGCCTATTGAGGCAAGGGCTAAGAGGAGGCAGATGTCCCACCCCCTCTTAGCCAAGGACTGTTCGGTCACGGAATCGCCGTGTAGCTCTGGATACTCAGAGATGAACCTGGCACTGAATCGCCGGTAGGAAACGCCAAGTTGAGTATTACATTGTAGCTCTGGCCGCTGTCGGGCGCTGCTACGCTTTGGCACGTGAAACTCATGCGGTCTTGTGACAAGCAGAGCACACGTTTGCACACTTCCTTGGAGGGATCCGGGCAGAATATGTCGCTGCCTGCCTTGTACTTGCCAATTATCACCCCCGCGATATCGGCGTGCGCCGCAGACGGAACCAACAGCGGCAGGAGTAGCGTGACGCCAAGGAGCACCAGTAACGGCGTCTTGCGGTTCGGTCTCTTGTGATACATGTTGACCTTTCTGCGCTCGTCAGAACGCAGGGGATTATCCTCTCTCTCTCTCTCTCCGTCAAGCAGAACGTCATCACTTCGACGTACAGCATAAGTGCTTACAATTCAATATGTTATGCTGCAAATAGAGATAGTCAGTAGTCGCCAGATGACGCCTGACGATGTGAGGGGGATGGCTTGAGCGAGTTCTCTGGTCAGACTCAGTCGCGCGGTGCCCGTGTGCCTCGGGCCGGCCTAGAAGTGCGGTTTGATGCGCGTAGCCTGTAACTTGGGGCTGGCGCCACGGGGCTTGCGGCTGCTGGCGCCGCCTATTCTTTTTTCGAGGAGGACTTGGAGCCGTCGGAACCGGACGACGAAGAACCGCTTGATGACTTGTGCTTGTAGTCGGTTTCGTAGAAGCCGGAGCCCTTGAATATCAGGCCGCTGCCGCCGGAGATGATCTGCTCCACGCAGCTCTTCTTCCCGCACTTCGGGCAGTCCTTGATCGGCGGGTCAACGATCCGCTGGAACTCGCTGAAGCAGTGCCCGCACTTCTGGCACTGGTACTCGTAGGTAGGCATAGCTTAAAGTGCTCAAGGGGTCCAGTGGTCGAGTGGTCTAGTGAACCGAACCCGAACTCCGGACCCCTTGAACGTCGAACTCTACTCTCTAGTAATCCCCACCGTAACCGCCGCCACCGGGCGGCATCGGCGGCATCTTCTCTTTCTCAGGCATCTCGACGATGGCGCACTCGGTCGTCAGCATCAGGCCGGCCACGCTCGCCGCGTTCTGCAGGGCGACGCGCGCAACCTTGGTCGGGTCGATAACGCCGGCCTCGAACATGTCGACGTACTCGAGCGACTCGCAATTGAAGCCCATGTTGGGCTTGTCCGACTTGACCTTCTCGAACACGATCGAGCCGTCCACGCCGGCATTCTCGGCCAGCATCCGGATCGGCTCCTCGAGCGCCTTCTTCACGATGCTCGCGCCGACCGCTTCGTCGCCTGAGAGCTTCATCTTTTCGATGGCCGGGATGCAGCGCACCAGGGCGACGCCGCCGCCGGGCACCACGCCCTCTTCGACCGCCGCGCGGGTCGCGTGCAGCGCATCCTCAACCAGCGCCTTCTTCGCCTTCATCTCGACTTCGGTGGAAGCGCCGACGTTGATGACCGCAACGCCGCCGGCGAGCTTCGCCAGCCGTTCCTGCAGCTTCTCCTTGTCGTAGTCGGACTTCGTCTCCTCGACCTGCTTCCGAATCTGCTCGATCCGGGCGGTGATGTCGGCCTTCTTGCCGGCGCCCTCGACGATGGTCGTGTTCTCTTTGTCGATGACGACCCGCTTGGCGATACCCAGGTCGGAAACCTGGACGTTCTCCAGCTTGATGCCGAGGTCCTCGGAAATCAGCCGGCCGCCGGTCAGCACGGCGATATCCTCGAGCATCGCCCGGCGGCGGTCGCCGTAGCCCGGGGCCTTCACGGCGGCGCAACGGAGCGTACCCTTTATATGGTTGACGACGAGAGCGGCCAGCGCCTCGCCTTCTACTTCCTCGGCGATGATCAGCACCGGCTTGCCCCGCTGGGCGACCTTCTCGAGCACGGGCAGCAGGTCGCGCATCGACGAGATCTTCTTCTCATAGAGCAGGACCAGCGCGTCCTCGACGACGGCCTCCATCTTCGGGTTCTGCGGGGTGGTCGTACCCGGCTCCAACGCGAAGTAGGGCGACAGGTAGCCGCGGTCGAACTGCATGCCTTCGACGACCTCGAGCGTCGTCTCGACCGACTTCGCCTCTTCGACCGTGATCACGCCTTCCTTGCCGACCTTCTCCATCGCGTCAGCGATGAGCTTGCCGATCTCCTTGTCGTTGTTGGCGGAGATGGCCGCGACCTGCATGATCTCCTCGCGGCCGGTCGTCTTCTTCGACATCTTCTTCAGCTCGCCGACCGCGGTCTCGACCGCCAGGTCAACGCCGCGCTTCAGCGCCATCGAATTGGCGCCGGCGGTGACGTTCTTCAGACCCTCGCGGTAGATCGCCTCGCCCAGCACCGTCGCGGTCGTCGTACCGTCGCCGGCCACGTCGGAAGTCTTGGACGCCACTTCCTTGATCATCTGGGCGCCCATGTTCTCGAACTTATCCTCGAGCTCGACTTCCTTGGCCACGGTCACGCCGTCCTTCGTCACGGTCGGCGCTCCCCACTTCTTGTCGATAACCACGTTGTGGCCGCGCGGTCCCAGGGTCACCTTCACCGCGTGCGCCAACTGCTGCGCCCCGCGGAGAATGGCTCGCCTTGCTTCGTCTTCGAATCTCAAATCTTTGGCAGGCATGCTCGCTCCTCCTTACTTCGCTTCCTTCTCGATCACCGCGAGAATATCGTCCTCGCGCATGATGAGGTGCTCTTCCTCGCCGATGCGAATCTCGTTGCCCGAGTACTTGCCGAACAGGATGATGTCGCCCTTCTTCACTTCCATCGGTATCCGGTTGCCCTTCTCATCAACTTTGCCCGGCCCGACAGCGATCACCTTACCCTGTTGGGGCTTCTCTTTGGCAGAATCAGGGATTATGATTCCGCCCTTCTTTACTTCCTCTTCGATGCGCTCGACCAGGATTCTATCCTGTAGCGGTCGTATCTTCATGACTCCTCCTTAAGACGTTGTGAGTTCTGGTTGAAAACCGCAATTCGCTTCCGGGAAACCATCCCGGCCGCAGACCAAACCGGCATAGCCCGCCTCACGATTAGCGTCGGCGAGCCAATACCTAACTCCTGTAATGCAAAAACCTTCCATAATTTAGACACGAAGCGGCCTGCCCGGATTCTCCCGCGTGCGGCAGTTCAACGCTCATGCCCGCACCGCCTGCAGTTAACACCTTGAATTAACTGAAGTTATCGGCATGGGCGATATCTGAATTGAACAGATGACCTCCTCCTTGTAAGGGAGGCGCTCTAGCCAACTGAGCTAATCGCCCACAACGCCAGAATTATAGGTTATAGTCCGCCTCTGTCAAATCCGCGGCAACTCAGGGGCTCGGCGATCCAAGGCCCCCCAGTCTGCTTTACACTGATGTCCCCGCGTTGGCCCCTCGATCCGCGCTCCCGCGTGTGGATGTCGAGCGTCGCCGTGTTCTGACCCGAGTGCCGCGTGATTGACATCGCCCTTACCTCTACTATCCTTGGCATAGATAGTACCCCATCGCGGGGCATGGCGTATAAAGCAAAAGGCGGCGGAAGTCGGTACAGACCCGGCGTTCCGCACCAAGGAGGCAGTGTGATCGTAGGCAAGATCAGCGCAGGCATGATCGCGGCTCTCGTCCAACTGCTCGTGGCTCTGGTTGGAGCCATCCTCGTCTCTGCCGCAGTGCAGGGATTCAAAGCCGAGTGGCAGGCCCTGTTCCGGAGGCAGTTCGAAGGCGCACCGGCTCGTATCCTCGTCTATACGGTGTCCGCGTTCTTCCAGCTCTACAACGGATCCATCCACGGACTTCCGCCATCGGAAATACTGATTCTGGCGCTTCTGACCGCCCTGTCGGCGACTGGCATCTACCACTTCGCCAGGAAGCGGCCAGCCATCTCGTAACGCGTCGGGCCTCAGCCGGAGGAAGCCTCGGACAGCAACTGACAGCCGGGAGCCGGACTCCCCGGACGCCTATGCCGCCCGGGTCGCGACCGCGTCCCAGACGCGGAGAAAGTTGAGTCCGAGGATCTTCTCGATGTCGCCGTCGGGACAGCCACGCCGGCTCAGGCCGAGGCGCACGGCGCCCATCTTGGTCACGTTCTCAAGTCCGGTCAGCGCGCCCTCAAAACCGTCGAAGTCCGAGCCCAGCGCAGCGTGGTCGGGTCCTGCCAACTCACAGATGTGTTCAATGCAGGCGAACACATCTTCGATTGATGCCTCCTCCTCCGGTTCGCGCAGAAAAAAAGGCAGGAACACCACTCCGATGACTCCCCCATGAGCACCAATCGACCTGATCTCATCGTCCGTCAGGTTGCGGTTGAAGTCGCGCCGAGTCCTGACCCCGGAATGTGACGCGATAACCGGCGAAGAGCTGGTTTCGAGGATATCGAACACGGTCTCATCCGCGCTGTGCGATACGTCGATGATCATCCCAAGCTCGTTCATCCTGCGCACGGCCTGACGGCCGAGCGGCGACAACCCGCCATGTGGCTTGCTCTTGTCGCTGCTGGAATCCGCAAGCTCGTTTGAATTAGACCAGGTCATCGTCAGGACGCGCACGCCGCACTCGAAGAACCGATCGAGGTTATCGAGCCTTCCCTCCAGTGCGTGCCCGCCTTCGACGCCGAGAACCGCGGCAATCCGGCCCCCGGCGTCAGCCTGACGGAACTCCTGGGGGGTCGACACGGGCGCCAGCACTCCGGGACAGCGAGCACACACTTCACGGAATGCGTCTGCCCCTTTGAGCGCGAAGTCACGGTACTCGCCCGGTCTGAGTTCGGTCGGACTGACCCACACGGCAAAGACCTGGCCGTTCACTCCGCCGTCCTTCATCCGGGGGATATCGAGATGCCCCTTGTCCGACCGCCGGGTGATGTCCTTCCGGCCGCGGATATGCTCGTAGAGCGCGTCGGTGTGAAGGTCTACGAGCAACGGGGCTGCGGTCTCGCGTTCGAGTTCCATGTAAACGTGCTACGGAGTATAGATAAGGAGCCCCCGCGGTCAATCCGACACGACGTCTGCCCGGTCGGAACGGAGAGGCTCCCGTCTAGAGCCGCGTCCGGCGCAGCCGGAGGGAGTTGGTGACGACATTGATGGAAGACAAGGCCATCGCCACCTCGGCCATGATGGGATGGAGCCAGCCGAGCATGGCAAGCGGGATGGCAACCACGTTGTAAAAGAGCGCCCAGAATAGATTCTGCCTGATCTTCACGAACGTCGCCCGCGAGAGCTTGACCGCCGAGACGACCCCAGTCAGACTACCCCGCACGAGCGTAACGTCTGAGGCCTCAATGGCGATATCCGTGCCCGTGCCGATGGCGATTCCCACATCCGCGGCCTTCAGGGCCGGGGCATCGTTGATGCCGTCGCCGACCATCGCCACGCTGCCGAACTCCTTCTGCAGGTCCTTCACAACCTGCTGCTTCTGAGCCGGCAGCACCTCGGCGACGATGCGGCTGATTCCGGCCTCGGCGCCGATCTGCGTTGCCGTCTCGCGGTTGTCGCCGGTGAGCATTATCGGCGTGATGCCCAGCGCCTTGAGGTCGGCAACCGCTTGCGCCGAGTCGGGCTTCACGGTGTCGGCCACTCCGATGACTCCAATCGGCTTTCCGCCGGACGCCACGTAGAGCGCCGTGCGCGCCCGCTTCTTCAGGCCCGCCGCCGCTGCGTTGAGTATGCGGCAGTCGACGCCGCATTCCTGCAGGAGAAGTTCCTTGCCGGCCAGCACCTCGACGTCTCCGACTTTGCCCTTGATACCCTGACCAGGAACGGCCTGCACGCCGGTCGGCAGTACGAGTTTCAATCCTCGCGCCGACGCAGCGGCAACTATGGCTCCCGCTACCGGGTGTTCCGAACCTTGTTCAAGAGAAGCCGCGAGCCGCAGAACGTTGTCTGCTGGGCTCGTGACCGGCACCACATCAGTGACTGCGGGCCTGCCCTGCGTAATTGTCCCCGTCTTGTCGAGAATGACCGCCCGCACGTCCTTCAACGTCTGTATCGCTTCACCCGAGCGGAAGAGGATGCCCCGCTCGGCCCCCGTGCCGGAGCCGACCATCAGCGCAGTCGGCGTCGCAAGTCCGAGAGCGCACGGGCAGGCAATCACGAGCACGGCAACCCCGGCAAAGAACGCGAGCGATACGACGGAAAGGTTCGGGTTGACCCACGGCAGGAATGTCGCAGTCCACTCAAGCATCGGCCGGAGCGTAGGCGTCAGTGCGAGCCAGAGAGCGGACGTCGCGAGCGCGACCAGGATGACCACCGGCACAAATCTCGCCGTGACCTTGTCGGCAAAGGCCTGAATCGGGATCTTGGTACCCTGGGCTTCCTCGACCAGCCGGATAACCTGCGAAAGGAACGTGTCCTTGCCCACGCGCGTCGCCTCGACCTTGATGAGCCCATTGCCGTTCACCGTCGCACCGATGACCTCGTCGCCGGCCTTCTTCTCGACCGGCAGTGACTCGCCGGTCGCCATCGACTCATCGATGCTCGTCTCGCCCTCGAGTATCCGTCCGTCGGCCGGCACCTTCTCGCCGGGCCGGATGATCATCACGTTGCCGGGCGCAAGTTGCGCGACCGGCACTTCCTTCTCTACGCCCTCGGCCGAAAGGATCCGCGCGGTCCGCGCACCCAGCGCGACGAGCTTCTTGATCGCCTGCGAGGCCCGACCCTTGGCGCGCGTTTCGATGTACCGACCGGTCAGGAAGACGGCCATCACCATCCCACCGGCGTCGGCAAAACTCTTGACCGGCAGACCGGCCAGCACGGCAATGCCTGAGACCAGTGCGGCTGCGACGCCGAGAACGATGAGCACGTCCATCGAAGCTGAACCGGCGCGCACCGATCCCCATGCCCCGCGGAGGGTGTTCCAGCCGGGACCAAACAGCACTGCGGCGCAAAAGGCGACGTCGAGCCATGTCATCCCTGGCAGGTGAAAGAGGTGCAGACCGTGAAGCACCATCAGCAACATCGGCAGAAGTCCCAGAACCCACGCCCAGACCAGCCGGACGCGGGCGTGGCGGAGGTCAACTTCAGCGCGATTCTCGGCGCCGGCTTCCTCGTGCCGAATATCGTACCCGACGTCGGTCACCGCTTTCTCAAGCGAAGGCACCGGCGACACCCTGGGGTCGAACTCCACGATTGCTTTCTCAATGGCGAAGTTCACGACCGCGTTCCTCACCCCGGGAAGCCGGTTCAGCGCCTTCTCTACGGTGGCGACGCAGCTCGCGCAACTCATGCCCCCGACTGATAAAGTGATGGTCTCGGTTTTACCCAGTTCAGGTTTCTCTAGGATGACCGGCTCGGGCAGAACGGAAGCGCTTTCCGCCATCCGCATTCCGCTATCCGCACCGGCCATTCTGACTTCTGCATTCTGACTTCTGACGTCTGACGTCGCCTGCGCCAGGAACCGCTCCGGCTCAGCCTGGAACCGCTTCAGGCAGTTGGGATTGCAGAAGTAGTAGGTAGTTCCCTTGTATTCCCACTTACCCGCCTCATTCCCCTCACGCACAACCATCTTGCAGACGGGGTCGATGTGAGCGGCAGGGCTCTTGGGCTCCGGACTCTGGACTTCCGACTTCTTTGTATCTTTGTCTCTTTGCTCAGAAGCTTCCTCCGCCCTGCCCTCCGACTTAGGCTGGCCACCAAGAAACCGCTCCGGGTCGGCCTGAAAGCGCTTCAGGCAGCTCGTATTGCAGAAATAGTAGGTCGTTCCCCGGTATTCCCACTTGCCGGCCTCGCGTCCCTCGATGACGTGCATCCTGCACACCGGGTCGATGTGAGAGGATTGCAGATCGGCGATTGGAGATTGCTGATTGTCCAGCCGCTTGTTGGCTTCGGGTCTTTGTGGTGAGATGTACTCCTCGGGATTCTGCTGGAACTTGCGGGCGCAGACCTTCGAACAGAAGTAATAGGTGACGCCGTCGTACTCGCGTTTGGCCGCTTCCTGCCCTTCGATGACTTCCATCTTGCATACCGGGTCGATGTGTACTCGAGGTTCCGATTTCATCAGCGTTCTCCTGTTGCTCCCTGTTCCTTATGACGGAACAGTGAGCCAATCGGGTCGGTCAGCGCCCGGATTGGCGCCCTATGGAAGAAATCCTGCTTCAGCCTCGGCATCAGGCCGACTATCCTCACCACCTGTCCGAACGTGAACTCCTCGCGCTCCCCTATCGCGAACGCATACCTCCCCACGTTGCCCGGCCGCGAGACTGTCACGGCATAGATACCCGGACCGACTCTCAGCCGCCGCTCCGGCCCCATCAGGTACGAGTCTCCGCCAAACGGCTCGTAGAATCTCGTCCATGAGTAGGCGGGTCCGTCGAGCACGGCAATTGTGTCCGTCCCACTGGTCACAGCAACTGTCAGGTCCTGGGGTACACCGGCCTCATCCGGGACGAGGATGTTGACGTAGAGCTCGAACGAATCGGGGCTTACGATGCTGTACTCCGCCGGTCTGCCGAGCAGCTCGCCATAGTATGCCTTGGATACTTCCGGCTTCTCCACGACTACGACACCTTGGTCCGCTACGAGATACGGCAGATGTGCATGAGCGATTCCGCTCATCAGCGCCAGACACGACAGAAAGAAGAGAGGCATACGCATATTTGAATATTAGACGCCGGCCGGTGAGCTGCGACTCGGACCTTCTTTCGGCCTATTCGTACAGCGACGAGATGCCTGGTTTGCGACCCTGCGCGGAACGACGAACGACGGCTTCAACCCGGCGTTCGCGGGTCGCCTCCCGTTTGGCGTTCAGGACCCAGCCTGTGTACAAGTTGCGATAGGTCGGGGCGAAGGCCTGAAAGTTGCGCCATGCCGCGGGGTGGGCACGAAGCGCCCTCGCCAGGTCCGGCGGAACGGTCTCCTCTCGCCGGTTGGTGTAAGCCGCCTGCCATTTGCCGGACCTTTTTGCCTGCGTGACCTCGGCAAGGCCGGCCTCGCACATCCTTCCCTCGGACACCAGTCGCTTCACCCGGTCCTTGTTCGCCTGCGACCAGACGCTGCTCCGGCGCCTGGGCGTCCAGCGTTGGCGGAACTTCTCGGCGTCCACGGCGTGTATCTGACCGTCAATCCAGCCAAAGCAGAGCGCCTCGTCCAGGGCATCCTGGTATCTAAGTCCAGCCCTCGCGCCCTTCTTGTACATATAGACCCACTCGCCCTGTGACCTGGCGTGGTTGCGTTGGAGCCACCTCCGCCACTCCATGGCACTGCGGAAGTCGAGCGGTTCCTGCCCTGTCATCCGAAGGCTAGAAGTCTCTGTCTTTGCAGACCGTTGCCCTGATTCTACCCCGCTCTCTTCGAGTGACGACTCTCTTCAGGAACTCCCGCCTCAGACCCGAGGCCAGACGACTGGCCTGCCATCTCCGCTCTCGCTCGGCTCGGCCTTCGCCAGTGGCCGGGAAAGCGGCGAGCACCGCCTTCAGGGCATAGCCGGCCGCGCCAAATGCATGTTGCGGGACATGCGCGGTTGCCACGGCGTGGCCGGCCGAACGGGCCGCAAGGCAGGCGGAGGGCCTCCTTTTTGCCCGGCGGGCGGCGGCATGGGCGGCGAGCGAGGCGCCGCGAATGTCCGCCATCCTGAATACGCCGGTGCGCGCCCATGCGCGACATGCCTTGATGGCTTTCCGCGGCCGCTCGTCATCCGGATAGGCTTTCTCGAAGAACGGCAATACACGCAGGGCGCAGTCAGCCGCCCAGACAGCCAGCAGCCGCTGATTTTCTCTGCTGTACTTCCGCGCGACATCATGTTCCGGTATCCGGCCCCGGAGGCGCAGCCGCGCGCCGGGCTCAGGTCTTCCTGTTTCGGGTTTCATTCGTCATTCGAGCTTCCTTTCTGCCAGCTCCCGCCGGCAGAACGGAGAGGGTGGGATTCGCTGTGCGCCTGCTCCCCATGCTCTCCTTTGGGTTGTGGCGCGCAGCCGCGCGCCGGGCGCGAATTCGTCATTCGGATTTCGTCATTCGAGCTTCCGTTCTGCCGGCTCCCGCCGGCAGAACGGAGAGGGTGGGATTCGAACCCACGGTACCCTTACGAGTACACATGCTCTCCAGGCATGCCCGTTCGTCCACTCCGGCACCTCTCCGTGGAAAAGGATTCAAGGGGTCGAGGAATCAAGGAGTCCGGGGTCAGACACTTGAATCCTGGATTCCTCGAATCCTCGATTCCTGCACCGCCAGCTTAGCCGAAGCTGCGCGGCAGTCAAACTTGTGGCTACTTGATCAGCACCAGCGTCCCCGGCTTGACCGCGTCCACAATGGTCTTCAGCGGCATCGAGTCGAGTTCGATGTAGTTGTGGTCAATCGCCTCGGTCGGAACTTCGTCGCTCACCTTCCCGTGAATCACGAGGTCGCCGCCGAGGTAGACGGCGCCCGCGCCGAATGCGTCCGCAAGACAGCGCGCGGCCGAGTCCGCGGCCGGCGCGACACCCTCGAGCCGGTACAGCCAGTCCGGCCGGCACCAGGTCGTGCGCGCCTGCTTGCTCAGCACCTCGAGCGTCGCCCTGGGCAGAGCCGTGTACTCGTCCTCTCCCTCCCGTATTTGGCGGAACCGGTAGCCCGTCTCCAGAATCGTCTTGTCCTGAACCGCCAGTGTGAGCTTGCGCTCCGTACGGTTGATGACAAGATACGGCTCGCGCTTGGACAGCGAGGCAATCCGGTAGTCGAGGAATTGCCTGTCCAGTTCGAGTTTCGCCTTGACCTCCTGCAGGCTGTCATACTGGCCGACAACCGCCCGCGCCTCCGCATCGGCCTCGCGGGCCGCCCTTATGAGCTCGCGTTTGCCGACCGCGTCGGCCAGCCGGACCAGCGCCAGGCCCGCGACGATGGTCGCGACCACGGAAAGAAAGCCGTTGATTCTCCTGCCCATCAGAAGATAAACACCTTGGTCCCGACCGGCACCGAATCGAAAAGGACCTTCAGGTCATCATATCCGACCCGGATGCAGCCGTGCGTCACGCTCCGCCCGAGCAGGTTCTCCTGGGGAGTGCCGTGTATCATCACCCCGCCGCCGAGGTCGAGCAGGAATGCTCCGAGCACGCCCTTCTCCCTGCGCTTCGGCGACCGCAGGGGCGGGACCGACTCGCCCTTCTCCAGAAACGCCCAGTCCGGCCTTATCCATATGGGGTCCTTCTTCTTACGGATGACGCTCATGATTCCGCGCGGGGTCTGGAATACCCACTTCCGGTTCCCGTAGGTCAGCGTGTCGTTCCTGCCGGTGGAGATAGCCGCCTCCAGCAGCACCTTCTGCCCGCGGCGCAGGGACAGCCGGTTGCCGTTCGGGTTGACGACTACGTAGAGCTCATTGGTGAAGGCAGTCGCGAACTGGTCGGCAAGCTGGCGCACCGACTCGTTGAGCGCCTCGATTTCAGGGCCCAGTCTGGGTATCTCCAGGCGCATCCTAAGTGTGCCGGCCCGAGTCCCGTACAACTGAGAGGTCAGCCGCAGCGGGTCAAGCCGGATGCTCTCCTTGACAGGGAGGTAAACTTCGGACCAGACGACCACCATCGCCGACAGGACGATGAGGCCGACCGACTTTACCGGACTCACCGGGAAATGCCGAGCGCCGAGCTGCGAATGCCGAACTCAGGAGTCCTGATTGCGATTGAGTCGTGAGTGCCTGTAGCGGGGCTTCGACGTTCGGCGGTCGGACTTCGGGGTTTCATTGATGCCAGCGGGCGCGCCCGCCGCGGACATCAACGTGTATGAACGCGCCGTGCGAACGGGTGCGGCTGTACCAACCGACGCCGCCAACCAGCTCCGGGTGCTGGGCCTCGAGGTCATCGACGTAGCCGGCCAAGAGCTTCGCGTCCTTCCGGTTCGACTGGCCGTCGTGATTGAGGTCATCCAGCCGGCCGTCGTTGTTTGCATCGATGATGATATCGGCGGCCCCGCCGTAGATGTGCGCGCTGTTATGCCCGCGCTCCACCCGCCAGTTGTAAGCGGGCGGCCGGTACCCGCTGAATACCGCAAAGCGGTCGAACTTCACTCCCCGGTTCTTCACGAAGTCAGTGAGCAGCTCCAGCTTGACCGGGAGCTCCTCGCGCAGGACCGTGTACTTGGGGAAGCCTCCCATGTTCCGGGACGCGAAGTCGCCGAGCGTGTAGTGCGGCGACACCGGCGTATCCAGATTGTCGGGAGTCGTGACGATGAACCCCTTCGGCTTCGTGAAACTCGGGAACTCCGCGATTGGCTTCGGGTACCTGCCAATCTTGACGCCCTTCAGGTATCCTCTCCTGTCGAGGCTGTCATAGGGAATCATGACAAAGGCGTTGATGCGGCGGACGCTGGTGCCGCTCGTGACGATAATCGGATAAAGGCCCGGCTCCTGCGGTGCGACCCAGCAGGTCGCGTTACCCACGTCTACCAGCTCTCCGGCCGAAGCGACCCAGCCGCTGCTGTTCGCGTCGTCGGAAGTCGCCAGCCGGAGCGTCTCGCCCGGCAGCACGAACCGGCCGATGTTATCCCAGTCGTAGACGTAGCCGTTGATGTCGACCGAAAGCCTCGGCCTGATGCTGCCTCTAACAGTTGCGTCGCCCAGGGTGGCGCCGGACAGGACTCCGGCAGAGACGACCCAGAGAATCAGAATCGTGCGCAGTGGTCTGCTCCTAAAGAACAAGTCGGCCTCGCTGGTTCCGACCGGTTCGAGGCCCGGCAAGTATAGCGTAGCAACCGGCGGTGTCAATCCGACCCGAACCTGCGAGACCGGCCTCCACGCCAAAACAGCTACGCAGCAGAACCTGCGAGGGATCGAGTAGGGGGCGGCTTTTGACGGTCGCCCCCTCTCACACCACCGGACGTGCTTTATTGCATC
>Ga0209610_1000908_pt1 | contig 15407 bp, 19 predicted proteins | sample LakKivw275mmetaG_FD_184137 | JGI IMG/M metagenome (GOLD analysis project Ga0209610, IMG submission 184137) | Anoxic lake water microbial communities from Lake Kivu, Rwanda to study Microbial Dark Matter (Phase II) - Lake Kivu water 275m metaG... | ecosystem: Environmental > Aquatic > Freshwater...
AGGGTAAAAAAATTATATGGAGACAGGATTTAAGGCTGGATTTTACTATAATTTCCTTATGTCTGAATCACTGTTGAGGGAAGGTCCATCTCTTTTTTTTCAAACATTTTTTCTCCAGTCTTTTTGATTTATAAGTGTACAGTATTTCTTTTACAGATAATTCCAGAAGTCAAAATTTTTATTAAATTTATATCTGACAGATTTATATTATTGTAAAAAAACAGGCTAAGCACAATATAATTTTGAACTATATCTTGTTTTTAAGCGCAATTTCAAATATTTCCACGACTTCCTTTTTACCCAGTTTCAAAAAGTTCCCTATAGGACCCCACTGGAGCTCTTTTTGCGCCATCTCTTCAAATTTTTCACTGTTTATCCCCAGTTCTTCAAGGCTTGTTGCCAGGCCTATTGACCTGAAAAAAGATATGAGGCTTCTTATTCCATTAAGAGCCGTTTGGCCTGCGCTTCGGGGGAAGGGATCAACTCCCCATACCCTGCAGGCAAACTGTTCAAATTTTCTAATATTTTTTTTATAGACATATTTCATCCATGCCGGAAAAATAACTGCAAGGGCCTGGCCATGTACCACACCATAAACAGCCCCAAGTTCATGCCCCAGCTTGTGAGATGCCCAGTCTTCTATCCTGCCGGTACCAAGTATTCCATTATGGGCCAAAGTGCCTGCCCATAAAAGTTCCGCTCTGCTGTCATAATCAGAAGGATTTTTCAGCACCAGGGGCGTATTTGAAATAACTGTTTTTAAAGCGGCTTCACAAAGCCTGTCGGTCAAATCCGCCATGGGTGTATTTGTGAAGTATCTTTCCATAATATGGGCCATCATGTCTGCAGAGCCGCATGCAGTCTGGAAAGGGCCCACAGTAAAAGTCAGCTCGGGATTGAGAATGGCAAATTTTGGAAGTATCAGGTGGCTGTGGAAGCCTTTTTTCAGCAGGGTTTTTTCATTTGTTATAACAGTGACCACACTTGATTCGCTGCCGGCAGCAGGAATAGTCAGTACGACCCCCAGAGGTATTGCACTTTCGGGTTTTGACTTGGCTACAAAAAAATCCCATACATCACCATCGTAATCAATACCCAAGGCTATTGCTTTTGCAGAATCTATTACGCTCCCGCCCCCAACAGCAAGTATAAAACCGATTTTTTCTTTCCTGCATATATTTATGCCCTCGTAAATCTTTTCCAGCACAGGATTCGGCCTTACACCTCCAAGCTCAAAAACAGCAATGTCCTGCTGCTCAAGAGATTGCTTAATCCTGCTGTAAAGGCCCGTCTTTTTTATAGTGTCTCCTCCATAATGGAGCAATACCCTGCTGGAGTATTTTTTTACTTCCCTGCCCGCATCATTTTCGGTTTGTTTGCCGAAGATTATCTCTGTGGTATTGTGAAACCTGAAATTTTCCAATGTATCGTCCTTACTGCTAAAATTTATTATCTATACCAGGTCACAAGCCTGGTCGGGCATCCATTTTGCATCCTTTCCTTCCCATTTGACATTGCAGCCAATAGGGTTAGTAACAGCAACAGATATCCTCCTGCCCGCAAAATATTCTTCAAGTGCATTTTCGAGGTCGTTTACTGTAACGAGGTTTGGGTCCTTAGGGTTATCAACTGCTCTTCCTGTATAAACCAGTTTGCGGTTTTCGTCAAACACATAAAAATGCGGGGTCCTTAATGCCCCGTAAGCAAGGGCAACTTTCTGCATTGGGTCATAAAGATATATCCATGGAAATTTGTTCGCCCTCATCCTGTCAACCATATTTTCGAAAGAATCTTCTTCATATGTGTTTTTACTGTTTGAATTAATAGCAACAAACCTTGCCCCCCGGCCATGGAAGCGTTCAGCGGTCTTCCTGGTGATTTCATCGGAACCTTTTACATACGGGCAATGGTTGCAGGTAAAAAAAATTACAAGAACCTTTGCGTCATCAAAGTCCCTTATCGTATATATCTTCCCGTCAGTAGAAGCAAGCATAAAATCCGGTGCCCTGTCACCAATTGCTAGAGTAAAACCCATTTTAACCTCCATATTTTTTAAATATACTTCCGGCACTTACATGCAGCAGGTGTCCGCCTGTTTTTAATTGCATATGCCAATCTTATGCAGGGGTAAATTATATAATAAAATATATTTTATATCCTCTGCAATAATGCTTTAAATATTTTACTGAAAAGATGTAAAAAATAGCATATAATCTATTTCTACATATTATAAAGCAAAAAAGAATATTTGGATGGAAAGTTATGAAGAAAGTATTTATTTATGGCATTGCCATAATATTTTTAACAGCGACAGCTTTAATAGCAGTATCAGGTCTTACAGGGTGCACTACTACTGCACAGACAATCCCGACTATCGCCACTGCCATAGAAAGCACGACAGCGACTACAGTAGTGCCTGCTGTACCGGCAACAGAAGAGACAGCAGCTGAAGAAAAAATCCCCGCAAATTTTGAGCTTGTTTATGTGCCAAAGGTCGATGTGCCCTGGTTTGACGTTGTACAGAAAGGCATTGAACAGTGTGCAAAAGATTATGGTTTCAAGGTTACGGTGACTGCGCCCCCTAAACTGGACCCGGCAATCCAGGCACAGGTTGTACTTGACCTTATCGGTAAAACAGCCGATGCAGTAATTGTCTGTCCCATAGAGGAGACTTCAATGGATACTGCACTGGAAAAAGCCGTCAGTGCAGGGATAATGACTTTTGCCAGCGAGGGACGCAATCTTAAGAATATAAGTTATGATTTTGAATCAATTTCCAATGAGGAATTCGGCAAAGCTATAATGCAGTCTGCTATAAAATATTCAGGAGCCAGCGGCAGTTATGCAATTTCGGTCGGGTTTTTAGATTCAAAAGCGCAAAATGAGTGGGCAGATGCAGAAATCGCCCTCCAGAAAGAAGCGGCACCTTCAATGTCAAATGCTCTTGGTTATGCAAAGGGTACAGACAGGTTCCAGGACAGCGAAGACGAGGCCCTTGCTGTGACAAAAATAACCGAAGTAATTACTGCAAATGCCGGTTTAAAAATGATTATAGGCAATTCAATGACCAGTGGTCCGGCTGCTGCAGAAGCCATAGCGAAGCAGAAACTTAAAGGGAAATTGCTTTTTGTTGGAACAGGGCTGCCCCTTACTGTCGGTGAACATATTAAAGAAGGTATTGTACAGGAAGCATTTTTCTGGGATCCATACCTGACAGGTTACTCACTGGGATATATGGCATTTAAAGCCTGGGAAGGAAAACCGCTTACAGCAGGCGACTCAGTTTTAATGCCGGGAGGAGTAAAGCTTGCAGGATATGAAAAACTGACAGAAAATACAAGCGATGCACAAGTCAAAATAATCAGCGGAAATGCAAACGTTTCTGTAAATAAAGAAAACCTGGACAGCTGGTACAAGAAATTTGAAGAATATGGCTGGCCCCAATTTTAATATCCTAAAAGGCTATATTGCCATAACCAAGCCAAAACTTGTAATACTTCTCTTTTTCACAGGATTTGTAAGCACAATTATAGCTTCAAGCCAGTATGGTTTTAACTGGGCGGAAATATCAATGATATCAGTTGCCATAATCCTTGGTGTCATGGGTTCCAATGCGACCACTGCATTTATAGACCGGGAAATGGACAATATAATGGACAGGACCGGTAAAAGGCCCGTTCCTTCAGGAGTGATAAATCCACCTGTAAAAGCACTGGTATTCGGGGTGGCCCTTGTTTTAAGCGGCATAATAATAGGCGCATTTACCAGCTTTTATGCAGCATTTTTTATCTTTCTCGGTTTTATAGACAGTGCGCTTATATACAATGCATTATCAAAGAAGCGCTCACCTCTCAGTATTGTATATGGGGCCCCCGCAGGCGGCATGCCTGTACTGGCGGGCTGGATAGCAGTTTCAAATTCCCGGCTGGACCTTATTGCAGTACTTATGTTTCTGCTTGTAATAATCTGGACCCCGATGCATATATGGAGCCTGGCGTTTTTTTACAGGGAAGACTATAAAAAGGCAGGGGTACCTATGCTGCCCTCAATCTGGCCATCCAGAAAAGTTTTTCTTCTGATTGGCGGACTTAATATCCTTCTTGTATTTTTTTCTGTTTTCATAGGATTTTTTTACAGATTGAGCCTGCTATATATCATAGCCTCTACGGCCCTCGGGGCAGCTATTCTTGTGCTCAGCGCAATACTTGTAATAAACAATAAAAAAAGTGCCGCCTGGATACTGTTTAAATTTTCCAGCCCGTATCTGGCGGTTATATTTTTACTGTTACTCGTGGAGCACTTATGGATCTGAAAAGTTTTAAAGGGTTTTGCATTCCTTGCAGGGAATTCTACAGCAGGGACACGGCAGAAGTGGCAAAGGACCTGCTGGGCAAACTTCTGGTAAAATCCGCTGGTGCAAACAGTATTTGTGCAGGTTATATTACAGAAACTGAAGCATATTATGGTGCCGAAGACCCTGCGAGCCATGCCCACAGGGGTATTACCCCGCGCTGTGAAATTATGTTCGGTAAAGCAGGCATTGCCTACGTTTATTTTTGTTATGGTTTCCACTATATGTTAAATGCGGTCACAGAAAAAGAGGGGGTGCCTGGCGCTGTTCTTATAAGGGCTGTAAGCCCGGTTTCAGGGCTCGAAGACATGTTTTCCAGAAGAAAAGTTTCAGAGGAAAAAAACCTGGCAAATGGCCCCGGTAAGCTGACAAGCGCTTTTGGAATAAATCTTGAAGACAACGGAAAAGACCTTACTGACCCTTCCGGGGATATTTGTATTCTTGAAAATAAAAACAATAGTGAAAAAGAATTAATAAATATAAAATCATCCTCAAGGATAGGAATAAAAAAAGGCAGAGACAAATACCTGAGGTTTTTTACGGACCGGTAACGGCAGGTTTTTAAAAAAGAATAAGAAAGATTAAATGTTTTTATTTTAGACTAATTTAGTATAATGTTTTTTGAAATCATTGATAAAGGCAGCAGATAAAGGCAATATTACAATAATTTAAAAAAGGATAAAAAATGATGGATATAGAAAAATTAAAAAAAGCCCCGGTTATGTCAAGGAGGATGTATATAATCAATTACTCGGCAAACAAAATGGGTATTGACATATATTATCTATTCGGGCTTTTAAACATGTATAATGCAAAAAACAGGGGCAGGTGGTTCTGGCAAAAAGCAGTTTTCCAGGGTGTACTCAAAGAATCATTTGAAAAATTCAATGGTTTTATGGATAAATTCTCTCAGCAGTTCAGGTCCATGGACGAAAGCACCATAAACAATAACCTTACTGAAGGGCAGAAGCTGCTTGAAAAACTTGTAACTGATCTTGAAACAAGCATGGTTTTAAACAGGGAAGATGACCAGACCTCTGTAAGGATGTATCTTGATGACAATATAAAAGGCTTAATAGACCAGAGCTTAAGGGAAATCCGCTGAATATTTACCCGCCGTTACCCGTGTCTTCTATTGTAAATACCTCTTTATATCGCCTGCCATCTTCGTAAATAAAATTACCGAACCGCAGGCTGGCATCAGGGTTATCAAATTCTGCAGCAATCCCGTATTCGCCTGCAAGCAGTTCGATTTCTGCGCGTGAATTTTTTTCAAGCCTTAAAATATTATACTGCGGGCCGCCTATATAAAGGATGAGCCCATATCCTGTTTTGTTATCGAAAGTAGTTCTTGCTGTGCCTTTCCCCGTAAAACTTCCAGCAGGTTCAGAAGGGACAATAACTTCATGCTCCATTTTATCTGTAAGATATAATTTTGCTTTTACAGTATTTTCCAGTATTTCGGGTTCCCTGTCCGGATAGTTTTTTAATATATAATCATAAGCTATCATGGACTCGGAATATCTTGCATCTAAAAAAAGCTCATCTGCAGCTTTAATGATTGTTTCCGGGGGTGCGCCTGAAAAGAAATAATCTGTCAGGACAGTGGTTTCATATTTTTTTTCATCGATTATTTCTGAAGGTATTTCATATATTTTTAAAAAACTTTTAATGCTTTCAGCATAGTTGCCCTCTATTTTGAGTTCTATTGCAATACTTACATAAGTACCAAAAAGCATATCATACGCTTCTGAATAATAATCACTGTCAGGATAACTATCAATTATCTGTTTAAGCAAAATAACGGCATCATCCCGGAGTTCGGCCCGCCGGTAAAGCGCTGCTGTTTCCATAAGGTATTCAGGTATCTTATATTTAGCAATAAAAGCATCATTTGTATCAGGGAAATTTTTTTCTATTTCCTGGAAGTAATCAACAGATTTAAGATAATCTGCAGCTGCCTGGCTGTACATCCTTTTTTCTGCCAGGCCCTTTGCAATCTGCATATAACACTCAGCAAAGATTTTCTTTACCTCAAGCTCGTCCTTATCTATTACCTCTTTTTTTATTGCTTCCTCAAGGTAAAAAATTGCTTCATTATATTTGCCGGACAGGTAATAACTATCGGGCAGTTTTTTCAGCGCTTCGCCTGCATATTTGCTGGTAGGATATTTTTCAAGAAGGTTTTTATAATCTGCCGCTGCCTGGATGTATTTTTTGTTTGTATAATTCTGCTCGGCAGAGTTTGCTATCGCAAATGGTCCATAAAAACCGGAAATTATAATTCCAGCGATAAAAATCAGAAAGAATAGTGTAAATATATAGCCGGATACGTTCCTTTTAACAAAATAAAATGTCAGCAGTATCATGTTTATTACTGCTGAAGGTATGCAGAAATAAACGAGCAGGTCAAAAAACTTACCCCTGTCTGAGAAAAAAAAGTATCCCATTCCAATAAAAACCAGAATAAATAAAACAATATAAAAAACTGCACCACCCCGTACAGCCCTTGTCCTGTTATATATTTGCATTTTTCTCCATTACTAATGTGTCCCAGTATATATCGTTATATAAATGATGTTTCTTTAATGTGTCAACAAGCACGAAACCGCAGTTTTCATAAACCTTCATTGCCCGGTGGTTATATTCATATACAAGCAACTTTATCGTCTGCAGCCCAAGTTCCCCGAATGCAAAATCAATAATGGTTTTTAAGGCATCGGTTCCATATCCTCTGTTCCAGTAATCCTTATTGCCTATAAACATCCCAAACTCACATGTTTTTTCATTCCAGTCTATTTTATGGAGCCCGCAGTTTCCAATATATTCACCATCGCAGCCGGATATTACTGCAAATACCAGGTCATTGTCTGAGCTTTCGATAAAATTAAACCAGTCAAGCTCCATTTCTTCTGTGATGTTTTTAACGCTGTTGCTTAAAAATTTGACCACCTCCGGATCCCTGAACCATTTTAAGCATGACGCAAGATCTTTTTTTTCTATTTTCCTCATGCTGACCCTTTCCCCTTTAAGGGAAGAGTTCCTGAAATGCCTGATTTTTTCCATATTCGGTCCGGCTCTTATATGGTTTTAATAATAGTTGATTTTTTAATCCTTTATTTCTTTTCGACTTTTTCAAGAAAAGCTTTTACCAGTTCTATAGGGAAAGGGAAAAGAATGGTGGAATTCTGTTCGGTTGCAATTTCCCTGAGTGTCTGTAAAAACCTCAACTGTACCGATACCGGGTAATCGCTTAATACTTTTGCAGCCTCGGATAATTTTTCGGACGCCTGGAACTCTCCTTCAGCATTTATTATCTTTGCTCTTCTTTCCCTTTCAGCTTCTGCCTGTTTTGCAAAGGCTCTCTGTATTGTCTGTGGCAGTTCAACATCTTTTATTTCAACTATGAGGACCTTTATGCCCCAGGGCTCTGTCTGTTCATCGATTACGACCTGAAGCTCATGGTTAATCTTGTCCCTGCGTGAAAGCAGGTCATCAAGTTCCACCTGGCCGAGTATGCTTCTTAAAGTAGTCTGGGATATCTGCAGTGTGGCCACCCTGAAGTTCTCGATAGCGATTACACTTTTTGCCGGATCCTCAACCCTGAAGTATGCGACTGCATTTACTTTGACAGGCACATTATCTTTTGTGATTATTTCCTGCGGGGGTACATCAAGGGTCACTATCCTGAGCTCGATTTTTAACATTTTATCTACAAAAGGTATGATTGCAAAAATTCCCGGTCCCCTTACGCCCCTGAGACGCCCAAACCTGAAGACCACACCTCTTTCATATTCCCTCAGGACCTTTATTGACATCGGAAGAAGTATCAGCAGCAGTATCACTATAATGACAGGCAGGATTATTGTTAAGAAAATCATATTTTATGCCTCCTTTAAAATAAAATTTGACACTCTGATAAAAATTATTTTATTACAGTTTTTACTTTTATGCATTGGATAATTATTATAGAATTATTTCACCAGTCTAAGTTTAAGATTTGCAGACAGGACAGATAATAAATTAATGGAGGAAAACAGTGAAAAAATGGGAATGCAGTGTTTGTGGTTATATTTATGATCCCGCCCAGGGGGACCCCGATAATGGCGTTAAGCCCGGTACGGATTTTGAAAAACTGCCGGCAGATTGGGTGTGCCCGGAATGTGGCGCATCAAAGGAAGAATTTGTCCCTGTAGATTAGTTTTATATCAGTGTGCCGGTATTTAATTTATATCCTGAGCTTTATTGCATTTACAGGGCATGAGTTTGCACAGAGCCCGCATAGAATGCATTTATCCTTATCAAATAAAAGGCGGCGGGTCACAGTATCTGCTGCAAGAGCTTGTGTCAGGCACAGTGAAGGGCACACCCCGCAGTGGACACACCTTTCCATGTCTACAATAATATCTTTTGAGGCATCCTGAATTGTTATGCCTTCACTTTCAAGAAACCTGATGCCCTCTTCAATCTGCTGTGTGCTGCCATTTATCTCGATAAGTATTTTGCCCTCAACATTTGCAGTTATTTCGGCCCTAAGTATGTTAAATTGCAGGTCATAATCTTTTACCAGCCTGTAAGTAATTGGTTTGGTTACAATTTTTTCGGGAAATGTAAGCACCAGCCTTTTTGAACTCATACCTCATCCCTTCCAAGTATATTCAGCACATTTATTTTTTCTTCAAATGGAAGTGCAGACACAGGGTTTGTGAGCAGGAAGCTTCCTTTTTTTATCCATTCTTTTAAGATATCTGCTATCTCAAGCGCCCTGCTGTAACTTGAAAGTGAACCTGTGGGCACTTTTTTACCCTTCAAATTGATAAAACCGCTCCTAAGCTGCCCGTAGCTTACCCTGCCATACGATGGCTTGTTGCGCCTCTGGACGGAATAATCATATATTTCCGTAAATAATTCATTATCAGAAACCTTGAGATACTCTACCATCTCTTCGTCTATAACAGGAACTGGTATTCCAATACCGACATAGAGGGATACCCCGTAACCAAAAAATGTTGCTGCCCTTAAGTATTGTGAAGACATTTTTTTCATGTCACCTATGACAGCAAGAGTTGCTGCAGGTGAGAGAGGAGTACCGTTTGCGTGCCTTTCCTTTCCGGGATTATTCTGTGTGCCCTGCCACGAGACATAACCCTGGGTCCCGCACAAAAAAATCCTGGTCCCGACCCCGATTGTCCGCAGGTAGGGATCATTAAAAAGAGGGCTTAACTGTCCGGCACTCGAATATGTCACATTACCGGTATTCGGTATCAATTTCCCCATATATGTATATATTGTTTTAGCAGATGAATTTGTGGCAGCAGCATAATTCTGGTAAACATTTCTGGGGTTGAAAAGATATGCCTGGTTCATGTTTTCAAGCGTTATGTAAGTCTCGATTTCTTTGCGGGGGTAACAATCTGTACCATATGAAGTTGCCCGCAGTTTCACAGGTTTGCCATCTACAAGGTCCTGTATCACATGGGCTCCTCCATACTGCATATCTTCTGTTTCCGAAAGTTCGGTAGCGCCTATATAGGCATCAACTGCCGCGATGCCCGCATAGGCAGGCACATCATTGAGCCAGGCCTTCTGCATTTTTATAGGCGGGTCGGAGTGGCCGAAATTTAAAAAGGCTCCGGATGAGCACATCGGGCCAAATGTAGCAGTTGTTACAACATCGACCTTCTTTGCAGTATTTTTTATTCCATTCTCAGCTGCATATCCTGTTATTTCTTCAGCATTCAGAACGACAGCTGCACCATTTTTAATTTTTTCATTTATTTCTTCTATAGTTTTAGCCATGTGTTTTATAATACTATTCTTTTATATTTTTTCAATGAAGTTTTAATAATGGCATCTGGTCAATTCAGGGCCTCTGCCCTATAATTTATATAATTTTTTAATTGTATATTGCTGCCTTATTAGATTAATGGTAATGGTATTTGTTAAAAAGTTATAAATAAGAGGGGAAAATTATGTCAATGAATCCAAAAGTAAAAAATCCGCTGGTGCTTTCAATTGTGTCAACAGTTTTCCTGGTCCCGGTATTGATTCTTACACATTACCTTTTCAGGGAATCTGCTTTTAATGCCTGGTGGATAATAATGATTGTAAATGTCGTTATTTATTTTGTCCTTATCTTCCTGGTATTTTTATATTATGGAAATATCGGCAAAAAAAAATAGCATATACAGTGACATCAACCGGAAATATGTTATACAAAAAAAAGCTTACCTGATGCAAAAAGCAAAGAAGATACCGGCAGTTGCGTTTATTGTATTTCTTGCATTAATGATTTCTGGAGTATCTTTGCTTACGGGCTGCTTTAATATTTTTACCGGTTCATCTGCAGGCAGCACACCGGCCGATATTACTGCCGGGCCGGACATTAACAGTGAAAGCGAGCCCGTCGAAATCAAGCCATACAGCATAAAAGTCTATATAGACAGCATGATACCGGTTGAAAGCAGGACAAAAATAAATAGCCTGCTTATCAAAACAGGCAAGTCATACATTAAAACAGATCCTGCGTTCCAGGATTTTAATGAAGTATTTGAAAAAGATATTGCAGACATATCATTTGAGCTTTCGCTTTATGAAAACAATGGAACTGCCCCTGAAAAACTATACGGAGTTTTTTATTATGCTCCTGTGGTGAGTTTTTATTCACTTATAGAGGATATGACATGGGAACAGTTCAGCGGCATATGGCGGGGTACAGAAAACACCGTCAGGGATATTGAGGGTAAAGAAATAAACGCGGAACTTGTTCTGTCAAAGGGCATGCTGGAGCTGCTTGAAAGTCTGCTTGGCGAGTGCAGGTACGGGGGCCTGAAAATAGTTGAAGAAAATGAAGTGAAGCCTGCAATCTCGGCAAATGAAAATGCCTTCTCTGTTGTTGCATTTGATGACATTGATAAACATTTTAAAGTCATTAAAATCAACGGGGTATCTGTACTGGACAGTGATTTAAGCATTGATGCATATCCGCTTTCTGCAGGACTTGAAGTAGAATTTCCGGCCGCACCATTTAATGAAGAATTTAAAAAAGCTGTGGCGCAGGCCTTTGGCAGCCAGGACATAACTAACAGGGAAGAAACAGAGATTGTGTCAATTATAATGACAGGGGTAACAGCCCTTACAAGACAGGTTGCTGCAAAGATGGATGCCAACGGCATACTTTACCCGGCTGAAAAAATTTCAGGTATTCTGCTTGATGCAGATATAACACATATAAGCAATGAAGTATCGTTTGTCGAAGATTGTTATGCTGCCAAGCCCAATACAATGGTTTTCTGCAGCAGGCCCGAGTATCTGGAGCTTATCAAATATATTGATGCGGATATAATTGAGCTTACCGGCAACCATCTTAATGATTATGGTTCAAAATGGCTTGATTATACACTTGATATTTATGACAGGGAGGGCATTGACTATTATGGCGGCGGCAGGGATTTAAATGATGCCCAAAAACCTGCCCTCTTTGATATAAGAGGGTATAAATTTGCCTTTGTCGGGGCAAATTCCTTCGGGCCGGCTTCAGACTGGGCGACAGAAGACACTGCCGGCTCGGCACCTATAAATTCCCTTGACGAGGCCTCAAAAGAACAAGACATGAAAAAATATGAGGAAATGGTCTGGTCCTTGAAAAGCCGGGGATATAATGTAATATTTACATTCCAGTACCTTGAGACTTATAATTATGCCCCTACCGGCCAGCAGGTAAAGGATTTTGAGAGGATGTCCGATACGGGTGCAGTGATAGTCAGCGGCAGCCAGGCCCATCAGCCGCAGGGTTTTGAGCTCAGGGATGCAGGGTTTATTAATTTTGGCCTTGGCAATCTTTTCTTTGGCCAGGCTCTGGGCATAGAAGTCAAACAGGGACTTATTGCAAAGCATATTTTTTATAAAGGCAAGTATATAAATACTGTCCTGATAACCACTTTGATAGAAGATCTTTCGCAACCGGTGCCAATAGGAGGCCAGGAAAGGGCGGACCTTCTTAAAGCAGTTTTTAATGGAAGCATCAGGCAATAAGACAGGCAAATGGAATAGACAGATAAAAAATGGAACAAACAGATAATAAAAATAATTCCGGTGAACCAAACGGCAGCCAGAACAGCGAAGCAGAAGGCCAGGATACTGTAAATGGCAATAATAAGGCAGAAGGCAGCCAGATGTCTTTTGTCGGCCATCTTGAAGAGCTGAGAAAAAGAATAATCGTTGTACTGGCCGTTTTTGCCGTAGCATTCATACCGGCATACATTTATCATAATAAAATACTGCAGTTTCTTACTGTCCCGCTTGCAAACAAAGAACTTGTGTTCCTGGAAATCACAGAGCCGTTTCTGGTAAATGTCAAGCTGGCATTTTTTGCAGCTGCTGCTGTAGCAATCCCTGTTCTTGTTTATCAGGTTGTAGTTTTTATAAAACCGGCACTATCGGGCAGGATAAGGAAAAACCTTACAGTGCTTACAATAATATTTTTTATTCTATTTGCAGCAGGCATTGCCTTCAGTTACAAACTTCTCATACCTGTTGCAGTAAAGTGGCTCCTTGGACAGGGTGCAAACCTTACACAGACACTCTCGGTAAATAAGTATATAAGCTTTATAGGGTGGTTTTTGCTTGGAGCGGGGATACTTTTTGAACTGCCGCTTATTTTGCTTTTTTTAATCAAAGCAGATATTATTACTGTCCAGCAATTGCGCAGGCAATGGAGAGTTGTCTATATTGTAATATTGCTTCTTTGTGCAATAATAACACCAGACTGGAGCCCGGTCACCATGGGAGTTCTTGCAGTACCCATGATATTGTTGTATGAGGGCGGGCTTTTTATAGCAAAATTTTTCAAGTAAAATGAAAAGGGATTTGGGTTATTTCTGGTTATACGGAAAGAGGTGAATTTTTAGAAAATGTTTGGACTTGGATGGCAGGAACTATTAATAATTTTAATAATTGCCCTGATAATTTTCGGACCCAGGAAGCTTCCTGAAATAGGCAAATCACTGGGACAGGCAATTAATGATTTCAGGCAGAGTACAAAAAAAGCTACTGATGAAGCAAAAAGGGAACTGAAAGACATCGAAAGCTCTATCAGCAGCAACATTACGACAGGCGAAGAAAGACCGGCTGTTTCACCGGATACAGACAATGCGCTAAAAAGTGATTCCAAATAAATAAAGTTTTATGGGATTATCCAATATTGCCATAGTAACAGACAGAACTTCGGATGTTTCAGAGTCCAAATACATCGGCAGTAAAGATAAATATCTCACAATTTTTTTCCTTATAGCAGTTCCTGTAAAGCCCTGCTTTTTCGCAGGTATGCTCAAGGAATTCCCTGCGGCCCCAGTTATATTCAGTCGCAACCTGCGGAAGAAGCAGCCCCTGGTAAAATCCCTGCCTGATAAATAATCCGTGTTTGCCGACTTCTATTTTTTCAATATCATTTATTTTTTCAAAAGGTGAAATAACAGAAATCTCAATGTCAATATCTTCAAGTTCAGCAGGTGAAAGTGGCCTAAATCTCGGGTCATGAAGAGAAGCTTCCACAGCCATTTTCCTTACAGTTTCCCAAAGTGGCAGGGTACCGACTATATTGCCAATACAACCACGCAGGCTGCCTTTTTTATGTATTGTCACAAAGGCCCCGCATTTTTCTTTCAGCAACTGGTCGGTCACAGTAAAATCCGGGATTTTTCCTGAAAAGGCCGCTGCTTCTATAGTTTTTTTTGCAATATCTAGAAGTATTGTTTTCTGTTGCTGGTTTAAAGTTAAACCCGGCATATTATTGTCCCCTTTCTAGTTTATTATTTACAGCCGGTCTTTATATGACCGGCGAAACGGCGCAAATCAGGAAGCAGGCTCCTGGAAAAAAACTGCAGAAAGATAACCTACCACAGCGCTCCTGTCTCCGCTGACATCACCTGAGTTTTTATAGCAAAGCACGCTGGATTTATTGGCGCCAAGCAATTTGCATGCAATCATAGCAGCGGCCACCGGCCCGCCACCGCACATTTCGACAGAATCTGTGTCTACGGCACGGGTAAAAGCGTCAACGTCAAAGCTTTCCATATATTCAATTACAGTGCTGTCAAGCGCTGAAGCTGTATTATAATTATGGTAATGGGATAGGTCGGTGCTGGCAATAACAAGTATATTATCGTTGGCAAAGGCACTTCCTATTGCATTTCCAAGGCTTTCAATGTTTGTTTTATCCTGGTTTCCTATTACAACAGGAACTATCAGGATGTCACCCAGAACAACCTGAAGGAAAGGCAATTGTACCTCAAGGCTGTGTTCGCGCCTGTGCCCGGCAGATGAAAGCTTTATTATTTCAGGGTTATTACCGGCTTCTACGAGCAGCCGCGCTCTTAAGGTATCGACGTTAACTGTTCCAAGAGGGGTGCTATAAGCTGTCCCGTCATATACTGAGCAATAATTAAAAAATTCGGAATGTGAGGGGGCGATTATAACAACGCAATCGTATTTAGAGTCTTTGATTTGCCTGTAGCTGCAGGCTGCAACCTGGCCCGAATAAATGTATCCTGCATGGGGACAGACAAGCCCCCTGATGTTTTTGAGATTTTCTTTTCGTGTATTATCGAGGAACTTTGTTATCATCTTTGAAAGGGCTGCAGGATTATCAGGGTAAAAACTTCCGGCCACTACTGCTTCCCTTGGTCCTTGTGCAATCATGGCAATTTCTCCTGTCATAAATTATAAATTCATATATTTATGATTTTATTACCCGTCCTATTTTCGGAACCTGAAAACTAGAAAAAGGACGACATTTATTAAAACTGTAAGTATTATGCTGACTATAATTGAAGTAGATACCGGGAAATAGAAACTGAAATTTTCCTTTCTTATGCTAATGTCACCAGGCAGTCTGCCAAAGAAAGGTATTTTTGCAAATAGAAATATTACAAGTCCAAGGACTGCTATTCCCAGGCCCGCAAAAATTAATATTTTCCCTATATTGCTGAAATTACCAGGTAACATACTTAAATTATATTAGATTTATATTTTTTTTAAAGAAAAGCAATACTTCTCA
>Ga0209610_1000909_pt1 | contig 15395 bp, 13 predicted proteins | sample LakKivw275mmetaG_FD_184137 | JGI IMG/M metagenome (GOLD analysis project Ga0209610, IMG submission 184137) | Anoxic lake water microbial communities from Lake Kivu, Rwanda to study Microbial Dark Matter (Phase II) - Lake Kivu water 275m metaG... | ecosystem: Environmental > Aquatic > Freshwater...
CAAGGCATAGAACGACGGCGGCAGCCACCGGGACACGCATCCGCTCACTCTAGCCAACCAGACCCGGATGGTCAACAACTGACCGGGTGCCGCTTTACAATCGCGCCCGGTGCCCTAGAATACAGACATGCAACACCGGGATAAGCGAGTCGCCGACGCCATTAAAGATTCCGTTGCCAAAATCGTCCTGAGCGAGCTCTCCGACCCCAAAATCGGGTTCGTGACCGTCACCCGTTGCCACATCTCGCGGGACCTGAAGAACGCCACTGTCTACTTCTCCATCATGGGCGACGAAGCGACCCAGCAGCAGTCGCTCGAGCATCTCCAGGGCGCGCGCGGCTACATTCGGCGGCGACTCGGCCAGATGGTCACGTTCCGGGTCGTGCCGGAACTCCGGTTCGCTCTTGACGATGTCCTGGCCCACGAGATGCACATCAACGAAATCATCTCCGATCTCCACAAGACCGAGCCCGAAGAGCAGGCTTAGCCCGGCAGCCAGCTTCCGACCGATGCGCGGCGTCTTGAACGTGAACAAACCATCCGGTATCTCGTCCTACGACGTTATCCGCCACATCAAGCGCCTCCTCTCCGCGCAATCGACAATTCCCCTGGGCCACGCCGGCACGCTCGACCCGCTTGCATCGGGCGTGCTCCTCGTACTTGTCGGCGAGGCAACCAAGATCAGCCGCTTTCTCCTGGATCGGCCGAAGGAATACCTGGCCGGTGTGCTGTTCGGGAGACGCACCGACACCGACGACATAACCGGCAGGACACTGGACGAACGGCCGGTGGGCAACCTCACTACCGAATCGGTACGGGCCGCGCTGAACCGGTTCACCGGCGAGATCGAGCAAGTCCCGCCCGCATTCTCAGCTCTGAAGCAGGACGGCGAGCCGTTGTACCGGCTCGCCCGCAAAGGTCAGGCGGTTCAACCCAGGTCGCGCAGAGTGACTGTCTACGAACAGAATCTGCTTGACTGGCAGTCGCCGGTGGCGACCATCCGCTACCGCGTGTCGTCGGGAACGTACGTCCGGGCGCTCGCGCGCGACCTGGGAGCTTCCACCGGCACCGGAGCAACGCTTGCATCGCTCGTCAGAACCAGGGTCGGGCAGTTTGTGCTCGAGGACGCGGTAGCTCCGGACGTGCTCGATGCGCCCTCGCTGCCCCATCGGCTGACTCCAATCGACGCCGCGCTGGACGGGATACCTCGCGTCACCGTCTCCGCAGTCCAGGCACTGCACTTGCGCCAGGGCAGAGTCGTGAGCGGGGTCGACGGGCAGTTGCCGCCGGGGGACGGCGGTGTCGCGCTGGCCCAGACCGACGACCGCAGTTTTCTCGCCGTCGTCGTGTCCAACGGTACGAAGCTCCGCACCGAACGCATAATCTATGCCAACTGACCCTGGTCTCGCGTCCCCCGCCCTGGACTCCTCGACCCCGCTTGTCGTCGCCCTCGGCTCCTTCGATGGCGTTCACCGCGGGCACCAGCAGATTATCCGCCGCGCGGCCGAAATTGCAGCCGGTCTTCAGGGCCTGACCGCAATCCTGACGTACAACCCGCTGCCGGCCCAGGTCATCTACCCGGACTTCACCTATGTCCTCACCCCGTTCGCGGAGAAAAGGGCCCTGCTCGCCGAACTCGGCGTGGAGTACGTCTGCGTGCTCCGTTTCGACGCCCGGCTTCGCGACACTACCGCCGCGGACTTCATTCAGCGTCACATTGTCGAATCGCTCCACCCGGCAGCGGTAGTCGTCGGCCACGACCACCGGTTTGGCAGCCGGGGAACCGGCGACTCGGGACTGCTTGCCCGGACCCTGGAACCACTTGGTATCAAGGTGGAAGTCATCCCCGAAATCCTGCTCCGGGGCGTGCCGGTGCGTAGCACAACTATCCGCGAGCATCTGTTGCTCGGCCATGTCAGCCTGGCCGCGGAACTGCTCGGTCGCTGCTTTGCCATGAGCGGCACGATCGTCCCGGGCCATGGCGCCGGTCGTCGCCTCGGGTTTCCGACCATCAACCTGCGCCCTTACGAACGGGAGACGCTGGTCCCGGCCGACGGCGTCTACCTCTGCCGCGTGGACGCCGGAGACCGGAAGTTCGAGGCCGTGCTCAACATCGGGCATCGGCCCACTTTTGGCGGGGAAACCCGCACCATCGAGGCCCACCTGCTTGACACCAGGCTGGCCGAGACACCGAAGATCGCCGTATTCCGGCTGGTCGACCGCCTGCGACCGGAACGCCGGTTCGAAAGTCCGGCCGCGCTTGCATCGCAGATCGCCGACGACGTCGCCACCGCGCGACGCACATTCGCTCGTCTCGCTGCCAACCGCAACCTTGACAGCCAGCGGCCGTCGAATATTGTATAATCCCTGCTCGGAAGGCCAGAAAGCCGGTGACTCCGGTACCCGACCGGGTTCTCTGGTGGGCTGCCGGGCCGCCGGTTTGACATGGAGGTAGAGATGATAATCCCATTTGCTGCCAGCGTCGTTGCCCTGCTTGGATTCGCCCCGCTGTCCGCGCCGGACTCGACAAGCGTCCCGATGTGGGCAGATACCGTGGTTGAAATCGAGGCGATTGTGTTCCCGCCGGCCGATGCCGTGCTGCCGCTGCAGTACCAGATCGATTGGGGCGACGGTGACACGCTCGACTGGACGGAAACAATCAATGACCCGATCGACATCAGTCGCTATCATACCTACAAGACGCCGGGCCAGTACGCCCTCACGGTTCGGGCCCGCGACTCGCTGGGCCGGACTTCGGTCTGGAGCAATCCCCGCGGGGTGTGGGTGATGCCCGAACCGATCCAGAAGGGCATCTTCCCTTCTTCCGACCCGATCGTCGCCTCGCCATCCCTTGACCTGAACGGCAACATCTACTTCGGCGACGAAGGCGGCTCATTCTACTCCGTCAATCCGGTCACCGGCGGTGAGCGCTGGGTATTCAAGGCAAACGACGCCATCTACGGCGCCGCTGCCATCGCCGGCGCCCAGATCTACTTCGGCTCGCTCGACTCGAACGTCTATTGCCTCGACACGACGGGCCGGAAGCGCTGGTCACTGTACCTTGGTGACGAGGTGTACTGCACGCCGGCCATCGGCGCGGACGGCACCATCTATATCGGCACCGACAAGGGCGCGCTGACCGCAATTACGCCGAAGGGCAAGCGAAAGTGGAGCTACAAGACCAGCGATGACATCGCCGGCTCGCCGACCGTCGGTCCCCGCGGTGACGTCTACGTCACCGCCGATTCGGTCTACTGCATCGACGCCCGGGGCCGGAGGCGCTGGGCATTCGGCTCGCCCGAGGGCGAGTACTTCTTCGCTTCGGCCGTGGTTGACGAGAACAGCGTTGTCTACGCGGGCAACAATGACGGCTACCTCTACTGCCTGGACACCGATGGCCGGCAGCAGTGGCGCGCTCCGGTTCCCGATGGCGACGAAGTCCGGCCGGAAGTGACCATCGGGCCCGACGGCTCCCTCTACTTCGGAACCGACGGCGACTACGTCATCCGCAAGACACCGGAGAGCACGCCAACCGTGCTCTACGAAGCCAACGACATCGTCGTTTCTGCGGTAGCCGTCAGTGCCAATGGCACTGTTTTCGTCCTGCCCGACGATGGCACGGTGGTGGCCAGGGCCGCAAACGGCAGGCTGCTCTGGACGCGGGAGGTGGCCACCGGTGGCAAAGAGGTCTACTACACCTCCTCGCCGACCATCGGGCCGGACGGTACGGTCTACGTAGGTTCATGGGACGGCGGTCTCTACGCATTCCGCGGCGACGGCCCGGCCGCGAAGACGTCCTGGCCTCAGTACCGCCACGACGCACAGCACACCGGCCGCCAGACCAAATAGGACACGAGGAAGCAGCTATTCAAGGAATCCAGTACCTGACGCGAGGACCCGGGGATCATCGATTCACTGACTCCGGCAAAGGAGCGTACTATGTTTGATATCTATTTCGCGCCCGGACGGGCTTTCGCCCGTCTCAAGGAAAAACCGTCGTGGCTTGTCCCGCTGATCCTGGTGCTGGTCTTCAACCTGCTGATGGCGTTCGTCGCCTCGCAGTACGTCGACTGGGACAAACAGCGCAAGGCGGCAATCGAGCAGATGCACGAGCGCAACATGTCGGAGGAGCAGATCGAGAAGGCAACCGAGGGCATGGAGAAGTTCTACTCAAGCCCGGTTATGCGCTATGGAGTGCCCGTCGTCAGCACCCTCGTCATCAGCATCATTGGCATGCTCTTCCTCGCCGTCATCTACAATGTCAGCCTGCCCCTGTTCGGCGGAACGAGCGACTTCAAACGTATGTGGACAGTTGTCTGTAACGCCAGCCTGATTGCCGTCCCTTCGGCCCTGGTACGGGGCGGTCTCACGCTGATGGAAAAGTCGGCCGAGGTGACAACCGGCCTGGCGCTGGCCGCGCCCGGACTCAGACAGGGCTTCCTGAAGGCCCTGCTCACCCAACTCGATGTGTTCGAGTTTTGGAAATACCTGCTGATAGCACTCGGGCTCACGGTGGTGTTCGGGGTGAAGAAATCGAAAGCCTACACGCTCGTCTTCGTGGTCTGGGTTGTCATCATGCTGATACTATCGCTGCTCGGGATGCGCGCGGTCGGGAGGTAGACCATGCTGCTACTTTTGCTGTCACTCGTCAGCGCCGCTCCTGATACGCTCGAGCTGTCGCTCAGTCAGGCTATCGACGTCGCGCTGAAACACAGCCCGGCCGCAACCCAGGCATCGGTGTCGAAGGTCACGAGCGGCATCCGGGTCGGCCAGGGCATCAACGCCCTCCTGCCCGCTGCCAACGGCTCGCTCCAATACGGCAAATCCACGACCAGCACCCCTTTGGGCGATACCACCAGCAAAGGCTGGACCGGGTCGTTTACCCTCAGCCAGGTCGTGTTCGACCCGCAGGTCTTCGCCGGGGCGGCGACATCGTTCGTCAACGCCGCCTACTATCGCTATGATGCCCGTGACAAAGAGGCGAAGCTCATCTATGACGTAACCCAGAGCTACCTCAATCTGCTCGGATCCCGCCTGCTGCGCGACGCGGCCGCATCGACGCTCGACCGAGCGAATGACAACCTGCGGCTGAACCAGGAGAAGCTCCGGTTGGGCGCGGCATCAAGAATCGACGTCATGCGCTCCGAAGTCGCTCAGTCCCAGGCAAAGATATCCCTGCTCCAGGCGGACAATGGCCTGGCTACCGCCAACGCCTCGTTCCTCGCAACCGCTGGCATCAGCGACAACGTCACCATCAGACCGACCGAGGCGATGGCCGAGCCTGCCTCACTTGTGGTCGATGACCCCGACAAACTGGTGGCGGAAATCGAGGCCCAGAACCCGTCCGCAAGGCTGGCCCGGAACGCAAACACCATCGCTACCATCAATACCATCGGGACGGTCGGCGAGATTCTGCCCTCGGTTTCGGTATTCTGGCGTTCGCAGTACCCCAATTCGTCGCTGGCCGACCCGCAGATGCCGAAGAGCATCAAGGCCTGGACCGACAAGGACGTCGTAACAACCGGGATCGGGCTCTCCTTCCCGCTGCTCGACCTCAAAGCATTTGCTCTCAACATTGCCAGCGCCGTTAACGGTTCGCGCCAGGCCCGGGCCGCTGCTCTGTCTGCCCGGTACCAGCTCCGCGCCGCCGCCACAACCGCCGTCCTCGGCTACAGCGAGGCGCGGCAGCGCTACGAGTATGCCAAAGCCAACCTCGACTTGAACCAGGAGCTGTACCGCCTGGCAACCGAGCAGCAGCGGCTGGGCGCGATCTCGCTCATCGACTTCTTCAGCGTTGAGACCGCGCTCGAACAGGCCAACGCGACCTACATTACGGCACTGACCGACACCTATGTCCAGGCCGCGCAGATCAGCTACCTGCTCGGCCGCACGCGGCCGCAGACCCGCTAGAAAGGAATCGCATGAAGAGGCGCACGCGCACAGTCCTGATTGTCATCGCGGCCGTGGTCGTAGTCGGCCTCATCGTCGTGGCAAACCTCAAGAACAAGTCCGCCGGCGGCACCGAGGTCGAAACGCAGAAGGTGAAGTACGGCTCGATTCTCTCTAAAGTGTCGGCAACCGGCGCGCTGCGCGCCAAGGCCCAGGTAAGCTTGCAGGCCCAGGTGATGGGCGTGGTCGACCGGTTGCCGGCCAAGGAGGGCGAGTGGGTGAACGCCGGTGACACCCTGCTCGTGCTCGACCGCCGCAGCTACGAGGCCAACATGCTCCTCGCCAAGTCGCGGCTTGAGCAGGCCCAGTTGAGCTATGCCCGCGTCGAGAGCCTTAATGCCGCAAAACTGGTGGCGGCGCAGGACTACGAAGCCGCCCGTGCTGCCTATGAAATGGCCAGGGCCCAGTACGACGAGGCGGCCGACCAGTACGACAAGACCGTCATCCGCGCGCCCATATCCGGGACCGTGGCTCAACTGAATATCGAGGAAGGCGAAGCGGTGATGATCGGGACGATGAACTACTCCGGCACCGTACTGATGGTGCTCGCCGACATGTCGCGGATGCAGGCGCTCATCGACGTCGACGAAGCCGACGTCGTCTCGGTCGAGCTGGGCCAGCCGGCTGAGATCTTCGTCGACGCTCTGCCCGACACGTCGTTTGCCGGCCACGTCAGCAACATCGCCTACATGCCGACCGAGAACGTTCTCAGCGCCACTCAGCAGACCACGACCTTCGAGGTAGAAGTAACCCTGGACAGCACTGCGCCGGCGCTGCGCCCGGGCATGAACGTCCGCGCCGAGATAACCACCGCCAAGCTCGACAGTGTGCTCGTCATCCCGGTGCAGGCCTCGGGCCGCCGCGACGTCAAGGGCAAAGAGACTGAAACCGTTTTCCTGGTCAAGAACGGCAAAGTGGTGCTGACGCCGATTCGGACCGGCAAGACGAGCGAGACCGAGATGCAGGTCACCGACGGGCTCAAGCCGGACGACGAAATCGTCACCGGCCCGTACAAGGCGCTCTCCAAACTCGAAGACGGCGACCGGGTGACCGCCAGGCCGGCAAAAGACAGCATTGCCGACTAGCCGTCGGGCAAGTACAAAGGACAAATTGATAAGGACTAAGCAAGTCCGAAGTATCGAAGGCAGACGCGCGCAGCTTCGGCACTTCATCCTTTCCTCGTTGCTTTGTCATTTGTCCTTGAGACTTCATACTTTCCTCCCATGCTGATTCGCACCGACAACATCAGCAAGACCTATCTGACGGGCACGGTGGAAGTCCTTGCGCTCGACGGCGTCTCCCTCGAAATTGACAAAGGCGAATACGTTGCCCTGATGGGCCCATCCGGCTCGGGCAAATCCACCCTTATGCACCTGCTCGGCTGCCTCGACACGCCAACGTCGGGTCATTACTGGTTCAACAACCGCGATATATCGACGCTTGACGACATCGAACTGGCCCACCTGCGCAACCGCGAAATCGGCTTCGTCTTCCAGTCGTTCAACCTGCTGCCGCGACTCTCGGCCCAGGCCAACGTCCAGCTCCCGATGCTCTATGCCGGTATCCCGGTGCATGAACGTCAGCAACGTGCCGCCGAACTGCTGGAGATGGTCGGCCTCAAAGACCGGATGAGGCACAACCCCAACGAACTCTCCGGCGGTGAGATGCAGCGCGTGGCAATCGCCCGCGCGTTCGCCAACCGGCCGTCGGTCGTACTCGCCGACGAGCCGACCGGCAATCTCGACTCCAGGACCGGGGTCGAAATAATGCGTATCTTCGGTTCCCTGGCCGAGAAAGGGAACACCATTATCCTCGTGACCCACGACCAGGTGGTGGCCAACCACGCCCGCCGCATCATCCACCTGGCGGACGGAAAAGTAGTGTCCTAGAAGAATGACTAATTGCCAATTTCTAATCACTAATCAGGCCCCAAGCTCCAATGCCCAAGGGCCTGCGCTATTGTCTGGCCGCCTGTACTCGGGAATTGGTGCTTTCCGCATTAGTTGGTCATTAGCAATTAGGAATTCGGAATTCCCCTTATGCGCTTAGTAGAGCTTCTCCGCCTCTCGCTCGAAACCTTCCGCACCCACCGGATGCGCTCGTTCCTGACCGCTCTCGGCATCATCATCGGCGTGATGACGGTCATCGCCATCGTTTCGCTCATCCAGGGGATGAACTACGAGGTTGAGAAGCAGATATCCTCGCTCGGCTCCAACACCATTTTCATCCAGAAGTTCGCCTTCGGCATGGGCCGGCTCGACTGGGACGAAATCAACAAGCGTCCCAACCTGACCATGGACGATGCCATGGCCATCAGCCAGTTGCCGTCTATCGCCAAGGTCGCGCCCTCACGAGGCCGCTCCATCAGCAAGATAACCTGGCGGAGCAACAAGGTGACCCAGGTTGAGCTGAGCGGCTCGACTCCGGCGCTGGCCGAGGTCAGCAACTACCAGGTCGAGACCGGCCGTTTCATCAACTCCGATGACAGCCTGCGCCGCCATTCGGTCTGCGTTGTCGGCGGTTACATCGTCGACAACCTGTTCCCTTACGAGACTCCGCTGGGTAAAAGGCTGGTGCTCGACGGCAAGAGCTACGTCATCATCGGCGTGCTCGCCCGCAAAGGCAGCTTCCTCGGCCAGAGCCAGGACGCCGTCATCATCGTACCGATTACCACATTTGAAAAGGACTTTGCTCCCGGCCGCGGCATCGGCGAGATCATGTACAGCATATCGGTCGGGGCGATGCCCAAGAAAGGCGTGCCGCTGGACCGGGCCATCGACGAGGTCCGCGAACTCATGCGGCGCCGGCACAAGCTCGGCTACGACAAGCCCGACGACTTCGGCATCAGCACTCAGGATACTATCCGCGATATCTATCGAAATATCACGCGCGTAGCGTATCTCGTCATGATCGCGGTCGCGGCGATTTCGCTCCTCGTCGGCGGCATCGGCATCATGAACATCATGCTTGTGGCCGTTGCCGAACGTACACGTGAAATCGGGCTCCGCAAAGCGCTGGGCGCGACCAACCAGGACGTGCTCTGGCAGTTCCTCTTGGAGGCGGTGATGCTCTCGCTTGTCGGCGGCGCCATCGGCGTCGCGCTCGGCCTCGGAATCGCCAAAGTGGTTGAGCTAACTGCACATCTGAAGGCAGCCGCTCCGCTCTGGACTATTCTCGTCGGTGTCGGCTTCTCGGCCGGGGTCGGCATTTTCTTCGGCATCTACCCGGCATCGCGCGCCGCACGCCTCAACCCGATCCAGGCCCTCCGCTACGAGTGAAGGGACTGGCACTGCTTTCCGCCGCAATGTCGGGCCGCCCTGGCCGACAAAACACCGCTCTGACCCAATCCCCATCGATTCCAACTCCCTGCCAGCCTTTGACTTAGCTAAAATCCCGCCCTTGACAGTCAGAAGTCACTATCCTATAATCGCTTATGCCGATTCGTGAATTCCGTTGCGACATCTGCAACCACGAATTCGAGGAACTCGTACTGAGCAAGCGTGACGAGGAAGAGGTCGCCTGCCCCAAATGCGGGGCGGGAAAGCTCACTCGCTGCTTCTCGGCGTTCGCTGTCGCGGGAGCCGAGAAGAAGGTCTCATCATCGTCAAAGTCTTGCAGTAGCTGTAGTTCGCACAGTTGCAGTACCTGTGGCTAGAGGAGGGCACATATGACCGTAACCAAGGCCGACCTGGTCGAGACCATCTCCCGCCAGGTCCACCCCAGCATAACCAAACGTGACGTGGGCAGACTCGTCCAGATGTTCATCGACGAGATGTGCAAGATGCTGCTTGAGGGAAACCGCATCGAAATCAGAGGCTTCGGCGTGATGTCCACCAAGCTTCGCAAACCCAAAGTCGCCCGCAATCCCAAGACCAAGGAACCGGTGAACATCCCGCCGCGGCGGGTGCCCGTCTTCAAAGCCTCGCGGCTCCTCAAAGCAAGTCTCATGAAGGGAGGCCAATAGATGCCTTGTGGTCGAAAGCGCAAGCTGTCTAAGATACGGCGCCACAAGTACAAGAAGCGCATCAAGGCGATGCGCCATAAGAAGAAGCTGCGCTAGTCCGCTGACGGCTCTTCTCGGAACGGGCTCGGCCCGTACACTGGCGTAAGACGCCCGACCTCTGGCTGATTCCGCCGGGACGCATTCTGCGTCCCGGCGCTGCTGTTCCACCGCGCCTGCAGTAGGTATCTCGGGCTTCCCTTTGCGAGTCACCACGCGAACCGAATCACGAATGATCACAACCTCCCGGATTCTGATCCTCCCCTACTCCTCGCTGGCGAGGCCGGCGTACTACCCCAGTTTCCTATGTGTCCCATCCCATCCCGGCTGTCACGTGTCCTAAATCGGTCGCTGGCAATTAGTTATTGGTCATTCGTGAATCTCCCCTACCCCGTCCCCCAGGCTATTCTGTGAGTCGTTCTCCGAACTGCCCGGAAAGCAGTTCGGAAGGTTGCTCCGAAGGCTATCCGGAGATGAGTCTGAAGAACTACCCGGACCGCAATCCGGTCAGCTACTCGGAAGGCCATCTGGAGAGGAGCTCGGCGAGCTGCTCGGCGAGCTGCGGAGACCGCAGTTCCGCGAGCTGCTTCTCAGAGTGTCCGGGGAATCGCTCGGAAAACGGCCCGCTGAGCAGTCTCCCGAGCAGCGAGGCAGACAGTGTCCCGAACCATTCGGAGAGCTATCCGGCAGGCTGTTCAGTCGATTGTTTGGGGAACCCTTCGGCCGGCTCGCTACCGCGTCAGCACGACCTTGCGGATGCCGGCAACCAGTCTCCCGTCCTCGGTCTCCGGTCGTCTGACGAAGTACACGCCCGGCGCCAGATGCCGCACGTCATTCGCGCCGGGCAGCAGGTCCATCACCTTCCGTCCCGCCGCATCCAGCAATTCCGCCCTGTATGCTGAATGCTGTCTGCTGTCTACCGGCAAATTCAGCACCCCGCGGACGACGGTCGGCACCGATCTCAAGCGTGTGGCTTTGGGCCTTGTGCTCTCCGCAGTCCCGGTCACGGACGAATCCCGGATAACCGAAACTGCACCGCCGTTGAAGTTCGCCGCATAGGTACGGTGCTGAACCGGATTCAGGGCGAGAGCAAAGGGACGACTGCCGACGTCTATGGTCGTGATAACGGTGTTTGAGGGACCGTTGATTACCGTGACGCTGTTGCCCTGGTAGTTCGCGCAGTAGAGCTTGTAGTAGACTGAGTCGTAGACCAGAGCCAGCGGCGCACTTCCGACCTCGACCGTAGCCATGACAGTGTCGGCCGCACCGTCAATGACCGTGACGTTGCTGCTCGAGGAGTTGGCGCAGTAGACCTTGTTGTCGTTGGGGTTGTACGCGAGAGCATAGGGCCCGCTTCCAACCGTGAGCGTGCTCACGACCGTATCCGCGGTCGCATCGATTACCGAGATGCTGCCGCCGGTCTGGTTTGCGCAGTAGACCTTGTTGCCCGTCGGATTGTGAACCAGAACGTACGGTCCGTCTCCTACTGCGATGGTAGTGATGACCGTGTCGGCCGCACCGTCAATCACCGTGACGTTGTCGCTGTTCTTGTTAGGGCAGTAGACCCTGTCGTTGGCCGGATTCCAGATTGGCCCGAGCGGAGCAGCCCCGACCGGTATTGTCTTGATGACGGTATCGCCGACCCCGTCGATTACCGTGACGCTGTTGCTGTTCTGATTCGCGCAGTAGACCTTGTTGCCGGCCGAATCCCAGGTCAGGCCGACCGGATTATCTCCGACCGGAATTGTGGCTCTGACCGTGTTGTCTGATGCGTTGATGACCGTGACGGTGTCGTTCCCGGGATGAGCGCAATAGACCCGGTTGCTGGTCGGATTGTAGACTATGGCCCGAGGGTCGAGACCGACAGGGTAGTTGACTACCGGAATCGTAGCGATGACGGCGTTCGTATCGCCCGCGATTACCTTGATGTTGTCGCTGGTCTGATTGGCGCAATAGACCCGGTTATCGGTCGTATTGTAGGCCAGACCGCACGGATTGAGTGACACCGGAATAGTGGTCTCTAGCCACTGAGCGAATCCCGCAGTCAGCAGATAGCCAACCGCAAGCAGCACAGAGCGCTTCATCTCATCCTCCTATCTTGTCACAACGACCTTGGTGACGGCTAACGGCTGACGGCTGACGACCCACGGCTCCAACCGGACGAAGTAGACGCCGACAGGTAGCACGCCCGAGGGGATGCGGACCTCGTACCGGCCCGGAGCTACAGCGCCTTCAGACAGCGAACGCACCAGCCTGCCTCCCGCGTCGTAGATGCCGAGGGAAACAGGGACATGACCCAATTCCGTCGAGGAATTGGGATCGTGTCCCGTTGCACCCGGCACTTCGTACCTCACCGTAAACGCTCCGCGTGCTGGGTTCGGGCTGATTGAGAGCGCCCAGTGCAGCGGCACGTTGTAAGTTCCCTCGGCTACGCCGCCGCTGATGAACGTGATGACGCTGTCGGAGATATCGAACTGCCAGGCGGCCCGGGACATCGCGCGTGAGCCGGCTTGGGACACGATCCCAATCGAGGACGATTGGGTCATGTCCCCGCCGACCTGCCCGTAGGCCATCACGACGATACGGCCTGTATCGGGGACGCCTTCCGGCACGACCCAGCGATAGAGGGTATCGGTTCCCGGAATCCCGGTCGCAATGGTATCCAGGTTCCACAATGAATCGCGCCGGAGGAACAGCGACAGCGAGTCGCAGCGAGGAGGCGTGTGTGTAACCCAGCGGATTGGAACCGTATCGCCGATGTTGTACGTGCCGCGGTTTGGGGATAGGAGGTCAACAGCAACAATCTCGAAGATGGATATCTTCGCATTGCCCGCAGTTATCAGCTCGTTGTACCCGTCGTTGTTGATGTCATACACCGTGCTGACCAGTGACCGGAACCCGCCATGGTCGTTGTACCAGCTCCAGACTTCTCTGGGATAGAGGTTGCCGACGCCCTTGTACATCTTGATGTAGTTGGGCGTGGTCCAGATGAGTTCGTCAATACCGTCGCCGTCGAGGTCTCCGCACTCGCTGATGCGGCCCCAGTCGGTGCCTGAGAACCCGACAGAGTCCAGTAGAGCGCGGTGGTAGACATCGCTGCCGGCCTGGTTGGCCTGCCACATGTAGAGGTAAATCTTGCCGCGTGGAACGTTCTCGTAAGCCACATAGAACTCGGGTAGACCATCTCTATCGATGTCGTTGGTCATGAAAACATCCGCCCCGTTCGGCTGCCCGACCGTATCCTGGTATACCACCTGATACTGGTTATCGCCGGTGCAATCCCACACAGATACGATACCGGTGCTGGTGAGACTTGAGGTCACGAAGTTCATGTTTCCATCCATGTCGAAGTCACCGAAGGCGAGTCGATAGCCGTCGGGTCTTGAGCTATGCCAGACCAGTTCATTCTGGTCGTTGCCCGTGTTCTCCCAGATGGCTGCCCCCATGGTCGGCGTGCCGCAGAATATCTCCCTGTGACCGTCCCCATCGAGATCCGGAGGATAGAAGGTGGGACAAGGAATCACGTGGTTGTTGCCGTACCGGTAGTACCAAGAGAGCGAGCACGGATAGCTGGAGCTGTCCGGGCTCTCGATGGTAATGACGTCGTCATAGACTGTGTCAGGATTGACGGAATCGGGTTCTACCGTTATGCACACGATGTCGGTCAGGCCGTCTCCGTCAACGTCCCCGGCCGCAAAAGGAATGGCGGTTCGTGCCCTGACAAAGGGAAGCTGCAGCGCCGTGTCCTCGAACACAAGCCTGAACCGATCCCAGCCTTGATGCTCCCAAATCTGGTGACATGCACTGTCGTTGTTGAAGAAGTACATCTCCGGAAGCGAATCGTGATCGCTGTCGCAGCAGACCACGCGGCCACAAGATCCAGTGTAGATCCCAGAGGGAATCTGAGCGACACGCCTCATGTTAGTGGCGGTGAGCATGGTCGCCCATCCGGCAAGGACAAGAACTAGACGTCTAATCATATAAGACAGCGGGGAGGCTTGATTGACCTCCCCGCCTGTTCCATTCTACCTTATCAGCGTCACGCGTCCAGTGGAGACTTTGCCGCCTGCAGAGAAGCGCACGAAGTACACCCCGGCAGGCACGACGCGACCAGAGGCATCGGTGCCATTCCAACGCGCGGCATGAAAGCCCCTCTGTCGAGGCCCGCTTTCCAGCCTTCGTACTAGCCGACCTGATACATCGTGCACTGTGAGCTCAACCGGCCCATACTGCGCGAGCTCGTAGTTGACCGCGGTCCCTTTGGCGAACGGATTCGGCGTGCAACCGCGGAGGCGAGTAACGAACGTCATGCCGATGCCCCAACTCTGTACGCCCCCATCATCGCCCGGCTGTTCCTCAATCTGGAACAGCTTTAGCCGGGCAAGAGAGACATAGTCGCCGGTTATGCGGGCCACCTCGACAACAATCCGAGCATCGCGGTTGTACGCCGCCTTTGGTACTTGCAGCCAGAACGTGTCAGGCACGCGCGGCTCTACTCGCACGCGATGCCAGGGCCCGGAGTCGCACCGCAGGGCCGCGTTCCACGTGCTGTTGCCTTCGTGATACAGCACGGCGCGGAGTTTGTACACGCGGCGCGGGTCGAGGTACGGCAGTTGGTAGGTCAAACCGGTCGCGCTCGTGTCAGCAGCCCAGTTCTCGAACTGCGCATAGCCACCGCGCGAGAGGCAGTACGGTGACTGCTCGGGTTGCCCCAACTCGGCCGCGTAGTACGAGGCAGGCTCGTAATCCTTGCGAGGGTCTGGACCAAGGCCCTTGCCAAGTGAGAGCGACTGCCCTGCCAGCGCCGCGAGCATCGTCATGGGTAATCTGCCATTCATCTTGCCTCCCTACTTCTGAATCACCAGTTTGGCAACGGCTAACGGCTGACGGCTTGCGGCTGGCGGCTCCAGCCGGACAAAGTAGACCCCTGCGGGAAGCGCGCCGGAAGGGATTCTGGTTTCGTAGCGGCCGGGAGCAACAGCGCCATCAGACAAGGAGCGCACCAGCCTGCCGCCTGCGTCGTAAACACCGAGGGAAAATGGGGACTGTACCGCGCGTCCTCGCGCTCCGAGGGACTGTCCCCATTTTCCCGGCACATCGTAGCGCACAGTGAACGCGCTGCGGGCTGGGTTCGGGCTGATTGAGAGCGCCCAGTGCAGCGGCACGTTGTAAGTTCCCTCGGCTACGCCGCCGCTGATGAACGTGATGACGCTGTCGGAGATATCGAACTGCCAGGCGGCCCGGGACATCGCGCGTGAGCCGGCTTGGGACACGATCCCAATCGAGGACGATTGGGTCATGTCCCCGCCGACCTGCCCGTAGGCAATCACGACGATGCGGCCGGTATCGGGCACGCCTTCGGGCACGACCCAGCGATAGAGAGTATCGGCTCCAGGCAGGCCGGTCGCGATGGTATCCAGATTCCACACTGAGTCGGTCAGCTCCC
>Ga0209610_1000912_pt1 | contig 15377 bp, 13 predicted proteins | sample LakKivw275mmetaG_FD_184137 | JGI IMG/M metagenome (GOLD analysis project Ga0209610, IMG submission 184137) | Anoxic lake water microbial communities from Lake Kivu, Rwanda to study Microbial Dark Matter (Phase II) - Lake Kivu water 275m metaG... | ecosystem: Environmental > Aquatic > Freshwater...
GTCCCAGATGTTCTCGGCGATCTGGAGGTAGGAGACGGAAGACCCGTCGGCGTTCTTGCGCTGGACGGTTCGGATGTACATGATATCTATCTAATATGCATAAATATCCTATCTTGTCGGCCGTGTCAAATTGAGTTCGCAACTTCGGTGCCATCTCTATACTTTCTTCAGCTTGCGGCCTGAGCTGCCAGGAAGGCCCGGCCACGTTCCAGGGCCTCCTGGACCTTCTCCCGTTTGATGTAGCTGCGATCGGTGGGCCAGTCTTCTGAGTACTCCATAAGATAGCAGGTGTCCAGGCGGACCCAAGACGGAATCGAAGGAAAGATCCCAACCACACGGCTGCGGCGCCGGACCTCCCGGATCGTGCGTTCGGACATGTTCGTCGAAGAGATCTTCTTGGGATCGATCTCGGGAAAAGCGTAGAACTGGAGCGAGTCCTCGAGCCCTTCCTCGAGACAGCGTATGGCGTCTGGAAAACGCTCGCCGTATTCCTGAACCAGCTGAGCCGCAGCACGCCGGGCCGTCTTCTTATCTAGTTGGAGCCAGATCTGCTTCAAATGAGCCGCGAAGCGCCGCTTTTCCTTGTGCGGGACCTTGGCCAGGATGTTCCGCATAAAATGAACCTTACAGCGCTGCCAGGAAGCCCCCAGGAGCTCCTTTTTCACCGCGGCCTGGATGCCGGCATGGGCGTCTGAGATGCACAGATTGACGCGCCGCAGGCCGCGCTTTTTCAGCTTCTGGAAGAACGCCCGCCAGGAGTCCTCCGATTCGTCAAACATGGGCTCTATGGCCAGGATCTCCCTGATCCCGTTGCTGTTGACGCCATGAGCGATCATCAGCGCCAACGTCATGACCCGATCCTCGACACGGACCTTGTCGTAATGCGCGTCGATCATCAAGAACGGATACTCTTCCTCCAAGGGCCGCGACCGGAACGAATCAACCTGGCCCTCGAGATCTTTGTTCATCTCCGAAACCTGCGAAGCCGAGATGTTCTCAACGCCCAGAGCCTGAGCCAATCGCTCGATCCGGCGCGTCGAGACACCGTTGATGAAGGCTTCCTGGACCAGCGTCGCCAGGGCCATCTCCGATCGTTTCCTCTCGGTCACGAAGAAGGGCACGTAGCCGCCCTTCCGGAGCTTCGGGATGTAAAGATAGATCGTTCCCAGGCGCGTATCCATCCGCCTCACCCGGACACCCGAAAAGTACGTCTTCCGTTCCTTCGTGTGCTTCCCTTTTTCGGCCCCGACCTTGTTCTCCGCTTCAATCAGCATCATCTGATGCGCCACCCACTCCAACATGGCCTGAACCGGATCGTCGGCCGTCAGGAAGCCTAATAGCACTTTCCCCAAGAGAGCCTTATAATGAGCCTTGGCCATCGTAGTAAAACGTCTCCTCTCTTTTGATCTCGCAGTCGAAGAGAGTTTACGATGGCCCTACCTCCTACTCCAAATTGCGAACGTCACTGTACACTAGCTGCCATTCAATCATAATAACATCAATTATTTACATGATTGCAGGCTTGACCGGGGTATCTAACAATCCAGAAAGGTCGGGGTTCTGAACCCCCAGCAGGGGGTTAGCCCCTAAAGGCGATTGACTTTTGGGCCGGAGTTATTTATATTGATCGTGCATCAGGAGAGGCCCTCTAATGTAGGGCCCGGCAACCTGGATGGACATCCAAGGTGCCACTCGCCGACGGCGAGGATGTGGCCGCTGAAAAGCGGCAACTAAGTGTCCGAGCGACGAACCCGCTCTCCTGATGCAGGAGCAGCGGGTTTTTTGTTGTCGGCCTCCTGGTGACTACTCGCCGGGAGGTCGATATGTCCATCAAGTCCTTCGGGAGGCGGACGGCCAAGGCCGCCACGCACCAGCTCTCACGCCTTTCCCGTCTCGGGGTATTCGGCTTCGATCCCCTCGAGCCCTTGATCCTGGCGGCTCTCGTCACCGAGGACCCGCTGCTCCTCATCGGTCCCTCGGGGACCGGGAAGACCTTCCTGCTCAACTCGCTCTCCGAGGCGATGGGGCTCGAGCACCGGCACTATAACGCGAGCCTCATCTCCTTCGACGATCTCGTGGGCTTCCCTTACCCGGACAAGGACGGCGCCGGCGTCCGGTTCCTTCAGACGCCGGCCACGGTCTGGGGTGCGAAATCGGTGCTCATCGACGAGATCAGCCGCTGCAAGCCCGAGCACCAGAACCGGCTCTTCTCGCTCGTCTGCGAGCGCCGCATCCAGGGCGTCCCGCTGCCGGACCTGATCTACCGCTGGGCCGCCATGAATCCCTGCTCTTCGGACCAAGGCGGCGCCGACGACTATGCCGGCTCCGAGGCCCTGGACCCCGCCCTGGCCGACCGCTTCGCCCTCTTCATCGAAGCTCCGGATTGGTCCGGGCTGAGCGAGGCCGAGCGCCTCCTCGTCGCCGCCCCGGCAGGGGAGGGCTTGGTGACGAAAGACGGAGGGGCCCTGCGTAGGGACGTGGAATGCTGGAAGAGCTCGTTCGACGCCGGCGTCGCGGATTGCCCGGACGACGTCATTCGTTACGTCACCACCGCGGTAACTGCCCTCAATTCGGCCGGGATCCGGATCTCCCCGCGTCGGTCGCGTTTCATGACGAGGGGCCTCTTTGCCGCGTCCGTCGTCACCGGCCAACTTTCCGAGGGTCTCTGCCGGCTCCTCCTCCAATCCAGTCTGCCTCAAGTCTGTTGGGGCGAAAAGCCTCCCCGGGAGGCGGTAGCGGCGGCCCATCGGCTGGCCTGGGACGTCGTCCGCGATGTGGCCGGGAGCTGGCTGCCGGCGTTCCTGGCCGAGGGGGCCCTTCCCCGCAAGCTCGAGATCCTCCTCGACGATTGCCGGTCCGCCGACCAAGGCACCCAGGCTGTCGCCGAGTTTCTCGCGATGTCGCCTCCCGAGCGGGCCGCGGCCTTCGCGTTCGCCGTGTACCCCGCCGCGGCCTCCGGCAAGCTCCCCGTCGGCGCCGAGGGCGTCAACGACCTCGGCAAAAGGGCCTCTCCGTTCCTGTCCGCGAGCGGCCTGGTCTCCTGGGCCGAGCGGCTGGCGGAGAAGGACACGGATCACCCCGATCTCGTCCGCTACGCCGCCGCGCTCGACGGCCTGACCGGGGGGCGCGCCGAACGCGCCAAGCAGTTCTTCAACGGGTGCCTGGTGCGCAAGTGCAAGGTCGCCGACCCCGCGTCCTTGGAATCCGAGATCCAGCAGTGCGTCGAGGTCCTCGTGCGAAGAGGCCTGGCATGAACCCGTCCCTGGATGTCGTTCGATGCGGCCGCGAACGGCCTTGGGTGTACGCGAACTCCGGCGGCCCGTCGAGCCGGCAGCGCACGCAAACCATCAGCTCGTCCATCCTCGGCAAGGACGACGGCTTCGTGCGCTGCCCGCGCATCATCCGTCTGGGGCTTCTTTTCGACGAGACGGAGGACCCCGTGACGGTGCTCACGGGCATCCTCGTGGAGGAGGGCTACGGCGGCCCGGAAGCTTTGCGCGGCGGATTCGGCCTTCCGGAAGGACGTCTCATCTGCCGTCCGCGGGCCATGTGCCATGATCGCCTCGTCGTCCGGGACGCCCCGCGCCGCAGGGTCCTCGAGCAGGCGCTGATGCTGGGGCTCTGCACGGACCAGGTCTTCGACCCGGCGCGGCCGGTGCTCTGGACCCGGACGAGCCTCACACGCGCCGTCGAGCTCTTCGACCCCAGGGGGTTTTACGCATGACAGCCATCACAGAACAGCGGTTCCGGGACATCGTCGTCGAACTCATCGACGAGAATCCCTTCGCTATCCGGCCCGTCTTGAAGATCCTCGATATCGTCTTCACGACGGCCGTGCCCACTCTGGCCGTGACTTGCACGGACAGGCCGCGGCTCTTGGTGAACCTCGAGTTCCTCAACCTCGACTGCCGGACGGACCAGCACATCAAGGCCGTGATCTGCCACGAGTTCCTGCACGTCGTGCTTCGCCACACGGAGACGAGGCGTCCCTTCACGCCGGCACGGCACCTCGCCTTCGACGCCGTGATCAACGCCGTCATCCACCGTCAATACGGTGACGCCTTTTCTTCGATGATGGCGGGCTACTATGGGGAAGCGGACGGTCTGATAAAGCTCCTGCGGCCGATGACGTTGGAGGAGCAGGCTGATTACGCCATGTGCCGGTCGACCCAAAAAGGAATCCCCCAATGGGTCCACGCCTGGGCGGCCCTCTACGACGGCAAGCTCGTCGCCGACGATATCGAGACGCTGGCTCAGGACATGAGCGGGGCCGCCGGGGACGGGCCCTTTAGCCTTCTGGGAGGGCTCCCCGACGGCACGGGGTGCCTCCTCGGCGACCACGACACTCTTGGCCGGCCGCTCCCGCAGGAGCTGCAGGACGCGCTCGAGCGGGCGCTCAGGCAGATGAACGGCTCCGGCATCTGGCGCAGGCCCAAGGACCGGGGCGTCGGAACCAACCCTTATGAGGCGCTTTTCACGGCCCGGAACGAACCTATGCGCCGCTGGGAGCTGAAGACCCTGGAGATCCTCAAGCAGCACCTCTCGCCGGACAGGCATTCGCGGCCGGCCGGCCAGGAACAGGCGGAGTTCCGTGTCCCGGTGCTTTCGCCGCGGGACCGCCGCGCGTTCATGCGCGCCCAGTGGGCGCCGTTCCTGCCCGAGGCCGAATGGAGGACGCAACAACCGAAGCGCGTGGGCACGGCCCAGGTCTATCTGGACGTCTCCGGCTCGATGTCGGCCGAGATGCCGGTCGTCATCGCGCTCCTCGGGCGACTTTCCCGATATATCCGGAGGCCGTTCTGGGCCTTCAGCGATGTCGTCGCCCCGGCTGTCATCGAGCACGGCCGGCTCATGGCCCAGACCACGGGCGGGACGAGCCTGACCTGCGTACTCGAGCATGTGGCGCGGACCCGCCCGGCGTCCGCAGTGGTCCTGACCGACGGCTATATCGAAACTCTCGACCGGAGGCTCGTCATGAAAGCGTCTGCAACGCGCCTGCATGTTCTGGTCACGCGTGACGGCAGCCCCGCGGAACTGCTGCGTGCCGGGCTGCCCTACACCCAGCTCGAAAGGATGCCCTCATGATCCGCGTTTCTGAGATGGTACTGCCGGGGCATCCGGACAAGTTCTGCGACCAGGTGGCCGACGCGATCATCGCCGAGTGCGCCGGGATCGACGCGGACAGCTACGGGCAGGTGGAAGTTTCGGTGTGGTCGGACCGGGTCTGGCTTTCGGGAGGGATCTGCACCCGGCGGCCGCTGGCCAGGGGCCTGAGAGACATCGTCGTCGAGGTCGGGAGGGCCATCGGGTACGGGCCAGGCAACCACGTCGACGCGGCCCATTACGAGGTGACGGACACCGTCTGCCGGACGGTCGGCGACCCGACGCCGTGGTCGCGGTACGTGAACGATCAGGCCGTGGTCGTGGGCTGGGCGGGGTACGACGGGCGGACGCGATTCCTGCCGCCGGAGCACTTCGCCGGGAACGTTTTCAGGGATGCCATCGCTCGTTCGTGCAGAAAAGGGGCCCTGGAAGGCCAGGGGCCGGACGGCAAGCTCATCGTCAGAATGAGAGAGGAGGGGAGCCGCTGGCAGCTCGAGCATGTTCTCGTGACCGTTCAGCACAGGGAGGAAGCGAACCTCGTGGAGGTCTGCGGGGCGGTGGCCTCGACGCTTAGATCGGCCTATCAGGAGATGCAGGCTTTCGACGGGCGATGGCTCGCCTCTTGGCGGGATGTCGAGCTGCTCGTGAACCCCAACGGGCCACTGATCCGCGGCGGGAGCGACGGCGACAACGGCCAGACGGGCCGGAAGCTGGCCGTCGACTATTACGGGCCGCGCCTCCCGATCGGAGGCGGGGCGCTCTCGGGCAAGCACATGGGTCATATCGACAGGATCGCGGCGTATGCGGCCAGGGACGCGGCGGTCCGGGCCGTTGTGTCGGGTGCCCGGGAGTGTCTGATCAGGCTCTGCTACGCGCCGAACGTGCCGGAACCCCTCGATGTTCATTATGAGATGACGGGAAGGGGAGAGAGGCAGGGCAAAGACTTCTTCGATCATGACAGAATGGTGGAACGATATCCTGCGACATCGATCTCCAGGCGGCTGGCCGAGGGCAGGCATTTCTTTGATGCCACGATGCCCTGGAACGGCAGTTTGGCGATCCCGATAGGCAAGGTGACTTTACCGGAAAAATGAAGTCGATTGCGACTAAACTGATGGTTGCGCCCGTGGGGACCTTGCCTGTATCCTCCGAATGGAGAAAGGCGGTGCGATGATGAAGGTTCGCCTGGAAAGATCCGGGAAGTTCCTGATGTTTCTTTTTAGCCAGGCTGAGCTCGCCAAAAAAGATCTCGAGGGCGGGCTCTTTAGGAGCCGGTACGGAAGTTCGCGAGGTGTGACGTTCACCTTCGAGAAGAGGGCGATAGGTATGTTTCTTTATGTCAGCTTTGATCGCTTTAAGGACGCCAAGGTTCTGAAACGAATCAGCGGCGGTCGCCCCGTGGCTGAACTCCAGCTGCTTTCGAAGTTAGCCCACCTGCCGGGCGCAAAGATATACACAGCAGAGGTTCCGCTGCCGGACGGGCGCAAAGTAGACCTTATTGACACCGTCAAGTTCGAGCTGCGGAAGATCGCAGACGTCGTTTGGGAGTCCCGGGGGACCGAATCAGAAGTTGAGAAGCTTAGGCGCCAGATGACACTCAAGAGCCTCAGTGAGGGACTTCCTGGATTTTACCTCGAATGCGGCACAGACAGGGTTTTCGCAACTCAACCCACGAGTGAGACCATTTTCGCCCACAGGGTTAAGGAGATCAAGATACCCCAGGCAGAGGAGGCTCTGCCGTCAGCGCCCGAACCAGGTCCCAGCGGCCAAGGGATGGCGCCACCGGAGCGTGTTCCCGGATCTGTTGAGCGATCCGACGACCTGCCGAGGGAGGAGGGACTGGAACCGCCGGTCGGCCCCGCCGGCGTTTCCGAAGATCGGAACCCGAGTGAGATCGCGGATTGCGACGGGTGTGGAGAGTTGTTCTGCGAACGTGAATTGATCGAGATCAAGCCGGGGGTCTATGTCTGCCAGACTTGCGGGAACGACGGCGGCATACTCGCGCGCTTGGGACTCACCGCCGACGAGATGGATGGCTTCTGGCGGCTCATGAGATGCGACTGGTGCGGCCAACCCTTGACGGAAGTGGAGCCGGGCCGCTGGCTCTGTCCCGGCTGTTCTCTCGAAAAGGAGGCAGATTTGACCTCGGAATTCAAGAAACCGACCGCGAACGATATCAACAAAGCGATCCAACTGTTGCTTTGGAGGTGTCGCGATGCCGAGATCCACAAGGATAAACCCGAAGGGAAGGGTGGATTCTACCGGCTCGACGACTGGATCGCCAAAGCGAACGATGACATGATCCGCGAATTGGGTTTGTGGTGTGCGGACATCCAAGAATTGAATATCGGGACAAGAGATAGCTAAAAAGCATTCACTTCGGCTCGCGAAACGGGCGGAAAACGGAGAGGCGGCCCAAATGTGGCACAGGCCCAATTTCATACGGCTGTATTATCCATAATATCAACTACATAATCCGGGACTCGCTCGTTCTCCGGATCCAAAGGTCGGAGGTTCGAATCCTCTCAGGCACGCCATTCATTTTCCCCGAGAGATCAACGACTTAGGTAATCCCTACTCCCCGATCGTCATTGTCCCCGATTGTCCCATTTCAATTTAAAGTGGTACATTTTTGGAAAGAAATACGGAAAGACCAGATTTCTTCAATTAATTCCAGTCTGGGCCTAAAAAGCCTCGGATGATGATCGTTCCCGACCGGGGCTTGCCGTCCTGGCGGAAGGACTCGGCGATCTGGAGATACTCGTAGAGGACGCCATTCTGGATGCTACGCTTGAAGCGGAAGAACATACTATAATCATAACTAATATATGGATATTGTCGAGAGGCGGTCAAAACGAATTAGGCACTACTTTTTCGAGTCGGGCCGACTTTTTCAAGCGTAAGTCGCTGATTTTATGAGAGCGCATTCTTGAGATGGCTTCACAACTGTCGAAAATGAGCTTGACGGATGGTCAGAAACGGTCCATATTGGCCGCATGACCGGCAAGGGGGGGCGAATGCCCAAGATAATCGCGGCCTTTGTACTCGGGATTCTCTCATTCTTCTTGATGTTCGCCCTCGGAGAAACGGCGCTCCATTACTTCGGAGACGCGGGCCTGATTCCGGCGTTCATAGTGACGGCGGCGTATTTCTTCTTTTGCCAATTCCGCCTGTCACGCGGCCACGCCGAGGCTCTTCGCAAGGACTGGCCCATCATGCTGGCGCTGGATGCCGTCCCCCTTCTCATGGTGTTCGGCGTCGTCCTGACTCAAACGTGGCCCGTGATCTTGGCCCAGGGCCTTGGGATCCTCCTCTCTTGCTGCGGGGGGACCGTCGCCGGCGCGTTGGCAGCCTCCCGGGCCGCTCGTCGGCCTTGATCCTGAGGCTTGATCGGTTCCCCGACCCGAAGGCCGTAGGTCCGGGCCGTCTCCGGCACGCCATTCACTGGACCGGCTTTTTCGAGGGATTCAAGTCGCGTTCCAGCTCGAGGACCTGGCCCAATCGTATCAGCTCGGGCCGCAAGACGTCATAATCCACGTCCTGCACCGGGATATCCCGCCGGACCGCGATCCGCGCCGCCGCCGCGGCCGACTGTCCGAGGATCATGAAGACGGGCTCCATGCGAATGGACCCGTAGGCGATATGGGATGAGCTCAGGCAGACGGGGACGAGGAGATTGACGACTTCCTTCCGGCGGGGGACGACGGCGTCGTAGCCGATGAGGTAGGGCCCGCCCGGGTCGACCTGGACATCGCCCTCGTTGCGCGCGTAGCCGCGGCCGTCGACGTACCGCTGCACATGGTGAGAGTCCATGTTGTAGGATCCCATGCCGATCGGCTTGCCGGTGGGCTCTTGCCCCTTGAGGTGCCTCTCCGTCATCACGAAGTCGCCGACCATTCTGCGGGCTTCCCGGACGTAGATCTGGTGCGGCCAGTTGCCGTTGTCCTCGAATTCGTCCCGGGCGAGACCCCAACGGCTCATCCGCTCCCTCACGTCTTCCGGGACCCTGGGATCGTTGGCCAGGTACCACATCAGCCCCTTCTGGTATCGTTCGTGCTCGCGGACGATCTCTTCGCGGCGTTCGTAGCCGGCTTCGGGGTAGTCGTAGTTCATCCCGATGTCGTCGGTGGAGAAGGCGCCGTGATTATTGGTGTCGGTCTTGTTGTTGGGAGCCGGATCGAACTTGACCCAGATCCCCCGCCAGCCCTTATCCAGATAACGGCCCAGGAGCTCGTACAGTCGGGGATCGTATCCTTCCGGCTTCGGGAAGGGCAGCCTGTTCTCTTCGACGTCGGTCAGGCACATCCGGAAGTTGTACGCCTGGACCTTGGCGTCTCCCGAACCCTCCTCGCCGGGGCCCTTGTCATGGATGCGCGGCAGCAATCCGCTGGAAGGATCGTCAGGGACGATATAGGGAGAGACATCGCGATCGAACTGGTGGGACACCGCGTTGCGGGTCTGGACCCCGTTGAGCGTTTCCCAGTACCGGGAATTGGGTTCGCGTCCGACCGCATAGGATACGCCGGCCGCGGCCATCAGGTCGCCCTCGTAGGTGGCGTCGATGAAGACCCTCGCCCTGTATGCCGTGCCGTCGAGCATCGTGATCTCGGTGATCCTGTTCTTCCTGACCGAAACGCCTTTTCCGCGGTCCAGCCATCTGTCCCGGTGGATCTCGAGGCCCGCCTCGGCGGCCATCTCCTCGAAGACCCTTTCCGCGACATGGGGTTCGAAGACCCACATGACGTCGCTCTTCGGGTCGTATCGGGAAAAGTCTTCGGGCCGCTGGTGCTTCCAAGTCTCCTGTTTGTCATAGTGGGCTTTGACCCGCCTGTAGAACTCCCGGCTGAGGCCGCCGATAGCATCCTTGTTGCCGGAGTCGGTCCAACCCAACCCTCCCGCCGTGAGACCTCCGAGATGCTTATCCGGGCCGGCTACGATCACATCCAGGCCGTCACGCCGGGCCTGGATGCCGGCGATGACGCCGGCCGAGTTATTGCCGTAGATCACCAGGTCATAGGTGTGCCGCTGGTCTTCCGGGCCCGGACAGCCTGCTAGCAGTCCCAGGGAGATCCAAATCAGGGAGACATTCTTCATGGCCAAACCATTCTACCGCGAATACGCCCATGTCCACCATGAGGCAGCAGTTCCAAGGGTCGGAGGTTCGGATCCTCTCAGGCCCGCCACGTTTTCCCCCTATGGCGTTTGAAATCATCCTGTTGACAAATGAGATTTATTATCATACTATGTCGAATTAATACGACTTACTATGATATATTATAGTAGATATATGGAGCTCTTCTACGGGGGGAGGCTGGCATGTTCATCGATATCCGGACCCGCGTCCAGCCCGAGATATTTGATTATCAGACACTGATCGATGCCCTTGGGGACCTTTCCGCTCCGAGAGATAAAATCACCACCCTGCTCCAACAGGGGATCATCATCAGGGTCAAGAAGGGGCTTTATGTTTTTGGCGACCGGTATCGGAGGCAGCCCTACTCGAAGGAGCTGCTGGCCAATCTTGTCCATGGCCCTTCCTATATCTCACTCGATTACGCGCTCGCTTACCACGGTCTGATCCCTGAAAGGGTCGAAGCCCTGACGTCGGTCACGCCGAACCGCTCGCGCAGGTTCGCTACCCCGGTAGGGCTGTTCATTTACCGGCAGGTCCCCGCCCGTGCCTACGAGGTCGGCGTGGTCCGGGCAGAAGCGGATCATGAACAGGCGTTCTTGATCGCTTCGCCTGAGAAGGCGCTGGCCGACAAGATCGTTTCCGCGCGGGGGATTCCCATCGGCTCGGTCGCCGAGATGCGCCATTTCATTGAGGACGATCTGCGGATCGATACCGAGGCTGTTCATGCGATGTCCGTTGAGCGCATCGAAGATTATGCCGACCGCTACCGGTCCCGCCGCCTCAGGCTCCTGGCCGCAGTGGTCAAGCGGCTCCGGCGAGCCGGGGAGGGGGCTGCCCGATGAACGAAGCGATACGTCAGATGCTGGCCTCGTACGAGATCCGCAGCGTGGAGGACTCTTTGAGGGCCCTGCGGGAGGTCATGCAGGAGATCGCGCTGCTCGGCTTATGGCGCAGCAAGTTTTTCGAGAAGGCGGCCTTCTACGGCGGCACAGCGCTCCGCGTACTCTACGGCCTCGATCGATTCTCTGAGGATCTGGATTTCTCTCTGCTTGAGAAGCGTGCCGTTTTCGATCTGGCGGACTACAGCGACTTCCTGAAGCGCGAGTTGGCGTCCTTTGGATTCGCCGTCGAGGTCATAAGCCGGGCCAAGGCGTCCGGCTCGGCCATCCAGTCGGCGTTCCTCAAGGCCGACACGCGGTCCCAGATGATCACTGTCGAGTTCGAGCGGGGCCTCATCATGCAGGTCCGCCGGAACCCGGTTCTGAAGATCAACCTCGAGGTCGACACTGACCCGCCCCCCGGGTTTTCGACCGATATTCGCTATCTTCTCCGGCCAGTCCCGTTCGCGGTCAGAACATTCAGCCTGCCCGATCTCTTTGCCGGGAAGATGCACGCCGTGCTCTGCCGGGAATGGAAGAGCCGGGTCAAGGGGAGGGACTGGTACGATCTCGTCTGGTTCGCGGCCTATCACGCCGAGCTCCATCTCTCCCATCTCGAGCAGAGGATGCGCCAGACTGGACATTGGGAGGGGCCGGCTCCTTTGGGGGAGGCGGATTTCCGCAGCCTGTTCGAGCGGAGGATCGACAGCCTCGACATCGGCGGGATCCGGCGCGAAGTTGAACCGTTTGTGAAGGACCCGGCGTCGCTAGCCCTCTGGTCGAAGGAATTCTTTCTGGACGTTGCCGCGCGGATCAAGATCATTTGAAATAGCCAAAGGTCGGAGGTCCGGATCCTCTCAGGCACGCCACATCCGGCCATATCGCCGTTGAAATAAGAGTTTTGCCCTGATTTGCCCGTGTTTTCCTCTTCGCCTGGCCAAGGCAACAAACTGCCTGAAAACGCTCAGGTGAATAAGGGCATCCATAGCCCGCAAGGTGAAACAAAGGGGTTGCCGCGGCGTATCATTGGGTGACGGGATCATCCGTAAAAGGAGGACATCCTTAATGGCGCCTATGAAAAAGATAGCGTCGGCAACCTTCGTTTCATTGCTGGTACTTGCCATGGCCCACGGGATGACCGCCCCTCAGGCCCAGGGGCAAAACAGCAAACAGGGGGAAGGCGATAGTACCTTCCAGGACGTGATCCGGATCCTGCAACGGGCCAAAGAATTGCAAAAAGACAATAAGATCGAGGACGCGCTGGTATTGCTCCATAAAGGGATCGATCAATTCCCGGCTTCGGCCCCGCTTTTAAATGAAACGCTGCAGATCTATCTGGCGGAGCAGCGCTACGACGAAGCCCTTCAGCTGCTGGACGAGCGAACCAAGAACTTCCCGGAAAAGACGCGGCATGCGATCGGAATCGCCAAGCAGCAGATCTTGCAGCCCCTGATCGAGCCCCTCCTGCAGGAAGGCAAGGCCGAAAAGGCCTTCGAATACCTGCAGCAAATGGCACGCTCCGGCTACCGGGGTTTCCATCAGCTCAAGCACAATCCGCTCTATGAACCGCTTCGCCGGCATGCCGGATTCGAGGAGGTCATGAAGCAGATCTCCGAGAATACCGGCATTGGAGAACCTGCCATCGATTTTACCGTCACCTTGACCGGCGGCGGTGCCTATACCCTGTCCTCGCGGAAAGGCAAGGTGGTGCTGGTGGATTTCTGGTCCACGAGCTGTCCCCCCTGCCTCGAAGAGCTCCCCAATATCAGCGCCATTTACGAGGCCAACAAGGGGAAAGGGCTCGAGGTCCTCAGCATCAGCCTGGATGATAACAGGGAGAAGCTGGAAGCCTTCCTGGCGGCCCATCCCATGCCCTGGAATACCGTCTTTTCAGGCAAAGGATGGAATGATGACACCGTAAAACTCTACGAGATATTGTCGATCCCCGCCCTGTGGCTGGTGGACAAGCAAGGTGTTCTTCGCTATTTCGATGTCCGGGGCGAAGACCTGAAAGCCGCCGTGGAGAAGCTTTTAACGGAATGGCCGAGCTTCGGAGGTCCGGTTCCTCTCAGGCCCGCCACGTATCCCCCATATGGCGAACGAAATCACCTTCCCCATGATGTGGCACGAATCTGGCTCAAACGTCTTCGACGCTAATACGGGAGGAACGGAGGTTCCGCGAGAGCTTAAGATCGCCCGAATTCGAATGAACGGCCGGCGGCGTGTTCGGGTCTTAGATCGGTCATCGCGACGATCTGGCCATCGGGAGCTGCCGCGAGTTCATGATGTCGCGTAAAGGCGGCGCCCCGAACAGCCGGGCATATTCGCGACTGAACTGCGAAGCGCTCTCGTATCCGACCTTAAGCGCCGCCGTCGCCGCATCGAAGCGCTCCGTGAGCATCAGCCGTTTGGCCTCGTTCAACCTCCACCGTTTTTGGTACTGCAGCGGGCTCATGGCCGTCACGGCCCGGAAATGGCGGTGGAACGTCGTTTTGCTCATGTTGGCTTGCGATGCGAGATCATCGACGCGAAACGGCCGGGCAAAGTTGCCCTTCAGCCAATCGATCGCTTGGGCGATCCGATGGCTCCGGCTTCCGACGGTCGCCATTTGTCTCAAATGCGCGCCTTGATCTCCCACCAGCAGACGATAGAAGATCTCTCGTTGAATGATCGGCGCGAGGATCGGGATATCTTGAGGTTCCGCAAGCAAGTCGATCAGTCGTTGAAAAGCCGCGAGCAACGGCAATGTTATTTCGCCGGTCGCCAAACCGCGGCTTGGCGGTTGGGCGAGGGGCGGGGGGAGATCCTTGTCCGCCATCAGTTGCGAGATCTCATGGAGATCGAACTTGAGCCTTAGGCCCAGGTAAGGCTTTTGGGAAGTGGCCCTGATGATCTGGGCAATGGACGGGATATCCACGGACGTTATCAAGAAACGCCGGGCGCCATAGACATAGGATTCCTTGCCAAGCAGCACCCGTTTCGCCCCCTGGACGGCCAGACAGATCCCCGATACATACATCCCGCTGACTGGCTGCGTCGGCCGCTCTCGCCTGAAAAGGGACAACCCGGGGATCAAAGTCTCGCGCCTGTCGCCCTTTTCGGTCGATCGGGCGACGCTTCCGGCCAAAGCTGCTAAGGCGGATTTGAATTTCCGGCTTTCCAGAGGCCGGCGAAGGTTCTGATCTCGCATGATCGATCTCTGCCGAACTCTATCAGGCTGCGTTGGACAAGGCAATGGGATTCTGAGTCAATTCGAACGATTAGGCAAGAATTCAGCACGAATGGTCTAGCCATTCCGCCTATCCATCCTTATAATTGGAAGGAATGGACCGACAGCCCAGAGGAGGGCCAATGAAGAACAAGCAAAGCCGCAGAGACTTCCTCGTAAGATCAGGCCAGTGGATCGCGTCGGCGGGGCTGCTGAACATGCGGGGGCCATCGTTGTGGGCCCGGCCCCACGCGCCTCGAGCGGAAGCGAAGGTGATCACCCGGGCCTTGGGGAAGACCGGCCTCACCGTTCCCGTCGTCAGCTTGGGCTTTATGAACGCCGACAATCCAGGCTTGATCCGACGGGCGTACGAAGTCGGGGTGCGCCACTTCGATACCGCCGCCGCCTATCAGCGCGGCCGCAATGAAGAAATGGTCGGCTCCATGATCCAGGAGATGGGCGTCCGGAGCAGCGTCGTCGTCTCGACCAAGGTCTGGCTTCGGGATCAGGTTCGGAGCCCACAGGCGCGGGATCTCTTCCGGCAGTCGTTCGAAAACAGTCTGAAGCGCCTCCGGATGGATCACGTGGACATCTTGTATTATCACCTTGTCGACACCCTCGAGGACCTGAGGGCGGAAGGGCCTCTTCAGGCCCTGGCGGAGCTGAAAAAGGAAGGGCAGGCCCGCTCGATCGGCTTATCAACGCACCGGGCAAGCCTGGTCTTGCCGGAGGCCGCGAGATCGGGGCTTTTCGACGTCGCGTTGGTCGCTTTCAACTACACGATGGCTTCCGACCAGACGCTCTTGGAGACCCTCGATAACGCCGCCCGGTCGGGTCTGGGGATCATCGCCATGAAAACGCAAGCCGGCGGCCTGTCCCGGCCGGATCCGGGATTGCCGAAGGACCTGCCTCCCCACAGCCAGACAGCGCTTCTCAAATGGGCCTTGCAGCACCCGTTCGTCGCCACGGCGATCCCCGGAGCGACCACATACGAGCAGGTGGACCAGAACTTCACCGTGGCGTCCAACCTGGAATACACGGATGAGGAGAAGTC
>Ga0209610_1000914_pt1 | contig 15346 bp, 9 predicted proteins | sample LakKivw275mmetaG_FD_184137 | JGI IMG/M metagenome (GOLD analysis project Ga0209610, IMG submission 184137) | Anoxic lake water microbial communities from Lake Kivu, Rwanda to study Microbial Dark Matter (Phase II) - Lake Kivu water 275m metaG... | ecosystem: Environmental > Aquatic > Freshwater >...
TCAACTCGGATGGAAGTTGGCGAAACCGAGAAGGCTGCAACCGTGTCTGCGTCATACCACCCGCTGCCCGAGGCCAAGCCATAAGGTGATGCTACAGAGAGTCGATGTTTGAGAATCAGGTCTGTTGCTTTTGCATAAGCGAGGCCGTAGGCATCCTTGAGCCTGACTTCACCCTGTGGGACGCGCAGTGTCGCTTGGTCGGAAGAGATGCTGAACTCGACAGTGTAGTTGATCCCTTCGTTCGGGAGTAGCCTATCAATTACTCTGCTTGTGTTCTCTCCCCCGATCGATATGGCGTCTCGTGCGTTCACGTTGATGGCTGAGCCGTTTCCAATGTTCGCCATCGTCACATGCAGCTTAGCCGTGAGGCCTTCCACAGTGACTGCCGTGGAGACCTGCAGCAAGGGAAGATATCTGGTCTGCTTGAACTCAGAATCATAGTTCGTCGTCACGTCGATGTATCTGTAACCGTAGGTCTTGCTTGGTTCGATCTCTGTATTCTCCCACCACTCATTGAAGCTAGTAATGAGCACCCAATCAGGATCACTTGCCATCGCAACCTTGAAGGTGCCATTGAAGTATTCAGCCTCACCTCTCAGTTGAAAAAGGTCCGGTCCACCCGAAGGAAGGAAGCGTAGGTCCCACCCAGGGCAGATAGTTGCAGCCCAGATCTTCCGGCCTGCACCATTGTTCACGATCGAGAACGACTTCGCGGCTAGAGAGACTGACCTGTACGCGGACGAGAGATCCGCGTCGCCAAGATTGGTCGCATACGTGTGAAGACCATCAAAGACGCTGAGGTACTTTGTGTCTAGGGTGTCCCCTATGTTCACGAAATCGTAGCCATGCTGCTCCAAGTCTGATCTGACGCTCTCATAATCCTCAACCGACAGTGCATCGGCAGTGTATGTGAATATTACCGGCTTACCATCGAGCTTCAAGAAATTTGGACTTCTTGCGTAGTTGTCGAGCAGATATGTAATGTCATCAAAGTACGACGAACGAGTCCTTCGGTGATCATCCGAATACTCGTGATAGATCGTAACAAGAAAGTGCAGCTCCTCTGCCCTTGCAAGAATCCGCCTAAAAGTACCGTCAGTGTCCGAGGATTGGCCCCACCAAGAGACAATGAATCCGTCTATGCCAGCTGACTTGGCGAGATTGATGTGCTTGATGATCGTCGCATCCTGATCCGACGAGTAAGCGCCCAACAGTGGGAGATCATTCATTTCTGGAGGCGCCCAATCTGAGAAGCTGTACCATGGATAGTAGAATGCCAAGACCAGTTTCGGACTGGAGTGCGTGGGCACAGAGTGTGGGCCGCCTGCCATGAGATCCGCGGTGCGAATCGAGAAACGATATGCATTTCGCTCACTTGAACCGATCACATCATTGAAACTCGAGATTGCCACGGCATTCTCCCGATTTTGATTGAACACAGCTACTAGAGTATGGCCCACAGCGCCTTTCTCGATCACTCCAACTAGGTCGGTGTCGTTTCGTAGATTCGTGAGAGTTGCCAAAACTTCAATCTGAACGAGTGTTGTATCATATGGCTTCTTGATAATACTCACAATCGTATCTCGCCCAGGGTCACTCCCGAAATTCAGAGCGGGCGCCTCCTTCCCCTTGGTGATTTCGAGTTTCACGGTTGCAGCTACCGCCCCGGTTGCAACCCGAACAGACGTCCAGTCAGAAGTTGTAGTGACAACGAACTTTGCTACATAGAAGTCGATAGTAGGTCCCGAGTCGCTTGCAGACGCAGCCCTTGGCATTACCAAGGCAAGAGAGACGAAGAGGGCGCATGCGATGACAGTTCTAGGGCGCAGAACAGAACACCCATTCCGCTGAGCTCTTGCACCAACTCGGTAGATACGAGTTTCGTCGTCCGCGTCACGCCTGGATCTAGTCGCTTCAAAAAATGACGAACAGACGACTGCATCGTCGTCGGGTCTCTTGGCGCGCGCTGTCTCTTGGCGCGCGACGACGACGAAAAACAGACTTTCACGAAATCTAGGCTGAGAATCATTGTACCCCTCATCGAGGTAGGTGGGGGATAACGAAGTAGAGATTTGTTATGCCCTACGTCCGTGTAACCCTTAATCGAAACCAGAGGTATCCGCAACTCATGCGGCAACAAGCCCAGCCACATTCTTCCTCCTTGGGCAAGAACGAGATCGAATCGGTGGTTCTGTCCTTGGAGGCCTCTGATTCTATAAGCAATGACGTGGACTATGCTCTGGCGCTAGTTCTCTGGGTTGGTGGGTTGTTGATGTTGAGATGCGAAAGGCAGGAATTGTTGCTGGCGGCTCGAGTGTGATAGACACGATTGCGATTCCGATCATAAGCAGTCGAACCTCTACGGGGGGTTGTGAAAGGGCTGGGGCTCTCAAGCAAGACATGATAACCGTTTGCGAGCATTCGTTACAAACGATCTATTCTCACTCTAGGAAATACCATGTAGAAGTTCTATGAGGAGACGGACAAAATGACTCAACGTGAACTGCTGCCGAGGAAAGTCACACGAGACGAGTTGAATTCACTCGTCGACAAAGCCGCAGATCTGATTAGGACAGCCGTGGATTACAAGTTCATTCTTGTACTGCTCTTCCTCAAGAGAGTAAATGACCTTTCGAGGATTGAAAGAGACCGTTACAGGCAGCGACTGAAGAAAATCGAAGGAATGTCGGAGAAAGAAATTGAGAAAGAGATGGAGAAAGCCGAGTTATATACGTTCAACATTCCTAGACAGTTCCATTGGGATGAGATTACTAAAGACGTCAAAACTCTTCCAGAGAAACTCGCTACAGCGATTGGCGAGATTGCGAAGCTGAACAGCGAACTCCAGGGCGTCATCAATAGAGTCGACTTCTTAGAGTTCGCTAGGAATCAAGAGAATAGGGATCTACTGCATCAACTCGTGGAACTTTTCAACAAATACGATCTGGCTGGCGAGGAAGTTTCCCCCGATGTGCTCGGAGATGCATACGAGCATATACTCATGAAATTTGCACCCGAACGCGCAAAGGAGGGCGAGATCTACACCCCCAGAGAAGTCATCAAACTGATGGTCGAGATTCTAGACCCCAAACCTGGCGAGTATGTGTATGACCCGTGTTGTGGCTCCGGTGGCATGTTGATAATCTCCTATTTGCACTTGGCTCAGAATCCAAAATATGGAGAGAAAGAAGCGCGAAGACTGTTCTTGTATGGGCAGGAGAGAAATCCCGAGATTTACGCCGTAGGCGAGATGAACTTACTGCTTCATGATATCAAGAACGCGCACCTTGAAAACGGAGATACACTTGAAAATCCCAGATTCAAGGACAACGGCAAACTGAAGCAGTTCGATGTGGTCATCGCGAATATTCCTTGGAACCAGGACGGCTATAATGAAGGAAGACTCAAGGCAGCGAATTTCCGCGAAAGGTTCACACTAGGCGGTTATCCTCCTCAAAGTAGTGCTGATTGGGCTTGGGTTCAGCACATGCTTGCGTCGGCGAAGGAGCAGGGTAGAGTTGCGGTTGTAGTCGACAACGGGTGTCTGTTTAGGCGAGGACAGGAAAAGGTTGCCAGAAGCAAGATTGTAGGGAAAGGTTGGATTGAATGCGTTATTCTTCTTCCGGAAAAACTGTTCTACAACACAGGAGCACCTGGAGCAATCGTCGTCTTCAACAGGAAGAAGCCGAAGGAGAGACTGAACAAGATACTCTTCATCAATGCGTCGAACGACTTTGTGACCCATCCATCTGTCAGACGATTGAATGCACTGTCAACAGATAACATAAGGAAAATCGCAAACGCTTACGACAAATTCTCGGAGGTTTCGGGATTCTCCAGAGCCGTTGAGAGGAAGGAACTCGCCAAGAATGACTACAATCTGAATGTGTCCCTCTATGTAATGCCGATTGAAGAGACAGAGAGGGTCAGTGTCAGCCAAGTCTACTCTGACCTGAAGAAGCTAGAGGAGGACAGGAACAGAATCAACAATGAGCTTGAGGAGGCGCTGAATCAGATAAGAGGGATTGAGTGAGATGGCCGATATTTTCTTCTTGGACACGAATGTGATCCTAGATTATCTAGAAAAGAGGAATCAAGATGTCATAGACATTCTCGCTCAATTGCTACATTATCATAGTAAAGGCAGAATTCTCCTAGCCACATCGGTTTTCACTATCGCGGAACTAATAGACACCGAGTTCCAGATCCGCTTCATAGGAGAATGCATCAACGATCGAATGTCAGGTGATGAAATAATCGGCAGACTCAACAGAGACAAAGAACTATACAGGCAGATAGCCGAGAAAGACAAAGACAAAGTGGCGAACAAAGTCCGTGACTTCATTACCAAGAACGATATCGAAGTTCTCACCCTTCCTTCTATCCAATCTTGGAACTATGAGGAGTTGTACAAACTACTTTACAATCATCTCCTTCGGCCACAAGATGCGCTTATAGTCGCAACGGCGATATCGAATAACGTGAAGTACTTTCTGTCAAGCGACGCTGATCTCATAGGCGCGATTGGTAAGCTGCTAAACACATTTAGCCTGAGGGATAAGGCTCAGCGAGAGACTTTTCGTGACAATGTTTTGAAAGTGATTTGAGAAATGAGAGCAGATGTCTTCTATAGGGAGAATGAAACCAGGGAGACATCGCTCGGAAACATTCCCAATGATTGGGAAGTTGTTAGGCTTGGTGATGCGGCCAGATTAATCATGGGACAATCGCCTCCCTCGTCGACCTACAACAAAGAAGGCGTCGGCCTGCCTTTTCTGCAGGGAAAGATGGAGTTCGGTGAAATCTATCCGTCCCCAGTAGTATACTGTTCTGATCCGCTGAAGATGGCAGAGAAAGATGACATTTTGATGTCTGTCAGGGCTCCCGTCGGAGATGTCAACCTGACACCGTACAAATTGTGCATAGGAAGAGGCTTGGGTGCAATACGATTCAATCAGAAGACTGCCGACCATTTGTTTTACTTCTACTATCTGCAGCTAATCAAGAGCGCGATAGATAGACTTGGAAAAGGTTCAACTTTCAAGGCAATAGTCAAGAGTGATCTAGAAGGTCTGAGCGTTGTTGTTCCTCCACGGCGAGAGCAGCAAAGGGCGTCCGAAATCCTCTGGAATGTTGATAGGGCTATCCAGAAGACCAACGACATCATCACGACAGCTGAACGTCTCAAGAAAGCTCTGATGCAGAAACTTCTAACAAGAGGAATAGGACACAAAGAGTTCAAGGATTCTGAGATTGGAAGGATTCCCGAAAATTGGGACGCCTCCAGACTCGGAGATGTTGCCAAGCTGGAAAGTGGAGGGACACCAAGCAGGAAGAAGCGCGAGTATTGGAATGGGACTGTTCCATGGCTCAAGTCTGGCGAACTTAATGATGGGGAAATTCGCGACACCGAAGAAAGAATTACTAAATTAGGATTGGAGAAGTCGAGCGCGAAAGTCTTTCCAAAGGGAACATTGCTAATGGCCCTATATGGTCGAGGGACCGTTAGCAAGACAGCAATCTTGGGAATCGATTCCGCAACTAACCAAGCTATTGGCGCAATCTTGCCTAAAGATGGATCTTTTGAACCGCGGTATATGCAGCACTGTTTGGTCTTTTTGCGAAACAAACTGCTCAATCAGTTGGTGAATCCAAGCAGCGATGTAGGTCGAACGAATATCTATCTTGGCACACTAAAACTATTCAGAGTGCCGATACCGCCTGTCCGAGAACAGCAGAAGATCGCTGAGAATCTCTCGGTTATCTCCAAGAAACTCGAACTCGAAAGAAACCAAAAGGCAAAGTTAGAGAAGGCCAAGCAGGCATTGATGGATCTACTTCTCACAGGGAAAGTAAGAATTAAGGTTGATTGAATGACTTACAGCGAAAAAGGCACTGTTGAGGATTTCATCATTGAAGAACTCAAGAAGGTCGGATGGAAGTACCTAACTCAAAAGGAAATGGAGGCAAGGCGAAAGAGTAGGTTCGAGGAACCACTGGTTCCAGAAGACCTGAGGAACTCTATTAGAAAGCTCAATCCAGATATAGACTTCACAGATGCCGATCTTGACTTTGTCGGTGTTTCGCTGCGAACCATACCTTCGAATCTCGAAGGAATCAGAAGGTTTCTCGACATTTTCAGAAATGGTTTGGTTGTCCCCATACGGAAGCAAAACGAGGAGAAAGTCGTCAGACTATTCGACCTCACAAGGTCACATACGGACAACAACGAGTTTGTTGTCACGAACCAATTCAGGGTTGAAGGCTCTAAAGGCAATATCAGAGCGGACATTGTTCTTCTAGTGAACGGCATCCCCCTAGTTTGTATCGAATGCAAGAGTCCGACGCAGGAGAACGTCGATTGGACGACTGCCTACGGCCAGATAAAGAGATACGAGAGAGATGCTCCTGAGCTTTTCAAGTACGTTCAGTATTCGATAGCCACCGACGGCATCAAGACTCGCTATTTCCCGAATGGCTTCAACGAGGAGAACAAGGATTTTCTTAGCGAATGGAAAGATCCGTACCCTTTCAAAGCCGAGGATTTCAAAGACGACATTCTGAAAACCACAGTGTACGGTCTCTTGTCAGAGACAAATCTCCTCGACATGATTGAGAATTTCACTTTCATCAGGAAAGAGACAGACAAGTCCACTAAGATAATGACAAGGTATATGCAGTTCAGAGCATCGGAGAAGATCTATCGAAGAGTAACTAGCAATCTAGGGAAGAAAAAAGAAAACAGCAAGTTCGGTCTGATATGGCACTGGCAAGGCTCTGGAAAAACCTACACGATGGCCTTCTCCGCGTGGAAGCTCTATCACTCGACGGAGACCGAAAGGCCGAGCATTTTCGTGCTGGTTGACAGGAAGAACCTTGAAGAGCAGATTGAGAAGGATTTTGGTTTCATTGAAGTGCCGATAGAGAAGATTGAGCACGTGGACGACCTGATTGAGGTTCTGAAGTGGGGGAAGGAAGGAAAAAGAGGGATCTTCCTAGTAACCATCGAAAAGTTCAGACCGAAGGAATTTGCGAAGCTGAAAAGAGAAAGCGGCAAGATAGAAATCAGAAGGGAGAACGTGATTGTTCTCGCGGACGAGGTGCATAGAACCCAATACGGGAAATTCAGAACGGTGATGAAAAGTGTTTTCAAGAAAGCCTTCATCTTCGGTTTTACGGGCACGCCTCTTTCTAAACCAGAAAGGAACACGTTCCAGAAGTTCTGTCCGAGAGGAGAACTCTACCTCGACAGGTATTCGATGCTTGACGCATTGAAGGATGGATTCACTGTCGAACTCTCCTATGAGCCGAAACTCCCTGAGTATCATCTTAACGAGATACAGTATCGACAGTTCGTGAAATTCGAGGAGGAGGAGCTGAAGACACGATCGAAAGCAGAACAGAAGGAAATCAGGAAAAAAGTCAAGGTAATCGTCGCGTTTGTCAAGAAAAAGGAGCGGATAGAGGCAATCACCGAAGACATAGCTCATCATTTCAAGGACATAGTCGAGCCCACCGGCCTCAAGGCAATGGTTGTAACCATAGACAGAGATGCGTGTATCCGTTACAAGAATGCGTTAGACCAAATTCTGCCGGCGAATTGGTCAGAGGTTGTGATGACCTATGCTGACAGGGAACCTGTCAGATCATACTTCCAAAGACTATGGAAGAAATACGGCACCAAAGACCAAAAGGAAATTCATGACAAGATCATTGAGAACTTCAAGGAAGGCAAAGAACTCAAGATTCTGATAGTAACTGACATGCTGATCACGGGATTTGACGCTCCTGTCCTTTGGACGATGTACCTCGACAAACCGTTGAAAGAGCACAGAGTTCTTCAAGCCATAGCACGAACCAATAGACCGTATCTGAACAAGAAGTTCGGCTTGATTATCGATTATATTGGCGTCCTTGCAGAGATGCAGAAAGCGTTCCAGAAATTCGAAGCAAGCGAAGCAAGAGACATCCGTGTGGTCATTAGGCAGCTCGACAAGGAGAAAGACGAATTCAGAGAGTTGCTTGAGAGGGCTCTGAGGATTTTCGAGTCTGTGAAGAAGGAGGATACCCGAGAAAGTCTAGAGAGCGCGATGCATGTTCTTGTGAATCCAATGATAGCTAAGCAATTTGAAACTACCATGAGAGCGCTAATGAAATCTTACGAAATGCTCAGTGGAGACGAATTTCTTGAGCCGTATCTCTCTGACTACACATGGCTCGTCAAGATACTTGTTGCATACAACAAGCGATTCAAGAAGAAAGATGTAGACGAGCTGAAAATAATAGAACTCTCGAAGAAGACATTCGAACTCATACAACAAACAATCGACGTCAAAGACATCGAAGATACATATCCGACTCTGCGCATTGACGCAGAATATGTTGAACACCTCAAGAGGTCTAAACCTAGAACAATGGGCGCTGCGATAGATGTCATTACCAACATCCAGCACGAAGTGACGACGCATTCTAACTCACCGTTCTTTCTTAACCTGAGTAGAGAAGTCGAGAGAACCTACGAGGAACTTAGAACGAGAAGGATTGACACCGAGGAAGCAGTGAGAAAGGCGCTGGATTTCTCTGAAAGAATAACGCAATGGAAAAGCGAAGAGAATGAAATTGGGAAAGATAAGTATCCTTTGTACGAGGCACTCAAGACCGTACTTCCCGACGCGGACAAACAGAAAGCAATAGTTTTCATCAACCATCTTAAGGACCATCTTGAAGAATCAGGTCTGCTCTTCGAAGGGTGGCAACTTCAGAGAGATGTACGACGTAAGGTGAAATCTGAAACAAGATTCATCATTTTGTCTGACTACAGGGAACACCGCGACAAGATCGACGAACTCACCGAGCAACTGTTCGGAGCAATGGAGGGAATGGGATGAACAGAACAAGCAATGAAGCTGCCAACCAGGGGCAGAATGAAGTGCTCTATTCGAGGCTCTGCGACATTTACGAGCAGATAAGAAGAGAAAGAAGGGTCGAGGTTTTTGGAACGCTTGATTTCGAGGTCGTGAAAAGCGTTGATGGCAAGAAACATAGGATAGCCAAACTGAAAGGCAACAAAATACTGGTGCAGCTGAATGCAGCGCGTTTGCCGAAGAGTGCTTTAAGGTACATAATCGCTCATGAAATCGCGCATACACTCACGAAAAAGCACACAAAGAGATTCTGGAAGATCCTGGAGGCCATTTATCCAACTTTCGAAACAGGACAAGCCCTTCTCATAAAATATGGCAGCCAACTGCAGCGCGATCACAGACCGCTTCCGGATTAGACAGTCTCATTGCACTGAGCTATCCTCGTACTATCTCATAGAACCATAGCTTCTTCAATTCCTCCAGTCGCTTCCTTTGGTCTACCTTCTCGTCATGCCCGCTCGATCGTCGTAATTTGACCCCTCGCTCGTCGTTGTCTAGGTATTTCTTGGTGGTGGTGTGGTGGCTCTCTTGATGCGAGCATCGAAATTTGAACCTTCATTTTGGTGGTGGTGGGTCTCTTGGTGCGGGCGAATGGATTTGAACCACTGAGTTGTGTGCTCACAGGCTAACGCAACCTTGTAAACGTCCGCGGTTGTCGTGGATATCATCCGTATACCCGTGAGTGGAGAGCGTTGGCAATCATCTTGCTCGTGCTAGCTTGTGGGGTGATGGTTCCTCATGCTTGGTCACAGGTCGACCCAACCCCCCCAGGGGGGGTACCCCTGCTCAATATGTAGAATCAAGTCAGGCAAGCACGGACGCTCCTTCGTCGCCTTCCACGCTTCTGACCCTACCTCTACGCGTTACCTTTGCTGGCCCAGACGCAAGGCATGAATCACTACGAACAGGCTCACGGGATCCTCGCGGAGCATGTGAGTCAATACGTTGAATCGTATGCGTCAGCGCATACAGCTCCCCGAAAGGAACGAGTACAGCCTAATCCTTGCTAGGATTCCAGCTCGTGGGTAGAAAAGAATTGTCTGACAATTCAAACGAACCGTACGTACGATTACAACGGGTCCGTGGCCTAGTGAACCGGTTCATCCTCACATGACGAGACGAGTCTCCCGAAACTCTACCAGTTTGCACCCTCAAGGGTGATATACACCCATGAAAGGGTGGAATACACCCTCCCCCAACCGCATCGAGACTATCCTGGAAACTCTGGAGACCCAGATGTGCGGATTGAGGTCGCTTGAGAATAAGGATGGTATTGATGGTCTGCTTCAGTCCTCGGACTCCAGAAAGTAGCGTTGATCCCTCGACGATGCTAACTCGCGGATTCATTTCTTGAGGATTGGCGGCGCCTCGAGTTGTGAACGGTGACTGCCAAGATGGCGGCTGCCGAGACGACGATTATTGCTATGAGGTAGACTTGGTCTTGCAGGTACATTTGATTCGTGCCGGCGATAGATTCTGTTGTGTGTGATGTTGTGCTTGCGGAGGTCTGAGTGTTCTTGGGGATGCTCGTGCTGGCTGCTGCGGCTGGGCCGACAAAGTTTGTAGGTTCAACTAGCGTTGGTTGAGGCGGCTGATTGAAGTTGAAGGAGTTCATCATGTCGTTCGCGTTTACGTCTCGTGTACCCAACGTTGGGAGGTTGAAGTTGACTTCTGCGAGCTTCAAGAGCGAGCCGAACTCGTACATCGTGTGATCAACGAAGCCGTGCTTTGCCCATGGTGAGACCACGAGGGTTGGGACTCTGAATCCTTCGCCGTACTTGTCGATCTGTGGTGGTGGAACATGATCGTAGAATCCTCCGTAATCGTCCCAAGTTATCACGATAGCCGTTGATTGCCAGTATTGACTATCCATCACATGGTTGACCAGGTACGTGACATAGCCCATCCCACAATCGCTTCTTGCAGGTGGATGCTCACTCGCCCCTCCCCCGAGTAGACATACCTGAGGCAAGCTTGGCGGAAGCCATCCCCCTGGGATAATCCAAGAAACCGCTGGGAGCTTTCCGTTCTGAATATCTGAGACAAAGTTCTGGGTGTTCTTGACGTGGTCGTTGAGTTCATTCGGATGGTTCTGGAAATATGTGAAGAGCGGCAGCACGTCCCAGATTGTGGGTTTGAGCGGATTGGCGGACCCAGTATACCACATCCATGGCACATTACTGTTGCTGAGTTCCTGAGCGAGAGTTCCCCACGAGAATGAAATCCCACTGGGCATTTCCAAAACTCCTAACCCAGTGTTCCCAGGATTATTCACCACTCCACCCTCCAAGATCCACTTCTCATCCAGAGTCGTTGGGCCGTTGGTGCCAGATACAATGTACAGATGATTCGGAAGACTAGGACCCATGAGCGATGAGAAGAAATTGTCATCTAACACGAAGTTATCTGCATAGGCCCAGTAGTTCGGTATGTCACGGTTGTCGTAATAACCCATTGTTAAAGTAGTCTTCTCTGCGGCGACGAACCCATCCATCTTGCCGTTGTCATATGCCATATGCGCCACTTGCCAAGAATGGTTGATGTCTGTCCCGATCGATTCGCTGTTCAGATGATAAGGCGCCGTAGCGGTAGCGTCAACGGGATCTAACTCTGGAGGGTCAGAAATCCCGGGCGGAAGCTCGTCACCAACAATCAAGACTTGTTGGTTCACATCTAGATGGAAGGGGCTGACGGATCCAAGGGTCGTCTGGTTGAGGTCTAACGGAATTGCCAACGCAGATGGAAAACCGTTAGCATTGGGATACGTTCCGAAGTAATTGTCGAACGAATGATTTTCCTGCACTATGAAAATGATGTGCTGAATCTTGGATGGCGGTTGCGCATAGATGGGTGACACCTCTGTTGCGAGGCTGACACTAGCTACCAGCATAACGATGAGCACAAAGCCGGCGCTGACTCTAACGTTGCTCATTTGACTCTTCAGCAGCCAAGCTGAAGTCAGATAAAGAAGAACCGCATCGTGGATGTAAACCCCAAGGCTCAGAACCTTTTCGGCCGCTCCTTATCGCGCGCCGGTGGAAAGTCGATAAAAAACGTATGGATTGAGTAGCCTGTCATTGAGAAAGTGCTCGATTCCAAAACCTTAACACAACTGGATTTGCAACTGAGGAATGCCGTGGAGAAAGCAGGAGCTGTTCATCTGTAAGAGGCCTTTTGTAGCCTCTGCCGATACCTAGTCGAGGTTTCAATGGCTTTGTCTGCGAACTCGAAGCGTCCCAGGCCACGAATCGAATCTCTCTCAGACCTAGTGTTCGGTCTAGCTCTCTCGGTAGGCACGATCTCCCTGATCTCTAGACTGCCCAGCTCTCCAGTGGGAATTGTCTACGACATAGTAGAATTTGGATTCAGCTTCCTGATTCTGATCACTGTGTGGATCAGCTACACGAGCATCATGTCCGTTCTCCCGATGGAAGACGCAACTACAATCACACTGAATGTGATCCTGCTTTTTTTCGTCTCTATTGAACCGTACCTGTTCTACTTGAACGCTGTCTTTGACCTCGCAGGCCATGAAATTCTCTTGAACGCCGCTTCAGTAGCTTTCGCACTAGACATGGCAGGGTTAATGGCGATTCTCGCCCTCTTCACGCATCAATTGACCGTGGAGGAGAAGGGCCTAATCCACAAGAGCCTCTTATCCAATTACAAACGTATTCAAATCAGTCGTTTGATCGCAGCTCTACTTTTCGCGCTTACTATCCTTCCCATCTTTTGGACTCTGACGATACAGAACATACCCTTGCGATTCTATCTTTGGTTTGTGTCACTGATCATAACCCAGACCACGCTAGTGACTAACAGAACAACAGCACGAGCACACGAATCCGATTCCTAAACCTATGACCTGTCAGCATTGCTGAATGATAGGAAAGCGTCGCACGAGCCATGCAGTTTCGCGAAGCAACAGTGGCCCACTCCTACGAGTGCTGTAGCTTAGCCGGTTACGTAGATGTTCCCGGTTGAAGCATCATACTGAATTGGAATGCTTTGTAACGGCGCTCGAGCGGGTCCACGAAGCACTTGAGCACCATTGTACGGGTCAAACAATGCGCCATGGCAAGGGCAGGCTATGTCGCGTGCGGAAGGATCAAACTGCACCTGACAACCCGCATGAGTGCAGATCGAGCTATAGGCCACGTACCTTCCGCTATCCAAGTGAATTAGGATGATTGCTCCATAGGTCGGATCATTGAGATGAACGAACTTGTGTTTGACCGAGTGATAAGGTTCAGCCCGAAACGATAGTTAATGCGCACCCTTTCCTTCGCTCTTACATTCTGAGACTACGATTTCATGTCTCTCTACTGTGTGGTATTCCCCGTTCTTTGTTCGTAGGATAGGAGCAGTCGTGAGTGTGAGTCGCTTGGTGCGGGAGTCGCAATTTGAATCGTCGTTGCGTAGTTTGAATTGTGTGTGTGGGTATCATGGTGCGCACCACTACCAAGAACTAGCAGCACAAGAGGAGAGGATTTTCATTGATGCGGGCATCGCGAGTTGAGCTTTGGTTCCGTGTGTGCACCAGCAGTCCTGCACAAAGCAGTTAAGTATGAATGGAAGTGAGGCTATTTCTGTTGAAATCTTCGCAGAGATGAAAAGATGCCAGAGACTGTGAAGCTGACAACAGCATCTATCGTCTCACTGGTTGCTGGTATCGTGATTGTTCTGGGCAGCCTCTATGCAACGATTGGGGGGACCGGAATGATGGGTGGAGGATACGGCTGGATGATGGGAGGATTAGGTGGCATAATGGGACAGCCATACGGCGCAATGGCAGGCATATGGATTCTCGGATTAGTATCAGGGATAATCGTATTGATTTCTGCCATCATGCTTAACATTCGCCCCGGAGAAGCTACGCACGGCTTACGCGCGTGCTGCATTTGGTGGGGAAGTATCATACTGGTCTTCTCCATCGTTAGCCTCTTCGGAGGATCCATGGGTGGATTCCTTGTTGGCGCGATACTCGGCATCGTTGGCGGTGCACTTGCACTGTCGACAGGCCTAAAGGTCAATGCCAATTCTAGAAGCAGTGGCACAGACGCGCGCTCAGCACATTAGGTAGGGTAACTAAATGGATGCGGGCAGAGAGAAACATGAAGTTGCCGTTGAGCAGCCAAGAAACCGAATAAGCCTGAACCCAATAACCAGATTATTTCAAGACCCTAGAAGACATGTTGAACCCTACGTGAGCAACGGCCAGGTGGTTGCTGACCTTGGGTGTAACCTAGGTTACTATACGCTCGCTTTGGCCGAATGCGTTGGTCCTGAAGGAAAGGTTTACGCAGTTGATTTGAATGAAAATCATATTAGAGCGTTGGAGAAGAAGGCGAATGAACGCGGTTACCGCAACATTGAGGCGCACGCTTCATCTGCCTCCGACCTGAGCTTCATAAAAGCCGAGTCAGTTGACTTTGTGCTCGCGAATGGACTATTATGTAACATGGCTGATCACAGACAGTTAGCTGTGAACGAAATAGAACGCATCCTCAAGCCAACAGGACAGGCGCATCTCAGCCTAGGTGCACTTCCTCCTCTTGGTTTTGTAGACCGCGCGGAGTGGGAGAAAATACTTGAAGGGTTCAGAGTCGAGCGGAGAGGTGGTTTCCTCCAAAAGTGGGCGACGGTGTCCAAAAAGGACAAATGTAAACACATGTCGGGGAATTATGTAGAAGCCAGTAAACGCTACAGATTCCTCAAGTTCAGAAAGAAACTTGGCGAATAGTAAAGCTTCTTCATCAAAGGTCTGCTTGCTAGGAATCTGAATCATGCGGTCAAAGAATCGGTTCAGGTCTAGCGCGCGCTAGGCTACTTTTTGCTGGATTTTTGTGTGTGTGCGCACCAGCCTACCCACACACACGAGAGACGATGGACCACGGGGCTCAAGTTCACAAAACAGAAATAGCCAAGAAGTCTGATGGCCTTCAAAGGGTATGCGAACGAAAGGATGACTTAGGTTGTCCGATATCGTTGTCCTACCGATACTGTCCGACTTAGTGCCGGGTGGGTTTCGGTACGGTCTCAACATAGTTGTTGAATTCGAGCCACACTCGCTTTGGTACGAGACATCGTTGACGATTGCAGCTCATGCATTGAGGAATGGAGCAAGAACCGACTATCACACATTTCAGCATATTCCAAACGAGGTTCTTGGAGCCCTGGCTCGTTTTGGACTAGATGTCAAGAAGCTGGAGAGGGAAGGAAACTTCAGACTACTGGACACTTACACGGCCACCACAGGAATAGGCGTTCCTGAGAGACCCAAAGTAGGCCGTCAACCGTATCAGACGCAATATCCCGTGCTATCAAACTGGAACATCAGCGCCGCGCAAGACATGGAATCTCCGCACGATGTCCCCGAGCCCGAAAAGAGACGCCTCCACATCGACGACAACACCTCGGTC